>JAAUYD010129450.1_pt1 | contig 42929 bp, 33 predicted proteins | sample 7278101 | NCBI WGS metagenome assembly JAAUYD01 (sample SAMN14350128, study PRJNA611818) | marine sediment metagenome | isolation source: surface marine sediment (0.6m) | place: French Polynesia: Moorea | collected 2018-08
CGAAATAAGCCCCATCTCCCGAACTTTTGGGTCACCTGCGAGGTAGAGCGCCACGAGGTTTTTGCGCAGCGCCAGCAGTGGCTTAAAAAGCTGACCCAAAACCACTTCCGGGGGTCTCCTTAACCCCTTGGCTGCCTTACCTGCTGATTGACCGATCACCTCGCTCAAGAGCAAGTGGGCGACCCACACCTCGGTACGACACTGGGTTCTGCGCGCGGCAATAGTCTTGTCCAGAGCATATTCTCGTATGATCAGAGGCAATACAGCCGCGCTTAGCGCCTCGGCAATGTTCACCAGGAAAAAACGCATTCCGCGATGATCTATATGCGCGGCAAGGGTCCCGGGTAAGACAGATGGTGCAGCGTAACGGGGCTTGCGCCCCGCTGCCAGTGCGACGCGCTGGAACAGCTGGACAGGTGTTGGCATGGCTTCAGTCGCTGTCCTTTTAAAATCGCCAATCCACGGCATGCGTTGTTCAAAATAGCCTGCCAGGGCAGCCACTTTTTGCGCCAATGCCTGGATCTTGTGATGGCGGATGATCACCTGTGCGCCCTCGGGCGGGTTGGTTTTGGGGTCGACATCATCCCCATGGGAGAACTCGGGAATAAAATAGACGTTCGACACCGCATCCACCTCTGTGTCTCGATAAGATGCGAGTGTTGCGGTATCACCGGTCGACAAAAAGGCCACGAGATGTTGCATGGCCGCGCGCTCATTGCCCTTTGTCAGGGGCATCGCGCTTTTCAGGTAGGCAATGATTTCTGTCTCGATCGCTGCTGTACTTTCTCGATCGGCAGGCGTTGTGTATAAGATGCCCCCATCAGGCACTGCCTCTGCATCCCTATTAAAAATGAGCGGGCGAATGGTTTTGAGAAGTGCCTCCAGTCGCTCCAGGCGGGTTGCGCCGAGCGCGAGGCCGGGAAGTTGATCCATACCCAGATCAATGCCCTTTTTGAGAGCGACTTGGGCTGCGGCAGCCAGCTCCCCTGGAATGAATGCAGGGGTGAGGTGGACCCCATTTTCCGGGTCCAGGATGTCTGGATAGAGTAAAACGCGTTTGGCAAAGGGGAGTATTTTCCCTCGGATAGGTCCGGGCAGCTCGCCCTCGGCGCGCACGATACCCTTTAGGACCTGCGCGACCATTTGGATCTCGGGGTTGCGCTGGGCGTTGACGAAGCGCTCGATCCCCAATGTCGCTAAGTAATAGAAATATATTATCTTCTTTTCATTCAAAGACAGTGAACGAAACCCGTCCACGTCGACGCGAATGAGGCCGATGTTGCCAGCTGTTTCGATGCCGGACGACGATGGAGCGTCCCCATGGTCGGTATCGATCTGGGTTTCAAGCACGATCGCCTCAGATGTAGGCACATCCTGTTTCGAGGATTCTCGGGTGCAACCTGCGATAAGGATGGGAATGAGGGGCCAGAACTGCCGCATCTCAGCCAACTAGTTACCAAACCTGGAGAGGATCGTATCTTTTGCCATCGCAGCTACCTCCTTGGGATAGTCCGATGTGTGGTGGAGGCCGCGGCTCTCTTTTCGAGATCGGGCGGCATTTATGATGAGGTCGGCAATGGTCGCAATATTGCGCAACTCCAGCAGATCTGATGTGATGTGATAGTTCCAGTAGTATTCTCGTATTTCGTCGAGCATCAGATCATGTCTGCGGCGGGCCCTTCTGAGCCGTCTATCAGAGCGAACAATACCCACGTAGTTCCACATATAGCGTCTGAGCTCGTCCCAGTCCTGGGAGACAACCACGGTTTCATCGCTTTGAACCGCATCCCCTGACTCCCAGTCCGGAGCAATGGAGAGATCCGGGCGCGCCACGTTTTGTGCTTGAGACCCGGCCCGATGGGCAAACACGAGGCCTTCGAGCAGTGAATTCGAGGCGAGGCGATTGGCCCCGTGCAGGCCTGTGCAGGCGCTTTCGCCAATGGCGAACAGTCCCGGGATACTCGTATGGCCGTCTAAATCAGTAACAATACCCCCACAGCAGTAGTGCACTGCCGGAACAATGGGGATGGGCATTGTTGAAACGTCAATACCGAACTTTTTGCATGCGGCTGTAATGTTTGGAAACCGCTGATACAAAAAATCAGTCCCCAAGTGGGTGGCGTCGAGGAAGACACAATCATCCCCGGATCGCTTCATTTCCGAGTCAATGGCCCGGGCGACCACATCCCTCGGAGCCAGCTCCTTGCCCGGATCGTAGTCAGCCATGAACCGGCGGCCGGCCTTATCGATCAACACCCCGCCCTCACCCCTTAGGGCTTCTGAAATGAGCTGCCCCTTTGCACCGGGGTGATACAAAATCGTGGGATGAAATTGAAAAAACTCCATATTGGCGACCTTGGCCCCTGCGCGATACGCCATGGCAATGCCGTCCCCTGTGGCGACGTCCGGGTTGGAGGTGTACAGATAGACCTTTCCCGCGCCTCCCGTGGCGATCACAGTGACCGGGGACACAATGGTGTGGATAGCGTTGTTTTGCTTGTCCAGGACATGGGCGCCCAAGCAACGCCGATCCGGATGCTCCCGCCCTGGGACGATTAAATCCACAGCCATGTGCTGTTCCAGGATTTCCACATTGGGTTCTTCTCTGACGCTTTGAAGCAGTGCGCGGACCATCTCCTCACCAGTCGCATCTGCAGCGTGCACGATGCGGCGGGCTGAATGGCCCCCCTCGCGTCCCAAGTCGAGTTCGTCTGGATGATCCGCGCGAGTGGAGAACCGGGCCCCAATGTTCTGGAGCTCTTGAATCCGGGCCGGCCCATCGCGAACGCATTGCTCGACCACCTCCTGTTTGCAAAGTCCCCGGCCAGCAATAAGGGTGTCCTGAATATGAGCCTCAAAACTGTCCTTGATATCGATAACGGTTGCGATACCCCCTTGTGCCTTCTGGGTTGCAGATTCCCGAGGCGTGGTTTTAGAGAGCAGTATCACCCTGCCATGCCCGGCAACGGCGCGGGCAAAGGTAAGGCCGGCCACGCCGGTGCCGATTACAAGGAAGTCACACTCGATGCGCATTTTTTACCACCAATGAGATAATTTTCGTAGCCCGCGATGAGGGCGTCAGCCAGCCAGGTACCGATCCGACGTGCACCCTGCGGTGTGGGATGGATGAGGTCACCGCCGCCAAGCCCGGTGCGACGCCACCGCGCCATGCTGTTTTGGCCGCCCATCGCCTCCAAGGTGTTGAAGAATGCACAGCCCTGATTGAGGGATACGTCTCGTTGCAATTTAGACAGTTTGTGGGGCATTTGGCGAGAAGCGAGGCGGCCGTCTCTTTGTCGCTTTGCTTGATCGAGCGGGCCGACGATAAGGCAGGCCGACTCTGGCGCGCCCTGGCGTATGGTTTGGAGGACAGCGGTAAATTCTCGCCGGTAGTCGTCAAGCGGTAGGTATTTGTTATGCCCCTCGTTGGCGCCAAACATCAATACAACCAGGTTGGCCCGTCTGTGGCGCAACTCCGATGTCCAGTGGTGCGGGTCGAATCGGTTTAAATTCGACGCCCGGGCTCCGTTGATAGCCAGGCTGTCATAGACAACCCCTGGCTCGCCACTCTCCAGCACAGCGCCGAACACCCGCATGCGCCCATTGCCATGTGTCCTTAACACGAGCTTTGCCGGACCTGGCGAGACCCGTACCCGATGGTGTGCCGTGTGTTTGGTTGCCGCGTCGGTGTCAATAGTTTTGATCAGTTGGCCGTTGAGGATCAAATCAAAGCTGCCGCCTCGGGGCTGGGCCAGGTAGGATACGTCAAATGAGGCCACTCGGGTTCCCACCGGGCCCCGCGGCACTGTCCCTGCCCACGCCCGCGCGTCGTTTGACCGGGTTTCAAAGGCCACACCCCCGAGCCCGAACATGCCGTCTGCCACAGGATCCGAAGTAAGGGGTCTCGGACGCCAGTCCCCCTTGGCACCGTGCTTTACGTCGAGATGATGGTACCACTCCCACGGTTTCCCAAGCAGCACGAAACCGTGACCGCCATCCCCGAAGCGGTGCTGCAGAAATCGCCGCGCAATACCGGACAGCTTATCAGAGGTCAAAATAGAATCCCCATAGTGAAGGATGCGCGTGACGGCGTCGCCCTTCTGTCGCTCGACGTCTTCAAGGGCGTTGTAAAATCTGCACATGGCCGAATCCCCTGGATCTTCTATGGCCTGATGGGGAACCCTCAGGGGGGCCAGTCCTGCTGACTGATCTTGTTTGTCAAGGCTTACAGCGGGTGTCAGCGAGGGGGACGGAGGGGGCGGCAATGGACCGGGATGCTCAAACTGAGGCATCATGTCGAGGCCGCCATCGGATGAACCAAGCAGGTGGTTCTCCTGGGACAGCCCGAATTGCCATACCAGCGCGCCGAGCCCGAGCACGGTAAACCAGATCACAGCCCACATGGTTTTGGGCGGCATGCTATCGGGGTCAGATGGCTGTTTTTTTTCCCCTGTCATCTGATCTTTGGCATACACTGAATTTAATAAGAGGTGGAGTAAATAATGATGCGTGTCAACTTCTCGGCATCGCCGCTTCAAGGGGGGCCCCTGTTATCTGTTCTACGACGCTCTCAATCGCCCGCATTCGACGCAGCATCATTGCATAATATTTTTTAGCTTCAGGAAATTTGCCATAGGTATCCCTCAGGTAGTCAAATCTCTCTTCGATGGAGACAATCCGGTCGTGCAGGACCCTTTTATCAGCGTAGGCGACGATTTCTGCCGGTGTCAGGTTGTCGCCCCTATCCTCGGGAATGATGTGCTCCTGGACGATTGCTGCGGTTTGTGGATACCCCAATGCCAACAGGAGCTCATACCCCGTGCGGGCGTGATTTTCCCGGGTTTCGAGACCCCGTGTTTTGGTAATATCGTGCAACAGCGCGCCTGCTTCGACAAGCTGACAATCGACATCGAATCCCGCTGCCACAACAGCGCGGGCAATGGCGAGGGACACCTCACACACCTTGAGGCTGTGGGCGCGGATATTGGGCAGCATACCGTATTTTTCTATTAGCGCGAGGCACTGGGTTCTCGAGGGTGGATCTTGCATTTTTCTACCGGCACTCCTCGTTACTTATCGGGTAACGACAATCTATCCCCTTCGCTCAAAAAAATCGAGTGCCCTGGAAAAAAAGCGTGTGCTGGGTCGCTTTTTACATGCATCAAACGCAAAACTTGATTAAGGTTTGTATTTCTGTAATCTGGTGGTTGCGGCAAGAGATACCCTATGCTAAGTACCATCGGACGATTGGGCTGAATGGTCGAGGTGGACCCAGGGTCGGGCCCGCCTTTTTTTTGGTTTTTTTTAGATGACAATCTCATCTGAAGTAAAAGTGGTGATAGAGAATGTACTTGCTCAGTGCGGGTGCGCGCTTGTTTTGGCCACATTTCGAAGGGAGCGGCAAGGGCATGTATTGCGCGTATTTGTCGAGCGAACCGGTGCCGATCCCGACGCGGGCAGTGGTGTGGATCTAGCGCTCTGTGCCACTATCAGTCGGGATCTGAGCGCGGCCTTGGACGTGGCAGAGGTGATCGATAGGCCATATACACTAGAGGTGTCCTCACCCGGCATCGAACGTCCGCTCGTTCAGGGGCATGACTATGAACGGTTTGCCGGTCGGTTGGTTTTTGTTAAGACCAATCGCGCCATCGATGGGCGTCGCAGATTCAAGGGAAGGTTGGACGGGCTTTGCAACGGCGTCGTTACTGTTACCGCTCGAAAAGGCGATGCAGTTGCAATTCCGTTTGATTTGATTGAAAAGGCGAACCTTGTTTTCGAGCCTAAGGGCTCCGGGGTAAACCCAGGAGATTGATAATGCAAGACGGTGCATTACCCCTCAATATGATTCTCGATCAGGTCGGTCGCGACAAGGGCATCGAGAAAAACGTCCTTGTCGAAGCAATTGAAGCTGCAATCTTGACCGCTGCCAAGCGCACCTTTGGTCAGAGTCGCGACTTAGAAGCCCGCTTCAATGAGGAAACCGGCGCGATTGATTTATTTCAGTATATGACGGTGGTCGAGGAAATTGAGTCTTCAGATACCGAGATATCAGTCGAGATGGTGAAGAAGCTAAAACTCGAGGCAAATATCGGGGAGGAGCTCGGCTTTCAGATTTTTTATCGGGATGAGGACGAGAAGCTCGCGAAAAAGCAGGACAAGGAATTCAGCACGGTGCTCGGCCTTAAGACACATCGCCGGGGATTTGGCCGCATTGCCGCTCAAACTGCCAAGCAGGTGATTATCCAGCGGGTGCGGGATGCTGAGCGTGAAAATATATTTAATGAATACAAAGATCGTAAGTTTGAAGTCATTGCCGGGATTGTGCGGCGGTTTGAGCGCAACAACGATATTGTCGTAGATCTGGGTCGGGCCGAGGGGGTCATCCCCTATCGAGAGCAGACGCCCCGCGAATCCTACCGGCCCGGCGATCGGGTCATGGCTTATGTTAAGGATATCGATCGGGAGGCGCGGGGACCCCAGATTATCCTCTCGCGGACCGATGTGGGCCTTCTCGAAAAGCTATTTGAAATGGAAGTCCCTGAAATCTATGAAGGAATAGTAAAAATCGTCGCTGCTGCCAGAGAGCCTGGAGCCCGGTCAAAAATTGCCGTCACCTCTCGGGATCTGGACGTGGATCCAGTGGGCGCATGCGTGGGCATGCGCGGCTCCCGCGTACAATCCGTGGTCCAGGAGCTGCGCGGAGAAAAAATCGATATTGTTCCCTGGGATCGGGACCCGGCCCGATTTGTTTGCAATGCAATTCAGCCCGCCGAAGTGGCGCGCGTGATCATTGACGAAGCAAATGGGTCCATGGAGCTCGTCGTCCCAGATGATAAGCTGTCCCTGGCCATTGGGCGGCGGGGCCAGAATGTCCGACTCGCCTCTCAACTCACCGGATGGAAACTCGACGTCATCAGCGAGACCAAATTTCGCGAACGCGAAGGGGAAGCGATTGCCAATCTGGCCCTTATTGAAGGGATCGATGATACCATGGCCCGCTCAATGCATAAGCTGGGATTTCGCACCATGGAGGAAGTGGCCGAAGCCGATCCGTCAGAGCTCGCCGCCATACCAGGCATTGGCAATTTGGAGAATGTGGGAAATATTCAGGCAGCAGCTGAGCAAGCCATGGAGATCCAGCGACAGGCCAGGATACGCGAACTGGTGGCGCGGGATGAGCCGATCAGTGATCGGGAACGACTCTTGTTTGTCCGCGGCATTGGAGAGCGAACCATAGAACTCCTGGCCGAGGCAGGGTATCAAAGCCTGGAGAGCTTGGCCAACGAAGAAGACGTCGATAACCTAGCGCTCACGACCGGCCTGGGCATTCGGAAAGCCAAACAAATTATTCAATCCGCGCAACAGTTCATGGGCAGCGAGGGCAAGATACTCGAAGAACTGCGACAAGAAGTGCTGCAGGACATAACGAGAAACAGCGATGAATTACCTGACATGACCGAAGCGAGCGATGCGCCCCCCACTCCCGAGGGGGATACGTCATCCCAAGCAGCGTTGGATGGGACCGTTGACTCAGAAGGCCCTGAAAATGGGGACGGAGATGGGGATCTCCCCCAAGAAACAGAAGCAGCACCGGGAATGAGCGATAGTCCGGTTGACAGCCCGACGTCGCTCGAAACGGATAATATAGATGATGTTAATACGGATGATATAGATAAAGTGGGTGAAAACTGATAGAGGGTTTTTTTTAAAGACTCCGGTTATTTAAGCGACTAAGGAGCGGCGTCGCATCTCGAATCGAAGATGCGACCTGAGAAGAGTAATGGCGCAGAAGATTCGGGTTTTTATGCTGGCTCGAGAATTCGGACTCGAAAACGACGATCTAGTGGCCAAAATCCAGGATATGGGATTTGAGGTTCGCAATTATATGAGCGCTCTGGACCCTGAAGTCGCTCAACGCGTACGCCGCGCAATTCAAAAAGAATGCGCCGAGAATACCGTTGAGGAGCACATCCGTCCAACGGTCGTTCGGCGTCGTACGCGCGAAGGCACCCCTGGCAAGCCCCTACGGAAGCGACCGCCGAAAGTTGCGGCAGCCGATGAAGGCGCAGCAGAGGATTTCCCGGAGATGGTGCTGCCCCAGCGCGACGAAAAAAAGAACGTCGCAGCGGTATCCCCGCCATCGACACCGCTGCCCATCGAACCGTTGCCAGACCCCTTGACCACCCCACCAGCTAACGATGAGGTACCTGTAGAAAAAATGGCACCTTTGGCAGACCAACCCATACCTTCGGAATCCACAATAGGCGCTTCAGACGAGGTAGCCCTACAGGCCGAGGTCGCTGAGGCTGATGCACCTCTTGAGGCAGCCGCTGTTGCAGCGCCGACCGATGAAGCAGAAGTAGAAGAAGAGGAAGAAAAAGAAGAAGGAAAGAAGAAAAAACCCAGCCGTCCCAAAGGCGTCGAGGTGGCTGCTGGGCCAGCGGTATTGCGACCATCGGCCGAAGCACCGATTATCAAGCGGCGCATTGCCCCTTCTTCGGGGCGAACTGCTGCTCGTGGGACCCAGCGATCTGCACCCCGATCTTCGGGGCGCGGCGCACCGCGTCCGTCCGGTTCCAAGCCTGTTGATGCAATGGTTCCGGATATCTCGATGTTATCCAATCCGATGGTACCCCCTTCAGAGGGCCAGCCCGGAGGACGCAGAGGTAGAACACCGCAACGGCGTCGAGAGATAGAGAGCCGGGACATCGCACCGCAAGGTCGGTTTACCGGGGTCGGGCCTGGTAAGTTCGGCAGTGCTTCCCCGGGGCGAAAGCGTCGGATGGCACCTGGAAAAAAGGGCAAGAAAACCGAAATTACCACACCCAAGGCCAGCAAGCGGGTCATCCGCATCGAGGGACAGACCAGCTTACAGGAGTTGGCAAAAAGAATGGGCGTGAAGGCCACGGAGTTGCTCATGCAGCTCATGGGGATGGGTGTCGGAACCATCAATATCAATTCGACCCTAGACCTAGATACGGCGAAAATTGTCGCGTCTGATTTTGGCTACGAAGTAGAGAACGTGGCGCTGGACGAATCAGATCTACTTGCGTCCACGCGGGCCGACGAGACCGAAGAGGAGAAAAAGGATCGGGTCCTTCGCCCACCGGTTATCACCATGATGGGCCACGTGGACCACGGCAAGACCTCTCTCCTGGACAGCATTCGGAAATCCGATATCGTCGCCGGCGAAGCCGGTGGCATCACCCAGCACATCGGCGCCTATCGGGTCAAAACCAAAACCGGTACCATTGCCTTTATCGATACACCTGGTCACGAGGCATTTACAGCAATGCGCGCCCGGGGTGCGACTGTCACCGACATTGTGGTGCTCGTCACTGCGGCCGATGACGGTGTGATGCCACAGACCATCGAGGCGATTAACCACGCTCGCGCAGCCAAAGTGCCCATCATCGTCGCGATAAACAAGTGCGATTTGCCAAATGCAGATCCGAATCGCACCCGCCGCATGCTGATGGAACAGAACCTCGTCCCAGAAGACTTGGGCGGTGATATCATTATTGTCGAAGTATCGGCGAAAACCGGCGAAGGCATCGACAAGTTGCTGGAGATGATCGCGCTCCAAGCCGAAGTGATGGAGCTTAGCGCCAATCCAAAGCGACTGGCGAGCGGTGTGGTTTTAGAAGCGTACCTCGATCGGGGAAGGGGTCCGGTCGCAAACGTCTTGGTTCAAGAGGGCACGTTGCGGGTAGGCGAATACCTAGTGGCGGGATCGGCCTTTGGCAAGATTCGCGCCCTGACCGACGAGCACGGTCGGAAGGTCAAGGAAACTGGGCCTTCGACACCGGTAGAGGTACTCGGTCTGGACTCGGTTCCCGGTGCGGGCGATCAGTTTGACGTCGCGAGCGACATGAAAACAGCGGAGAAAGTCGGGAAGACCAGGGCCAGTAAGTCCCGTGCGACCGCAGTGGGTACCTCAAAGCCATCCCTCGACGCCATATACGAGCAGATGCAAGCAGGCGAACAGGTAGAGCTCAAGCTCATTATCAAAACCGATGTTCAGGGGACCATGGAAGCGCTGCGCGACTCGTTGGAGAAGCTCAGTACGGAAAAGGTCAAGATATCCGTGGTCCACGCCTCGGTTGGCGGGATTACCGAATCCGACGTGCTACTCGCCTCTACTGCCAATGCCATCATTATCGGATTTAACGTCCGGCCTGCGGGCAAGGCGCGCCGAATGTCTGAGGAGCAGGGGGTTGAGATTCGGATCTTCTCAATCATTTACGAAGTGGTCGATTCGGTGAAGCAGGCAATGCTGGGCCTGCTCGAACCAGAGGTCAAAGAAGAAGTCCTGGGCCAGGTCGAGGTGAGGGATACGTTCAGTATTCCAAAAATTGGCACGATCGCCGGATCCTACGTATCTGAAGGCAAGGTAATACGGAATGCAAGAGCGCGTCTGATTCGAGATTCGGTTGCGATATGGGAGGGCCGGTTGGGATCCTTAAGGCGATTCAAGGACGATGTAAAAGAAGTTGCAAGCGGCTTTGAATGCGGCATCTCTCTCGATGGATACAACGATGTGAAAATCGGCGATGTCATCGAGGTCTATACCGAAAAAGAAATCGAGGCGACGCTCTAGTGCTATGTCAAGCGAGTTTTGTCAGGCTAAGTTATCAAAATCCCCCTTGAAAAAGGGGGTGAGGGGGATTTTGTCACCTCCCAATGTCAAAGGAAATGACGAAATCCCCCCAGCCCCCTTTGCTAAAGGGGGAGATCCCTTACCCGACCCACGCCCTTAGGGCATCGCGGCTGCTTTGGAGGGCCCGTCATGGTTATCGGCGTTTGCCGTCTCAGCCTATATTTGAGGGAAAACGCATCGCTTAAGGGCAAGCGAAAGGTCGTGCGCAGCATCATTGACCGGGTTCGATCTAAGTTCAACGCATCGATCGCAGAGGTCGGGGGAAATGACAGCCTGAAGCGCGCGGTTATCGGGGTCGCGGTCGTGGGCAACGAAGCTTCCCACGTGGATTCAATGCTCGCCAATATCCAGGGGTTTATCGAGCGACTCGGACTGGCACCTATATCGGATTTGGCAACTGAAATAATTCCCATTGGCGAAGATATTGGGTTCGATAGCAGCTTCCCTGGCCTGGATGGGAATGCAGATTTTTAACAAAGAGGAGACGAACGATATGCAGCGGCCCGAAGAGGAAGATGGCAACCCGGGGCGATAATCGGCGCATTGTGAGAGTCGGCGAGGCCATACGAGAAGCGCTCGCCCACTTGCTGGTCAAGGAGACAAACGATCCCCTGCTGGCGTGGGCCACGATTACAGACGTCAACGTGTCAGCCGATCTGAGGCACGCCCGCGTCTATTTTGCGGCAACCGGCGCGGATGACATGGCTGCGGTGGAGCGCCACCTTACACGGGCAGCACCCTTTTTCCAGCGCGAATTGGGTGCTCGATTGAACCTTCGCTACACGCCTAGGCTTGTTTTTTTAAGGGATGTGAGTTTTGATCAAGGGGAGCGGGTGGATAGGCTCATCCAGGAGATTGAAGAGGACAAGATCAAAATGAATGAAAACATGTCGCTGCCTCGCAGATTTGATGGCCTCGTTCATCAGGCGGAGCGCATCCTCGTCGCCACCCATCGCAACCCTGATGGCGATGCCATTGGGTCCCTGCTGGGAATGTCGCACATGCTGAAGTTAATGGGCAAGGACCACGTGGCGTATTGCCCAGATGGCATCCCCAAGGTGCTGTCTTTTTTGCCTGGTTCGGACAGCATTGCGACCGAATTGACGGCAACCGATGCGTTCGACTTGACGATTTTGCTCGATACAGCCGATGGAACCTTACTGCCCGATGGATTTCCAGAGGCCGAAGCTCGTGGGACATGGGTGGTCATCGACCATCACATGGCATACAAGGAAATGGGCGATGTGATCATTCGAAAAAATGCCTCGGCAGTAGGTGAGATCCTCTTTAACCTTTGCGAAGAGTTGGTTTGGCCGATCGATGCACATGTGGCCACGTGCCTCTATGCCTCGATTGTTTCAGACACCGGATCCTTTCGCTACTCCAGTACGTCGTCAGCTGCTTTGAGAACTGCGGCAAAGTTGCTCGATGCCGGTGCCAAGCCCTGGATCATTGCGAGTCAACTCTTCGAGTCCTATTCGATTGCTCGTCAGCGCCTTTTAGCAGAGGTCCTGCAGACCCTCGAGGTGAGCAAAGGCGGGCGATATGCCCAGATGCACGCCACTTCTCAAATGTTTGAAAAGACCGGTGCATCCAAAGAGGATTTGGACGGCTTAATCAACTTTGGGCGGGCCATCGATGGGGTGGAGATCGCAGCAATGTTCCGCGTTAAGGCCAGCGATGGTATCAAGGTGAGCTTCAGATCAAAGGGACGGATCGACGTTTCGCACTTGGCCGCACGCTTTGACGGGGGCGGGCATCGCAATGCAGCGGGATGCACGCTTAAGGGGCTCTCCCTTGAGCAAGCACGAGAGACCGTCAAGCGCGAGGCCGAGGCACTTCTCGCATCAAATGGCGCATCAAAATAGCAGGGTCAAAAAATGGATGGCGTTTTCCTCATAGATAAACCCGTTGGGGTGACGTCGTTCGACGTCGTTCGCGCGGTAAGGCGCGCGGCAAACGAACGGAAAGTAGGACACGCGGGCACGTTGGATCCACTGGCTTCAGGACTGCTCGTGGTTGCCATGGGTCAGGGGACCAAGCTCATTCCCTATCTCATGGCAGGCACAAAAAGGTATGTTGCGACAATTTCCCTGGGCGCTGAAACAGACACGGACGACGCCGAGGGCAAGGTCATCCGGCGCGCACCTGTTCCCCAGATTAGAGGCGACGTACTCGGCGATGTACTTTTGGCCTTTACAGGGTCTATCGAGCAAGTACCACCTCGATATTCAGCCCTGAAGTGCAATGGGGAGCCTTTGTATCGCAAGGCACGGCGGGGAGAAACAGTGACACCCAAGGCACGGCAGGTTACGATTCACAGCATTGATGTAATCTCACATGGCTCAGAAGAAATTGTCCTAGACGTGCAGTGCGGTAAGGGTACTTATATCCGCTCACTAGCTAGGGATCTGGCCCAGCAATTGGAGACGGCGGGGCATCTGAGCGGGCTGCGCCGGATAGCATCCTCTGGATTTTGTGTCGAAGCTGCTGTTGCCCTCGACCGGCTAAAGCAGAGCTCGCGAAGCGAGATCATAACCAACCATGCCCTGTCCCTTGCCGAGGCAGTCCCCCTGTTGCCCAAAGTTCTGGTAGATGCCCAGGCCGAAACCCGCCTATGCACTGGACAGGCCGTTCCGATCGATGATATTTCAGGGCCGGTGCACAAAGATGAAGATTCCCACGTGGGTATTCTCAATCCAGAGGGCCATCTATTCGCAGTGGGCCTCATCGACCAGCAGTGGATCCGTCCTGTCCGCATTATCGTCCCAAAATCTTAACAGGGTATATCCTATAACTGCTCTTAACCTATGCTAATATCCAGGGAGACGAAAAGTGATACTCCCATCTTGTCATAAATGCCTTTTATAGGCTATGCTTGACTTAATGAACAATAACGTGATATTTTTGAAAGTGACAATATAATAGCAAGAAAAGGAGGCGCGTGATGCAAACAGCACAAATAATTCAAAACACTTATCTTATGACTCTTTTGCTTGTCTTGGGCGTTTGCTCTTGTAGCGTGGAGGAAATGGATCTTGAAGAGGTAAGTATACATACGGCTACCTTGACAACCAGCACGTGTGACTTGAATTTCGATGGCTGTTGTTCGCCGTCTGAAATTTCTGGTTACGTAGATGATGGTAAGTTGTCATTAGATGGCGATATGACCTTATGCTCGGGTCAATACTACAATTTTGGTATCGAATTTCGTAATGTCTCAGGTACATCGGGCAACTACATTACTTTGAACTGCTCAGGCTCCTATATATCGGGTGTAAACGACACCGATAATCTCACGAATGGAAATGTGGGAATCTATGTTCGGGCCGAAAACGTGTCCGAGAATGTCCGTTACATCGAAATCAAGAACTGTGTTGTCGCAGGCTGGACTACCGGGGTCAAGGTAACCAAGGGCTACAAAGAGTTTGACCGGACAACATCATCGGCTTACCCAGCTATCACTGTAACAGATGGCGATAAAACCTACGATGTGTTTGATCATCGCGACGAGCCGCTGACTGCAGTAGCCGAGTACATCAATCTCACCAACGTAACGATTATACGCAACAGGGTGGGTCTAGACTACCAGGGGCGTCAGGGTACTATCAAAGGTTTTCGTGCTTATAAAAACCGTGGCCTCGGCGTACATATCGCACCACACGCTCGCGACGTTACCTTTGACAAAAACGGTAGTTTTTCTCTTAACATCTATGACAATGGACACAAGGAAGTACCAGGATGCGTCGCTGGCATATTTACAACAACCTTCTGTAATGCACTAAATGATTCGTTGGACACATTTTTATCCGGGGTGGCTATAGATTCTGCACACAATATCACCTTCAAAAACGGGCTCGTTAACCATAACGGTCGTCATGGCATCTCCATATACAAGAACTGCGGGGAACACCTGAGTAAGCCCAAGGCCTTTCACCGCCGTTCGCTAATGGACCGGAATATAAATATCCGTAACATGCAAGTCGCCAACCATACGTCAAGTACCGAGGACGGTTATAAAATCTCCTGGGAAATGGTTTCATCTGCCGGCGTGATGATCGGTGCACGTCAAGGTCTTAAATTGTCTGGTCAAAACGGCTGCCACGACATCGCCGGTTACGTTTTCACCAACGAATCGACACGTGATCACTGGAATGATATCACCTTTGGCAATAGAACGGATTGGCACCATTGGGACTTTGCTGGTGGTGTAACCATCGAGGGCGGCACGATCAACGGTAACTCCATCGGTGTGCATATCGCCGATTCCTCAGGGAGCCCCGCCAATACGATTCTTACCACCTACCTTTCGCAAAAAATCAACATGTGGGGGAATAAAAAGGCAGATGTGTTTATCGGTAATTACCAGCGCGATGCGTCCAGCAATAAGATGATTGCAGATAACGATACTTTAGTTGGCGCATCTCCGGTAAAGGAGGTCAATATAACGGGCGTAGCCGCGAGTGACCTAGTAGTATGCACTCCGGGCACCAAAGACCACTCTCAGGGCGTATTGAACGGCAGCTGTGACACGGAAAGCTTGTGTATCGAGCAATTCATTGATCCTACAGAAGAATGTGGGCTCCGTTAGTATCCGGATAAAACCGTCGATCATAAAATCTTGAAATAACGTGAAATAAGCCGCCGGTAAAATGAGTTCGAGCGTATCACGGCATCACGTAACGTAAGCCGAAATAATCCAAGTACACTGCTCATGCCCGTCCCTACCTTGCCGTACCTACCGCGCTTCCCTCTCTACCTCGTGTCCCACTTCGAACCAATAAGTTGCTCGCTTTTGCCATTCAAAGACCCTGAATGAGGTTCCTGAAGTGGGACTAATCCTCAAAGACCAAACGTTTGGCAAAAATTCCGTTCGACGCTCCATCCTGGCCTTCGCTTTGCCAAGCTATCACAGCGATGCTACCGTCAGGTGTCATGGCCACTGCAGGCGACGATTGGGCCCCGTCTGTGTAGCCATTTAGCTTAAACTCTTCTCCTACAAAATTTCCGTCGGCATTAAATCTCTGTGCAAATATTCCGTATGAATCCCCATCTTGGCCGCTGCTTTGCCAAGCAACGATAAAGCGTCCATCAAGTGCCATCGCGACCGAGGGTTCGCTTTGGGTGGCTTCCTTATGGGTATTTATCCGGAACGCGTCGCCTTCTGGTTCTCCATCCACATCATATAGTCGGCCAAATATATCGCTCCCTAGGCCATCTAGAGTGTCATCTTGCCAGGTTACTATAAAACGACCATCCCCATCTGCCGCGACTGCATTATGCGCCTTTGGCGTCTCATTGCTACCAACTTGAATCCTCTCTCCTATCAAATCCCCATAACTGCTAAGCCTTTGGGCATATACGTCGAAATTCCCAGGTGCTCCTGTGGAATACACCGTCACGGATCTCCCGTCTGAAAACATTGCCACCGCAGGATCCCCTCCGTAGTAATATATCTCAAACGCAGTATCCATAGGTGTTCCATCCTCATTGTAAAACTTGCCCAGAAAGTCACCAGGCTGTTCTTCCCAAACCACAAAAAAACCTCCATTTGGTGTCATTGCCACGGATGTGCCAACAATAGAACCGGCCATAGATTGATTAATTAAGATATCTTCTCCTGTTGGATTGCCGTCCTCCCCGTATTGCTGTCCAATCACGCCCCCTCCAAAAGGCCATTCAGCATGTTGCCAAATTACCGTAAACGGGCCATCTGGGGCCATAGCCACCGACGGTGAAATCTGGGAACCCTCCGTGTCAGTATTGACCTGAAACTCAGTTCCATCTGGGTTTCCTTTGGCATCGTATCGTTGGCCGAAAATCCCCTCCGCGTATCCATCCTGCTCATTACTTTCCCAAACAATAATAAACCGGCCGTCAGAGCCCATCGCCACCGATGGAAGGTTCTGATCAGAGGAGGTATAAGTGTTGACTTGAAACACGGTAAGCGTGCACGCGTCACATTCATCCCACTGGATATCGTTGGCATCATCGCACTCTTCTGGATAGGTGACAATTCCGTTGCCGCAAACTGACGTACAATCCTGGGATGGGTCATCGCCATCTGGGCAGGTTCCACAATCGTTTTCTTGGTCAATCCAGTTGTTTCTGCACGCATCGCAGTCCTTTTCCAAATCCCAGTTAGCCGGGCAGGTGCCGCAATTATTATTTTCATCTACCCAATGGTTCCTGCACAATTCGCAGTTTTGATCTGGATCCCAATTTGGGGGACATACATCGCAGTTTTCACCTATCCAGTTGGGCGTACATTCACAAACAGCGTCTACTCCGGTATGATTGATACACTGTGATTTCCCAACCGGACACTCTTTGAAAACGCCTTCGTCTTCGTTGCAGGAGTTGAACCAATGGATATTTCCATCTGATCCACATTGCTTTTGGTCTTGATGCACGGGATCGCACTTGGTGCCACTACTGGATGCAACACACTCCTCGCAGGGTCGACAAGTGTCGCATCCGTGCTCCCCGAGCTCAATTTTATCGAAACACCCGATTGACAGAAGACCCACTAAAATGAATCTACAAAAAGGATCAAATCGCATCAGAACCTCCAAAAAATAGGAATTGACTAGCTATATCTATTTTTTCTGCAGATGTCACTACTGTCCAAGGAAAACTGCTTCTTGCTATTGAAATTTCCGTCATTCCTAAATCTTGAGCGATCCGCCTTGGCGTAATATCTGAAACGGTTTAAAAATAAGGGATGAAAAATCCAAGACGCTGCAGTACGTGCGCATTTGAAACGAAACGCCTTCGCGTTGAAGAATGGCACTCAACTGAACTCATTCACTCTGGCCGGAAAGGCCTGGCCAAAATCGTCGCCGAGATGCTGACCGAGCCCGTTACGAGGTCATTGCCAGGGCCCTGGGCCGGACCCTACTCGATTGATCGTGCGCGCGCCTGGATCGCAGATCGCGATAAGGAAGGAACGACCCTCCTGGTGGTTGAGAAGTCTACTGGTGAAACCGCTGGGCTCATTATTCTGTTCGAGCTCAACCTGGATCAGGGCATTGAGGTCAGACTCGGCTATCTCCTTGCCGAGTCATGCTGGGGCCGAGGTCTTGCAAGCGAGCTCATCGCTGGATTTGTCCTATGGTGCCGAGACCAAGATGACATCCATGCCATTGCTGGCGGCGTGGCTCAAAACAATCCAGCATCCAAGCGGGTACTCGAGAAAGCTGGTTTCCGCGTCAATGATACCGACGACGAGGGTGGTGAAGAGGAGGAGATCATGCGCCTCACCCTGGTAGAGTCAGATATTGAGGCATACACTCGAACCCGGTAAACTAGAACCGATAAGTTGTCGTTGGCCTTGAGGGAAACAATTATCAGGAGACGCATTAATGGCAAAAAACATCGCTGCGATTGCTGTGCTCGCCGGACTCGCCGGGATTGCCTGGTGGACGCTTCGCGAGGAGGATGCGAGTCAGGAAGAAAGCACCTCGGTCCCTTCATTTCCAATCATCGCAACTGACCGCGTGGATAAGCTGGAGATCAACCGGTATAGGGGCAGCGGCAGTACCCTGCGAGAAGAGCGCATTGTGCTCGAAAAAGATGGGGATCTTTGGCATATGGCCTCTCCAGTGGCCTACAAGGCACATCAGCAGTTGGTGGCGCTGATGCTGGAGGCGCTTGAGAACATCCGCGTTATCGACGCGATTACCGAAGATGAGAAAAAACACCACGTGCTCGAAGTCGACCGGGAATTCGGCGTGGACGTGACCGTATCCTCGGGTAATACCCAGCTCGTCAGGTTTATCGTGGGCGTCACCCGGGAAAGCGTCACGTTCATTCGATTTCCAGATTCAAATGTGGTCTATCGCACTACAGGTGCGTACCGCCGGCGATTTAACAAGACCGCTGATGACCTACGGGACAAGACCGTTACCAAGCTCGATCCTAACAGTGTGACAAGGGTCAAGTACATGGGGCCAGATGGGGTTTTAGAAATGGTGAAAGAGGGCGATGGGGAAGAGGCGTCCTTTACACCCTCAAATGTAAAAATAAAAAACTTCAACCAACAAAGGGCAAAATCAAATGCCCATGCGCTCACGGTCCTCACGACTCGGGGCTTTGCCGACCCATCCCTGGGGGACGACGTGACAGGCCTGGGGGACGGTGCGACTGTGGTGGAGTTTGATGCAGCAAAAGATGGTCAAAAAGGAACTTTCACAGTTAGGATCGGCAGCGAAAAAAAGCACATGCGCCAGACGTATGCGAAGACCTCTCTTTCAGACCAAATTTTTCTGCTTTCAACACACGTAGCCAAGCGATTCCGCGTTTCGCCTCAAAGCTTCTCCCTTTCCGACGAGCAGGCAGCCCACCAGGCAGCATCACATGGTCATGACCATGACCATGAGCATTAAGGAATACTGGGTCGTTTGCCGCCCTGCTTCGCTAGCAAGCGAGCTACACAGGGTTATACAATGACGTTCTTTGTTTATGAGGATTGTTTTAGAGCTATGGTTCCCCTTGGCGGAATCGCTCGACCATGGCGCTTACCACGCGTTCGTTTCGCTTTAGCCGGTTGATCTCTTTTGGATCGGTGGCCTCAGCCAGCTCAGCTCGGATCACCTGAAGCTTGGCCCTGGCTTTTAGGAATTCCCTGTGCAATCCAGTGCGACTGCTAGGGCCAGACCACTGGGAAAGACGGGTCGACTGCAGGCCGCGGTCGTCAGTTGACGACGGCAGCGCTGAAAATTGCCGACCCACTGTTGGCGGTCCAGATCTTTTTACTGGCTGACGATTGGTCAAACTGGTCGGGATCGCACGGTTGTGGTCAACTGGACCAGTATGTATCCAGGTGACCCCGGCGATAATTGCCAGCGAACATCCAGCTGCAACCGCAAATAAGATAATGTGTTTTCTCTTCATCGGCATCCTCTCACTGGTTAGCCCTATTGTTTTGACGCATGTAATCCACCACCAGCCGTTCGAGGATACTCAAATTGACGTGACCCGATCCCAATAAAACATCGTTAAATTCAACCAGGTCGAACTGATCTCCGAGTGTTTGTTCGGCCCTGTCCCGCAGAGACATGATTTCCAACAAGCCGATATAATAAGCGGTTGCTTGACCCGGCCACATGATATATCGAGTGACCTCGCTGGGGATGTGGACGGTTCCCAGATGCTGCCCCAGATTGTCGTACATAAACGCGATCGCTTCGTCTCTGGTCCATTCGAGTGCGTGCAGGCCGGTGTCCACAACCAAGCGGGCCGCTCGAAATGCCTCACCCAGCATCTGACCGACCTCTCCGCACACATCCCCACCGTACCAGCCCAAATCCATGCTTAATCGCTCGCTGTACAATGCCCAGCCCTCTACGTGAGCGGTTGAGATGTTGACTTTACGCAGCAGGGGTAGGTCCAGCTCCTGGGCAATGGAGAATTGCACATGATGTCCTGGATATGTCTCGTGGTAGGCGAGGGATTTGAGCATGATCGACGATACATCCTCTTCCCCAAAGGGGGGGCCGAAAACAAACCATCCCGGATCAGAACTATTGACCCGCGGCGGCCCATAGGCGGCGGCCGTTCCTTCGGAATAATATAGGATCAGCTCTGTCTCTGGGACGAAGCTGGTCACTTCGGATAGTCGGGATTTGGCCTCATCAAGGATCCCGCTAAAGGTTTCCTCTAGTGCGTCCGCAGCAACCCGTGGGCAATCGTCGTTGAGCAGGGAGGTCAGCTCGGGGATGCTCAGCTGGGTCGGATACCCTGCAGATGCCATTCGCGCGCGTATCCGTTGATGGATGCGACTAAGCTCATCCATGCCGAGTTGGTGGATTTCACTCGCGGTCTTGGTCGTATTATTGAAATAGGTCAAACGATTTTCATAATAGCTTTGGCCATCTGGAAATACCCAGGCACCCCCTTCTTCAACCGGGGCCTCTGCCAGCGTATCTGTAAAGAATTCAATGAGCTGCTCACAGCTCGGTCTATAGTGCTCGACCGACGCAGCGAGCTCAGCATCGAGCTCGGCACTTTGTTCTTCAGCGAGATCTATGCCTGCTGCGTCGAGCATGTAATATAGCATCTCTCCGTACATCACAAACTCACCGCCTGGATAGTAAAGACCGCAGTCGGTCAGGCTTTCTATCATCCGCCGTTCGATGATCATACCAGCGGGTATCAGACCGCGTTGCTTGGCAGTAGTGTAATTGTTCAGTCTTTGTTTAACGCGGGTTTTGAGCTGACGCAGATCGCGGGCAAACCTCAACGCATCGTCAAAGCTCTCGACAGGCAGTAACCAGAAATAGGTACTGGTCAATTCACCAAAGCGGGGTTCCAACTTATACCATAGGTCGTGAAAACGGTACTGCTGTCCTCGCAAATCTTGAACCAAAAAATCTCGGTAGACGTCATAGGTCACTTGTTGCTCAACAGTGAGAGACTGATAATCAAAGTCTAGTAGCTTTTCGAGAATCACCTCTTCGATCTTATACGTTTCACTGAGGTATTCATCGCTGACATTGTCCATGCGCATGGGCTGTGGCGCAGTTGCATTAAACATGCTGCTAATTTCCGGGTTGCGTTCTGAAATCACGGCATAGGACTCATCGACAAACTCATCAAATGAGCACCCTGCGCTGAGCCAGATCAGCAGAACCAAAAAACATAATAACCGATTGTTAGATCTCTTCATTTCAAACCCTCCCTTTTATCCTGCGTAGATACGATGCCCCACCGATTGTAGAAAATCGGCAATAATTGTCACTAGTTTATCATGTTGACTTGGTGATATCAAATTAAAAAGTGACTTTTTTCATTTCCTTTTTCCTATGCGACCTTCCTAGGTAACTTCGTTTTAAGCAAGGCAGTTTCTTCGCCTTGTTCACACGGCTCAATCAATGCGCTTTCAACGTATCCTGATGCACCGTCGGGGGTGTCATTTTTAAATATACTGTATTTTTTTAATTTTTTTAATGAGATAACGTGGTAGGATGAAGCGATGGAGTGTCTGCGATGAGAACATATCTAATTAAACCAACGCTACTGGCGGTAACCTTTTTGTTTGTTCATGCCTGTGGGGGTAACGATTCAGAGATAGAAGGGGTATGCGTTCCCTGGGAGACACGACTCTGCGCATGCGAAAATAACAGCATCGGTGTCCAGTTATGCAATGCAGACGGAACAGGGTGGTATGCGTGCCTATGCGACACTATTGACACAGACACAGACACTGACACCGATACTGACACTGACACTGACACCGATACTGACACTGACACCGATACTGACACTGACACCGATACTGACACTGACACTGATACCGATACTGATACTGACATCGATACCGATACTGACACTGACACCGATACTAATACTGACACTGACACAGGCACTGATACGGGCACCGATACTGACACCGGCATTGACACCGATACCAATACCGACACGGAAACTGAGTGCAATCCAACGGATCCTTGCTGCGATGACAATGGGGGTTACGAATCCGTGGGCACGGTCTGCGGCACAGATATCTGTCCGCTAGATACGTGCACTGGCAGCGGTGCTAGCCTTGCCTTTAATGATTATCCAGGGACGTGCGACTTGACCTGCGATGGTGCAGGCACCTGCGATGACTCCTGCACTTGCGAGGTAGTCACGATAAACTGCCAGGTGGGCACTCAAAATGAGTGTTGTGAAGCCACCTGTGATACTTCCTTAGGGTGTGGCTCGATCGAGAGCCCGGGTTCTTGTCCAGATGTGTGCGCTGAAGGGACGACATCCATCTCTATCAACAGGGGCTGCAATGGATGTGGGGACAACGCGGCTGACGGCACCTGCTCAGCCGGTACATCCATTATCTGTTCGGACATCAACTCTCCTAGCGCTTGCACCTCTCATGAATGCGGGGGCACTACCTACTATTGCCACGGCAAGGGCGGCGATTGGGAATGGCGACTGACCGAATCGATAGACGACTGCGGGGATGGATGCTGCAAAGGCAGCGAGAACAGCGCCAGTTGTCCAGAGGATTGCGGATGTGGCGATGGCACGTGCGATACGGGCGAGACCATATGCAATTGTCCAATAGACTGCCCGGATCCCCCCCTGGATGTGACGTGGGATGACAGTAAAGAGGGATGGACCGTTGACCCTATACTAAATAACGGTTGGAGGCGCGCCGTGGCGTCGCTTCCTATGATCAACTGTGAGGATTCGTGGCAAACAGACATGCATTATCAATTTAATGGCGATTTCTTTTTTGGGAACAACTACTCTCATACGCTTCATTCACCCACATTTGACCTAACCGGGTGCGACGCGGCGCATCTCTCCTTTGATCTGGCCTTTCACGAATACTCGACTGACGTATCCTATCCCCCAAATATCCTCGAAGTGACGTGTTACGATGGTTCCGCCTGGCAGACCATTGCTACGTTTGACGAAACAGATCCCGCCTATGAAATTTTTTGCTACGAACTCCCCCAGGATTTGGCCTTACCTGCTGCTTGTACGAATCACAGCACAGCGAGAATCGCCTTTACTGCCTCTGGCGAGGATGCGAATGAAATCATCTCATGGCACATCGACAATCTCACGGTCGCACAGCCCTAGGGGTAGAGGATAAGGAGAGACTACTCGGTTTGCTTTCGGATAAAGGCGGGAATGTCGAGATCGCTTTCGTTTCTCGCTGCGTGTCGGATGGTAGAGACGCGGCCGCTGGCTGTTACTTGTACTTGCTCCGCAGGTTCGCTCGGCCGACCCGCTTGCACGGCCCCAGGGGGGTGGCTGCCGTATTCGGATATCCTGCCCTGCAAGTAGCTCGATCTCCCAGAACCGCGGACCCCCTGACGCCCCTGTGCCTCTAATCGCTCGTCCTCAATATGAAATCCCGTTGCAATGACGGTTATTTTCACCTCGTCGCAGGGCTCGTCAAGCGTCACATACCCGAAGATGATGTGCGCATCCTCGTGGGCTGAGTCCTCGATCATACTGACCGCATCGCTCACTTCCATCATTGTCAGATCCGGTCCACCGGTGATGTTGATGAGAATGCCCCGCGCACCGTCTATGGCCACATCCTCGAGCAAGGGGCTGTTTATCGCCATCTCTGCCGCATCGATGGCCCGCCGCTCACCAGTACCGTATCCAGTCCCCATTAGGGCGCGCCCCCGACTGGTCATGATGGTCCGCACATCTGCAAAGTCCACATTGATGTCGCCGCGAATCGTGATCAGGTCGGAGATCCCTCGGACCGCGTTGGACAGCACCCTGTCGGCCACGCGAAACGCGTCCTTAATTGTCAATGAATTGTCGAGGGCGAGGAGCCGCTCGTTTGGTATCGTGATCAGGGTGTCCACACCTTCGCCGAGTTGCTCCATGCCCTCTTCGGCGATGCGGCCTCGCTTCCGCCCCTCGAATCGAAAGGGCTTGGTCACGACCCCAACGGTGAGCGCACCCACTTCCCGGCTGACCTGCGCAACGATCGGCGCTGCGCCTGTACCGGTGCCGCCACCCATACCAGCTGCCACAAACACCATATCTGCACCGGCAAGCACTTCTTCTAACCGGTTCACGTCCTCGAGCGCTGCTTTGCGCCCGTGTTCCGGTATACCGCCCGCGCCAAGGCCCTTGGTCAGGCTGGATCCGATCTGCATTTTGATCGGCGCAGGATTCGCCTCCAGTGCCTGAGAATCCGTGTTGATGGCGATGAAATCAACGCCGTCCATCTGCTCCGCGATCATATTGGCAATCGCGTTGCCACCCCCACCCCCTACGCCAATCACTTTGATCTTGGCCTGTTGTTGCTCGTACTCTCCCAGCTCAATATGCATGGCGTCCTCCCGAAAATCTGCCAGTTCTTCCGATCTCTCTCATCTGGCTGTTCCCGCCAGTCCCGGTGCTCGTGCACAAAGGACTGCGCCTCGCGAAAACAACCGCTAAAAAACCTCTTTAAACCATTCCGTCATCCGTCCAAAGACCTTGTCGAAAACCCGGTCCTCTCGGACTTTGAAAATACTCTTTCGTTCGCCGGCGAATGCCGCGCCGTAATTCACCAGGCCAGACCCGGTGGCGTAGATGGGGCTCTCCACCATGTCCTTCATGCCACCAAACCCAAAGGGAACCCCCCTTCGAACCGGGAGTCCGGTAATTTGCTCAGCCGCTTCTGTAATGCCCTCGAGTAAGGTCGTACCACCGGTAATAACCAGCCCAGATGCCAATAGATCCGCATATCCAGAGTCGAGAATCGCCCGGTGAATGAGGGAGAATATCTCCTCCACCCTCGGCTCAATGATGTGTGCGAGCACCTGTCTGGGCTGCTCGGTCGGCGGCCTGCCGCCCACACTGGGCACTTCCATGACTTCGTCGGGGCTCACCAGGCGAATGAGGGCGCTGCCGCAGCGCTGCTTGATCCGCTCTGCCTCTGCCTTGGGTGTTCTAAGGCCCAGTGCAATGTCGTTTGTCAAGTGCTGACCGCCCACGGATATGACAGATGTGTGAACCACGGCCCCGTCGACAAAAATGACCAGGTCTGTAGTGCCGCCCCCGATGTCCACCAGCGCAACGCCTAGCTCCTTTTCGTCCTCGTGCAGCACCGATTCTGAAGATGCGATTTGCTCGAGCACAATATCAGCGACATTTAGACCGCACCGCTGTGCGCACTTAACGATATTTTGTGCAGAGGTGACCGCGCCGGTCACGATATGTACCTTTGCCTCCAACCGCACACCGCACATACCAAGGGGATCGCGAATGCCATCCTGATCGTCGACTACATAACCCTGCGGGATGGCGTGGATCACCTCCCGATCCAGGGGAATGGCCACGGCCTTGGCCTGATCCAGTACCCGCGCGATATCCTCATTGGCGATCTCCCTGTCCTTAACTGCGACAATGCCGTTATTATTAAAGGAACTGATGTGCCCACCGGCAATGCCCGCAAAGACAGTCGAAATATCGCAGCCAGCCATTTGCTCGGCTTCTTCTATGGCCTTTGTAATCGAAGTACAGGTGGCGTCGATATTCACAACCACGCCCTTGTGCAACCCAGCAGACGGATGAGATCCGATGCCGATGATGTCAATGCCTTCATCGACAGTTTCCCCGACAACCGCGGCGACCTTTGTCGTCCCGATATCCAACCCTACGATGATCTCCCCTTGTCTTGCCATGTGCACACCCTGCGTTTGTTCTATCTAAGTCAGGAATACTTCTCAGTTTAAGTTCTCATGCCACCGGCCCGTAATCAAATTTTTGACATTCTTTTTTGTGGATCAGACGTCGAAATTCTCTCGGTCACCGCTTCTGACGCCGCCTCTGGTACGATCGAGGGGCTCGGTTTCAATCTTACTGTGACTTTATTAGGCCGACTGCTGTTATCGAAAAATATCATTTCCGCTTGTTTTCCTTCGTTTCGCAGGCGGCGTAGGAGCACCGCCAATCGCTTGAGTTTCTTGCGGTAGGGGCCTTTTCCAAAGCGCACATAGACCTGCTCGCCATCAAGGACCAAAGAAAGGCTACCATCCACCTCGTGGTGGATTTCCGCAAGCGGAGCGGTCTTTCCCAGACCCATCTTGCGATATCGCTTGGCAAGATCGAGGGCATCGCGGATAGACGCGACAATCGTCTCCTTATCTGACGCGAATTCTTTGCGTGGAAATCCCGTCAACATGGGAAAGGGGATGGGATCTCCTGTCACCCACCGTTTGAACACGTCACCCAAATCATCTACCAGGTAGGGAACATCAAACAAAACCATTGCCACTGCCCGGCGCTCGGTGATCGTCACGTCAACGCTTCTGGGCAGTCTCCTTTTCACTGCTGCTTCCAGGATCCAGAGGTGGTCTTCCAGGTTTTTTTTCGCGCGCTCGCAGTCGATGGTGAAGATATTGCTGCCCGTTTTGATGCGGGCAGCTGCCAGAATGTCGTCCTCGGTAAGACGGCGCAATCCCTTTATCTCGAATTCCGTTGCGGCAAAATAGGGGGACGTCGTGGCATGTCGATACGCTGCAAACCCCGCCCAGAGGGTGGCAGCGGTGATCGCAGCTGAGGCGGCAATCCGCAGGGTCGCCATGAGGATCCGCTTGCCACGAGCCTTTGCCCCACCTGTACCTTCCGCTCCATCTGCTGCGGTCTCTTCGATTGATGGTCTGGAGCGACGCCGATTCGGCGGCAAGGGCGGGGTCTTGTCAGCGCTACTTTTTCGACGAAAGAATGTCACGGCCCACCTCTGGCGAGGCGATGGAGGTGTTCTGCGATGTGGGCCGCAGCATCTGGCTTGCCCAAGGCAGCAGCGGCCTCAGACGCCTGACGTCGGCGGTCTGCATCTCGCACGAACGCATTTATCGCTCTGGCCATCTCTGAACTGTTACCCCCTTGCCCATCCAGCAGGATGGCAGCATCGGCGCGCACCATTGCCGCTGCATTGCGCGCCTGCTGATTGTCTGAATGGTGCGGATAGGGCAAAAAGACGGCCGGCAATCCAACGGCTGTGAGCTCTGCCACGGTGGTGGCACCAGCCCTGCCGATAACCAGATCCGCCCGTGCATACGCACCGGCCATATCATCGATAAACGGAACAACCTCGGCCTCAATACCCGCATCCCTGTAGCTGGACGCGACCCAATCGAGGTTGCGTCGATTGCATTGGTGCAGCACGGTGACACATCCCCACAGCGCAGCCTCTTTCATTGCCACTGGCACCTGCCTATCGATATCCCGCGCCCCTTGGCTGCCGCCTGTTACCAGGATGTGAATCAGCCCCTCTGCCCGATCGATGCGACGTGCCCTCACCTTTGCAATGTCTCTGCTCACAGGGTTTCCCGTTACTTCTATCTTACTGGCGGGAAATGCAGCAGCAGTCTCCTCGTAAGCGATAAACGCCTTGTCCACAAAGCGCGCGAGCAACTGATTGGTAAGACCGACGGTTGCATTCTGTTCCAGCAAGGCTGTCTTAAGCCCGATAAGCCGCGCGGCCATCACCACCGGTCCGGCAACGTATCCACCCACTCCCAAAACCACATTCGGGCGCAGTCTCTTTAAGAGGAATGCGGCCTGGGCAACAGCCGAGGGCAGGAGCACAAGGCCGGTAAAGACCCCCTTTATATCCTCGCCCACAAGGGGACGAACGCGAATGAAATCAATGCCAAACCCGGCAAGCGGGACAAGGCGGGCTTCGAGGCGATCCGCTGATCCCACAAACCGGGCAGATCCACCCATTTGAACAATCTCTCGGGCGGCGGCAATGGCCGGGATCACATGTCCACCTGTGCCCCCGCCGGCAAACACCACCTTTGGAAACGCCCCGTTCATCCCGCCTCACCCGTTGCATTGCTTGCGCGCCGCCTGTTCTTTGTGCCCCTGTCAATGGCCGGGGCATCCATCTCCCCGCTGTACGATCGGGAAATGTTGAGCAGGATACCAACCGCATAGAGGGACATGATCAGCGCTGTTCCGCCGTAGCTGACAAACGGCAGGTTGAGCCCCTTTGTCGGCAACAATCCCATGGCCACCGCCAGATTGGCGAGTACTTGAACCCCAAGGAGACTGGTGATGCCGAATCCCACATAAGTGCCGAATTCACTCCGTGCCCTAAAGGCAATGACCGTACCGCGGGCAATAGCCACGGCAAAGAGGCAGATCAGTCCGAAGATACCAAGGACGCCCAGTTCTTCTGCGATAATGGCCGCGATAAAGTCGTTATGGGCCTCTGGCAAAAAGAAGAATTTTTGTAGACCATCACCAAGCCCGGTACCGAAAAAGCCGCCTGAACCAAATCCAAAGAGGGATTGGGTGAGTTGATAGCCGTGATCGTAGCGATTTGAAATTGGGTCTAAGAACGCCAAAATGCGCTTGAGTCGATACTCAGAACCCGCAATCAAGTAGTAGGCAATAGGCGCCACGGCAATGCCCGCCAGCATCAAGTACGCGAGCTTGGCACCTGCCACAAATAAAAGGGCAAAGGTGACGACTGCAATCACAACAGCAGTGCCGAAGTCCGGCTGGGCCAAGCAAAGGAGGATCAGGACGCCTGGCACCAACAGGTGGGGCAGAAAGCCGATGGAAAAAGACTTGATCCTGTCGCTTTTCTTGGCCAGCGAGTAGGACAGCCAGAGGACAAGCGCGAGCTTTGCTATCTCCACGGGCTGCACCGTAATGGGCCCAACGCCGATCCAGCGGGAAGCGCCGTTGATGGTTCGCCCAAGGGGGGTCTGGCACAGAATGAGGCCAAGGATGGCAAGCGCGAAAAACGGATAGACGAGTTTTTCATAAAACTTGTAATTAATGCCAGAGCCGATCAGCATGGCCACGACACCCATAACAGCGTAAACAGATTGCCGAATGAGAAAATAGGTCGCGTCGTTCTGGTCTTGAGCCGCGCGAACAGCAGAGGCCGAATAAACCATCACCACACCCAGCCCGAGCAGGAGGATCACGCTGATAAACAGGGGCCTGTCAAACCGCTGTTCTCGATGTATCGCCGCTGTTGCTTCGCTCGTTGCTGCCATGTGCACCTCTATCGAAGCTTTAGTGAACCGAGGGCCACGAGGGCCAGCATGATCGATATAATCCAAAATCGAACAATGATTTTCGGCTCGGCCCATCCCTTGAGCTCAAAATGGTGGTGAATCGGCGCCATTTTGAAAATCCGCTTGCCGGTTAACTTAAACGACACGACCTGTGTGACCACGGAGAGGGCCTCTAACACAAAGATACCGCCTAGAATGACCGACAAAAACTCATTTTTGGTCGTCACGGCCAACATGCCCAAAGCGCCGCCAAGGGCCAGGGAGCCAACGTCTCCCATGAACACCTGCGCTGGAAAGGTGTTGTACCAGAGAAAACCAATGCCTGAACCGATGATCGCACCGCAGAAAATGGTCAGCTCCTTGGCCAGGGGAACTGGCGGAATATCCAAGTAGATGGCAATGTTGATGCCAAAAAAGGACAGCCCGGCCATATATGCCAAAAACAAATACGTAAAGGCGTTGACCATGACCGGCCCGATCGCCAGCCCATCCAGGCCGTCTGTGAGGTTTACGGCATTGGACATGGCCACGACAACGAACGTGGCAAAGGGAATGTAGATCCATCCGGGCAGGGTAATGGGATGCTTGGCAAACGCGACAAAGGGCAGGGCCAAGCGATGACGGATCATCATCCAATCATCGGGTAGGCCGCTGTCTGAAAACATGTAGAGAAAAATGACACCGGCAAGTGAAATCTGAAACAACAGCTTGAACTTCCCTGGCATGCCCCGACTGCTGTCGTATTTGATTTTCAGGTAGTCATCGATAAAACCGATAAGCCCATAGCCCACAGTCAGGGCCAGGGTCAGCCAGATGAAGTGGTTGTGCAGGTCTGCCCACAACACGGTAGACATGACCATGGCAAACAGAATGAGGGAACCGCCCATGGTCGGCGTGCCAGCTTTGGAAAAGTGGGTTGTGGGCCCGTCATCCCGAATGGCCTGGCCGATCTGGCGGGTTTGCAGGCGCCGGATAAACCAGGGAGACAGGGCAAAGCCGATGAACATGGCGGTCAACATGGCCGCGATGACCCGAAATGGAACGTACCGCAGCACATTGAGCCAACCGAGCCACGGCGCTTCGAGCCTCAACGGATATAGCAGTTCATAGAGCATTGCTTAAGCATCCTCCATCAACATCGCAGCCAGTTTGTCCATCTGCATGCCCCGGGACCCCTTGACGAGCACCACGTCGTTCCGTTGCAGTACCCTGCGCAGGTAGTCAACTGCACCCTGGTGATCCAAGGCGCCATACAGCCGGCTTTTTGCCAAACCCGCTGTTTCAGCGCCCTTTCCTATGCGTTGTCCGCCGTTGCCAATGGTGACCAGGTAATCCACACCTGATGCAACCAGGTATTCACCAACGCCCATGTGCGCAGTATCAGAATGTTCCCCGAGTTCGAGCATATCTCCGAGTACTGCCACGGTGCGGCCATGGGTTGCCACTTCGCACGCCGCATCTATGGCCGCGCGCATGGACGCGGGATTTGCATTGTACGTGTCGTCAATAACCAATGTGCCCAAGGTGCCCTGGCCAATGGTCAAGCGACCCGGCTCCGGGCGCACCGCAGCCAGCCCGGCGGCAATCGTATTGGCATCCACGCCAGCCGCAACAGCTGTGGCCGCTGCAGCCAGCGCGTTCAGGGCATTGTGCGCGCCGATCAGCGGCAGGGTCGCTGCCACTTGCTTCCCGAGAATATCGAGCGCTATTGTCTGTCCCTTGAGTCCGTTTGTCTGCCGGCTGAGAAGACGAATATCCACCCCCACGGCCTGCCCAAAGGTCAGGCTATCTCGGGATGGCACAGGCATGGTCGCAACCCTGGGATCGCCCGCGTTAATCACTGCCCTTGCATCTTCCCGCATGGCCAAAAAGAGCTCTCCTTTGGCTCTTTTTACACCCTCTAAATCTTTGAGGTTTTCGAGATGGGCAGGGCCGACGTTGGTGACAACGCCGACATCCGGGTCCGCGATTTGCGTCAGTCTCTCGATTTCACCAAAATCAGAGCATCCGAGCTCCAGCACCAGCGCCTCGTGTGTGTCCTCGATACCGAGCAATGTCAGGGGAACGCCGATGTGGTTGTTAAAGTTGCGGGTGGGCTGATGCACGGCCCATCGCTCCTCGAAAATCGCGGCCACGAGCTTGCGCGTGGTGGTCTTTCCGGACGATCCTGTTATCCCGACGACCGGGCCGTTGAACTGCCTGCGCCTCGCAGCACCGAGCGTCTGGAGGGCCTGAAGCGTATTGTCCACTACGATTTGAGGGATGGGAAGCGCTGGCACAGAATGCTCGACGATAACTGCGGCAGCACCCTTGCGGGCGACCGCCGCGACAAAATCGTGGCCGTCAAAGCGCGGCCCTTTCAAGGCGATATACAAGGCGTTGTCGACATCTTCTCGCGAGTCGGTCACCACCTTGGCGATGGCCTGATCCGAGGTCTCCTGAACCACCCCACCCACCTGTTCAGCCACGGTCCCGATGTGCCAGTTGAGATTACCCATGGCTGTTGCCCCGTCGCCTGGCGATCGCGGCCAGGGCCTGTTCCCGATCGTCGAAGTGAATCTTTTTATGGTCTAGAATCTGGTAGTCCTCGTGTCCTTTACCAGCGATGAGTACCGTATCCCCTGGTCGGGCGATGTGTTGGATGGCCTGGTCAATGGCCAGCCCCCGGTCAACCTCAACGAGATAGCCCTTGGCTGCGTCCTTGACCGCACTTGCACTGAGCTGCGGCAACCCAGCGTCCAGCACCCCGGGTAGGATCATCTCCACGATGCGGGCCGGCGCTTCGGAGCGGGGATTGTCCGAGGTAACCAGGGCGATATCAGCGCCTGTCGCTACGGCACGGCCCATGACCGGTCGTTTGCTGGGATCCCGATCGCCACCGCACCCAAAGACACAGATGAGGCGTCCTTTGGTGAGGGGTCTTAATGCTGTGAGCACCCGTTTCAGCGCGTCCGGGGTGTGGGCGTAATCCACGAGCACTGTCCCATCCACCCCATCTCCCACCCGTTCCAAGCGGCCGGGAATCCCCAACGCACCGCTTAAACCGCGGCCGGCGTCCTTTGGAGGCACGCCAAGGGAGATGCAGATGCCCAGGGCCAGGAGCAGGTTGTTGAGATTGTGCATACCGAGCAGCGGAGACGCGAGGTCGACGTTCCCATCTGGGGTGCGAATGGTTGCGGCAATGCCGTTAATGTCAATGCGGGGTGCGGTAACGGGTTTTAGCATCGCGCTGCTCGAGGGATCCGTGGATATGGTTACAACCGGATGTTTCAGATGCTTTAGAATCTCCCCTGCGAATGGATCATCGGCATTAACGACAGCCCTGGCTTCGGGTGTATCCGCGATCGCGCTCGTAAAAAGCCCGAGCTTAATCGCACCGTACGTGGCCATGTCCTGGTGATAATCCAGGTGATCCTGGGTCAGGTTGGTAAAGGCAACCGCGCGAAACCGACACCCGCTCAGGCGGTGTTCGGCCAGACCGATGGAGGATGCTTCGAGCACCAAGTGGCTCGCCCCTGCATCCAGCATTTGCCTGGCAACGCCTTGAATCACTGGCGCCTCAGGGGTTGTGTGGTGTGCCGGCCATTTTTTCGATCCACAGCGATATTCGATTGTCGTCATTGCGCCGGGTCTGGCCCCCTGGGACTTCAAGACCTGTTCTACGAGATAGACCGACGTGGTCTTGCCATTGGTGCCGGTGATGCCGACGACGTCTAATTGAGCCGTGGGATTGCCGTAACACGCAGCTGCTATCGGACCCAAGGCACGCCGCGGGTCGGAAACGACGATTTGGGGGATGGGCGCGCGATGGGGGGCTGCTACCAAAAGGGCGGTTGCACCAGCAGCCACTGCGGCCTGAATGAACATGCTGCCGTCCACCGAGCGGCCTGGCAGCGCGGCAAAGAGATACCCCGGACGCACCTCCCGAGAATCGTGGGTCACGCCTGAAATCTCTGTCTGTGGATTTCCACGCAGGGTCGCGCCAGGGGTGACTTGAAGGAGATCAGCTAGGATCATCAGTCGTTTCCTCGGATGGGGTTGCGTCTGCCGCTGGGGGTTCGACAGGCTCGAAGTTTACCTGAATAAAATCTCCTTTTTCCACCGGGTCACCTGGAGCTGGGACTTGTTCTGCGGCAAAGCCGGTTCCCATGAAGAGGGGGCGCAGATTATGAACCGCGAGGGCCGCGATGGCCTGGTTCATGGTCATCCCCCGTAGATCCGGTGCCCGTGCGTCTTGCCTCTCCTTATCTTCTGGATGCGCCTTCTTAGGGAGCTGACCCTCTCCCTGGGGGGCGCGGTTTTTAGAGGTCGCTTTGTCCGCTGGACGCCTGCGCCCATTGCGAGATCGCTTTGACTTTTTTTGGGGTCGCTCCTGAGAGACGCCCAAGTATCGCAGCGCCTGGTCAGCGATGCGTTTGAGGGCAGGCGCAGCAACGGTGCCGCCGTACTGGTTGATCAACGGCTCATCGATCACTACCGATATGGCGAGGCGAGGCCGGATCGCAGGGACAAAACCGATAAACGAAGCAACCCGTTTTTCCTTGGAATAGCCCTTGGCCCCATCTGACTTTTGGGCAGTGCCGGTCTTTGCAGCCACCAGGAATCCGTCGAGGGAGCCCTGCACCCCGGTGCCGCCTGCTTCGGTCACGGCGGTCATGATATCGCCGACGAGCCGGGCGGTGTAGCGACTTATCACGCGGCGACGCGGCTCAGGGGCAGCGGTACGGACGGGTTGCCCATCCGGGTCGATGATATTTTTAACCAGCAACGGTCGCATGAGCACACCGCCGTTGGCAATGACAGATAGGGCAGCGGTCAACTGGATGGTGGTCGCCCCCACCCCCTGACCAAACGCAATGGTCGCTGTGTCGATGTCGTACCACTTGCCGTAATGGTGGAGCGTGCCATTGCTTTCAAACGGTAGATCCACGTGGGATCGCTCGCCAAAGCCAAATCGTCGCAGGTAGTGATACAGACGCCGTTTCCCCAGCTTAAGCGCGATTTTAGCAAAGCAGATATTGCTGGACCGCTTCAGACACTGGGTGGGATTGAGCCACCCGTCCCGATGATCATCGTGGATGTAGACCTTTTTCCTGTCCCCCAACTCCATCCGTCCCCGTTCGCAGAAGATGAAATCGTCCGGCCGCAGGGACCCGGCATTGAGGGCCGCGGCGATGGTGAATATCTTGAACGTGGACCCGGGCTCGATCACGTCGAGGACGGCCCGATTTCTGCGGTTCCCGGGCGACGATGACTGAACCGCGTTGGGGTTGTACGTGGGCCAATTGGCCAAGGCGAGGATTTCACCGGTGTGGGGATCCATGATCACCACGTGGCCGGCCTTTGCATCAAACGTACTCACCGTAGCTGCCAGCTCTTGTTCGGCGATGTGCTGCAGTGTTTTGTCGATGGTCAAGGTCACGGTATTCCCGACCACGCCCTCGGGTCCAAAGACACTATCGGCAAAGACCACCCGTCCACGGGCGTCTCGAAGGCCGGTCACCGCGTTTTTGCGCCCTTTGAGCTGTTGCTCGAACTTGAGCTCGATGCCCTCGAGGCCCACCGCATCCACGCCTGCGAATCCAATGATGTGGGATGCCAACGAACGACTCGGATAGTACCGCTTGCTCTCCTTTATGAGGTGAATGCCCTCTAGTTTGAGGGCAGTGACCTTTTGTGCGACCTCTGGGACAACCTGTCGATCCAGCCACACAAAATGCCGCTTTTGCGAAAGCTTGCGAAGGAGATCAGCTTGGTCAAGGCCCAATGCAGGTGCGAGAAGCGCGGCGCTGGCCTGTGGCTGCTTCACCTTGGTCGCCTCTGCATAGATCGAGTCCACCTCGACTTCGATAGCCAGGGCTTCTCCGTGTCGATCGGTGATCATGCCCCGTCGCGCTGGGATGCTGATCCGGCGGGTATACTGCTCCTGGGCCAGCTGCTTTAGCTCGTCCCTTCGCACCACGCCGAGGTCCCAGGCACCGTGGGCCACCGCGACCGCACCGGCGAGCAATGCAAAGACGAGGATGGCCATCCTCAGGCGTATCCAACGCATCCGGCCCTCGCCGAGCACACCCACGGCTACCGCGCTCCTCCAGATGCGATAACGGCTTTCTTTTTCTTTTTTACCGCGATGATGCGCTGGTGATCCGGGATTGCCATCTCGCATTTTTCCCTGGCTTCAGCTGCCACCCGCTCTGGATCCCTCAGCGAGGCCAGTTCCAGGCGCAGCTCTCGCTGTTCAGCGAGCAATCTGGCGCGTTCCGACCGAAGCTGGCTGGTCTGGTACCCCAACTGCACCCCCTGAAATCGAATGTTGAGGTGATAGGAAAAGGCAGCCACTGCAGTGACCACGGCGACGAAGAACACGACGAGATAAAGGGCAGATGCGCTTTCAGTACGAACGCGCTGCCTAAAGAGTCCCATTTTACGCGTTTTTGACCGAACCGCCTGGAGCGACTGCTTGCGCACCCGCTTCACATTGAGCCGCCAAATACTCGGTGTGGTTTTCCGGCGCCTGTTCTTGCGCATCACCGGATCCTCCTCACTGCGCGCACCCTGGCGCTGCGCGCCCGCCTGTTTCGCTGCAATTCGGCCGGTCCAACCCGCACTGCCCTGCGGGAGATGGCAACGACAGATCCGTCCGGACAACGACACACCGGCAGTCCCGGTGGGCACGTACAGGGATTTTCAAGGGTCCGAAACCGGTCCTTTACCCGACGATCCTCGAGCGAATGGAAGGAAATAATCACCACCCTGCCGCCAATGGCGAGGGGGTTGGGCAGCAGATCGAGGAGCGCCTCAAGCTCGCCGATCTCGTTGTTTACAGCAATGCGAATCGCCTGAAACGTTCGGGTGGCCGAGTGGATATCGCCTGATTTTCGCTTTCCGATAACCCGCTGCACAGCAATGGCCAGGTCCTGGGTGGTGGCCAATTGGCCGCTCTCCTCCATGCGCTTGATGGACTGCGCAATGGCGCGGGCGTGTCGTTCACCGCCGAATCGATATATGGCGTCACTCAATTCGTCCTCGCTCAATCGGTGGAGCAGGGTGGTGGCTGTTTCACCTTGGGTCTGGTCCATTCGCATATCCAGGGGCCCGATGCCCATAAACGAAAACCCGCGCAACGGGGTATCGATTTGATGGGAGGACACACCCAGGTCGACCAGGAGGCCATCGAGTTTGCCCACGCCGATGCGTTCGAGCAGTTGGCCCATCTGGGAGAATCGGCCGTGGTGGATCGACACCCGGTCGCCAAATCGCGCCAACCTGGCACGCGCTGCAGCAATGGCTTCCAGATCACAGTCAATGCCCACCAGCCGGCCGTCCGGTGCCGATGCTTCCAGGATTTTTTCAGCGTGACCGCCGCCGCCGAGCGTGGCATCGCAATAGACACCACCAGGGGCAGGTCCCAGCAGCTGAATGACCTGATCGAGAAGCACCGGATGATGTTCAAATTGAGCGGTCATTTCATCACCATCACAGACCGAGCTCTGCGAGTGCTTTGCCGAGCTCGGACACACCTGCCTGGGCTGCGGCAAAGGTCTCATTCCATTTGTCCCTGGCCCAAAGTTCCACGTAGTCCACCATGCCGCACCAGACCACATCGCGGGTAATACCCGCGTATGCTCTCAGGGTCGGCGGAATTAGGATCCGGCCGTGGCTATCGACCGGGCACTCCACGGCACTGGCGATATACAGCCGCTTTATTTGAATCACGGTGGGGTCAAAACTCGGGCGCTTAGAAATCTTTTTTTCAAATTCACACCACCCGCTATAGGGGTACACGGCAAGGCAGGGTTCGAGCCCGGTGGTGGCGATCATTCGGCCATCGTCCGTCATCGTTAAGACGTCCCGAAATCGCGCGGGCAAGCTGGTGCGGCTTTTTGAATCCAATGTTGTTTCGTATCGGCCCCTAAACATCAGACCGCCTTCCCACTTTTTCCCACCAATATGAACTCGATTAAGTATCCCGCAAGTTCCTCTTCTGTCAACTTTTTGAATATCTTCAAATTGTTAGGGGTCGTTTTTGCGCTAATTTCAGAAGATCCATGTAGGCGGAATATAAAGATATTTTTAATAGTTATAAAAAGTTATGAGGGTGGGATGAGCGGCTGTTGTTCCCTGGGTTATCTGAGTTGATATGAGCTGAGGCTGGTCCAATCCTCAACATAATATTGCGATATTGGTAAAACTGATGAAAATCTGTATGATGCACTTAAGTTGTTTCTAATCAGACCCGTGTTAATATGTAGGTATTCCGGAGGCAACACATGCGCGATAAGCACTCGCAACCCAAGCAGTCAGCTGAAGGCAAAGGTGTCATCCTTCTTCTCATTGGTGGGGTCGTTATCCTCGCCGTTGCGGGCATCGTCATTTTCAAACGCCCGTCCTCGCCGCCCCCACCTCCGCCAGAGGAACGCCCCGAAGTGGCGAAAGAGGCCTCATTCCCAGCACCGCTTGTTATTTCCCAACCCACGCGACCGATAGCAATACCCGTGGTCCCCGATGCCGGGACTGCCGCCTCTCAGGAAGAGGAAAAACCAAAAAAACGATCCGCACGCAGGAGCGAGAAGCTCGGCACCATCGATACCCAAGAAGTGAACCGGTTTATGAACGCCCGGTTCGCCCAGGTTAAAACGTGCTACGAGCGCCGCCTCAAGACCAATTCCTTTCTGGAGGGCAAGCTCGACCTCAATATTCAAGTCATGTCCAGCGGTAAAGTCACCGGTGTCTCAGTAAACGACGACACGGTTCGCGATGCAGAGATGCTCGCATGTGTGAAGCAGGTTATCCGCGCATGGCAATTCCCAAAACCCGAAGGCGGGCGGGTTGTTATCGCCAAGACATTCACGTTCAAGAAAAAAGCCTAGCTAGGCCAGTTAGCCGGGCGGTAGACCGTCGCACAGCAGCTCCGCTTCGAAGAAAATACCCATAAACACGACTTCAGATGTGGCCACGTCGATCAGGATCGCTTGGTACAGACGCTCGCGGGCCTCGTCGCACCGATCAAGGGCGCGTAGCTGCTTTACGAGTTGTGAGGCCGTTGCCGTTGGCGGATGCCCAAGGGCATTGATACGGGCGATCACGCGAACCGGACCGAGACCAGGTACCCGCTCCATACCCGCGGCCGCCAACCATTCGCCGCTCAGGGTCCTCTTTTGGAGATCGCTTAAAAAATACCTCACATCTGACTGTGCGCGGTTTAAGTCATCGGGATTGAACCGCCGATGCCGCGGGGTGCACACTTCGGTGATACCGGCACTCAGGGTTTCAAGGCCCCCATGCCGCATTATCTCCCCGACCCATCCCCGATCCAACGCGGGCAGAACCTCGGCCACAGCGCGGGCTGCCAGGTCTTCCATTTCAGCAACATAATCCCGCATGCCAGGCACCGGGCAGGTCTTGGGTATGAGCAGGTCGCTCTTTTCCATGCCGATGATGCCGCCGGCCGTGATATGGACCTTTGGCCCTGCCTTGCACGCGCCTTCTAGACAAGGGGCATAGGTGTTCAGAAATGACTGGTAGGCGGACATGCATCGGCGCCACTCGGGATCCCGGGATTCGGCGATCTCGGCAGACCACTTTGGAAATGCAGCGTCTAAATGCCGTGTAAACCCATTGGCCAGGGCCTTGTTGGCTTCGGTTTCGTAGGGGTTGAAGAACTGGGCACCTGCTTCGAGTCCCTGTTTCAACCCGCGCTCGATTGCTTCGCAGCTGCCTTGGCGCCCCTGCCGCAGTTGTTTCAGACGGATATCGTCGACCGCAATGGGCCGAACCGTGAGCATGGCCTTGGCCCCCTTGAGGGGTTTTTTGTTTTTGAGCCATTCGGTGTATAGGGGGTGTTCTTTGGGGATAAAGACGGGCTGGCCCAAAATGTTTGTTCCAGCCGGTGCCAGCGTGACCCGATAGGGGATTTCCCCGAGTTCTTCGAGGATCGCGTCGAGGCGAGCCCGTCCCCGCGTCACTACCTGAATCTCGGGTCCAGCCGCTTTGACCATCTGGAATACCCGGTCTTCCAAAAGTGCTGATGCGCTGTTTTCGAGCATCAGGGCCAGGGGATGCTTGTCCACGAGCGCCTGTCGAAGCTCGCGGCCGCGTCCGGATCCGATGGTTACCGGGGTCCACGCCACCGCCGCAGTAGGTACATTAAACGACCCGGATGGGGGTGTCATTGGGGCCACCTGTGCCGCCTGTGTTGGCCTTGGGGTGGATTCCACCAGGACGGTCGGCTGTGCGCACGCACTCGCCAGCAACGCCAATAGCCATATATTTGTTCTCGTTATTCTGAAGCGCATGGTTCCTCCCCTGTGCTTAAGTCGTAGGGCGTGGGTTTATCCCACGCCGTCGGCGGGGCATGAAGCCCCGCCCTACATAGGTTTCGAAGACATCTGGCCAGTACACAATTCACAATCCATTTTTCCTTAGCGTATCCTTCATAGGGCTTCCTGTCGAGCATTGCCGACCCAGCGCTGCGTCTTGGGGGCCGTCTCTCAAAGACCCCCCTCCTGGCCTCCCCCCGGTGGACAAATGGTCATTGGGGGGAGAGATCGGAAAAACTCAGCACCCCCTCCCTCCCCCAACGTCGGAACGTCCACCGGGGGAGGGCCGGGGAGGGGGCCCCAAAAAATGGTTCAGCACCCGCGCTCGTATCCCTGGTTGACCCGGTGTGGTGCCCAACGGTATGATCCCAGTTCAAAAAAAGCATCCACATGCGGGCATAAAAGGAGCACAAAAAAATGTCCGGACACAGCAAATGGAGCACAATCAAGCACAAGAAGGGCGCCGCAGATGCAAAGCGCGGTAAGATCTTTACCAAACTGATTCGCGAGATCACCACATCGGCGCGGATCGGCGGGGGCGATCCAAGCGGCAACCCGAGATTGCGCAAGGCCATTGACGAGGCAAAGTCCCAGAACATGCCTGGCGACAATATCGACCGGGCCATTAAAAAGGGCACCGGCGAGCTGGAGGGCGTGGTTTACGACGAAGTGACCTACGAGGGGTACGGCCCAGAGGGCGTGGCAGTGCTCGCTGAGGTCATGACCGATAACAAGAATCGAACCGTTGCGGAGATCCGACATCTATTTGGCAAGTACAATGGCAATTTGGGCGAGAACGGGTGCGTGGCGTGGATGTTTGATTCGGTGGGTCTCATCGTCGTGGACCAGTCAGCAGTGTCAGAAGAGGCACTCATGGAAATTGCCCTAGAGGCAGGTGCCGATGATATTTTAGAGGATCAGGATCAGTACGAGGTCCGCACTGCTGTTGAAAGCTTTGACGCGGTGCACAAGGCAATTGTCGACAACAGCATCCCCGTGGTCAGTGCCGAGCTCACGCGCCTGCCCCAGACCACGGTAGCGCTCGAAGGCAAGTCAGCCCGAACAATGTTAAAGTTGTACAATGCCCTCGACGATCAAGATGATGTACAGCACGTCTACGCGAATTTCGATATTGACGATGAGATTCTCGAGAGCTTTGAAGGATGATCTCCATCGGGATTGATCCCGGCACAGTGCGCACAGGATATGGCGTGGTCAGACGGGACGGGGGCAGGCTGGTGCGCCTCGCATCCGGGACCATCCGCACAAATGCCAAGGACCCGATAGAAACCCGGCTGCTCGCCATCCACGAAGGCCTGGACCAGATCCTCACCCAATACGGCCCAGACGACGCAGCTGTAGAGGATGTTTTCTTTGCCAAGAACGCCCGATCTGCCCTAAAGCTGGGTCATGTGCGCGGTGTCATCCTCCTCACCCTGACGCGCCGTGGTTTGGTAGTGGCCTCCTACCCGCCGGCGTTTGTCAAACGCGCTGTCGTAGGTGCTGGCCGGGCTGCTAAAGACCAGGTACGCCATGTGGTTCTGGCGATCCTGGGCCTAAACGTGCTCCCGTCAGAAGACGAGGGAGATGCCCTGGCAGTTGCGATCTGCCATTTAAACGGGCCCAGGCCCGGCCATAACAACAAAATCGGCGTGTAAAACCCATGGACCTTGCGGCGCCTTGCATGATAAGAGGGGCGCGATGTTGTTTTCGAACCCGGCGCCGGAAGGTTCTCCCCAACCAAATGAGGAAAGCCGGCACTCCCGTCGGGATGTGGCCATTGCCGGTGTCATCCTGGGCTTGCTCGCAGGAGCCATGGTCGTTGTCATTGGGCTTTTCTATTCAAATGGCGATGAACATCCCCGGGCAGCACCTGTCTCTGCTGCTGAATGGTTAGGAACAGCTGCGGTGACCGGGGACGCAGATACCTCGGCGCCCATCGCCGCTTCAACTGATCGGGTTGCGCGCTACGCCCCCACACCTGAAGAGCTCGGCCCGGCCCTACAGAACAGCACGGCCGGAGATGCGAGCACTGTTTCCATAGGCGCGAGCATCAAACAGGGGACTGTACAAAAGGGAGTTCCGGTTATTACCAGTCTGACCCGGTTGGGACTGAGCATGGGCCAGGCCCATGCAGTCATTTCAGCGCTCGACGGCATTTTTGACTTTCGACGGGCGCGTCCTGGGCAGTCGTTTGAGGTCCGGGTAGACCCTGAGACCGGCGAGCCCCAATATTTCCGGTTCGATGTTTCCCTTACCGAAGTTTACGAAGTCAAACGCCGAGGGGAGGCACTCAAGGGCAAGCAAAAGCACATTCCCACGCAAAAGAGAAGCCGGCGCTTTGGCGGCACCATCGCCTCATCTCTATACAAAGCCATCGGCGAGATGGATGCCCATCCATCCCTTTCCGGACGCATTGTGGAGGTACTGGCCAGCGAAGTGAATTTCTACAAAGCCCAGCGGCCCGGAGATACGTTTCGGGTCATTGTCGAGGAGGAAAGCCTTAACGGTACATTCTTGAACTACGGTCCGGTCATCGCGCTCGAGTATAACGGCATCAAATCAGGCAAAAAACGGTTCTTTAGATTTGCAGCCGGCAATGATGCGCCGACCTATTTCAGCGCAAAGGGGATTTCCGTGCCCCGATCGGTCATTAGCATTCCTTTACATTACACCCGCATCAGTTCTCGATTTGGCATGCGATTTCACCCCATTCTCAAGCGTCGCATGCACCATAGTGGCGTGGATTTTGCCGCTTCCTTTGGCACGCCGGTGTGGGCCTGCCAAAAAGGTACTGTGACCTTTGCCGCGCGAAAAGGTGCCAACGGCAATCTGGTCGTGGTCAATCACGGCGACAATCTGATTTCCTACTACGCTCACCTGCAACGCTTTGCATCGGGGTTAAAACGGGGCACCGCAGTGCGGGAACGTCAGGTAGTGGGATATGTGGGGTCGACCGGGCGATCGAATGGACCGCACCTTCATTTTGGCCTCAAAAATAGAGGTCGCTTTATCGACCCGCTCAAATACAAGGTGCAGCCCGGGCGGCCAGTGCGGGCCAAGTACCGGTCTGCCTTAAAAGCGGCAATAGCGGATCTCAATAAAAAGCTCAACGCAACCCCTATTTTGCCGCCCGCAGCTCCCCTAGAGGATGCCACAGACGACGAACAGATCCTGGGTTTAGAAGAGCTGGAATAAATAGTTAGCACTACTCTACGAGGTATGTCAGGCGTGCCCGCCTCCGCCAGGCCTACGGCGTGGTTTTCGAACTTCTAGTACCATGTCAAACGTTATTTGTCGGGTTAAGTTAGTAAATTCCCCCTTGAAAAAGGGGGGAAGATACTATGAAGGGCTGCCGGAGTCGAGATATCCTCTTGGAAACATCAACAACCCAGGAGGAAGAAATGACCCAGACAGCCCTAGCAAGAAATAATAGCGTAAATGAGC
>JAAUYD010003751.1_pt1 | contig 42887 bp, 23 predicted proteins | sample 7278101 | NCBI WGS metagenome assembly JAAUYD01 (sample SAMN14350128, study PRJNA611818) | marine sediment metagenome | isolation source: surface marine sediment (0.6m) | place: French Polynesia: Moorea | collected 2018-08
AGATGCAGCGCCGGGCGTCGACCTGGTAGGGCGCGACGATCGCTTGCGTCGGGCAGCAGTCGATGCAGGCCTGGCAATCGCCGCAGTGGTCGCTGACCGGCGCGTCGACCGGCAGCGGCAGGTCGGTGTACAGCTCGCCGAGGAAAAACCACGACCCGGCATCGCGGTCGAGCAGGTTCGAGTGCTTGCCGATCCAACCCAGCCCGGCCCTCGCGGCCAGCGCCTTCTCCATGACCGGTGCCGAATCGACGAACGCGCGGTAGCCGAATGGCCCGACCGCGGCGGTGATGCGCTCGGCGAGTCGCTGCAGCCGGCGCCGCAGCACCTTGTGGTAGTCGCGGCCGAGCGCGTAGCGCGACACGAATGCGCGCGCCGGGTCGTCGAGGATCGCCGCGGCGTCGGGCTCGTCGGGCAGGTAGTCCATGCGCACCGAGATCACGCGCAGCGTGCCCGGTACCAGTTCGTCAGGGCGCGTGCGCTTGCTGCCGTGCGCGTGCATGTAGTCCATGTCACCGTGGAAGCCGCGCGCCAGCCACGCCGCGAGGTGCTGTTCCGCGTCGCTGAGGTCGGTGTCGGCGATGCCGACGCGCTGGAACCCCAGCGCCTTGCCCCAACGTTTGATACGTCGCGCGAGCGTGGTGTAATCGGGAGTCGATCGGTGCGCCATCACCGACAACCTTAAACCCGGACCGACGTGAAATGAATCCGCCGTACCGCGCGCTCCCCGACAGCGACGACCTGCCGCACGCCCTGTACACGGCCGCGCAGGTGCGCGCATTCGACCGCATCGCGATCGAGCGGTTCGGGATCCCCGGGATCGAGCTGATGGAGCGCGCCGGGCGGGCGGCGTTCGACGAACTGCGTCGACGCTGGCCGGACGCACGCCGGATCGCGCTGCTGGTGGGTACCGGCAACAACGGCGGCGACGGTTTCGTCGTTGCCCGCCTGGCGCGTGACGCCGGCCTCGATGTCGACGTGCTGCAGCTCGGCGAGCGTGACCGGCTGGCCGGCGACGCGCGCGCCAACGCCGAGCGCTGGGCGCAGGCCGGCGGAGCCTGGCGTGCGTTCGATCGCGTGCCCGCGGAAGCCGCGGTGCTGGTCGATGCGATGCTCGGTACCGGGCTCGAGCGCGACGTCGGCGGCGCGTGGGCGGACGCGATCGCGGCAATCAACGGCAGCGGCCGACCGTGCCTGGCGATCGATGTCCCGTCGGGCCTGCATGCCGACAGCGGGGCGATCATGGGCAGCGCGGTGCGCGCCGCGGCGACGGTCAGTTTCATCGGCCTGAAGCAGGGCCTGTTCACGGCCGCCGGCCCGGACTGCGCCGGCGACGTCGTGTTCGACGGCCTCGGCGTGCCCGCCCAGGTGTACGCCAGCAGCGTGCCGGCGGCGCGACGGGTCGACTGGCGCAGGCAGGCGGCGCTGCTCGCGCCGCGTCGCCGTGACGGTCACAAGGGGCACTACGGCCACGTGCTGGTGATCGGTGGCAACCACGGCATGGGCGGCGCGGCACGCCTGGCCGCCGAGGCGGCGCTGCGCGTCGGCAGCGGCCTGGTCAGCCTCGCGACGCGCGCCGAGCACGTGCCCGCGGTGATCGCGGCACGCCCCGAGATCATGGCGCATGCGGTCGGCGACGCCGCCGCGGCCGACCCGCTGCTGCGCCGTGCAAGCGTGATCGCGATCGGCCCGGGTCTCGGTGCCGACGACTGGGCGCACGGCCTGTGGCGCGCCGCGCTGGCCGCCGGACGCCCGTTGGTCGTCGACGCCGACGCGCTCAGACTGCTCGCCGTCGATCCGCTGCAGCGCGACGACTGGGTACTGACACCGCATCCCGGCGAGGCGGCGGCGCTGCTCGGCGTCGGCAACGCCGAGATCGCGGCGCAGCGCGTCGGCGCGGCCGAACGGCTGCAACGCCGCTACGGCGGCTGCAGCGTGCTCAAGGGGGCCGGCAGCGTCGTCGCCTGCGCCGGCCAGGCGCCATCGGCGATCTGCAGCGACGGCAATCCCGGCATGGCCAGCGGCGGTATGGGCGACGTACTGAACGGCGTGATCGCCGGCCTGCTGGCGCAGGGCCTGGACCTGCGTGACGCCGCCGAGTGCGGCGTGTGCCTGCACGCCGCCGCCGGCGACGCCGCCGCGGCCGACGGCGAGCGTGGCCTGCTGGCCGGCGACCTGATCGCGCAGCTGCGCCGGCTCGGCAACCCGTGACCGACGCGGCGATCGAGCGCGAGTTGCGCGGCGAGGCGGCGCAGGAGGCGTTCGGCGCCATGCTCGCGGCCGCCTGCCGGCCGCCGCTGCTGGTGTTCCTCGACGGTGACCTCGGTGCCGGCAAGACCACGCTGGTGCGCGGCCTACTGCGGGCGCTGGGCCACGCCGGTGCCGTCAAGAGCCCTACCTACACGCTGATCGAGCCGTACGACATCGACGGTCGCAGCGTCTACCACCTAGACCTGTACCGGCTGGCCGACCCCGGCGAACTCGAATACCTCGGCCTGCGCGACCTGCTGGCCGAACGGGCGCTGATCCTCGTCGAATGGCCGCGGCGCGGCGCCGGCTGGCTGCCACCTGCCGACCTGGTCGTGCACATCGACGGCAGCGGCGACCGCCGGCGGCTGCGGGTCACGGCGGGCACCACGCGTGGCGAACAGGCGCTGTCAGACCTCTAGTAACCAACTAGAAAGATTGCATATCTCGCCGTTTTATCTGGGAAATCCAAATTTCCTGTGCTACCTTTGAGGTCATTGGCTCAGGGCCACCGGAAACTCTGAACCCATGAAAAAGCTCCTCCTGCCCCTGATCGCCCTGCTAATGGCGACACCGGCTCTCGCCGCGCAGGTGGCCGGCGTGCGCCTGTGGACGGCGCCGGATCACACCCGGCTGGTGTTCGATACGACGGCGCCGGCCGAACACAAGGTGTTCGCGCTGAAGGGGCCCGACCGGCTCGTCATCGATCTGGCGGCGACCGATCTCGCCGACGGCTTCGCGATCGACAAGTCGCTCAGCGACAAACACCTCAAGGGGCTGCGCCATGCCGGTAAACCTGACGGCAGCCTGCGTGTCGTGCTCGATCTCAAACGGCCGGTCAGGCCCAAGACCTTCGTCCTGAAGCCGAACGCGAGCTATGGGCATAGATTGGTGGTGGATCTATACCCGGTCGAGGCCACCCGCAAGCCGCGGGTGGCCAAGTCGACCGAAGACATCAAGCGCGCGCGTGACGTCGTCATCGCGATCGATGCCGGCCACGGCGGCGACGACCCGGGCGCCAGCGGCTCGCGCTTCCGCACCAAGGAAAAGCATGTCACGCTGGACATCGCCAAGCGCCTGAAGCGCCACATCGACGCCCAGCCGGGCCTGCGCGGCGTGCTGACGCGCACCGGCGACTACTACATCGGCCTGCGAAAGCGCATGGCGCTGGCGCGCAAGCACCGCGCCGACCTGTTTATCTCGATCCATGCCGACGCGTTCCGCGACAAGCGCGTACGCGGCTCGTCGGTCTACGTGCTGTCGCGGCGCGGTGCGTCGAGCGAGGCGGCGCGCTGGCTGGCCGAGAAAGAGAACGCCTCCGACCTGGTCGGCGGCGTCACGCTCGAGGACAAGGACCCGATGCTCGCATCGGTGCTGCTGTCGCTGTCGCAGGCCGCGACCCAGCACTCCAGCCACAGCGCCGCGACCCAGGTCTACAAGGAGCTCGGCCGGGTCGGCAAGACCCACGGCCGGCGCGTGCAGCAGGCCCGTTTCGTCGTCCTGAAGTCGCCCGACATCCCGTCGCTGCTGGTCGAGACCGGTTTCATCTCGAACCCGACCGAGGAGCGCAATCTGCGCGACCCGGCGCACCAGGAACGCCTGGCCAAAGCGATCATGCAGGGCGTGAAACGCTTCTTCGTCGAGTCACCGCCACCCGGCACGCTGTTGGCCGAGAAGCGCAAGAAGCCGCTGCGCCATGTCATCGCCAAGGGCGACACGCTGTCCGAGATCGCCGACCGCTACCAGGTCAGCGTCGCGATGCTGCGTCGGACCAACGCGATCCGCAGCGACAACCTGATCCGGGTCGGTCAGGTGCTGGTGATTCCCGAGAGCTGACTTCCATCACCCCGGGTGACCGGCCGGGAATAACAACCGCAAGCGCGCGTCTCTAGGGCAAGTGCGTACGGGATGACGATAAATTCCGACGCCCAACCCAGGGGAGAGCTATATGCGGTCTGTCATTTTTTCCATTGCACTGCTGTTTGCCGCGTCGGCGAGTGCCGACGATGTGCACCGTGTCGTGTTGCACCTCGATGAGGCCGACCCGGCGCGCCAGAACCTGGTGTTGAACAACGCCTCGAACATCAACAAGTACTACCAGGACAAGGGTGAAGAGGTCGAGATCGAGATCGTTACCTACGGTCCCGGTCTGACGATGCTGATTCCCGGCAAGTCGCCTGTTGCCGACCGGGTGAAAAGCATCTCGCAGAACTTCGACAACGTGGCGTTCCGCGCCTGCGCGAACACCCACCGCAAGATGTCGAAGAAGGCCGGTAAAGCTATCTCCCTGATGCCGCAGGCAGCGATGGTGCCCTCGGGCGTTGTCCACCTGATCCAGCGCCAGGAAGAGGGTTGGTCGTACGTCCGACCCTGACCTGTTGGTTCCGTTCTCCAAACGGAATGTTTGTGCCTGCGCTTGCGCAGGTTCTTTTGCCGCGGGGTAGGCTGGCGGCCATTCCGACAGCGGTGGCAGAATGCGCGCATGACGCACCGCATCCAGGCCCTGCCGACGCAGCTCGTCAACCAGATTGCCGCCGGCGAGGTCGTCGAGCGTCCGGCGTCAGTGGTCAAGGAGTTGGTCGAGAACAGCCTCGACGCCGGCGCGACGCGGATCCAGGTCGACGCCGAACGCGGCGGTTCGAAGCTGATCCGGGTCACCGACAACGGCAGCGGCATCGACAAAGACGACCTGGCACTCGCGCTGTCGCGCCATGCGACCAGCAAGCTGCAGGCGCTCGACGACCTCGAACGCATCGCCAGCATGGGTTTCCGCGGCGAGGCGCTGCCGGCGATCGCGTCGGTGTCGCGGCTGTCGCTGGCGTCGCGCCGCGATGGCGCGACGGCCGCCTGGCAGATCGACGGTGCCGGCGCCGAGCCGGCGCCGGCGGCGCTGCCCGCCGGCACCCGGGTCAGCGTCCACGACCTGTTCTACAACACGCCGGCGCGGCGCAAGTTCCTGCGCACCGACAAGACCGAGTTCGGGCACGTCGAGCAGGTCGTCAAACGCCTGGCCCTGGTGCGCCATGACGTCGCGTTCGCCCTCAACCACAACGGCCGCGAGGTGTTCGCCGCCGCCGGGGCCGCCGACCGCGCGGCGCACGAGCGGCGGCTCGGCGACCTGCTCGGCCCGGCGTTCCTCGACGATGCGCTGTTCTTCGATCACGCCGCGGCCGGCCTGCGCCTGAGCGGCTGGGTCGCGCGACCGGCGTTCTCACGCAGCCAGGCCGATATGCAGCACTTCTATGTCAATCGCCGCATGGTGCGCGACAAGCTCGTGACCCACGCGGTGCGCCAGGCCTACCAAGACGTGCTCTACCATGGGCGGCATCCGGCCTACGTGCTGTTTCTCGAACTCGACCCGGTGTTGGTCGACGTCAATGTCCACCCGACCAAACACGAGGTGCGATTTCGCGAGGGCCGCCTGGTGCACGACTTCCTGTTCCGCACCCTGCACGATGTGCTCGCCGAGCCCGTGACCGCGGTGGCCGGCGAGGACCCCGGTGCCGGGCGTGCGCCGGCGGCCGCCGATCCGGCGCCGTTGCAGCACGGCATGCCGCTGCGGGTCGCCGAGCGGCGCGCGGCGTACCGCGCCGCGGAGGCCTGGCAGGCGCCGAGTTCGCTGCCCGGGACGTCGACCGTGGGCGCTGACAGCGCCGCGACCGCCGCGCTCGCGACCGCACACGACAGTGATGCCGATGCCCAGCCGCTGGGATTCGCGATCGCGCAGCTGCACGGTGTCTACGTGCTCGCGCAAAACGCCGCCGGCCTGGTCGTCGTCGACATGCATGCGGCCCACGAGCGCATCACCTACGAGGCCTTCAAGCGCGCCCGCGACGGCGACGGCATCAAGAGCCAGCCGCTGCTGGTGCCGGTCAGCGTCGCGGTCAGCCGGCGCGAGGCCGACCTCGTCGAACAGCATCACGCGGTGTTCGGCGAACTCGGCATGCAGGTCGATCGACTCGGTGAGCAGAGCCTGGTCGTGCGCGCACTGCCGGCGCTGCTGCGCGATGCCGATGCCGAGGGGCTGCTGCGTGACGTGCTCGCCGATCTCGTCGTCCACGGCGACAGCCGGCGCATCCTCGAGCGTAGCAACGCGGTGCTCGGCACGATGGCATGCCATGCGTCGGTGCGCGCCAACCGGCGGCTCGGGATCGAAGAGATGAACGCCCTGCTGCGCGACATCGAGCGCACCGAGCGCAGCGGCCAGTGCAATCACGGTCGACCGACGTGGACGCAGTTGGACATGGCGGCGCTGGACCGCTTGTTTCTGCGCGGACGCTAGTGGCGGCGCAGGCGTTGGTGCGGAATCGTCGGGTTTTTGCGTGCGGCCGGCAGGGCCGAGGGCCGAGGGCCGAGGGCCGAGGGGTTGGGCGCGGTGGCCATCCGATGGCGGGCGCGATCGCCGGCAGCCTGCGCAAACGTCATGCCCGCCGATGTGGCGGTGCCTGGCAGACCAGAGTGTGCACGGAGGGTCTGCGAGGGTATCCGGCACCGGCGCCGCTCAACTCCTGTTTTCCGGCCGACGATCGACATCGGTCAAGCATTGCTCGACATTCCTCGGCCCTCGGCCCTCGGCCCTCGGCCCTGCGGCCCCGAATCGGTGCCCGGCGCAGGAAGCCGCTGCGGTGACAGAAACCGCCACCAAGCCACCAGCGATCTTTCTGATGGGGCCGACGGCATCCGGTAAGACCGATCTCGCGATCGCGCTGCGCGAGCACCTGCCGGTCGAGCTGATCAGCGTCGATTCGGCGATGGTCTACCGCGGCATGGACATCGGTACCGCAAAGCCGAGCGCCGACGAGCTGGCGCGCGCGCCGCACCGCCTTATCGATATCTGCGACCCGGCCGACAGCTACTCGGCGGCGCGCTTTCGCGACGACGCGCTGCGCGAGATGCGCGCGATCATCGAGGCCGGTCGGATCCCGCTGCTGGTCGGCGGTACGATGCTGTACTTCCGCGCATTGCAGCACGGCCTGGCGGCGCTGCCGGCGGCCGATCCGGCGATCCGCGCGCGTCTCGACGCGGAACTGGCTTCCCACGGACTGGCCGCGCTGCACCGCCGCCTGCGCGACGTCGACCCGCGTGCGGCCGAGCGCATCCATGCCAACGACCCGCAGCGCACGCTGCGCGCGCTCGAGGTCTGGGAGGCCAGTGGGCGACCGCTCAGCGAACTGCAGGCGGCCGGCAGCGAACCGATGCCCTACCGTGCGGTCAAGCTGGTGCGTGCGCCGGCATCGCGGGCCGCGCTGCACGAACGCATCGACCGCCGCTTCGTCGCGATGCTCGAGCACGGCCTCGTCGACGAGGTCGCAGACTTGGTCGCGCGCGGCGACCTGACGCCGGAACTGCCGTCGATGCGGTCCGTTGGCTACCGCCAGGTCTGGGAGTGGCTGCGCGGCGAGTGCAGTCGTGACGACATGGTCGCGCGCGCCCAGGCGGCCACCCGTCAGCTAGCCAAGCGGCAGTACACCTGGCTGCGCAGCGAGCCTGCGGCGCATTGGCTCGACCCTGACGCGGATCCATTACCGCAGGCGCTGCAGATGGTCGCCGGCGGGCACACCCGACAGCGACCCGTACGAACCTGAAGTGGGATCTCGTGAATTCGATCCAAACTCCTGCAAAAACTATACAAATCAAATAGCTTAGCGGCCCGCTGTGCTATAGTTGAGCGGCGTCCCGATGGGGGACGACAGGTTTGGAGCGGTGTCGGGGGCCAGTTTGGTCCTGCTGGCCGATCCGTTGGCGCTGCCGTATGGTTCGCGCAGACAACAACGACCCGGAACAAAACAAAACAGGGAGCCCTGCAAATGTCTAAGGGACAAAGCCTCCAAGATCCTTTCCTCAACGCACTACGCAAAGAACGGGTACCGGTTTCGATCTTCCTGGTGAACGGAATCAAGCTCCAGGGCACCATCGAGTCGTTCGATCAGTTCGTGGTGCTGCTCAAGAACAGTGTCAGCCAGATGGTCTACAAACATGCGATCTCGACCGTCGTGCCGGCCCGCAACGTGCGCATCCAGCACGCGCACGGTGAGAGTGATGGTGACGCGGATCCCGGCAACGCCTGACCCGACACCGATCTTCCTGCCAGACCCGTTGCGACCCCGCGGCCTGCCCGTGGGGTCGCGCGTTTGCGACTGCGATGCCCGGCATGTTTGAACGCCCGCAATCCGGCGAGAAGGCGATCCTCGTACATGTCGCGCTACACGGCGCCGCGGATGCCGACGAGCTGCAAGAGTTCGCCGAACTGGCGCGCTCGGCGGGTGCCGAAGCGCTCGACGTCATCACGCTGCAGCGCAGGCAGCCCGATCCGCGGCTGTACATCGGCAGCGGCAAGGCCAACGAGATCCACGACCGAATCGCGGCGCTCGGCGCCGAGCTGGTGATCTTCGACAACGCACTGTCGCCGAGCCAGGAACGCAACCTGGAAAAGATCTTTCAGTGCCGCGTGCTCGATCGCAGCGGGCTGATCCTCGACATATTCGCGCAGCGGGCGCGGTCGCACGAGGGCAAGCTGCAGGTCGAGCTGGCACAGCTGCAACACCTGTCGACGCGCCTGGTGCGCGGCTGGACCCACCTCGAACGACAGAAGGGCGGCATCGGACTGCGCGGCCCCGGCGAGACCCAGCTCGAGACCGACCGCCGCCTGCTCAATCAGCGCATCGACCAGATCGGTCGCCGCCTGGCGCGCGTCGACAGCCGGCGCGAACAGGGTCGGCGCTCGCGTCGGCGCAACGAGGTGCCGACGGTGTCGCTGGTCGGCTATACGAACGCCGGTAAGTCGACGCTGTTCAACCGTCTGACCGCGGCCGGCGTCTACGTCCGCGATCAGCTGTTCGCGACGCTCGACCCGACGCTGCGTCGTGTCGAGCTCGACGACGACTCGACGCTGGTTCTCGCCGATACGGTCGGTTTCGTGTCGCGCCTGCCGCACGAACTGGTGGCGGCGTTCAAGTCGACATTGCAGGAGACCGTAGAGGCCGACCTGCTGCTGCATGTCATCGATGCACACAGCCATCAGCGTGCCGAGCAGGTCGCCGAGGTCGAAGACGTGCTGGCACAGATCGGCGCGCACGAACTGCCACGCATCGAGGTGTACAACAAGATCGATCTGCTGCCGGACACGGTGCCGCGCGTCGAGTACGACAGTAATGGCATGCCGCGGCGTGTCTGGCTGTCGGCCGCCGACGGCGTCGGCATCGACCGGCTGCGGCAGGCGCTGACGCAGTGGTTCCGCGGTGATGTCGTCAGCGGCCGCCTGTCACTGCGGCCTGACGATGGCCGGCTGCGCGCGATGTTGTTCGAACAGGGCGCTATCGTCAGCGAAAACCACGGGAACGACGGGGGTTGGGAACTGGACGTCGTGCTCCGGCGTCGAGAGTATGAGCGTTTGAAGAAGCACGAACCGCGGTTTGCCGAACAGTGGCAGGAGAGCCCGGAGGTCAGACGCCGGGCCGGGTGATATCCATCCCCGGGGCCAGTTGCTAGAATCGCGCAGGCGGTGCCTTCGGGACCGCATCAATCAGCAATGCACGGGAGTAATGCATGGCCTGGAACGAGCCGGGTGGTGGAAACCGCGATCCTTGGAATAACAAGGGCGGAGACCAGGGCCCCCCAGATCTAGACGAAGTCGTCCGCAAGCTGCAGGACAAGATGGGCGGGCTGTTCGGCGGCAAGCGCGGTGGCGGTGGCAGCGGCGAAGGCCGAGGCCCGGGCATGCCTGGCGGTGCCGCCGGTAAGAAAGGGATCGGCATCATCGTCGCGGTCGTCTTGGTCGCGGTGCTCGGCTTCGAGGCCTTCTACATCATCCAACCCGCTGAGCGCGGCGTGGTCAAACGCTTCGGCGCCTACCACACGGTGACATCGCCGGGGCCGCACCTGAAGCTGCCGTTCATCGACACCGTCGACGTCGTCAACGTCGACCAGGTCAACAAGTTCCAGCACCGCGCGCAGATGCTGACCCGGGATGAAAATCTCGCCGACGTCACGCTCGAGGTGCAGTTCCGCATCCAGGACGCCGCCGATTTCCTGTTCCAGGACGCCGACCCCGGCAACACCATCCATGGCGCGATGGAGTCGAGCCTGCGCGAGGTCATCGGCAAGAGCCGCCTCGACGACATCATCACAGAGAACAGGAGCGCGATCGCCGCGTCGGTGCAGCAGGGCACACAGCAGCTGCTCGACCTCTACCGCACCGGGCTGATCGTCACCAACATCAACATCCAGCGCGCCGACGTGCCGGAGGCGGTCTCCGAGGCCTTCGCCGACGCCATCCGCGCCCGCGAGGACAAGGAACGCCTGCGCAACCAGGCACAGACCTACGCCAACGACGTCGTGCCGCGTGCCCGCGGTGAGGGCGCCCGCCTGGTCGAGGACGCGAAGGGTTACCGGGCTCGCGTGATCGCCGAGGCCGAGGGTGAGTCGCAGCGTTTCCTGGCCCTGCTCGCCGAGTACGAGAAGGCGCCGAAGGTGACCCGCGAGCGCCTGTACCTGGAGACCATGCAGGACGTGTTGCGCAATACCGGCAAGGTCCTGCTCGACGTCAAGGAGGGCAGCAACCTGACCTACCTGCCGCTCGATCGCATGGTCCAGCCGAGCACCCGGCCGCCGGAGTTCCAGGCACCGGAGTCGCCGCGCATCGCGCTGCCGCCGACCGATTCGCAGCGCGGTTCCAGCTCGTTCGGTGACAGCCGTCGGTTTGATCGGTCGCGGAGGGAGCGTTGATGAATTCCGCCAAAGGCATGCTGGCCATTGTCATTCTCGCCGTTGCCGGCCTGATCGGCAGCTCGTCACTGTTCATCGTCCAGGAACAGCAGCTGGCGCTGCTGCTGCGACTCGGTGAGATCGTCGATGCCGACTTCAAACCCGGTCTGCACTTCAAGATACCGGTAATCCAGGACGTGCAGAAATTCGACAAGCGTATCCAGACCCTGGATGCGCCGCCGGAGCAGTTCCTGACCGTCGAGAAGAAATTCGTCGTCGTGAACTCCTACGCCAAGTGGCGGATCTCCGACGTCGCCCAGTACTTCCGCTCGACACGCGGCAACATGGACACGACGTCTCGCCTGTTGTCAGCGCGAATCAATGCCGCGCTGCGTGACGAGTTCGGCAAACGCACGGTGCAGGAGGTCGTCTCCGGCGAGCGTGCCGAGATCATGGCGACGCTGGCCAAGGAGGCCAACGAAAACGCCGCCGATCTGGGCGTCGAGGTGGTCGATGTCCGCATCAAGCAGATCGATTTCAACGAGAACATCAGCGAGAACATCTACGAGCGTATGCGCACAGAGCGTCAGCGGGTCGCCGCGGAGCTGCGCGCGCAGGGCGCTGAGGAGGCAGAGAAGATCCAGGCGGACGCCGATCGACAGCGTATCGAGATCGTCTCGAAGGCCTATCGCGACGCCGAGCTGTTGCGCGGTGAAGGTGACGCCAAGGCCGCCGAGATCTATGCCCAGGCGTTCGAGCAAAACGCCGATTTCTACGCCTTCTGGCGCAGCCTGACGGCGTACCGCGACGTTTTCGAAGGCGGCGGCAGCATGATGGTGCTCGACCCGGATTCGGAGTTCTTCCGCTTCTTCGGCAGCGAGCGCCAACGCTGACCTGACCCCCCGGCGCCGGCATGCCTGCCGGCGCCGACCTGTCCCGTTCGTGGACAACCCTGCGACGATCTGGGAAAATTGCACGCTTCGGGCGACCTGGCCAACCGGCCTGGCCGTCCTGCCAAGTACGCATGCCCGGTGGGCGTGCCTGGCCGGGTGACCACCCCGGCTTTTTTGTGGACGGAACGATGTGGCAGGACCTGTTTACGGCGCTGGCGTTGATGCTGGTTCTGGAGGGCATATTGCCTTTCGTCAGTCCGCGCGGATTTCGCGACATGCTGCGGATGGTTGGCGAGATGGATGACAAGGCGCTGCGTTACAGCGGGCTGTCGACGATGCTCGCCGGCCTGGTGCTGCTGTACTTCGTGCGTTAGGGGGCCTGGGGGCCGGTGAATCGAGACAAGACCTGGCTGCTGCCCGAGGGCATCGACGAGCTGCTGCCGGCGCGCGCGCGTTCGCTCGAGGCGCTGCGTCGCACCCTGCTGGACGTCTACACCGGCTGGGGTTACCAGCTCGTCATGACACCGTTCATCGAGTTCCTCGAGTCGCTGCTGACCGGCACCGGTCGTGACCTCGAACTCCAGACCTTCAAACTGACCGACCAGGTCAGCGGTCGCCAACTCGGTGTGCGCGCCGATATCACGCCGCAGGCCGCGCGCATCGATGCCCACCGCCTGCGCCACGACGCGCCTACCCGTCTGTGCTACATCGGCAGCGTCGTGCGTACCCGCGCGGAGGGCCTGTCGGGATCGCGCAGCCCGCTGCAGATCGGCGCCGAGCTTTACGGCCACGCCGGCGTCGCCAGCGACGTCGAGGTGTTGTGCCTGATGCTCGAGACGCTGCGCGTCGCCGGCCTCGACGACGTCTACCTCGACCTCGGCCACGTCGGTGTGTATCGCTCGCTGGCCAGCGCCGCCGGGCTCAGCGCTGACCAGGAAGCGGAGCTGTTCGACGCCCTGCAGCGCAAGGCGACTGCCGAGATCGACGCGTTGGTCGAGGGTTTCGGCGTCGCCGACGACATGCAGCGCATGTTGCGCGCGCTGGCGACACTGAACGGCGACGAGGACGTGCTCGCGCGTGCCCGCGAGGTACTGGCGGCGGCGCCGGTCGATGTCGCCGCGGCGATCGACTATGTCGAGGCCGTGGCCGCGCAGCTGCGGCGCTACCTGCCGGACGTGCCGGTGCATGTCGATCTCGCGGAGCTGCGCGCCTATCACTACCAGACCGGCATCGTGTTTGCCGCATTCGTACCCGGCGAGGGGCAGGAGGTCGCGCGCGGCGGGCGCTACGATCAGATCGGCGAGGTGTTCGGTCGGGCGCGCCCGGCCACCGGGTTCAGCGCCGACCTCAAGACCCTGATGCGCCTCGGCAGCCATGAACCGCAGGCGCTCGACGGCGCGATCCTCGCACCGGCCGACGACGATTCCGCGCTGCAGTCGCGCATCGAGGCGCTGCGTGCGGCGGGCAGCGTGGTCATTCGCGAGCTGCCCGGCCAGTCCGGCGAACCGGCGCAGATGGGCTGCGCGTACCGCTTACACAAACGAGGCGAGGACTGGGACCTGGTCCCACTCTGAGCGACAACCGACGAAGAGAATTTCCGATGGGCAAGAACGTAGTTGTCATTGGCACCCAGTGGGGTGACGAAGGCAAGGGCAAGGTCGTCGACCTGCTGACCGACAAGGCCGATGCCGTGGTGCGTTTCCAGGGCGGCCACAACGCCGGGCATACGCTAGTGATCGACGGGCGCAAGACCGTGCTGCACCTGATACCGTCGGGGATCCTGCGTGACGACGTCGATTGCCTGATCGGCAACGGTGTCGTGCTGTCACCGCATGCGCTGCTCGAAGAGATCGGCATGCTCGAGGCCGGTGGTGTCGATGCGCGCAGCCGCATCGGCATCAGCGAGTCGTGTCCGGTGATCCTGCCGTATCACATCGCGCTCGACCAGGCGCGCGAGGCGGCTCGTGGCAACAAGGCGATCGGTACCACCGGTCGCGGCATCGGCCCGTGTTACGAAGACAAGGTCTCGCGTCGCGGCATCCGTCTCGGCGAGATGCTCGACGAAGTGCACTTCACCGAGCGCCTGCGCGAGGTCATGGAGTACCACAACTTCGCGCTCGAGCACTATTTCAAGTTCGACACGGTCGACTACCGGGCGGTGCTCGACGAGGCGCTGCAGCAGGCCGAGCAGATCCGGCCGCTGATCGATGACGTGCCCGGCACCCTGCACGCGCTGCGGCGCCAGGGTCGCGGCGTGATGTTCGAGGGTGCACAGGGCGCACTGCTCGACATCGACCACGGGACCTACCCGTACGTGACGTCGTCGAACACGACCGCCGGCGGCGCGGCCAGCGGCAGCGGCGTCGGCCCGCGCGACATCGACTACGTCCTCGGCATCGTCAAGGCGTACACGACGCGCGTCGGCGCGGGGCCCTTCCCGACCGAGCTGTTCGACGCCGACGGCGAGCACCTCGGCACCAAGGGCCACGAGTTCGGCGCGACGACCGGGCGCAAGCGCCGCTGCGGCTGGCTGGACACGGTCGCGCTGCGCCGCTCGCTGCAGATCAACAGCGTCACCGGCATGTGTGTGACCAAGCTCGATGTGCTCGACGGTCTCGACACCGTGAAGATCTGTGTCGCCTACCGCATCGACGGCCACGAGGTCGACACGCCGCCGGTCGGCGCCGACCGCTTCGCGCAGTGCGAACCGGTGCTGATAGAGATGCCGGGCTGGCAGGAATCCACGGTCGGCGCCCAGTCACGCGACGACCTGCCGGCGGCCGCGCGCAGCTACCTGCGGCGCGTCGAGGAGCTGTGCGAGACCCCGATCGATATCATCTCGACCGGCCCGGACCGCGACGAGACGATCGTGATGCGGCACCCGTTCGACTGAGTCACGCCACGGCCCGCGGGCAAGTCCCACGGACCGGCGCCAGCTTGTCGGGGTGCGATAGCAGTTGTCGTCGTGTCGCGATGAAGCCGGTCAGACCCTGAAGCTCTTGACCATGTTGCGCAGGTCCTCCGCCAGCGCGGCTACCTGTTCGCCGGTCGCTGCGTCGGCCTCCGCGCGTTCAACGGCCTCCTCGGTGAGACCGTTAATCACATGCAGGCCGCGATTGATTTCCTCGGCCACGGTAGTCTGTTCCTTCGCATTGGCCGCGATCTGCTGATTGGTGCCGGCTATGTGCTGCACCGCCGACGTGATCGACGCCAGCGAGGCCTGTGCCGATTCCGAGTGTTTGACGCTCTCTTGCGCGCGCGCACGTCCCTGTTCGATCGCGCTGACCGCCTCTCCGACACCGCCGCGCAGGCGTTCGATCATGTCGTTGATCTCTTCGGTCGACTGCTGCGTACGGCTCGCCAGTGTGCGTACCTCGTCGGCGACCACGGCGAAGCCACGCCCCTGCTCGCCGGCTCGTGCTGCCTCGATTGCCGCATTTAGCGCCAGCAGGTTCGTCTGCTCGGCGATACCCCGGATCACGTCGATGACGGCACCGATGTTGTCGCTGTCGGTACCGACGCGCTGGATCACCGCGGCGGCGTTCTCGACGTCGGAAGCGAGCACGCCAATGACGTCGATGGCGCCGCGGATGATCTTGCCACCTTGCTCGGCCTCGTTGTCTGCCTGCTCGGCCTGGCTGGCCGCGGTGATGGCGCCTTTCGCGACACCTTCCACGGTGACGGCCATCTGGTTCATCGCCGTGGCCGCCTGGCTGACGTGGCTGTCCTGGTTCTGGATGCGGGTACTTGCCGCCTCGGTCGCCGCGGCGATCTTGCCCGAGGCCGAGGTCAGCTCGTTGGTTGCCGAGTTGACCTCGGTCAGGGTTTGCCGGATGCGTTCGAGCAGGCGGTTGAACGCGTCGACCATCATACCGACCTCGTGCTGCGCACGGGTCTCGACCGGTTCGGTCAGGTCAAGCGTATCGGCAATTTCGGTGACCTGGCGGGCCGCACGCACGATCGGACGCGAAATCCAGCGACCGATCAGCAGGCCGCCGAGCATCGACAGGCCGATCATGGTGACAAACACGATGCCGCCTGAGACCAGCGTGCGCTGGCCGATCCCCTGCATGCGGTCGGCCGGGAATGCGGCGATCACCGTTCCACCGTTGGTCACGCTCTCGAGTTCACGCCTGACGACGAACAGCCACGGGCCCTCGACCAGTCGTTCCGTTTCGACGCCGGCACTGAGCGTCCGCAGTTCTGCGGCGTCGCTACCGTCGGCGACGAACTCGTAGCTGAGCTGTTGTGGTGGAATCGCATCCGAGAACGCAGTCTTCGGTGATCCAGCCGATGTACCCTGGATTGCCAGGTAGGTCAGACCGGCGCCCTCGAACAACAGCTGCGTATCCTTCTTGCGCAGCTTCATGATGTTGCCGCCCTCGACCGACTGCGCAGCGACGCCGATGACGGCGTTCAGCGATGCCTCGCTCGTCTCCCTGAGCAGGCGGTGCTCGGCCTGGGTCTGCATGTTGTAGTACAGCAGCGTATAGGTTACTGCAGCCAGAAGGCCGATCAGCGACATGCCGAGCAGCAGTATCGTGCTGAGTTTCTTCATCGGACGATCACCGGGCAGACAATTGGACTCGGATCGGCGGGCGGCTTGCTATTTCGCGGCGGCGCACTGACCGGCGGCACAGAACGCCGCATAGCCGCTGTGGCAGACGCGGCAGGTATTGGCGCCCAGCGCGCCTTCGGGATTGGCGTCTGTCACGTCGGTACCGTCTTCCTTGAACACGCCGTAGGTCGCCTGGCCGCCCTGGTGACCGGTCACGAACAGTACCCCCATATCCTTGAGATGCAGGATCAGGTTGCTGCCGTCGCCGTAACCGCCGCGGCGGGCGTTGAAGTTGTCGAGCACGGCTGGCTTGACCAGTACCGCCACGGCACCCGGTCCTCCGGCGCGTACGCCGCAGTAGGTCTCGACGGTCTCCTGGTAGATCGGTGGGAGGCCGCTGACATCCGCGTCACAGCCTGGCAACGCACCGATCTCGGTCAGCGGCGTAGCGACAGACTTCCAGGACTGCCAGTCCGATGGAAAGGGTGTCTCGCTGTTGGCGATTGCCGATGACGTGATGAGTATCAGACCAGTAATCAATAGCTTGCGCATGGTTCCGGATCCTTGTTTGGACGGGTCTGGACAGCGCCGAGGCGCCTTGTTCAGGACAGCTATCGGCTCCTGGTGCTGCGCCTTGAAGCTGGATCGTCCGGCCGGCGTTCTCGTGCTGCTGCCGCGTTGGGCCGACCACGTTCGAAGGCACCGCGATCGGGATGGCCCAGGCGCCGGCGGTCGATGTCGAGCTCGCTTGTCGTCGCTCAATCACGACGGTATTAGAGAAGATTAATATTTGGATTGTGGCGCCGCGGCGGTCTCCCCGTCGGGGGTGGCGCAGTTCCGAGGGGCAATGCGGAGGGATCGACATGAATACGACACACAGCCGCAGGGTGATTGGCGCGCTGGTGGCCGGCATCGGTCTGCTGTTACTGAGCAGCGCGGCGGCCTGGTACCAGCCGTTCGGGTCGGGCGCAATGACCTACCAGCGCCAGAACCTGATGCGCGATCACGGTCACGCGATGCAGGACCTGGCGCGGATGTTCGAGGGGCGGCGTGCGTTCGATCGCGATGAGGCCGTACGCCTCGCGCGCGAGCTCGAGCAAGGCCTCGGTGACGGCATGCTGCGCAACTTCGCGCCGGGTGCCGTGGTCGCCGGTTCGCGGATGTCGCCGGCGACGTGGCGGCAGCCGGGCGTCGTCCGCGGCTATGCCGCGGCGGCCCAGCAGTCGGCCGCACAGCTGGCCGACGCGCTGGAGAGCGCGCCGAGCAGTAGCGAGGTCGAGCAGGAAGGCGTGTGGATGACGTCGCGGCGCATGGGCCGTGGCCGCTGGGGGCACCTGCGCGACGATCTGGTGTCCATGGACGCGATCCGCGAGTACTCGCGCCTCAACGCGACCTGCCACTCGTGCCACGCGTTCTATCGCGGACCACGCTGGTAGCGGTATCCGGCATGACGACGTGATCCGTCGGTCCGTGCGAGCCGTCGCGGCATGGCCCGGCGGGCCACGGGCCGACCGGGATGTGGCGCCAGTGTCCGCGATGCCGACGCTGTACGCAGCCACTGACCCGGTGGCTCGGCGCGAGCGTGGTCGCCGTCGCTAACGCGTGAGAGAAGGCCCCCCGCTTCGGCGAGCGGTTAGCTGCAGCGGCGCGAACACGACGACGCCGGGCACCAACCGTACTCGGCAGCATTGCCACGGGTCCGAGCGAAACCGCGCCTGATTCGGCGTGTTGCGAGCCAGTGCCCGCGCGACTGCTGCGGTATCCAGTTCAACGCCGGCCGGGCTTGACGCCGATGTCGAAACGCAGCCCGCTCGACGCCTCGCCGCGGCCGACACGTTTGCGGCGGCCACACCACAGCCAGGCCCGGCCATCGGCGGTACGTGCATAGTTGAATCGCCGCTCGACATGGATGCCGGCGCGCGGCACCTCTTCTTCCTCGATCAGCAGCGAGTCCTTGCCGATCGGTTGGCCCGGGTCGGCGCGCAGCAGCAGGCCGCGTGGATGGAACACGAACACCTGCACGTCCGGGTTGGCCGGATTATTGGACGCGACCGGCACCGCGGTGACGAACTCGGGAGAGTTGCGCAGCCGGTCGATGAAGTCGGCGTAACCGTCGATCGCGGCCAGCGCCGCGGCATCGATGCGGTAGAAGCGCTTCATACCGGCGCGCTGCAGGCGGATGTCGAGCGACAGGCTGCCGGGGTCGCGCACCGGGATCAACGGCAGCCAATGGCTCGGTACCGGTGTCATCAGCCGGTAGACCAGGCTGGCGTCGGTGCTCGGTACGGTCGGCTGCTGGCCGAGGCTGTAGCGCTGGTCTTCGAGTGCGCGGTCGAGCGGCTCGCCGCTGGTGCCCTGGACGCGCTTCTCGATCGCCCACGCGAGGTTGGCCATCTCGTCGCGCACCAGCGCGACCTCTTCGAGCGGGTCGCCTTCCAGCGTGTCGGACAGCGGTGGCGGGATGAACAACGTCGCGCCGTCGACACTGCCGTTGCCGGCATTGACCAGGCCGTGCAGCCGCCAGTCGCTGCCGGCTGCGTTGCTGACCGGTTGGACCGTCGTCACGCGGCCGAAGGTATCGCGCACCTGCATCTTCTGTACCCGGTATAGCCCGCCGGCACGCACGCGTGCGGGCACCAGGAACCAGTCGTTGCCGTGCACCAGCGCATACTCGGCGACCATCATGCGTACCAGGTCGAGCGGTCCGGCCTGCAGGCGCGCAAAGTTGACCTGGCCGTCCTCGAATTCCCAGAAGCGCGTCGCCGGCATGCCGGCATACTGCACCCGGGTCGGGATCGACTCGCGGTCGGCCGGGTCGTCGAGCGGCTTGGCGTCGAGATCGCGCAGGATATTGCGATGCCCGCTGCGGATGTCGAAGTCGTGCCAGTCGATACGGCCGTCGACGTATTCCTGCGCATCCAGGCGCATGCGACGCCTCTGTTCACCGGCCGCGAGTTCGAACGCGTACTCGAGGCGATTCGGCTGCCAGGCCGGGTTGTCGGTGGGCTCGACGATGAAGTCGTCCATCCATTCCAGCCATTGCTCGAGCACCCTGGCCGCGTCGATCGCGAGGCCCGCGTCAACCAGGGCCTGCGGCAGCGCGGAAAGCGTGCCGTCCGGTTCGCGGTTGGCGCGCAGGTCCGCCGCCAGGGCGACGGCATCGATACCATGGCCGTCGAGCAGCAGGTGCCAGAGCATGCCGGCGACGTCGCTAAGCGGGTCGGGCGGGGCGTCGAGCGTGCCCGGATAGGCCTTCTGCGCGGCCTTCGCGATATCGTTGCGGCCGGCGTTGGCGCAGTAGCGCGCGAGCACCTGGCCGGCCTCGATGTTGGCCTTGGGATGCGCACCGGCAGCAAGCAGCGGCTCGGCCTCGACGCGTGCCTCGAGCGGCAGATCGCCGGCGGCGAACGCGTCGAAGTCGGCGTTCTTCGGCTCGAGTCCCGGCGCATAACCGAGCACCGGCATGCCGTCCAGGCGGTAGTCGACGCCGACCGGTGAGCCGGCGTCTTCGCCGTCGAACTCGCGGAACTGCCACTGGCGCGCCAGCATCCACAGCGGATCGGCGACACGCGCGGCCAGCGCCTCGTCGTAACTGTCGCCGCGCGGATCGACCTCGAGACGGAAGTCGAGCGGTATCTCGGGTACGACCGGGCGGAACTTGCTTGCCTTGTCGAATACCTTTGCCAGTGTCTTGTCGAGCTTGATGCTTGCCATCGTCGTTGTCCGTTGCGGCTCAGACCTTGCCGGTCGCCATGACTGTCGTGACGCTCACGTCGCTGGCCACGGCGAACGCGTCTTTCGCCATCAGGCCGATGTTCAGGCCGGGCACCGTCGGAGCCTTGGAGTCCGGGATCACGTTCATCGGCAGCGCCAGGTTGACCGAACCGGTCAGCTGCGCCGGACACACCGCGCGCAGCCTGGCGAGCTCGATCGCCTCGTTGATCGTCGCCAGTACATCATCGAATGCCCAGTTAGGCATCGATCTCTGCGGTGGTACCGCGAGCAGGATCGACTGCGGCGCGCGTGCGCCCGGCGCGTCGTAGTGGAACGTGATCGCCGCGGTGCTGGTATGCAGCGGCACGGTCTCGGCCCAGTCGTCGCAGACCAGGCCGACCAGCGCGGTGTTCGCCGTGACGCTGTTCGGTAGACCGCCCGGTGCGTGCACGGCGACCGCGAGCTCCGCGCGCTGGCGGCCGCCGCTCAGCAGGTCGCTGTCGGTGATGTTGTCGCCGGGTGCGTCCGGCCAGGCCTGCGGCAGCGCGGCCCAGACCGGGTCGGGCGTCGCCGGCGACTGCAGGATACCGAAGGTCTTGTCGGCGAAGCGCCCGACCAGCATCTCACGGCCGAGCAGCAGGGACTGCAGGCCTTCGACGCCGTCGCGTACCTTGGCGATCTTCGGCAGCCAGCCCGGCACCGCGACCGGGTCGTTGCCGGTCAGCGCCGCTTGCGCACCCAGGCTCGCGTTGATCGTGCCGGCAGCATCACCCGGCGAGAATCGCGGCAGCACGGCGAAGTCCCTGCCGAACACCGCTTTCAGCGTGTCGATCGCGGCCTGCACGATGGTCGCAGGGATCGCACCGGCGGCACTCGCGGCGTCGCGCTGCTCACCGATCGCGGTCAGGCGGCGACCGATGTCGCTTGCCGCCAACTGGCCGCGTTCGCGCACCGACTGCGCATACGCGGCCTGATCGGGAAAGGCGCGGTGCGATTCGCGCTCGACACCGAGCACGTTGTACGGGCGTAACGCCGCCAGCGCCGATTCGACGCTGCTGGTGTTGACCGGCGTATTCTCGTCGGCCGGCAGTTTCGCCAGCAGCGCATTCGCCAGGTTGCCGAACGTCGTCGCCGCGGCGACGGCGCGCTGGTCGAGCTCGGCGTGGTCGACCCCCGGGTAGTCGCCCTCGGGGTTGTCGCTGCCGAAGTTGTTGTCGAGCACCGCGAGGTCGGCGCGCACCGCCGGGCGCGATTGGCTGACCACACGGCGTGCCAGGCCGAGCAGGGCCTCGAGGTGCACGAGGCCGCGCTGGTTCTTCGCCGTCGGTACCTCCTCGATGTGCACGAAGGCCTGCGGGCCGTGCGCACCGGTCGCTTTCTCCGTCATCAGTTCGGCGATGACCAGGCGCAGGCGGCTGAGCTCGTGCGGCACGTCGTCGGGTGCAGCGCTGTCGCCGGCCGCGCCGGTACGCGCATCGCGGCGCGCGCCACCGGGCGCATCGAGGGCGTACAGCAGCGCCAGTGGCGACAGGCCGAGCTGCGCCGGGTTGAACTCGATGGGGTCGTTCTGCACGCTGTCGCCGACGAATACGCGGCCACGCAGCACGAAGCGCTTCGGGTCGCCGATCAGTTGCGCGACCCAGGCATTCAGCGCCGGCTCGGCCCTGCCGTGCGCGTCCTTCGGCCAGACGGCCGGCAGTGTGGCCTTGCCGTCGAGCAACAGCGCGACGCGCTGCGTGTAGGTGACGCCGTCGCGCGGCGAGTTGCCGACCTGCGACTCGACCGGCGTGGTCTGCTTGTCGAGCACCGACAGTGCCGCCGCGGCGCGGTCTACGTTGCCCTGCGCGATCTGGTACGTCGCCTCGGCGACGCTGAGATCGGCGACCGCGTCCCACAGCGCGTTGATATCGGCGATCAGCGCCTTGACGGTCTGCTTGTCGGCGGTCGACAGGCCGACGCCGTTGACCGCGGCGTTGCCGGCCTCCATGAGCTTGACACCGTCGACGACGTCGCGCGCGGCGATCGCCTCGTCGGGCTGGTCGTCGGCCACGCCCTGGGTGTTGAGCCGGACCGGGCGCAGCGGGTACTTGTTGCGGAACGGCAGGATGTAGGCACCGAGCAGCTTGTCGCGCAGTCCGCGCTCGAAACGGTAGCCGAGCAGCGCGGCCAGCTGCTGTCCCTTTGCCAGGCCCTCGAATACGGCCTTGGCGGCACGCACCCGCCGCGACGACAGGTCGAGATCGTAGGCCTTGCGCGCGGCCGGCTCGTTCGACAGGTAGCCGCTGCGCAGGATCGCCGCGGCCGCGGCGTGGCGCATCGACGGCATCAGCATGTGGCCGAGGCTCTCGCGGTTGCCGGCCGAGTCGGGTTTGAGGTCCTCGACGAAGCCCCAGGCGCCGATGTGCACGCCGTTGATCACGGTCGGTTCGCCGTCCTCGTCGGTGCCGCTGCGCAGGTCGGCGAGGCGGCGCGTCGCCTGCGACGTGATCCACGCGTCGAGGCGCCAGTCGAACATGTCCAGCGTCGTGCGCAGCGCCCAATCGAGCTCGCCGACGGTGCGCTGCTTGAGCGCGTCGAGGCTGGCGCGCACGCTGGCGAGGTCGCGCGTGTGGCGTGGCGAGCGCGCCCGCCACTGCAGGATCGCATCGGCGTACGGCTGTTCGTGCCACGCCGCTATCGCGACGTCGTGGCCCTGGTAGACCGCGGCCGCCTGTTTGACGGCGTGGCTGGTGACGCTGTCGTCGCCGGTGACCTTGTCCAGGCCGATTGCGGCCAACTCGCCGGCATGGCTGATCGTGAAGCTCTGCTCGTCGTCGACCGTCGCCTCGATGCCGATCGCCATCGGTGTCTTGAGCTTGCTGATCTGCCTGCCCGGCAGCTTGGCCTTCAGGGTCTGGTGCAGGAACAGCTCGGCGGCCTTGTCGGCCTGCTGGTCGACCGAGTACGCGAGCAGGCCGGCGAGCAGCGACGGCGCGTTGCGCAGCTGCGCGGTCGCCCCCTTGATATCGTCGCCGTCGTCGAGCGCATCGGCCAGGTCCTGGATGTAATTCGCATCATCCGGCAGACGCGACTCGGCGGCCGCCTCCTGCGACGGGACTTCGGCGTCGGCCTGCACCCACGGCAATGTGCGCGGCAGCTGGCTGGGTTCGGGACGTACCGTGATATTGGCGATCGACAGCGCCGCGAGCTGCGTCGCGGTAACGGCCTCGACGCCCTGGACCGCGGCGTAGAGCTGTAGGAAGACGCTGTTCGGCGCCATCCGCAGGTCGTTCTGGAACTCGCCGAGAGCACCCTGCACGGCCGAGCCGAGCGTGTCCCTGGACACCTCGCGGTAGCTCAGCGCCTGCGCCCACGGCCCGTGGCGCAGCAAGGTGTTGGTGGTCTCGGCGCTGCCGTCGAAGCGCGCGACATTGTTGACACCGCTCTGCCACGACGGGCGCAGCAGTCTGAGCACGTCGTCGAGGCCGCGTTCGAAGCCGGCATCGGGCCGGTAGCGGTCGGCGGCCAGCACCGGCAGCACGCCGTACGGCTGGTTGGCGACGCGCAACGGCTGCAGCGGACCGGCCGGGCGCACGTAGCGCACGGCGTGATCGCGCACCTCGGTGAAGGTGTCCTCGGACGCGCCGTCGTCGTCGGCGCGCGTCCAGTACTCCTCGATGTAGTTGCCGGCCAGGCCGCGGTACAGGCAGTTGGCCATGTGCCCGGCCAATTCGGTCTCGTCGAGCTCGGCGTGGCTGATGTGTTCGCTGTCGAAGCCACCCTCGGGTATCCCGAACGCCGTACGCAAGGCGTCGATCGCGCGCGTGCCCGGTGCGGCCACCGGCGGCGGGGCCGCGTTCTCGCTGGCGTCGCGTTCGAATGCCGGCGAATGTCCGGCGCCCTGCGCGCGGGTGTTGTTGGTCGGCGTGCCGAGCGGCACGAAGCCGACCCCGCCGCTAGCGCCGTTGGCCTCGAGCAGTGCGCCGATGCCGCTGGCCGCGTCGTCGGGCGACAAGGTCCAGTCGACACCGACGACGACCAGTCTGCTGACGCCCTGCGCCAGCTGGTAACCGCTCAGTGAGATATCGGCCGTCCGGATCGTGATGCCCATGCCGACCTTCTCGGCCGCGGCGAAATCCGCGAGCCACGCCGATTCGCCGCTGAACGGACTCGGTGCCGCGTCGGCGGGCTTGGGGTCACCGGGGGCGATGACCGGCGACATCGCCAGCACGTCGGGTACGACCTTGCCGAACTTGCGAAACGCGATCTGACCGTTGGGCGCGTAGCCGACCGCGCAGAAGCGGTCGGGCAGCAGCGTCGCGACCGGCTGTGCCGACAGCCGCGAGCCGGTGACGACGTCGGACGGGAACAGCGGCGCCTCGGGCGGCTCGCCGGGATCCTCGAGCAAGGCCGCGTTGGACGGGCGCATCACGCGGACGACGAACGCGGCGCGCGGCGCGCGCAGCGCCCGGACCATCTCCGCCCACAGCGCCTCGGGGCGCTGCCGGCGCATGCGGAACTGCTCGTCGGTCTCGAAGCCGGGATCGTCGGCGTCGCTGATGCGCGGTTTGCGCGCGTCCCATGCCGCCTGCCAGTAGGCCTGTCCGGCCTTCTGCTCGACCGCGGTCAGGCCCTCGCCATGCGCCTGGACGTTGATCGCGTCCGGGTAGACGCGGATCTGCAGGCTGTTCGCTGTGTAGCGGGTCTCGAGGCGCACCGGGAACAGCGCGATCGGCAGGTCGCCCTCGAGGCCCTCGAACAGCGCCAGCGCCTGCTTCAGGTTGGCGGCGGCCTTGGCCGATTCGGCGGCCAGCTGATCGAGCAGCTTGAGGCGCGCCGCGCGCGCCGCGTCGTAGGCGGTCGTCGCATTGTTGTAGGCCTGGCTCGCCTGGCCGATCGCGGTGGCCGATGCGCCGCTGGCGGTCAGCCCGTCACGCGTGCGCTTGGCGTCCTCGACCGCGAAGATCGCCGCGGCCAGGTCACGGTCGGCCTGGCGGCGCTGCGTGCGCAGGCCCTGGATGGCATCGAACTGGGAAGGGCGGGGCATGGCTCAGTCTCTCCTCGGCCGATCGGCACGGTGCCGTGTCATGACAGCCGGTTGCCGTCGAAGTAGCCGCGGAACGGCCGTTGCAGCATCGCGCGCGCGATCTCGCCGGCATGGCTGTCGGCGGCGGCGACCTCGAGCGCATTGTCGACCAGGTCGACCTGGGCGAGCTGCGACAGCGCGATATGGCCGCCGATCGGTGTACCGACCTCGCCCCAGTCGACGTCGAGCCAGGTGTCGCCGGCACCGGCGGGCTGCAGCGGCGGCAGGCTCTGCAGCGCACGCTGTGCGTTGACCTGGGCGGTGAACGCCTGGCCGACCGGTGCGGTCGCGCCGACCTCGACGACCTTGCCGCCGCGCCGCCGCACGCGGCGTACCTCGCGTTGCAGCTCCTGGTCGTCGAAACCGAAGCGCGGCTCGGTCATCGGCTCCTCGAGCACGAACCAGTGCTTGTTGGCGTCGCTGGCGAGGATCGGGAACAGGAAGAACACGATGTCGCTGCCGATCGTGCCGGCGCCCTCGGGCGACACGAACTTGCTCGCGGTCGTGAAATCGGGCTCGCTGCTGCCGGCGTCCTTGACGACCGCGTAGATCGCGGTGTTCGGGTAACGGCGCAGCAGCTGGCCGCGGATCAGCAAGGCCAGCCGGCCCTCGCCGTTGTCGCCGGGTATCGGCGAACCGGCCTCGCCGAGATTATCGTACAGGTTCCATTCGTGGATCGGCTGGATGTCGACCCGGTTGCGGTCGAAGTACGGCCAGAAGCGCTGGAACGGCGTGCCGCGCTGGTCGGTCGGGTAGCCGCGCCACAGCAGCTCGCGGCCCATCTCGTGGTTGCTGCCGACCATGCAGCTCTCGACGAACTTCGGGTTGGTCTTGACCAGCAGGATGGTGTCGTTGGGGATGTCCTCGACGCCCGGCATGAACGCCGACTTGTCCATCGCGACCAGCCGCTTGTACAGCAGCTCGTCGATCTTCGGATAGGCCATGACGCGGTCGTAGAACTTCGGGATCACGAAGCGCTCGCGGTCCTTGAGGAACTCGGCGACGAATCCGGCCGGTGCCTTGTCGAGCGCGAAATCGTTGCTGCCGAGCTGCAGCAGGCTCTCGACACGCCTGGTGACCAGCACGCCGGGATCGATCGCCTGCGACACCGTGTTCGCGGTGCTCGTGGTCCGGAACGGCACGACGTCGATCGTGACGCCCTTCGGCGGTGCCGCGACGGCGTCGAACCCGAGGCGGTCGCGCCAGGCATCCTTGAAGCGGTCGAGCTCGGCCGCGGTCGACAACGGCGGCACGACGGTGATGCTGACCTTGTCCGGATCGGCGGCCGGACCGCGGGCGACGAAATCGGAGCCGCCGGTGCTGTCGATCGCGATCGGCGCCTTGCCCGCGGCCTTCGTATCGATGCTGTTGGCCGGCAGCGAGTTGAACAACGCGCTGTTGCCGTAGCGGCGGATCGCGTCGACCTCGACCAGGCCGATCGTGTCGGGCCGGATCGTCGCACCGACGCGGCCACGGCGGGCGGCCTTCGGCGCCACGTCGACCAGCTGGCCGCCGCGGGCATCGACCTTGAGTCCGGTCGCCTGCAGGGTCGGCATCATCTCGGCGCCGGTATCGACGCTGAGCAGCACACCCTCGGCGCGCAACGGCTTGGTCGCGGCGAGTTCGCTGGCGATCTGCGCGCCGGTGAACACGTCGGTCACGCCGCGGTCGGCGAGTGCGGCATTGAGCTCGCCGATGCGGGCATAGTGGCTGTCGACGAGCACGCCGGCCTTGAGTTTGTCGGTCAGTGTCGGTGCCTTCCAACCGTCGCGCCGGAGCAGCTTGCCGGCCTCGCGCGACTGGCGCTGAATCGCACGCACGTCGCCGAGCTGCAGGCCGCTGCCGAGCCCTGGGATGTTCAGCGAGCGTCGCGATCGGCGCGGCAGACGCAGGCTGTCGAGCGCCTCGAGGCCGCTGAAGCCGTCGCTGCGGAAACGCGGCGGCTGGGCGAAGGTCTTGGCCGCGGTCTTGGTCTGGAAGCCGGCGGCCAGCGCATCCAGGTGCTGGGTTGCGGCGCTGCCGGCGGTGTGGCGCAGCAGCGCGCGCGCCGGGCTCAGCGTGCGCCGCAGCGCACCGTCACCGAAGCCGTCCGGCAGGCTGGTGGTCGACGCATAGCCGTGCACGGTCAGGTCGGTGTCGATACGGATCCGGGTCGCGGCCGGGGCGAACAGCGCGAGGCGGCGTGCCTCGGGCAGGATCGAAAAGCGCTGCATCAGCTGCGCGAGCGCCTTCTTCGCGACCTGCGACAGCGCGAACAGGCGCTCGGCGCGCAGCACGTCGCCGATCTGCCGCCATGCCGCCTGCATGAAGACCTCCTGGTTGGTCTGCACCAGGCGTGTACCTACGCTCGCCGCCATGCGCCGCGGCACCGACGCATTCAGGTGATCCATCCAGCGGTCGCGCTCGCCGGTGTCGATGATGTGGCGACGCGCGTGGAAGCCGCCGTAGACCGGCGGGCCGACGACCGGTATCTGCAGGGCGGCATCGTCGAGGTTCAGCGTGCCGCGGACCGAGGCCTCGCCGGCGTTCAACACGGTCGCGATGTCGTCGGCGATGGCGTCGTCGGCGCCGGGCTCGGGCGAGTCGGTGATCGCCAGCGACAGCAGCGCGCCTTCGTATTGCGCGACGTAGTTGTCGGCGACGAACTTCGTGCCCTGCTGGCGTGCGCTGTGCGGCTGCAGCAGGCGGTCGGCGTCGACCTCGACCGGCAGGCGGCCGAGCCTGTCGAGCTTGTCCTGGATGCTGGCCGGGTGCTCGGCCGGTGCCTTGAGGCGGCGCGCCAGGGTCTCGAAATCGCCGGCCGGCCCGGTGCTGAAGGTCCAGTGGTAGTAACAGGCGACTTCGAAGTCGGTCTGCGACTGGGTGCCGGTCCACGCCGGGGTCAGCGTCGCGTTGGCATCCAGCGGCTTGCCGAGCGCGGCATCCAGGCCGGGTTTGAAGGTCGGCACCAGGCACGCGATGTAGCCCTTGTTCGGCCGCAGACGGCGCGGGCAGACCAGTCGCGACAGGTTCTTCGACGGCGCGTTCTGCAGCATGTCACCGACCTGCTGGCCGGGATCGTCGCGCACGACCTGGGCGTGCGCCCACATCCACGCCTCGGACAGATCGGGCAGCGCAGTGTTGGTCGGCAGCAGCACCGACGGCAGCTCGCGGCCCGGACGCAGCACCGGATCGGCGACCTCGTCACGCGAGAACACGACCAGCGCCAGCCACGGTGCCAGGCGCTCTTTGCCGTCCGGCTTGGCCGGCGTGAACAGCCACGGGAAGTCCGGCGTGTCGAACTCGATCGCCGCCAGGTAGTTGGGTTCGAAGTCGTGGTTGTTGCTGCGCGGCTCGACGCGCACGATCACGCGTGGGTCGATACCGATGACGTCGCCGGGGCCGAGCAGCTTGAGGTCGACGGTCGGCGTCGCGGTCATGTCGCCGCCGCCCGTGCCCTTGATCTTCAGGCCGATGCTCACGTTCGGCAGCGCCGACACGCCGTCCATCGCCAGCTGCGCGTGGGTGTGGGCACGCGCGAGACCGCGCCGCGCCCACGGCATGAAGTCGTATTTCAGATCCGGATCAGCGACGGCCATGCGCAGGCATCCTCAATCGAGTTCCAGTTCGAACAGTTCGGCGACCTGCACCTGCTCGGCGGCGCGCCGGCTGCCGCTGCTGCGCGCCAGGCCGTTCTCGGCCGCGAACACGCCGTCGAAGGCCTCGGCCAGCGCCGGCTGCTGGTCGACGATGCCGGTGACCGCGGTCGGCACCGCGTCGCGCATGCGCAGCGGCGTGCCGTCGACCGGCAGCATGCCGTCGAGTTCGCGCAGCCCGGAACGCGCGACCGCGCCGGTCTCGATCATCCACTGCGCCGCGGCGTTGTTCTGCGCGAACAGGTGGCTGGCGAGGATCTGGCTGCTCAGGCCGGACAGGAAGCCGGGCGGCGGTGACAGGTCGCGCGTCTCCCAGTCGACCGGGCAGCTGATCGACGGCCCGGAGACGAAGTCCTCGAGGCCGAAATCACGTCCGGCCGCCATCGCCTCGAACGACGGTTTGCCGAGGCGGTCGTCGTCGGACATCTTGAAGAACTGCGCGGCCGCGAACTGCTCCTTCTTGACCCCTGGCGTCGCGTGTGCGGCGCTGTCGGGGAACGTGATGTCGTCGATGTCGAGCGTGTTTGGACCGTCGACGGCGGCGTCGCCGACCTTGTCGAGCTTGACCGCGAGCGGCACGCGCGTCTGCGTGAACGCCAGCGCCGCGAGCGGGTGGGCGACGATGTCCTTCTCGCCTTCACGTTTCGCAAAGGTGCAGTAGCTCTCGTCGGCCGACGGCAGCTGCACGCTCCAGTTCTCGCGCTTGGCCGCCTCGCTCTCGAGCAACAGGAACGCGTGCTCGGTGACCAGCGGCGTATCGGTGTCGCTGCCCCAGGACTCGTCGAAGTCGACCGAGACGCTGCCGAACAGGCCGAGGTCGACGGTGCCGACACCGCGCACCCGCCAGCGTCCCGGTCCCTTCAGCAGTCCTTCCAGGCGTACGCCGAACTCGATGCCGAAGGCCTGCGCATTGGCCCAGGCACGGAAGTCGACCTCGAAATAGAACTTGGGTGCCAGGTAAATGATCGCGTCGAAGCCGAAACCGGCATCGAAGCTGGCGACGCCGACGTCGCCCCAGGCCTTGACCTCGGCGCCGCCCTGCACGGTCGCCGCGGTGACCGCGAAGTAGACCTTGATACTGACGCCGACGATACCGATGTCGAAGCCGGCGCCGATGCGCTGAAACGGTGCCGGTATGTCCGGCGGGATGTCGGCGAAGCGCGGATGGAAACCGCCCGCCGACATCAGGAACGTGGTCTGCTCGCCGAACGCGGCGCGGAACGCGAACTGGCCGGTCAACGTGATCTTGGCGACATGCGAGTCGCGCAGCGCACCGTCGAAGCCGATCTTGAACGGGTCGAACACGATCACGCCGACGAAGTCGAGCTGCAGACGCAGGATCGACAGCTGCTCGTCGACCAGCGGCGGCACCTGCACGATCAACTGGCCGAGCAGCGCGATCTGGCTGCTCTCGATCAGCACGCCGGCGCGGATGATCACGAGGCTCGGCGTGCCCCAGCCGATCTCGACCATCGGCCCGATGATGAAGCCGCCGGCCTTGTACGGGAACAGCGTCTTCAGTGTCTCGAAGATCTGTGGCGCGTTGCTGGTGACGTCCTCCGGAAACAGCACCGCGTCCAGCCCGCCATTGCCGAGCGCATTGGTCATCGCGTTGGTATCGGCGGTGTGCTGCACGCCGATCAGGCCGCCGATGCCGGTCAGCGTGAAGCCCCAGGATAATTGGATGGGCGGGAAGTTGCCGTAGACCAGCAGCAGCAGCGACCAGTTGTTGCCGGGTGGGCGCTTGGTGTTGAGCAGGCCGAGCGCCTTGACACTGATATTGATCAGCTGCAGCTCGAGCGCGCCTTTGTACTCACCGAGCTCGGGGTCGAGCGACAGGAAGCCGCCGCCTTTGACGACGCCGGCATCGAGGCTCATGCCGAGCCCGGTCGGCGGCTTGAACTTCAGTTCCGGCGTACCGTCGGCGACCGTGATGACCAGCTCGGCGCCGATGCGCTCGACCGACGCCTGGAACGGCCCGATCTCGACGCCGGCCGAGACCGACAGCTCGATCTCGACGGTCGTGAAGTTGTCCTTGGGCTCGATCGCGAACGTGATCAGCTGCAGCTCGAACGGTCCGGTCGGCAACTCGGTGACCGGCAGGTTGACGCGCAGGCCGGTGCCGTTCTTCAGGCGCAGGCCGCCGGCCGCGTCGGCCAGCACCTCGATGTCGAACGCGACCGTGATGTCGTCGCCCATGACCTGCGACAGCAGGCTGTCGTCGACCCGGATGATGATCTTGCCGCCCTTGGCGCGCAGGTTGACCGACGGCGCCAGGTCGCTGCCGGCGGCCGGCTTCTGCAGCGCGATGCCGGCGCCGAGCTCGTCGACCTGCAGGCGCACGACCGGTGAGCCGGCCGGGTCGGGGATGCTGATCGCGCCGTCGTTGCCTGTCTCCTTCTTGATCGCGGCGGCGAGGCTCAGGCCGAGCGGTTTGCTGTTGCTCTCGGCGACCGGCGGGAAGCTGCCGTCCCAGAGGATCTGCACGCCGCCCTGTGCGGCGAGGTCGAACACCAGCCTGTGGTTGCCGTCGACCTTCTCCTTGTTGACCGCGGCGTCCATGTCGATAACGACGCCCTTGGCGAGATCGAAATGGCTGATCTCGATCTTCTTGTTGCCCGGCAGGAACGGGAACGGGATCGTCGGGTGCGGCAGTATCGGCTCGGCGAGCGTGGTCGCGGCGAAATTGGCCCAGTCCCTGATCGCCTCTTCGCCGCCGAAGGCCTTGTCCAGGACACCGCCGAGGATCACGGTCTGCACGCCGAGCGCCGCCGACGTGTCGACGTGTTGCGCGGTATTGCTGGTCATCGCCTCGGCGAGCTTCTTGGCGACCGGCGTCGTCGCGGTCGCTGCCTTGATGTCTTCGGACAGCGTCAGCAGCAGCTTGCCGAGCCCGAACGCGCTGCTGTGGATACCGGCATTGTCGACCGCGCTCTTGACCTGTTCGACGATCGTCTTGATCGCGGCGGCGGCGTCGCCGACGTTGCCGCTGCCGATCGCGTCGATCGCCTTCTTCAGCGGGTCGATGCCGACGATGACCTCGCCGACGACGAGCGCGGCGACCGACAGGCTCTCGCCCGACGTGGTCGGTTTGTTGAACGCGTTGCTGTTGTTCGGCGGCGGCGCGACGGCCGGGTTCTTCGGGTCGGTCAGGCTCCACAGGACCTTGGTCAGGGCGGCGCGCTGCGCGCTGTCGGCGATCCCGTCGAAGGCCTCGTCGATCGCCTCCGCAAACCATCCATGGACCCGTTCGAAGGCCTTGTCGTCCGCCATGTCCCCCCCCTTCGCGTGCGTGTGTGCGCACGGACCGGCATGGTTGTTATCGGGTGAGCGCCGGTGGACCAGTTATAGACCATCCGCCGACGCTGCCTATGCGGGTAAACGCTCAGGAACCCGATTCTGAATTGATTGTGATCAACGGGTCACAGATCCCGGTGGCGCCGCGCGCGGCAGGTGTTCGGCGCCGGTGGCGTAGACCGGTTGCGGCGTGCGTGCCTGCGCCGCCGATCAAGGCCTGCGCGGCGCGGCCGATAAGCGATTGAGCTACGAGAAAAACGGACGCCGATGACAGCCCAGGCCGCGACCCAGACCGCCGCTGCGCCAGCCGTCGACCCGCTGCCGCGCGCCAGCGCCCCCGGTGGTGTCGACGACGCGCCCGCGCGCGCGGGCGACAGCGCGCCGCCTCCGGCGGTCGAGGTCAGCCGCGCATTTCGCCAGGCCGTGCAGCACTGGCTCGACTGGCAGTGCCGGATGATCGCCGGCGTCCACCACGGTGCCGTGTTCGTGCCCGGCGAGAGCCGCGACGGCCCGATGCGCGCGGCCGCGGTATGGCCCGATGACGCGAACGCCTCGCAGGTGGCACAGGATTTCGCCGAGCAGGCGCTCGCAATCGGTCGCAGCGTCATGCACAAGGCGGTCGACGACAAGGACTTGTCCGGCGACGTGCGTGACTTCATTGCGTTTCCGGTCGTCGTCAACCAGCGCACCCTCGGCGTGATCGCGCTGGCGCTCGAGATCCGCGCCGAGGCGCAGCGCCAGGCCGTGCTGCAGTTGCTGGCGTGGGGTGCCGTATGGCTCGAGAACACGCTGCTCGGTGTGCGACTGGACCGTCGCGACGATGCACCGCTGGCGCTGAATGCGGTCGCCACGCTCGCCGCCGACCTGCCGTTGGCGGTTACTGCGCACCAGTTCTGCAACCTGTTGGCCGAGGCCTTCGGCTGCTCGCAGGTCGCGATCGGCACGGTGCATGGTATGCAGGTGCGCATCGTCGCGCTGTCGGAACAGCTGCAGTTCGACCGTCGCCAGGACGCGATCGTGCGCCTGCAGACCGCGATGGAGGAATGCATCGACCAGGAGGAGCAGGTCTGCCTGCCGCGCCAGGTCGGGGTCGGCCGCGGCCTCGTGCGCGCCCACGAACGGCTGTTGGAGACGACCGCGTCGGAAGCGGTCTGCTCGCTGCCGGTGGTTGCCGACGACGACGTGCTCGGTGCCGTGACGCTGAGCTGGGAGTACGACGACGCCCTCGACAGCGTGACCACGTCGCGGATCGGCGAGATCGTCACCCAGCTCGGTCCGGTAATGGCGTTGAAGCGGCGCGAGCAGGAACCGTTGTGGCGGCGCATCGGTGGCGCGATCGGTGGCGGCCTGCGGCGCCTGTTCGGGGCCGGCTGGCTCAAGCTCAAGCTGACCGTGGTCACCGTCGTCGCGTTGATCGTCGCGCTCGGCACCATCCATACCGATCGCCGCGTCGCCGCCGATGCGGTCATCGAGGGCATGGTGCAGCGGGCGATCGTCGCGCCGGTCGACGGCTACCTGCTGGCCGCGACGGTACGCGCCGGCGATCTCGTCGAACAGGGCCAGGTACTGGCGACGATCGATGATCGCGAACTGCAGCTCGAGGCGCAGAAGTGGCGCAGCGAGCGCGACAAGCATGCCAAGGAGTACCAGGAGGCGCTCGGCAGCCGCGAGCGCGCCAAGATCAGCATCGCCGCCGCACGCATGGCGCAGGCCGAGGCCGAGCTGCGCCTGGTCAACGACCAGATGCAGCGCACCAAGCTGCGCGCGCCGTTCAGCGGTACGCTGGTCAGTGGCGACCTGAGCCGTTCACTCGGCGCGCCGCTGCAGCGCGGCCAGGTACTGTTTGAGATCGTGCCCGACGACACCTACCGCGTCAGCCTGCAGGTCGACGAGCACGACATCGCCGGGCTGCAGCCCGGCCAGAGTGGCGACCTGCGCCTCGCCGGCATGCCCGAGACGCCGATCGGCTTGACGATCCAGCGCATCATCCCGCTGGCCACGGCCGGCCAGGCCGGCAACCGCTTCCGCGTCGAGGCGTCGCTCGACGACCGGCCGGCGGTGCTGCGGCCCGGCATGCAGGGCGTCGCCAAGGTCGTCATCGGCCGCACCAGCCTGGCCAACGCGTGGGCCGACGACCTCGTCGATCGGTTGCGCTACCGGCTCTGGTCGCTCGGCTACTGACCGGCGATGGCCGCCGCCGCGCAGGCATCCGCGGACGAGTCGATCTGGCTGCAGGTCGCGCTGCTCCGGCCGCGCCTGCGCCATGGCGTCGAGGTGTTGGTGCAGGACTATCGCGGCGAGCGCTGGTACCTGCTGCATGACAAGGCCAGCGGTCGCTTCCTACGCTTCAACGCCGTCGCGTACGCGTTCCTCGGTCGTATCGACGGCGACCTGACGATCCAGGAGATCGTCGAGATCGCCAACGACGGTTTTGACGAGCCGCTGCTCGAACCCGACGACATCCTGCAGATCCTGTCGCAGCTGCACGGTGCCGAGGTGCTGCGCGGCGGCCTGCCGCTGAGCGTCCGCGACCTGCTCGAACGCCATCAGCAGGCGCAGCGTTTCCGCCGCCAGCGGGCGTTGAGCAATCCGCTGGCGCTGCGCATCCGCCTGTTCGACCCCGACCGCCTGCTGACCGCGCTGCTGCGCCCGGCGCGCTGGATCTTCTCGTGGTCCGGGCTGCTGGTCTGGCTGCTGGTCGTCGGCGGCGCTGGCGTGCTGGCGCTGGGCAGTACCGCCGAACTCGCGGCGGCGTTCGACGACAAGACCCTGAGCACCCACGAGGTGCTGATGTTCTGGGCGTTGTATCCGCTGATCAAGGCGCTGCACGAACTCGGCCACGGGCTCGCGGTCAAGGTCTGGGGCGGCGAGGTCCACGAGAGCGGCATCAACCTGCTGGTGTTCATGCCGGTGCCGTACGTCGACGCGTCGGCGGCCTGGGCGTTCCGCGACAAGCGCCGGCGCGCCGTCGTCGGCGCCGCCGGTATCCTCGTCGAGCTGTTCGTCGCAGCGCTCGCGTTCCTCGTCTGGCTCAATGTCGAGCCCGGCCTGGCGCGCGATGCGGCGCTCAACGTCGCATTGATCGGCAGCGTGTCGACGCTGTTCTTCAACGGTAACCCGCTGCTGCGCTTCGACGGCTACTACGTGCTCGAGGACCTGGTCGAGATACCCAACCTGGCGACGCGTTCGAGCCGCTTCTACCTGCACCTGATGCAGCGCTACCTGCTCGGCATCACGGCGTCGCGCTCGCCGGTCACGGCGCGCGGCGAGGCCGGCTGGTTCGCGCTGTACGGGATGCTGGCACCGATCTACCGCCTCGGCATCATGGTCGGCATCGCGCTCTACCTGGCCGGCGAGTTCCTCGTCATCGGCGTGATCCTCGCGGCCTGGGCGATCGCGCTGCAGGTCCTGCGGCCGCTGTACCGGTCGATGCGCTTCATCGCGACCAGCCCGCGCCTCGAGGCGCAGCGTGTGCGCGGCTTCGCCGTCGTCGGGCTCGGCATCGTGCTGGCCGTCGCCTTGCTGCAGCTGCCGGCGCCGCTCGTGACCGTGACCCAGGGCGTGGTCTGGCCGAGCGAGCAGTCGCGCGTCGTCAGCGACGTCGAGGGCTTCGTCGTCGACGTCGTCGTGCGCTCCGGCGACGCGGTCGCGGCCGGCGACGTGTTGCTGCGGCTCGACGACCGTCGCCTGCATGCCCGCCGCAGCGTGCTGACGGCGCGCCTGCGCGAACTGCGCGACGAGCAGAGTGCACAGCGCGAGGTGAGCCGCGTGCGTGCGGCGATGGTCGACGACGATATCGCCGCGGTGCGCCGCGAACTCGACGACGTGCAGCGGCGCATCGCCGACCTGACCGTGCGCAGCGCGCACGACGGCGTGTTCTACCCGGTCGACCCGCTCGACCTCAGCGGCAAACTGGTGCGCCAGGGCGAGGTGATCGGCTACGTGCTGCAGCCGCGCCAGCATCGCGTGCGCGCGGTCGTCGACCAGGCCGCGATCGGGCTGCTGCGCAGCACGTCGACCGCGGCCGAGGTGATGCTGGCTGACCGCCTCGGCCAGCCGGTCGGTGCGAGCATCCTGCGCGAGGTGCCGGCCGGCTCGCGCGATCTGCCGAGCGTCGCGCTCGGCGCCGCCGGTGGCGGCGACATCGCCGTCGACATGAGCGACAGTGAGGGACGTACCGCGGCCGAGGGGGTGTTCCAGGTCGAGCTCGCGCTGGCGACCCAGGTCCCGGTGGCCGGCATCGGCGAGCGCGTCTACGTGCGCCTGCTGCATGGCCGTGAATCGCTGTGGCGGCAGTGGTCGCGCAGTGTCCGCCAGCTGCTGTTGAGTCGCCTGCAGGCCTGACGCGCGGCCCGCCGGCCGTCAAGTTCTCGCCACGCCGACCGCTACAGACAGCGGATACGCAATTTACCCAACGAGTCAGCCGAACCCCGTGACGACACGGAAGATCTCTGCATATTGGGCACGCCTGCTGGTGCTGCTCGTCCTGGCATTGCCGCTGCGAGGGCCGCTGGCCGCGCCCGGCGAGGAAGCGGATTCGCCAACGCAACCGGCGGATGCGCTCGACTGCGTGATCAACCCGAGCGTCGTCGCCGATCTCGGCAGCGGCGTCCCCGGTGTCCTCAGCGAGGTCCGTGTCGATCGCAGCGACCTGGTACGGGCCGGCGACGTCGTCGCGCGGCTCGAGTCCGGCGTAGAGACGGCCGCGCACGAACTGGCGCGGGTACGCGCCGGCAAAGACGCCGAGATCCAGCTGCGACGGGTCAACGCCGCGTTCGGCCAACGCCAGCTCAAACGCTCTGAGGACCTGTTCCGGCGCAAGGTCATCTCGACCAACGACATCGATGAACGCAAGACCGAGGCGCAGCTCGCCACCATCGAGCTGCGGCGCGCGCTCGACAACCGCGAGCTCGCCGAACTCGAACTGGCGCGCGCCGAACAGGTCGTGCGCCGGCGCACGATCGAGAGCCCGATCACCGGTGTCGTCATGGAGCGCTTCAAGACCATCGGCGAGTACGTCGACGAACAGCCGGTGCTGCGTGTCGCGCAGCTCGACCCGCTGTACGTCGAGGTGTTCGTGCCGGTCGAGCGGCTCGGCGACGTGCGTACCGGCATGCGCGCCGACGTCTGGGCCGAGGCACTCGACGGCGAGGCCTGGCAGGCCGAGGTCAGTCGCGTCGACCGCGTCGCCGACGTCGCCAGCGGTACCTACGGCGTGCGCCTGGTGCTACCGAACCCGGACTACCGCCTGCCTGCCGGCCTGCGCTGCCGATTGACCTTTCGGCCGGCAGACGAGGCGCCGCTGGCCGCCGTGCCCGACGCGGCAGCGGGCGACGGCGTCGCGGTGATCGCCGCGGTGCACGATTCCGGCGCCGACGTCGCGGCCGACGGCGTTGCCGACGCCGAACCTGTCGTCGACAGCGTGCCCGCAACGCCGGACAACGAATCCGCTACGCCGGATGCCGCGCCGCTGTGCACGACCGCCGGCCCGTTCGCCGACGCCGCCGATGCCGAGCGTCACGCGCAACGCCTGCGCGAGGCCGGGCTCGACGTCCGCGTCGAGACCCGCGAGCGGCCGGTCGCGGTCGGGCACCGCATCGTCTCGCCGGTGTTCGATCGCGTCGCCGACGCCAAGGCCCTGGTGCGGCGGCTCGAGCGGGCCGGCGTCACCGATCACTTCCTGGCTACCGCCGGCAACGGCCCCTACCGCGTCGCGCTCGGCCTGTACCGCACCGAGGCCGCGGCGACGCGCCGCGTCGAACGCCTCGCGGCGCTCGGCATCGATGCCCAGGTGCGGCCATGGCTGCGCCAGCGCCCCACGCACAGCCTGCTGGTGTTCGGCAGATCGAGCGCGACCGCGCAGGCCGCGCTGGACGCGCTGCCACAGGCCGGGGACGGCACCGCCGACGCCGCCGCCCACTGCAGCCAGCTGGCCGAACGCTAGCGTTTCCTGCCCCGAGTCACGGGCCTGTCGGCGGTCTGCCGAAGCGCCCAGCGCGTGGCGATTGGCTTTCCCAAGAAGTTCATTCTACTCAATAACTTAGGCTGTCTGCCGATAACCGGGATTGGGTAGGTCCGCTGCCGTCCGGGTGACCGTTCGGGCAGTGGCCCGGGTGTGCCATCGCGAAACGGGAATACAGCGTGCTGAAACGCAAGAACAAGGCGCCGAAGTCCAAGCGCAAATCGCCGGTTGTCGAGAGCCTCGAACCGCGCATCCTGATGTCGGCCGATCTGCCGGGGCTGGACGCCGCGCTGCCGAGCGAGGACGGCGTCGAGGATACCGACACCGACAAGGTCATCGCCGACGCCCAGGCCGCGTTCCGGCAACAGCAGGATGCGCAGCCGTCGCCGACCGGCGAGCCCGCCGATGACGACGACATTGCGACAGCCTTCGTATCCGACGCCGCGGCCACCAGGCACGAGCTGGTCATCGTCGGTCCGCACGTCCCGGACCATCAGCAGCTGCTCGCCGACATCGAGGCGCGCACTGCCGCCGATACCCAGATCGATGTCGTCGTCCTCGACGCCGATACCGACAGTGTCGACCAGCTGTCGGCGGTGTTCGCCCGCTACAGCGACCTCGACGCGGTCCACGTGCTGAGTCACGGCAGTGACGGCGCGATCCACATCGGCGACGACACCCTCGACCTCGCCGCTGTGCAGCGGCATGCCGACGCGATCCGCGCATGGGGCGACGCGTTGACGGCCGACGGCGACCTGCTGATCTACGGCTGTGACCTGGCCGCGAGCGCGACCGGCGAGGCCCTGGTCGATGCGCTGGCGACGCTGACCGGCGCCGATGTCGCGGCGTCGGACGATCGCACCGGACATGCGAGCCAGGGCGGAGACTGGGACTTCGAGTACACGACCGGCAACATCGAAACGGACGACCCGTTCAGCGACGGTCTACAGGCCGACTATGACGAAGTGCTCGCCACCTATAGCGTCACCAACACCAACGACTCGGGCGCGGGTTCGCTGCGCCAGGCGATCCTCGACGCGAATGCCAACACCGGTACGGATACGATTGATTTCAATATCTCGGGAACGGGTGTCCACACCATCAACCTGACCTCGCCGCTGCCCACGATAAATGAAACGATCACGATCGACGGCAGTAGCGACGACAGCTATGCGGCAAACGGCAGTCAACCGGCGGTCGTGCTCGACGGCAGCTCAGCGGGTGCCGGTGCCAACGGTCTCGTCTTCGACGCCGGCAGCGACGGGAGCACGCTGCGCGGTCTCGCGGTGGTCAACTTCGACGGCGTCGGCGTGCTGCTGACGAATTCCGGCGGGCACACGGTCGCCGGCAACTATATCGGCACCGATGGCAGCAGTGACCTCGGCAACGGCTCCTGGGGCCTGGAGATCACCAATTCGGCCAATAACGTCGTCGGTGGTACCACGTCTGCCGATCGCAACGTGATCTCGGGCAACGGCGTCGGCGGGATCACGTTCTGGGGCGCGGGGAGCACCAACAACACTGTCATTGGCAACTACATCGGCACCGATGCCAACGGAAATGCGGGGATCGGCAACACCGCTGACGGCATCGCGTTCGGTAATGGCGCCAGCTCGAACACGATAGGCGGCAGCGCTGACGGCGAGCGCAACGTCATTGCCGGCAACGGCAACGATGGCATCGAGCTCAATCATTCCGGCACCAACAACAATTCCATCATCGGCAACTACATCGGCACCTCGGCCGACGGCAGCGCCGATCTGGGTAACGCACGCCACGGTGTGGTGATCTACGACGGCGTGCAGGGCACGCAGGTCAGTGGCAATGTCATTTCCGGCAACGGCCAGTACGGCGTCTTGATCGATGGCAACAGTGGCTCAGGCACCGAGAACAACACACTCACCGGCAACTACATCGGCACCGATTTCACCGGCACCGTCGCTATCGGCAACGATGCGGGAGGCGTGTACCTGTTCAATGGTGCCAACGGCAACGTGATCGGCGGGAGGGGAGTCGGCGACGGCAACCTGGTCGCTTTCAACGGCGGTCGGGGAATTGAGCTGACATCGGGTGCAGGCAGCGGCAACCAGTTGCTCGGCAACACGGTCACGCAGAACGTCGCTTCCGGGGTCTATTCCTATGCGGACGGCACCGAGATCATCGGCAATGTCGTCTACAACAACAGTACCGGATTCAGCTACGACGAAGTGGTGTTGGGTTCCAACCAGACCGTCTATCACAACACGATACACGGGGCCAAGGACGATGGCATCTCGGTCGAAGGCTCGAGCGCCATCATCCGCAACAACATCATCACCGGCAGCGCCGGTTACGGCATCCGCATCGCCGGCGGTTCGATCTCAACGGAATCGTACAACCTGATCACCGACGCGGTCACTGGGCCGGCCAACCTCGGCGGCCGGGCCAATTTCGCGCTCGACGCGAGCGATCTCAACGACGATCCGCTGTATCGGGATTCGGCAAACGGCGATTTCCGCCTGACATCACCGACCAGTCCGGCGATCGATGCCGGTCTCGATTTCGGATTGACGCAGCCCGACGTGAACGGCGCTGATGCCGGAAAATACGGCGGCACCGCGCCTGATATCGGCACCTTGGAGATCTGGGCGCCGGTCAGCAACCCGCCCACCGATCTGCAGGCCGTGTCCGCGCAGTCCGGTGGCCTGAGCCTGAACAGCGACGGCGGCAACGACGCCTACGTGATCGCCGACGACGGCGGTGCGATCATGGGTGGCCTCACGGCACTGACCGCAGAGATCCGGTTCTCGTCGACGGCCAATGCCGATACGCAACCGCTGCTGACCTACGCGACAGCGACCACGGACAAGGAGCTGTCGATACTGCTCCACGATTCCGGCGACCTTAGGCTCTGGCTGGCAGAATCGTCGGCTCACTCTTCCGCGATCGATTACCGGTCGCTGGCCGACGGCGACGCCCATACGCTGTCGTTCAGTTGGGACAACGGCAGTGGCGACTGGGCCATCTATGTCGATGGTGCCGTAGTCGACAGCGGCACCGGCCTGGCCAGCGGTCAGACACTCGATGGCGGCGGTGCGATCGTGTTCGGCCAGGATCAGGACTCCCTCGACGGTGGCTATTCATCGACGCAGGTGTTCGACGGCACCTTGTACGATGCCCGGATCTTCAGCGACGCTCGCACTGCGTCCGAGATCGCCGCGAGCTACGCGAGCGAGCTTGTCTACGACGAGCAGGGCATGCTGGCGAACTGGCGCTTCGACAACCTCTCGACCGACGGTGTCGTGACCGATACGGTCAGCGGCAACAACCTCACCGTGCAGCATGCCAGCGGCACCGGGTTCACGACCAGCACACCGACGCTGACGTTTGCCGTAGACGACAATGCCGCCGATGGCAGCGTGGTCGGCTCCGTCGCAGGCACCGACCCAGAGCGCGACGTATTGATCGCATCGCTGTTGGCCAGTGAGTCCAACCTGCGTTACAACGCCGAGACGGGCAAGTTCTACGAAATCGTCGGTGGCGCGCACTTCTGGGGTGACGCTAGGACGGCAGCAGAATCGTCGACGCTCAATGGCGTGTCCGGACAGCTCGTGACGATCCGCTCGGCCGCGGAAAACGCGTTCTTGACGGATCTCGTGAACAGTACCATCGGCTACTCCGTCTGGATCGGTGCTACCGATGCAACGGTCGAGGGTGAATGGCGATGGGTCGACGGCGGCAGCGAGGCCGATCTGTTCTGGCTCGGCGACGAGAACGGATCCAACCCGGCAGGGGTGTACCACAACTTTGCTGCGGGACAACCGAATGACGTCGGCAACAACGAAGATGTCGCTCGACTCGATACCAACGGCACCTGGCTCGACGGCGATCATGACAACCACGACTACTACGGCTACATCACCGAGTGGAATGCCGACGACGTACTCGACAACGCCGGCCCGGTCGACGAACAACCGCTGACCTACACGATTGCGTCGCAGACAGTCGCCGGAGCATTCGCGATTAACGCCGACAGCGGCCAGATCAGCGTCGCCAACGGCTCGTTGCTCGACGCTTCGGCCAACGCGACGCACACGGTCACGGTGCGCGTGACCGATGTCGACGGCAATACCTACGACGAGGCGTTCACGATTGCGCTTACCAGCACCGCGCCGACCGATCTGCTGAGCGTGTCGACGCAGTCCGGCGGCCTGAGTCTCAACGAGGACGGCGGCAACGATGCCTATCTGATCGCCGACGATGGTGGCGCGATCTTCGGCGGCATGACGGCATTGACCGCCGAAGTGCGGTTCGCGATGGACGCCTTCCCGAACAGCACCAACTTCTTCTCTTATGCCACGTCCGGAGACGACAACGTCGTCAAGTTCAACATCCGCGATAACGGCGACCTGAGCTTCGCGATCAACAGCAACTATGCGTTCTCGTCGGCGATGGACTATCGCACCTTGGCCGATGGCGATCCGCATACCCTGTCGGTGACGTGGGACAGCAGCGGCGGCCTTTGGGAGATGTTCGTCGACGGCGCCTCGGTTGATAGCGGCAGCGGCCTGCAATCCGGTGCGACGCTGGCCGGTGGCGGCACGCTGGTCATGGGCAATGACCAGGACAGCGTCGACGGCGGTTACGATACGACGTCCGAGGCGGCGGCGACGCTCTACGACGCGCGCATATTCAATGTCGTTCGCACCGACGGCGAGGTACTGGCGAACTACAGTTCGACACTGCCGTATGACGAAAGCGGCATGGTCGCCAACTGGACGTTCAACGACCTGTCGGCCGACGGCGTCGTGACCGATACGGTCAGCGGCAACAACCT
>JAAUYD010044061.1_pt1 | contig 42773 bp, 36 predicted proteins | sample 7278101 | NCBI WGS metagenome assembly JAAUYD01 (sample SAMN14350128, study PRJNA611818) | marine sediment metagenome | isolation source: surface marine sediment (0.6m) | place: French Polynesia: Moorea | collected 2018-08
CGGACCGAGCATGGTGATTGAGACACGAGCAGTGCAAGGCAGGACGACAAGTCTTGCTGGTGGCAAGGCGCGGAGGAGTAACGCAGCAATGCGAAGTGGATCGGGCGCCATGCGACGGGAGTGCCTACTGAGATAGGTTCTTAATATATTCTAGGAGGCGATAGATATGGTGATCGGTGTTTTTGGCGGTACATTCGATCCTCCCCATTTAGGGCATTTGGGGGTTGCTGATCGCGTGATCTCATCTGGCCTGGCTGACGAGGTCTGGTTCATTCCCTGCCGAGACCATCGATTTGGCAAGACCCCAGCACCTTATGATGCGCGACTTGCCATGTGCCGATTGCTCATTAACGGGCGGGAGGGCATGCGGGTGTCAGATATCGAATCGACCTTGGCGCGACCCGGATACACTTATGATTTGGTAGTGACACTCAAGGACACATACCCAGATCATGCATTTCGGCTCATCGCAGGTGCAGATGTCTACCATGAGCGGGACAAGTGGCACAGGTATGATGAAATTGCTCGGCTGGCTCCGCCAATCTATCTTGCGCGGGAAGGTGTTCCCCCAATTGATCTACCTGCGTTAGAAGCGCCTATTGGCGCCAGTGCCACCACCATCAGAGAGCGACTTAGAAGTGGCAAAGGGCCATTGGATTTGGTGCCGGCCGCTGTCTTGGATTACATTGCCCAACACGGCCTTTACAGGAGGGCAATGTGACAGGTTCAATCTTCATCGCAGGAGTTGGTGCGCTGGGTGGATCCCTTGCCGTCGCTTTGGTAAAACAGGGTGGGCAGGTCGATGGGGTATATGACATCGATAGGCATCGAGCCCTTGCAGTCGGTCAGGCCTGTGGCGGGGCATCCTATTGGGGTGCTTTGCCGCGGGAGATGGTAGCTGCAGAAACAGTCATCGTTGCCGTGCCAGATGGCGCAGTCAGTGACCTTGCTGAGATGGCCCAACAAAGCCAAGCCGTGGATAGGTCGCAAGTCTGGTTACATGTGGCAGGTGCGCTCCCGGCAACCGCGCTTAAGCCCCTTGTCGGCAGTGTTCGTGCAATCGGCGCGTTTCATCCAGCATGGGCGTTTCCCCCAGGACAAGTGACACCAATACCCCCTGGGGTCTGTTATGCAGTGGACGGGGATGCCATAAGTCTGGCTGTTGCCAGGGGGCTGGCTGATTTATTGGGAGGGACGACCGTATCTATTCCAGGTGCAGTCCGTCCCCTGTATCACGCAGTCACAGTCATGGCGAGCAACTACATAGTGGCGTTACTAGCCGAAGCAAAACGGGCTTTTGAAACCGATGCGTCAGAGGCTGAAGATATCGAACCGCTCCTCCTTTCCCTGGCCCGAGGTGCACTGGACCGGGCACGGGAAAGCAGCATCGATGGTGCCTTAAGCGGACCGATCAGAAGAGGCGATGCAGAAACGACCAAGGCGCACCTGGCAGCTTTAAAGAGCGACGAGCAGCTGCAGGACCTCTATCGAACCCTAGGCCTGGCCACAGTGCGCTTAACCCGCCGCATTGATAATAGCGACTGCATAGATCTAAACGCGATCGAAACGGATCTTCTCAACAAACCTTAATCGGCCGGGATGTCTAATCTTTTGATGGTATTGGCGCTGCCGGTCTCGGTATTTGCCTCGACTTGCACTGCTTGAAATCTCACGCCGTCGTTGGAGAGTCTGAAGGGGTTGGGCAGGCCTGTGACAAAACGGTTCAACACCAGGTCCTTGCGCATGCCAATGATCGAATCGTGGGGACCGGTCATGCCCATGTCGGTAATGTATGCTGTGCCCTGGGGCAGGATTTGTTCATCAGCGGTCTGTACATGGGTGTGGGTGCCAACAATGCACGTTACTCGGCCGTCGAGATAAAACCCCATGGCGCGCTTTTCACTTGTGGCTTCAGCGTGAAAATCCACCAGCTTGATAGTGCAATGGGCTAGGTCGGTGAGGGCGGTGTCTGCTGTGGTAAATGGATTATTAGCCGGGTCCATGAAGACACGGCCTGCTAAATTGATGACGCCGACCGAGATCCCAGCAGCTGTTTCGTATTGACCGATGCCGCTTCCTGGCTGGATTTCTGGAAAGTTGAGCGGCCTGAGCAGGCGGGGCTCACGGTCGATATAGTCTCTGATTTCACGGTGGCGCCACACGTGGTTCCCCGTTGTGACACAATGAACCCCGGCATCTAAAATGCTATCTGCCAGGTTCGGGGTGATGCCCACGCCCTGAGCCGCGTTTTCCCCGTTCGCAACGACGAAATCAATTGCCTGCTCTCTGATCACTTTGGGAAGTACCCGGCTTAGGGTGCGCATCCCCGGCTTACCCGCAATATCTCCGATCAATAATATTGATACAGTTCCCACAGCTCACTTTGCCACAGCCACGGCCCGGGTCTCCCGAATCACGGTAACCCGAATTTGTCCGGGATAGGTCAGTTCGTTTTCGATTCGCGCAGCGATATCCCTGGCCAAAACAATGGCCTCGGGATCTGCGATTTTGTCGTGTTCCACTAGTACGCGGACCTCGCGGCCAGCTTGGATTGCATATGATTTTTCCACCCCTTCGAAACTCGTACAGATTTGCTCTAGTTTTTCTAAGCGCTTGACATAGGATTCGAGCATTTCACGCCGCGCCCCAGGACGGGCGCCAGATAGGGCATCAGCCGCAGAGACCAGGTGTGCGAGGATGCTCGTGGGCGCTTCTTCTTCGTGGTGGGAGGCAATGGCGTTGACGATGATAGGTTCTTCTCCGTGCTTCTTGGCAAACCGGGCACCCACCAGTGCATGGGATCCCTCTTGCTCGTGGCTCACTGCTTTTCCGATGTCGTGAAACAGGCCGGCACGCCTCGCTTTTCTTGCGTTTAGATTGAGCTCAGCAGCCATCAATCCAGCGATAAATCCGCACTCCACTGAATGGCGAAGCACATTTTGGGCATAGCTATATCGGTATTTCAAGCGTCCCAGGAGCTTGACAATCTCTGGGTGAACCCGGGCCAATCCCAGCTCTAAAATGGCCTGTTCCCCAGCTTCTTTTACGGATTTTTCGACTTCGACCTGAGCCTTGGCGACAATATCTTCGATGCGGGTGGGGTGGATGCGGCCGTCTTGTAGTAACTTTTCTAGGGATATCCGCGCAACTTCGCGGCGAATTGGATCAAATCCAGACACAACCACAGTCTCGGGCGTATCGTCTACAATCAAGTCGATACCCGTGGCAGCTTCCAGGGCCCTGATGTTGCGTCCTTCACGACCGATAATCCGCCCCTTCATGTCATCAGAGGGCAAGTGGACAACAGATACAGCCCGCTCTTGAACGTGTTCCCCTGCGTAGCGCTGTATTGCAATGCCTACAATTCGCTTGGCCCGGTTGTCGGCTTCCTCTTTTGCTTCGTCTTCAATCTGCTTGACGCGAATCGCTGCCGAGCGCTTTGCATCATCGGCAATCTGACCGATAAGTTCCTTTTTCGCCTCATCTCGCGTCATACCTGCCTTGCGTTCGACCAATTGCCGCGCGTCTTCGAGTTGTCGCTCGATCTTGCGTTCCTTGCTCGACATCTCTCGCTCCAGGCGCTCCAGCCTGGCTTCGTGTTTGGAAAGCTCGATTTCCTTGCTGGTGATGACGTCCTTTTTCTTTTCTAGAACCTCCTCCCGCTGGCGAAACCGATCATCGTTGCGCTTTGCCTCTATCTTGATCTGTTTGGCTTCCTTTTCGACCTGAGCCAGGGCGGTGATTTTTTCCTCTCTGGCTGCAATTTCCCCATCTTTGACGAGGTTTTGTGCGTCGTTTTTGGCGGTGCGCAAAACATCTTCTGCTTCCCTGCGAAGGATTTTGGCCTCCCGGATGCCCTTTGAGGTCACCGCTTTTCTGGCCAGAAAATGTCCGGCGAAAAAGGCGGCCGCAATCAGGATAGCCGCGATGATAATAATGATGATTTCCATTTATCTGTACTCCCGGATATATGCTCCCACGGCGACGTGCACTGCAAAATACAGAAGTAAGTACTCGAATATACTTACTTTACTACCGCAATGGGCAATATATCCATCCGGCGTCACAATGCGGGAGATATGGATTTCGAGAGCCCGAAACAGAAGGTGCACCACGGTATGTATACGTCCCCACTGAAAACATTGCTCAAGCCATACCAGAGGCTCGAGACATGGGACGACATTATTTAATCCTGCCGACCAGTTCCAAAACCGATGCTCGGTATTTTTTTGGTGGCAGACGTGGGCCTAGCTACCCGAAATCTATCTCTACATTCCCCGCTTCCGGCGAATGGTTACCAGTTAGTCTTCTATAACCAACTGTTAAAAAAGGCAAGTAAGGGCAATCTATTTGGATGCATTTGCTAAGAGCTCATCAATCTTTTTTATCATATGGGTTGCGAACCGGCTGGCACCTTCCCGCATGGACTGGTATCGCTTATTCGAAGCGGTGAGTTCATCGAGCAGGCCAATGGCCACCATTGCCATGGCTTTAAAGTCCTGATCCGGGCGTGCGCCACTTTTTCTAATAACATGAAAGCGTTCTGTAACAATCTTTGAAAGATTGTTGAGGTATTGCTCATCGGCATCGGACCGAATTTGAAAGGTCCGGCCGGCAACCGTGATACGCGATGTTTTCATTTCTGTGTCGAGTTTAGTCGGGCTTTTTGAGATGGTCAATGGCTCTATGACCAAATCGCAGAATTCCCAACAATCGCTTGACTTTTTTTATATCATAATTATCAAAAGACTGCCTATTGGGAGACAATGACCAAACGAGACTATTACGAAATACTCGGGATTTCACGGGATGCTAGTGCAAAGGAAATCAAGCAAGCGTATCGCCGCTTGGCCATGACCCTGCATCCGGATCGCAACCCCGACGACACAGCAGCCGAAGACAAATTCAAAGAAGCTGCCGAGGCATACGACGTGCTCAGCAATCCTGAAAAGCGGGAGATATACGACCGGTTTGGCCATGAGGGACTGCATGGACAGACAGGATTCACGGGCGTAGAGGATATATTTTCTTCCTTTGGTGATATTTTTTCCGAGTTCTTTGGCGGTGATATCTTTCGCGGTCGGCGACACTCCAGACCTTCGCGGCCCGCAAGGGGGGCGGATTTGCGCTACAACCTCAAATTGACGTTTGAGGAGTCCATGAGCGGCGCAAAAAAATTGATAGAAGTCGAACAGTTGCGGCGATGTCAGGCATGCGATGGGGTGGGGGCAGCCCCAGGAACCCAACCGGAAATCTGCACCACCTGCAGTGGGCAAGGTCAAGTTGTCCAGCGTTCGGGATTTATGACGTTATCTACCACCTGCCCGGCCTGCCGCGGTCGCGGTACATGGATTCCCTCCCAATGTCCTACCTGTCACGGCACTGGATGCGCACCGTTTAAACGGTCCGTAACAGCAACCGTACCGGCGGGCATCGGGACTGGGATGCGGCTGCGCCTTGCTGGTGAAGGAGAGCACCCAGAGACTGGCGGAGAACCCGGTGATCTCTATATTTTCGTAGAAGTCGAACCGCACGAAAAACTGGAACGGGATGGCAATGATCTGAGGTATGCTGTGACAGTGCCCTATACCCAGGCGATTTTGGGGCAACGCATTGAAGTTGAACTTCCAGGGGAGGTCTGCCACACTGATCTGCCGCCAGGTATCCAGCCAGGGGAGGAGATTAGCATATCCGGAAAGGGCGTGCCGTATATCGGTCGATCAGGCTCCGGGGATTTAATTGTTACCGTGCACGTAACATTGCCCCAACATCCAAATGATAGGGAACGCGAATTACTGCAGGAACTCGAAGATATTCGCGCTGAACGCGAGGCATAATACTCAGGCAACACAGGCAATGCCAAAGGAGTCCAGGATGTGTACGCACAAGTCGATTTTAGAGCGGTTACATACCGGTGATTATTTCGGCGCACTCTGTGAGGCTGGACCCATGTTGGCCGCTAATACGTCGGATCTGACAGCTTGGTATCACACTGCCCGCGCACTATACGGGCTCGGCGAAGCCGAGAACGCGATGAAGAATTTGAGGGGGGTGGCCTTGGCAGTGGCCGAGGACAGACGTCCCGTATTGGCGCTATCGCTTCTAAAGGAAATCGAAGACTTGGGTGGAGAGACCGACGACCTTGTCGCTGGGTTTGCAAAGATGTACAGCGCCGGGAGCGAGCGCCTCACAGAAGCGGAAATGGCTCCGCCGCCGTTGCCCTCCTTAGTGCCGGTATCTTCCTGGGATCCCAGCCAAGGCAGGGATGCGCTTGTCGATAAGGCCCAAGCTGCCATGGCAGTGGCATGGGCAGACTCAATTGCGTTTATCAACAAAGAAGGGCCGCTGCCGTTTATCCCGCTGATATCTTCACTGTCAGCTGAAGAAGTTGTGATGTTTATCGATACTTTCTGGCGGCAGGTGTTTGAGCCCGGCGAGGTGATCATCGAGCAAGATACGCCTGGCGACGGCTTTTACCTGATCGCCGAGGGACATGTCCGGGTGATGAGACATTCAATGGATAGTGACGCCTCCAATGAACTGGCCAAACTCGGTCCTGGGGCATTTCTCGGGGAAATGTCGATTGTTGCCCGCGCGCCTCGCGCAGCCGCGGTCATTGCTGCTGAGCGCACTGTTGTTCTCTTTGTGGAACGGGCAAAAATGGAGGCTCTTGCCAGCAGGAATCCAGAGATCGGGAACGTTCTCGTAGCGTTTTGCCACGCTCGCATGCTCGAGAACCTGATGCGAACGTCTCCGGTGCTGTCCCCTGTGCCAGTGGCGAGCAGGCCAGATGTCATTGCCTTGTTCGATACGGATTACTACAAGGCAAAGCGCGTCATTATCAGGGAAGGTGACCCATCCAAGGGCCTGTTTTTGGTCGTTTCCGGCTCTGCTGGCGTTGTAAAAGAGGACGCAGGCGAAAAGATAGTCCTGGCCCGCCTCGGGCCGGGGGATGTCTTTGGGGAGATGTCCCTGTTGATGCAGCGCCCCTCTACAGCAACGGTGATTGCCGAGGAGGACACGGCTGTGTTGGTGCTGTCCACCGATGCCTTTCACGAGGCTACCCAAATGTATCCGGAGTTGCTTAAAGGCGCGTTTGATATTGCGGTCGAGCGAGAAGAAAAGAACAGATCGATTCTGGCGAGCCCGGCTGCAGCAGTAGATGACTTAGTATTGATGTAGTTAATCATTAAATACGAAAGGAACGGTACCATGACGTTGCAGAAACCGAGTGACAAAGAAGAGGAATATTTTGCTCGAAAAGAGTACGAGCGCTTGAAAGCACTGGCAGAGGAACAGGCAAAGCAGGAAGCGGAAAAAGAGAGAAAAGAGCGCCAAGCGCTTCACTACATGCACTGTCCAAAGTGTGGCGGTGATCTCGTGGAGATCGCATATCGCGAGGTACATATCGACAAGTGCACATCCTGCGCGGGTATCTGGTTGGACGCTGGTGAGTTGGAGACGATCCTCGAAACCGAGGACAATTCGCTCGTCAAGCGCATCCTGAAGGTGTTTCAGTAAATTGGACGATGATGGGTTTCATTGCCGCGGTTTGATAACCTTTTCATATGTAGCATAAGCGGCTGTAAGAACAAACAAGACAAATAAAAGCCACTCAATCAAGGGGCCGATCCTCAAAAAGAGGGTCTTCTCGTTGGGGATGTATAACCGCGCTTGGCTGATCTTTGTTTGAAAGCGCGGCGTTGTTGTGTTCTTTATAATTTTACCAGTGGCGCTTGCGAAAAAGCCATTGCCAGAATTGGTTACTTTGACGAGGGGCATCCTATATTCTACGGCTCTGAAAACGCCCATCGACAGATTAGCGTCTGAGATGACTGTTTTGCCAAAGTAGGCCTCGTTTGTCAGATTAAGAAGGATGTTGCCGCCGTTCAGGGCGAATTTGCGAATGTGGTTTGAAAACAGAATCTCATAGCAGATGGTCGGGATAATTTTTTTGCCAGGGCCAATCTCAAAGACCGCTGCGCCGTCTCCTGGGACATAGTATCGAGTGTTCTGAAATATCTGGCGCAGCAGAGGAATTTTCCTCTCAAATGGCAAATACTCTGCAAAGGGTACCAAGATCTGTTTGTGGTACCTCTTGCCTGGTGCTCCAGTGTCTGAAAGGTGCAATGCGGTATTGTGGTATCGCCATTGCTGATGATCAGACAGGTCTTGTTCGCAGGCAAAAACGATTGGCTTCCTGATCCGCTGAATGAGAGATCTTATGGCTAAAAGATCTTCTTCGAGGGGTTTGCACGGAATGATGATCGGTAGCTCGGGCCAAACCAATAGATCTGTATCTGGAAATCGCTGGGCTGCTGTTTGCGAGAGCTCGAGCAGGGTCGATAGATCATTCTTTCGATCCTCAGGTTGGACAAAAAGGGGCTGATCATGCTTTTTAACCGGTATATTGGGTTGAATCGCAGCAATGTGAATCAACTGATTCGGATCCGCGGCGTTTATTTTATTCTCGTAGTATTGGACCTGATAGCATCCGTATCCAACCACACCCGAGCAAATTAAAATAAAAGCAGTGAGGTAGATCAGCAGTGCTCTCTTTTTCCTTGCCGCATACCAGATTTCGATGCCGAGAAAGACAATGAGATTGAACGCGACGTTCAACCCACAAAGGCCGCCCAGGTCGAGGATTTGAAATAGGATTGGGTGCTGAAATAAAAAATGGACAGGGGTGACTGGAAACACGCCGAAGAAAAAGACCTGCAGCACTGATAGGCAAAGCGCACGCCGAACCGGTCCCCAGGACGCGAACACACTGCTAACCAGTCCGAACAAGGCATAGGGCAACGCGCCGATTCCTGAAAACACTGCTGCAAAAAGAGCGGCCTTTAACCAGCTGAAGTAGAGCAGTGCGTTGAACGCAATCATCAGGCCGTAGCTACCACCAAAAAAGAGTCCGAAGCCAAAGACAAAGCCCAGGGCCAGGCCGTGTTTAGGAGATGTTTTTCGAATGAGCGCGGCCCATCCCAGAAATCCCAATGCAGCCAACACGGGCCATCTCCCAGACGGATAGCTCAGGTGGATGAGCACGAGCGCAGCCACGGTGAGGGCAATACGCAGCCTAATGGACCCGTCATCCTGCAATAGAAAACGCCTGAGACGAGACAGCTGATTGTCTTGACCGTCCATCTTAGCGTCAGTTTAGACCATTTTAGGAACTAAGCAGGGGCATTGCGATCAAATAGGGATCAAACTTTGGGTTTGCTTAAAATAATCTGTTCCAATAATCGCGCGTCCAGTGCATCCTGTTCGCGTCCCGTGGCTTTTTTGTTTGTGCATAGATCCTGAAGTCCAATAAATGAAAAAATCGATATCTTTAGTAAACCGCGGCAAGCCGTGAAATGCGAGGGCATGACCGCCGACTAGGAGATATTTAACTCGGTGTGCGTTGAAGCACTCGATAAACTCGATAAAATCCTTGCTCAGACTCATTGCGCAATGCCAGATATTCTCTAACACACTCCCCAACCGCATCGAGGCGTTCCTCAGGCGAGAGGGAGAGCCAATACTCCCACCCGGCCTGCTGTGCGGCCTGATGGGATGCAAAGCGTCTCACGACTATATGCCGTTGCTCCTCACTCATCATTGATAAATATATCACATACCCGAGCTCCGTTGACAAAAAGCGCTTTAAATAGATACACAGAGCTTCAAAGGAACGTGTATGCGACTGAAGAATAAGGTTATCATTGTCACTGGCGCGTCAGAGGGGATAGGCCGTGCGCTCTGCCTGGCACTTGCCAAGCAAACCACCCAGCTGGTCTTGGCAGCGCGAAACAAGGACCGGCTCGAGGCCCTGAAAGCCGAGGTTTTATCCCTTGGTTCCGAAGCCCTGGTTGTACCCACGGACCTAACCGACATACAAGCATGCCAGGCCTTGGTAAACGAGACCATTGCCAAATGGGGCCGCATTGACGTGCTCGTCAACAATGCAGGCGCCACCATGTGGGTTCCGGTGGATGACATCGAAGATCCATCTATTTTTGAAAACCTGATGCGCCTAAACTACCTCGGCGCGGCCCATACCACCTATTATGCGTTGCCCTTTATTAAAAAGACCAAGGGGCGGGTTGTAGGTGTTTCCAGCGTGGCCGGCCTCACAGGCGTGCCCTGCAGGTCTGGCTATGCAGCGAGCAAACACGCCATGTTCGGGTTTTTTGATTCCCTGCGCGTCGAACTCACGGGCACTGGGGTAACAGTGACGATGATAGCACCGGACTTTGTGGTATCTGAAATTCACAGGCGCGCGGTGGATGGCACAGGCCGCCCCCTTGGGCAGAGCCCCATGCAAGAATCAAAAATTATGGGCACCGAGGCCTGCGCCGAGATGATGGTGGACGCTATCGAAAAGAGAAAGCGATTGCTCATCACCTCGTTCCGGGGAAAACTCGCGCGCTGGATCAAGCTGTTGAGCCCTGCCTCGGTGGATGCACTCGCTGCAAAGGCGATTCGAGATCGAAAGTAAAATGAAGCCATATCTGACCTTGACGATTGAGGCGGATCTGAGTTTATAGTGGCGTAACATAATGCGTTGTAACGTGACCGGGGGGGTTATACACACTTCGGTCGACTTGTCCAAAGGAGTCCAAACATGTCCTATCCAGTTGATTCACTAGAACCCAAAGAACTGTGGCGATATTTCGACAAGATTCGCCAGATACCCCACGGATCCAAGAACGAACGCGCCCTGGGAGAGGCGATCCTGTCGTGGGCCCGCGATAAAGGATGCGAGGGTCAAATGGACCCGATGGGCAATGTCGTGGTTCGCATTCCCGCGACAAAGGGATATGAAGGCGCGCCCACAGTGGTGTTGCAGGGCCACCTGGACATGGTCTGCGAGAAAAACTCAGACAAAGTGTTTGATTTTGATAAAGACCCAATTGTCTTGGTGCGGGACGGGGATTGGATATCTGCCGACGGCACCACCCTGGGTGCTGACAATGGCATCGGCGCGGCAACTGGGCTCGCGTTTTTGGACATGGACGATGCGATTCACGGTCCCTTGGAGCTGCTGCTCACAGTCGAAGAAGAGACAGGGTTGGACGGGGCCCAGGCCCTAGAGCCAGGGTTTATCAAGGGCCGCCTACTGTTTAACTTGGATTCAGAGGAAGATGGGGTCTTCTACGTGGGCTGTGCCGGGGGCAGGGACACGGATATCCGACTTCCCATACAAACCGCGTCAGTGCCGGCGGGGTACAGTGCATTGCGCGTGGACGTCAAAGGACTGCGCGGGGGACACTCCGGGCTCGATATTATCCACAATCGCGCCAATGCCACCCGGCTTTTGGTCCGTGCCCTAGAGGTCGTTGTAAAGGGGGTACCGATCAGTCTTTGCGATATTTTTGGCGGAGATAAGCACAATGCTATTCCCAGGGAGGCTACTGCTGTGATTGCAGTGCCCACTGCTGAGGAAGCCCGGGTGCAAACCCTTCTTAATGGAGCACTCGAGGGGTTCAAAGACGAGTTCCTATCTGAAGAGCCCAACCTCTCCCTGACAATGGCCGCAACAGAAATGCCCGCAACAGCGTTAGATGCCTCATCAGCAGAGCGCATCTTCCAATTATTACTCGGACTTCCCCATGGTGTGCTCACCATGGTTCGCGGGATGGATGGACTGGTCGAAACATCGACCAACCTTGCCCGGGTTCGCATCGAAGGTGGCAACGCGCTAACCGTGCTCATGAGCTCCCGCTCCTCTGTGATGTCTGCCATCGACGGGGTTGTGTCCCAAATTGGCGCAGTGGGCGCAGCAGTCGGCGCCGAAGTCGTGCACAACGAGGGCTATCCAGCGTGGATGCCGAATCTCGAATCAAAGATGCTCGCCAAGGCCAAAGAAGTATGGAAAGCCGTACACGGTACCGAGGCCAAGTTCACAGTGATTCACGCGGGCTTGGAGTGCGGGATTATCGGTGATAAGTACCCGGGCATGGACATGATTTCCCTGGGGCCGACCATTGTAAATCCCCATTCTCCTGAGGAAAGAACATCCATTTCCACTGTCGATCGGTTTTTTGCGTTTACAAAGGCGTTCCTCGCTGCCCTTGCCCGGGCATGACCACTGGACCCAGCGACTGCTCGCTGATCCTGGGCGCGGCATCTCGGATTGGCGCGGCCCTTGTTCAACATATTGTCTCTAATAACCCCCAGGCGTTCGTCATTGCAGCAGATCTACCTGAAAAGCGCGGCGCCTTAAATAGCATCAAAATATCACTAGGCCAGGCGAGAAACCGAATTGCGGTCGTTGCCTATCATCCCCAGTCCACTGCTTTGGGGTTTGATGGCACACTGCTCGCCCGGATTAAACATACAGCCACCCATATTTACCACCTGGCCCATCAGCGGGATCGATCTCAAAAGGCATCTCTCACCAGAGAGCACAACAAACAGTTATTTGACAAGGTGCTCACCTTGTCCCGGCAGGCAGTGGTGCTCAAGGCGTTGGTTGTCGTGACCGACGTGGGGATGATCGGAGACTATCCCGGACGGTTTAGCGAAAACTGGGTCGACGTGGGGCAGATTCCCTTTGATGAGGTGGACCAATCGAGTGTGAATGTCGAGCGCGCATGCATTGAAGCGACTGATGTACCCATCGTGCGGGGTCGGGTCGGGCTTGTATCAGATGTCGGTCCAGCGCCTGCTCCTGCGGAAGTTCGAGCCCACTGGCGGCCTACGGCCGAGATACTGCTGCCGTCAATTCGATTGCTCAAAGTGCTGCCGCGATTCCTAAGCATTTGGACGACCATACCCCAGAGCACACTCGCACCGCTGACACCAGTACCATGGGCCGGGTCGGCGCTTGCCGAGCTGGGTCAGTGTGAGGCGGCGATTGGCCATGCCGTGCACCTGGTTATTTCCCCCCCACCGACCATGAGAGACGTTCTCGCGGAATTGACGCGGCAATACGGTGGCGCGCGCATAAAAGGAGGCCTTTCCATAGATCTGCTGAAACGTATCGGCAAAATACCCGGGCTGACTGAAACCGTGAGGCGGCAAGCAGACCATGTGGCATCTTTTTGGGTGCCCCACCGATACTGCCTCTCCCGCAACGAGCTGGATACAGCCAATGCCAGTGAGTGGCTGCGCCATACTGGACCCGCACCTACCTGGGAGCAGTGTGCACCGATGTTTTTTAACTGGAAAAATTGAGCGTGTAGCGAGAGATTTTCATTTTGAATGATTGACGGCGGGCATCAAATGGATATTATCAACCATTCCGTTTTCAAGAATGTAGAAAAGATGGAGAGGGTAAAAGTCTAGATAACCTATGAGAGCGCAGCCATTCTTTAGCTATATTTAATGACTGAAGCCGTGATTTTTGGAAAGTACCAGCTATTGGAGATCTTGGGACGCGGCGGTATGGCCGAAGTCTTCAAAGCCAAGTCCTATGGTGTCGAAGGGTTTGAAAAACTCCTCGTCATTAAACGGATTTTGCCCAATCTTACGAGCAACGAGCGCTTTGTCGATATGTTCATCAACGAGGCCAAAATCGCAGTCTCGTTGAACCATGCGAATATCGTTCAGGTTTTCGACTTGGGCAAGGTCGCTGATTCCTATTACATCGCCATGGAGCACGTCCACGGGATGGATCTTTCTACTACGATTAAAACCTGTCAGCGCCTTGGGCGTACCGTACCTATCGAACTGGCCGCATTCATCGGCAGTGAGGTCGCCAAGGGGTTGGATTACGCCCACCGGCGTCGGGATCAGCACTTAGAGCCCCTCAACATCATTCATCGAGACATTAGCCCCCATAACATCCTGATTTCCCACGAGGGTGAAGTAAAGATCACCGACTTCGGTATCGCCCAGGCGAAAAATGCCATTGCCGGAGACGAAACCCATACGATCAAAGGGAAAAACGCCTACATGGCGCCTGAGCAGGCTCGCGGTAAAGATCACGATCGACGGGTAGATATATTTGCCCTCGGGGTCGTGCTGTACGAAGCCATCTCAGGTACCAATCCCTTTCGGAAGGGCCAAGTTTCGGAAATCTTACGCCGAATTCAAAAGAAGACCTACCAAGGACTGGCAGATGCGTGCCCCTTTGGCGTGCCCGAAGAAATATCCGAAATTGTCGCTAAGGCCATGGAGCCAGATGCGGACATGCGATATATCGATGCTGGTGAGTTCTACGAAGCCCTGATTGCGTTCCTGTACAACACGAGGACCCGCGTGGGTGCCCATTCACTGGCGTCTTTTCTGAGCTCCCTCAAAGACGAACAAGAAGAAAAATCCACTGATAATAAGGATATCATTATAGATTTTTCGATCGGTACCAGCGGCGCCACGTCACAGGGCGACAGCGGCAGTCAGGGCGAGATCACCTCTATTCAGGTCCCGACTGGTGCCCAATACGAAGACGCCCACTCAGGAACCACGGGCACGGGCACGAGCACCTTATCTGCAGAGCTTCGAGAAGTGACGGTGATGGCAATGGAGTTCGTTGGCCCACCCGCGCCAGATAGCACAGTGGACCGATTCCGATCCATTATCACCAGCAATGGCGGAATTGTGATCGAAGCCCGCAATGACTTGGTCCTCAGCATATTTGGTCTGGAAATCGCCGATGGCCGGGACACATTAGATGCGATCGATACAGCCCTCAAACTGCAACGCGCCGCGCTCATGGTTGAAGATACCGTATCCCTCCAGATAGGGGTTGGTGTGCATCCGGCCAAGATAGTACTGCTCGCGAGCGGCGAGCCCAGAGAGGACGATGCGTTCTTTAATGCGGTCTCCCTTGCCCGATCCTTGGCCAAGCGAGGGATCGGTTGGGTCGTAACGTCAGACCCTGCCCGACAGATAGCTGCAGAGAGCTTTCGGTTTGAAGACGTAACGGTTACGACCATTGAAGGGACCGAGCACACCGTGTGCAAGGTCCTCGAACGTCGACCTGTGGCCGAGAGTTACGGACGCTTGTTTGGCCGTCGGGAGGAGCTAAGGACTATCGGGGAGATTCTCGCGATGGTAAGTCGCGGTACAGGGCGGATTCTCAACCTGGTCGGCGAAGGTGGTACTGGAAAGACCCGGATTATGCACGAGATGCGGCGACGACTCGTGACGGGTGGGCACGACGTGGGGTGGTACGAAGCCATTTGTCTGCCGTGGCGGTATGAGATGCCATTTTCCGCAGTGGGGGCGATGTTTCGGTCCATTCTCGCTGTGGGTGAAATCGAGCCCGAAGAAGAGTTGCGCGCCCGCATCGAGCGCTTGCGTGAACTCGGGCTGATCCCAGAAGAAATCGAGGCTGTATCGGTGCTGCTCGGTGCGGCTGGGGACAGTGACGTGGGGCCTGAAGAGCGGAGTCGGCAGTTGAGATCTGCCCTTGTTCGCGCAGCCTCGAGTCTTTGCAGCGACAAGCTGACGATCTTTTTCTGGGACGACCTCAACTATGCGGATAAAGAGTCCTTTGCTATTTTTCAATACTTGAGCGATTCCTTAAGCCACATGCCGTTCTTGTTGGCATTTGCATCGCGTCCCGGGTTGACGTTTCATTTTGGAGATACCCCCAACTACCACGAGATCGGATTAAATCCCCTATCCGAGCACGAATCCAAACGCCTGGCATTGTCTCGCATGGGTGCCCGACGCGCTGCTGAGGATTTGCTGATGGATGTCGCACTCAAGAGCGGCGGCAACCCCCTTTATATAGAAGAGTATATCAAGGCCTTGCTTGCCAATGAAATGGTCAAGGTAAGGGACGGCAAGGCGAGATATCAGGCGGATGCCGGTGCACTCGATTTCCCCAAAACCCTCAGGGGCTTGGTCGGAGCACGAATAAATCGGTTGCCTGTGGAACAGCGGGGTCTGCTCCAACGGGCGGCTGTTTTGGGTCAGCGGTTCCACGTCGAGATCTTTTCGAGGGTCACTGGCATCGAGACCACCGATCTAAAGGCAATATTGCTGGGCCTGAGGGACATTGGGTTGCTGACTCGGCTCTCGGCAAGCGAGTTTGCCTTTTCATCTGATTTGGTTCGGGATGTGGTCTATGACGGCATTGTCCTGTCGGACAAACGGGAGATTCATGCGCTCGTTGCCACGTCAATCGAGGAGATGTTCGCCGATCGCATCGATGAATTTGTCGAGCGGTTGGCGGTGCATTACCGAGAGGGCGGAGAACGGGCCAAGGCAGTGGATTATCTGATACGGGCAGGGGAGAAGGTAGCAGAGGAGTACTCACACGAGGCAGCGATCGGATATTTTCTTCAGGCCCTCGAGCTGCTACAGAACGTGCCAAGGCCGGATCTCAATCGCATTTTATCCGTCTATGTCCCGATTGGGGAGCTCGCCATAAAGACAAACAACACAGAGCTCGGACAAAAAAAGATGCGTCTCGCCGAGGAGCTGGCCGAGGAGGTCGGCGACACGCACAAGCTCATCCAAATCATGCGGCTCAACGCTGAACTTCAGGCACGGGCAGCGCGATATCAGGAAGCCCAACAATACTTTCAGCGCGCCATCGAGCTTGCGGACGAAACAGGTGATATAGAATTGCGCTGCGAGGTGCGATTGACCGCTGGCCAGGTCTACATCCTGCTCGGAGACATGAAAAAATCAGGGTCATATTATCAGGAAACCATCGATATTTATGAGGATACCGATAGACCCGACCTGTTGCTCACTAGCTATGTCCGACTGGCCAGGGCCCAAGCCTTGTCGAACGAACCCGAGCAAGCCCTGACGACCCTGGAAAAGGCCGAGACCCTGTTCGACGCAGAGACCCATCCATTGGCCCACATCGAATTTGAATATGCCATGAGCAATGTGTACTACATGCTGCGGGATATGGAGCGGTCGATTTTCCACTGCCTTCGCGCGGTTGAAATCGGCAAGGAGTACGATCTTAAGGACATGGTCGCGCGAAATGCGCACAATGCCGGAGATGCCTACCTCGGGCTTGGTGATTATCGAAAAGCATTCACCTATTTGCGAATGTCTCTGGAGATGGCTCGGGGGCTGGGCGATGATGTCCTCATTAACCTCAACAACATCTTTCTCGCTTTTATCGACGCGTTGAAATTCGGCAGCAACGAAGGCCTGGCCCAACTGGAAAAGGCCCTAGATGTGGCGAACGAGCGCAATACGGTGTGGGAGCAGATCCAGGTCCATTTCTTTTTAGGCCGAATTCATTTTGAGAGAAAGCATTCGGATTTGGCAAAATCCCATCTCGAACAGTCCATTCGCATTGGCCAGGCTGCAGACAACAAGATTTACGAAGCCCCGGCAATGGACCTGCTGGATCAAATACGCGAAACCGAAGACTGGGAATCCAAGCACACGCCTTCGTACGACACAGATCACTGACCTGTTGTTCTGCCTTCGAGGGTGGTCGGGAAGCCGTTAGTACGAAATCCCCTAAATCCCCTTTTTCAAAGGGGACTTTTCAATGCTCCCCCTTGAAAAAGGGGGCTGGGGGGATTTTGACCAGGCTTTCAGCACCCATTCAGCACCCATGATGCAGAAGAGCTATTGACGATATTGAATAAAAGGAGGTATGACATTCCCAAATTACACGCGACTGATAACAATAGGCGAAACGATCAGAAAAACACACACATAAATTAAGATGGGATGAGGAGCGGCAATGAATGTTGTTTTGATTGTAATCCTCGCAATGCTCACAGAGAATTTTGTGCTTTCCCGGTTTCTGGGTATCTGCCCATTTCTCGGAGTCTCCAAACGGCTGAGTACAGCCATCGGTATGTCCATGGCTGTACTCTTCGTGATGCTGGTCGCAGCGGTGATAACCTATATCATTCACGTCTACCTGCTCGTGCCATTCAGCGTGGAATACCTCCAGACCATTGCCTTTATTTTGGTCATCGCTTCGACCGTCCAGCTCACTGAAATGGCCATTCAAAAGCTCTCGCCCACCCTGTACCAAGGGTTGGGTATCTATTTGCCGCTGATCACGACCAACTGCGCCGTGCTCGGGCTTGCCGTATTAAACATCCAGCGGGGCTACGACCTCATCCAGGTGATATTTCACGCCATTGGGGCGGCCCTGGGGTTTGCCATCGCCTTGATGCTGTTTGCCGGACTTCGCGAACAGATGGATAAGACAGACATACCAGCAGTTTTTAAGGGACCGGCCATTGCCCTGGTCACCGCCGGCATCCTGTCGCTGGCCTTTATGGGATTTTCAGGCCTGGCACCGGCCAGCTAAGGAGGGCGCGGGATGACAATGGTTCTTATTCCGGTCTTGATTTTATCGGGCATCGGATTTGCTATGGCGTCCCTGCTGGCTGTGGGACGACGCGTATTTGCAGTAGATGTGGACGAGCGTCAAGAGCTGCTGATGGATATTCTCCCAGGGGCAAATTGCGGTGGGTGTGGGTATCCAGGGTGTTCGGGGTATGCCGCGGCCCTCGTGACAGGTGCGGCCAAACCGACCGCATGCCCGCCTGGGGGTGCTGATTTGGCGCAGGATATCGGCAAGATCATGGGCGTCGAAGTAGAGGACGTCCCAGATATGATCGCGCTGGTGGCCTGTGCTGGGGATGCTGTTCATGCGCCAGAACGGGCCCGATATTTGGGCATTCAGACCTGCGCTGGCGCCCAGGCTGTGGCGGGCGGTGTTAAGAAATGTACCCATGGATGCCTTGGATTGGGCGATTGTGCAGATGCTTGCCCGTTTGACGCGATTGTCATTACGCAAAACCGCCTGGCAATGGTCCTGCCCAATCGGTGCACGGGGTGTACACAATGCGTGGTTGCTTGCCCGCGGCATATGATCAAAATGGTCCCACGGGGCGACTCAGTACACGTGCTTTGCCACAACCCGGAAAAGGCGAAAAAGGTCAAGGCGGTCTGCGATGTGGGATGTACCGGGTGTAAGCTGTGCGCCAAACAGTCGAAACGCCTCAAAGTGACAGGTGCCCTTGCAGCAGTGGATCCCGAATCTCAGGGCGAGGATATACCCCAAGACGTCGCCCTGGCATGCCCCCAAGGGAGCATTTTCGACAGTCGCTTTCACTCACTTTCCGCGTGGCTAACCGAACCTTCAGCGCGCGAAGCGTTCGCTCAGCAATCCGAAGCTTGGAAAGTAGCTGAAAAGGAGAGAAAACTGGCTGCCAAAAAGGCAAAAGCAGCAAAGAACGCCAAGAAAACAACACCGGATGAATCCGCTGAGAAAGGAGGCCCCGCATGAAAGCGGTTACCTTTGGCGGCGGCATTCATCCCCAGTATGAAAAAGCGAGAACTGCCCAGCTGGCCGTGACGCCCCTGGAAGCCCCGGATGAAGTGGTGATTCCACTATCACAGCACATTGGCGCGCCTGCCAAGGCCTGCGTTGAAAAGGGCGCCGAGGTGCTGCGGGGTCAGGTGATCGGTGAGCCAGCTGGATACGTATCCAGCTATATTCACGCTTCGGTCTCTGGAAAAGTTAAAGACGTCGCCCCTGCGCCTTCAATGAGCGGGGCAGAAGTCATGTCTGTTATCATTGAGAACGATGGCAATGACCAATCCGAGGCCCCAGAAGGCCTGGGAAACGATTGGACAAACGCAGATGTGGACCAGCTGAAAGACGTCATTTATAAAAGCGGTATTGTGGGTATGGGGGGCGCTGCCTTTCCAACCCACGTAAAACTGTCGCCCCCGTCCAACAAGCCTATTGACGCGGTCATGCTGAACGGTGCTGAATGCGAACCGTACTTAACCGCGGATCACCGAATGATGTTGGAACATCCAGATGCCGTGGTGACCGGGCTGCGCATTGTGCAGCAGATCCTCGGAGCAAAACGGGCGATGATCGGTGTCGAGCAGAACAAACCCGACGCCATTAAAACGCTGCTGGAGGTCGCCAGCGGCAAAGATATTGAGATTGTCCCACTTAAGGTCAAGTATCCCCAAGGCGCTGAAAAACAGCTGATCCAAGCGTGCTTGGGCCGCGAGGTGCCATCTGGCGGTCTGCCCATGGATGTGGGTGTGGTCGTTCAGAATGTGGGCACAGCTGCTGCGATTGCGGACGCGGTTGTTCGGGGCAAGCCATTGTACGAACGGGTGGTCACTGTCACAGGGGCGGCCATCGCAGGGCCTGCCAACCTGCTCGTTCGCGTTGGCACATCGATTGAGACTGTCGTGGCTGCGTGCGGCGGTGTGCAGGGGGAGCTGGGCAAACTCATCTCGGGCGGGCCGATGATGGGGCTGGCCCAATACACAGACGCGGTACCCATCACCAAGGGGACGAGTGGGATCCTGCTCCTATCTACCGCCGAAGTAGACGGAGACCCGCCAGGTCCGTGCATTCGTTGTGGACGATGCGTGCGGGCATGCCCCATGCGCTTGCCCCCGACCGAGATCGCCACTTATTCGGAAAAAGCATTATTAGACGATGCTGAAACATGGGGGGTGCTGGATTGTATCGAGTGCGGCTCCTGCGCCTTTGAGTGTCCCGCGCATATTGCGCTGGTTCAGAAAATTCGGTTGGGTAAGGTGGCTGTTATGGCGACCAAACGAAAAAAGAACTGATCGAGGGCATCATGGATAACACGCTCTTTGTTTCCTCCTCTCCCCATGTTCACGGCAATGCCTCAACAAGTCGCATCATGTGGACAGTGGTGGCGACCCTCATGCCGGCAACGATCTGGTCGATATACCTGTTTGGACTTCCGGCGTTGCAGGTCGCGCTGTCGACGATTTTGTTCTGCGTTATCGCCGAGGTTGCATGCCAGTTAATCTCTAGCAAGCCTATTACCATTCGCGATGGGTCTGCCGTGCTCACCGGGCTTATCCTGGCGTTGACCCTACCGCCGGGACTGCCCATCTGGATCTGCGGTGTGGGCGCTGTAGTAGCCATTGTGGTTACCAAGGCGTTCTTTGGCGGGCTGGGTCAAAATCCCTTTAATCCAGCCATGACTGGACGTGTGTTTTTGCTCATTGCGTTCCCCGGTCCCCTGACGCGTTGGCTGGTCCCGACAGGAAGCCTAGGCGATACGACGCTGTTTGGCCATCCCGTCACCGCATTGGACGCGAGCGGCAAGGTAGTCGCCACGGGATCCGCAGCGGTCGATGCGGTGACAGCGGCAACCCCTCTCGGGTTGCTCATGGAAAACGGCACCCAGGCAATTGCCAGTCTCTCCAGCGGTACGGACCTGTTTATAGGGACGATCAACGGCTCATCGGGCGAGACATCGGCGCTCTTTTTGCTGCTAGGAGGTGTATTTTTAATTATTCGCAAGATCATTACCTGGCATATTCCGGTTTCGTTCCTTGCTGCCATGGCCGTGTTCGCGGGCATTACCCATGCCCTCAATGATGCGGCTTACGCAGGGATTGTCTTTCACCTGTTTTCAGGGGGCGCCATCATCGGCGCATTCTTTATGGCCACGGACTATGTGACCAGTCCCATGTATCCGGCTGGTAAGCTCATCTTCGGCGCTGGTTGCGGCCTGTTGACCATGGTTATCCGGCTCTGGGCTGGATATCCAGAAGGGGTTTCGTTTGCCGTGCTCTTGATGAACGCGGCTGTGCCGATTATCGATACCTACACCAAGCCCAAGAAGTTCGGGTGGCAGCATCTCACTGAGAAAGGAGGTGCCTGATGCCAGAGACCGTGAAAATGATAATTGTTCTCACGTTAATCGCCGGGCTCGCCAGCTTTGGCCTTGCTGCCTTTGACAGTACCACCAAGCCGGCCATTGCAGAGAACGAGCGTCAATTCACCCTGCGGTCAATACGGAAAGTGTTACCTCAGCAAAACAACCCGGACAGCCCCGCGGCCCATACGCCCGGGTCAGGTCAGGATGTGTCACCTGACAAGGATGCGGCCTGTGTGAACGGCATGATGATTTACCGCGCCAGGCGTGGTGGTAAATTAAACAGCGTGGCAGTGGTATCCATCGGTGATGAGGCCTATTCAGGTACCATCACCACCTTGGTGGGGTTAGATATGCAGAGCACGGTCAAGGGCATCGAGGTCTTGAAACATGCTGAGACCCCGGGCCTTGGGGCAAAAATAGAAGAGGCTGACTGGCGGGCTCAATTCAAAGACAAGGATCCAGACGATATCATTTGGAAGGTTACCAAGGACGGGGGGGACATCGACAACATTAGCGGCGCAACTATATCGTCCAGATCCATGATCGACGCGATTCTAAAAGCTCAAAAGCTACTTCAGGATCACAAGGACGAGATAGCATCGGCGCCGCGTCTTGCCACAGGGGAGGTCTGCGGTGCCATCTAAAATCAGCAAAACAGGAGAGATCACAAAGGGACTGTGGAAAGACAACCCGGTGCTCGTGCTGCTTCTCGGTCTTTGTCCTGCATTGGCCGTGACAAACTCTGCCTACAACGGCTTGGGCATGGGCGTGGCTACTACGTTTGTGCTCTTGGGATCGAACTTTATCGTATCCCTTATTAAAGGCATCGTGCCCAAGAGCGTGCGCATCCCCGTGTATATTGTGGTCATCGCAACGTTTGTAACCATCGTGGACATGGCGTTAAAGGCGTATTTATACGACCTGTCGCGAAACTTGGGTCTTTTTGTGCCACTGATCGTGGTGAATTGCATCATTTTGGGGCGAGCCGAGGCATTTGCCTCGCGCAACTCTGTCGGTAGGTCCATCTTGGACGGGCTAGGTATGAGCCTTGGGTTTACCCTTACATTGTTCATCCTAGGCGCCATTCGCGAGGTTATTGGATCAGGCACACTGACCCTGTTCCAGCTCGGCGAAACCGAAGTGAAATTTACCCTGCTGGGATCCCAATATCCCGGCGTATTGGTCATGATTCTTCCACCCGGTGCCTTTCTTACACTGGGCATCATGCTCGCAGCAAAGACCGCCATTCAGCGCCGCATCGACGCAGATAAATAGGTGAGGATGGGTGACTGGATAAACAAATCAGTCAATGCAGCGATCCTCGTCCTTGTGTCCGGATTGTATCTTACACCTGTGGCGGCCTCAGATTTGGGTGCGCTTTCCGATGCTTTGTTTGAGAAGTTCAGTGTCGAGGTCGCTGAGATCGAAAAGAAAAAGGGCGCTAGCGCGGCTGCTGGTGAGTTGGTCGTGGCAAAGCAGTGGATAGTTGATGGTCGTCTCTTTTTAAGAGAGGGGCGCATTAAAAAAGCCGCAACCATTGCAGAGCGATTACCTGGCCAGATTGCCCTGGTCCGATTGCTCGTCGACATTGGACAAATCATGGCTGAGACAGAGGAACACGCCCGCACCAACCAAGCGCTCGGCCAAGCGCTTGCCATTGCTAAGGGTCGCTATGATCGGCTGCTGCTCAACGTACAGGGCCGGAAGGCCACAGATGCGTTGCCTCCCCAAGGCGAGGTGGATAAGTGAGGTGCCATCCACCTCTGGCGCAGCCCATTGTCTGCGGGTCCATCGCACTGGCCCTGATCGCCTGTGCACCAGCGCCACCACCTCCCACTATTTTGAGTCTCAAAAAACTCATCGCGTCACCGGATCAAGCAGCTGCCAAGCAGGCATCGCCTGTTGCCTGGGAAGAGGGGACGCGATATCTCTCCTTGGCAGAAAAAGCAGCGGCCCAAGGTGATACAGACAAAGCAGATCGCCTTGCGAACCTGGGCATTATTCAGACAAAAGCTGCCCTGGCAGGTGTTGCGCGGGTTAGCGCGCAAGACCGGCTCGATGCAGTGCTCAAGGAACAGGCGCGCCTGAATAGGGAGCTGGAACAAACCCGATCCGCTGTCCGCCAGCTCGAGGCTATGAAGGAGCGCCTGCGCATCCGGGAACACCTGGTTCGCACAGTAGATGAGACATACCGCCGGGCAGCCGCAGCTGAGACACTTCGCGAAGCCGCATTGACCAAAGAACATCGGGAACTTCTGAATGACGCCCGTCTGACAATGGGTCGAGAGATGATGGCCCGGGCCAACATCTGGCAGAAAATTCTCAGCATCTATGCAGCTGCCGGGGCCATTGAGGCTCATCGCATTGTGCTCACATCTGGATCCCTCGCGCTTGGTAAGGCAGCGCTGGATCAGCGAGACCTGGCTGCTTTGCAAGGGCATATCGAGACTGCAGGGATCGAAACGCGCCGGTTGATGAATGAAATATGGGAGGGCCGGGACAAGGATCGCACTGCCATGCTCGCAACGCTCAGAGAAGCGCTCGTATCTGCTAACTTTGACGTGGTGGACGAAGAATTCGGCATGGGGATTGTCTTGCCCCTGGGACGCGGCAAAACCGAACCCAAACCCACTGATATCGCCCGGCTGGCCGACATTATCATGCCACACCAAAATCATGTGCTCGTCGTGGCAACGGTACGGGGAACGTTTCGCCCACCTAAAGCGATGAATAAGAGCACGTCGCTGGCTTCGAGGATAGCTCAGGCCCTTGAACGCGCCGGCGTGCCAGGAAAGCGTGTGTTTTTTACCGGGAGCGGACTGAGCGCTCCGTTGACATCTTTTGAAAAGAGCGCCGTATGTGTCATCGTCGTGCCCATGCCCAACCCTGACCCTGCCCCAAATTCAACGAACTAAAAGGAAACCAAAGTCTCATGATTGCACTTCCCTCGTGGCTAATACCCCTCAAACTGCCCATGCCCGCAACCCTGGGCACGATAAATAGCTATCTTATCCAAGGACCCAAGGGAAACGCCCTGGTCGATACCGGGATGAGCGATGCAGTGAGCAGAAAAAGCCTGATAAAACAGCTGAAAGACCTCGGACTAGCGCTATCGGATATCGATACGGTAGTGTGCACCCATCACCATGCAGATCACGCTGGATTGGGGCAGACATTTCTCGATGCCGGCGCGCAGGTGCTCATGTCTGGAACTGATGCTGCCTCCCTAAAGCAGTATTTGGCCCATCCAGAACTAGACGAAAAACACGCGGTATTTTTCGGAAAACATGCGGTGCCAGACGAATTTATCGAAAAAGTGGTGCCGGTGAGTTCTTTTTTTAGAAATCTCCAGGAGCCCTTTGAGCCGTCTGCCACGTTAGAAGAAGGCCAGAAGCTTGACCTCGGTGGCATCCCCTTCACCGTCTGGGTGACACCCGGCCATACCCCCGGACATATCTGTCTCAAGCATGAACGTGCGCTCATCCTAACGGGCGATTGTGTCACCCGTCGGGACGCCACCCACATATCCATGCGTATCGAAGTCGTCGGTACTGACCCCCTAGACGGGTTTCTCAAATCCCTGCGACGGCTCGGTGATTTGGACAATATACCAGCACTTTCCGGTCACGGGAGCCCGATTTCAGATATCAGTCGCCGTATCGAGTCCATTATCGGTCACCATCTCGCACGGCTCGGTCAAGTAGAGCAGGCCCTGCAAGATGCGGCCAGGAGTGCATATGACATAAGCCTCGATACCCTTGGAGAGCGCCCCCAAACCTTTGCCAAGTGGCTAGCCATGTCCCAAACCATGGCCTACTTGGAGCACCTCATTCAACTCGGCAAGGCCGAGGAGATCCCCATAGCCTCAGGGCTGGGCTACCGCAAAAGGGGCGACTCCACTTAGCAAGTTCTCGTCCCGAAAGGGCCGTTCTCAGCACCCTGTTGTAGCCGTGGGGTTTATCCCCATATGCGTTAACCTAAGGCAATGGCGGCAGGTGGACCCGAAGGGGGTCTACCATCTCAGCCCAGGGCAACGCCCTGGGATCATTAAGAAAAAAGAAGATACAAACCCTGTAAGGGCGATCCATCAGGTTTTCGATTGCCAATAATTAACGCTTCGTTTTTTGGGCCGCCCCGTTGGGGCTTGGTTCCTATTTTTGTCAATAATCCCGGGGCGTTGCCCCGGGCTAGTATGGGCAACCCCTTCGGAGTTTCCCAGTGGTCGGCCAAATAAGTTAACGCTATTTCGGGGCACGAGCTATAGGGTTCAGAGGAACCGACCGCCCAAGGAAAGGCCTAGGCTACCGTTTGGGCCCATCGGCGCCCAGGTAACAGCCACTGTGTCGTTTTGCCAGCCAGCACCGCGGACGTGTCCGGCGATTGCCAGCGCAGCGCCAGCTATCTGAAGCAGTGACGGTGTCCATAGGAGAATCCCCAGGGAGCGAAGGGCAGCGCCTTCTGATTCGTATTCTGATTCCTCATCTGAACGGCGAATTACGTCCACGCCGTACATAAAGGAACCGATCACCGGTATATAAAGGTACCAGCTGTGGACAAAATCACTGCCGAGCAGGGTTCCGAGCATAATCGAGACGAGATATCCTGATCCGAGCATTGCATAGCCTGAGATGCGCAGTCCGCGTCCCGGCTTTACCGTGCGGCGCCATTGGGGCTCAGGCGCAGGAGCGGCCGGGGCAGTCGGTGGCTGAGGATGGGTTGCCGGGGCTGCTGTGTCTGGGGCAGGCGCAGTGCCTGGCGTACCTTGAGGCGGTGGGGGAGGGGGTGTTGTCTCCTGCACTGCGCTGGGTTGCGGGGCTGGGGCAGGTGTTGTTTGGGGTGGTGCCACCTGGACCGGCGGGGTTGCTTGTTCAGCGTTTTCTGGTGGATAGATGGGTGGCGTTGTACCCAGATTATCTTGTGCTGCAGCCAGGACAGATGCACTTATCAAAAGGCAGATCATCATCAATTGAACAGTGTAAGTGTGTTTCATGGGTCACCCTTTGTCTGGATCTTTAACTTATACTAGCACAATTTGATTTGAGGGAGGGGGTTATTCGACGACGATGGTTTCACATCCCCATTGGGCGGTGATGAGGTCTACTTCGCCGTTTTGCAGCTTTTGGCATGCTTCATCGCAGAACCGAATATAGGTATGGCTATCATCTGTCCATGTCCAGCCAATGCCAGCAGCGCAGTTCTCGTCGTATCCCACGACTTCGCCGTCAAAAAAGATGTTTACCAGGTTGGGATCCGCGTCTTCATCTGGCTGCTTAAGCTCGTATTCGCAGCTGACAATAGAGGAGGTGAGCTCGCTCAAAGCGTTTTCGAGCTCCTGCTGGTCGTCTACTTGGATATAATCTTCATAGGAGGTGCCGCCATTTTCCGCAATGGCGTTGAGTTGGTCTTCATTAGTGCCTGCGCCAAAACCAATAACGAACGTGCGGATGCCTTGTTGAGCCAGGAGATCAGCTGTTATCTGGCCCAGCTCCTGTGGTGAAGCCTCTCCTGAAGTCGATCCATTGCAGGCAGTACCACAGCGATCTGAACCGTCTGAGACGACGAGCAGGTAGGGTTCGGCCGGCGGTCGGGTAAACCGCTCAGCATAGGTCGAGTCCAGGAAGTTCTCCATTGCACAGTAGAGTGGGGTCGACCCTTCCGGGGCTTCGGCATCTGGCAGATTGTCTGATAATGTTTGCTCCTGGTCGAGCGCGCAGTCTGCAAATACGGCATCGTCTACATCGCAACTGTTGCCGTTGGGGAAGAAATCCAGGCCGAATTCGATCTCCTCATCGGCGAATTCAGAGAAAATGAAGATAAGCGCATCGCGGGCAATCGACCAACGTCCCGGGTTGGTTGGATCATCCCATTCCTGAGTCTCATCGTTGAACTCCGGATCCATCGAGCCGGACATGTCCTGGAGGATCATCAACGTGATCGGAGCTGGCTCCAGTGCAATCTCCTGTTCATCGCAGACTTCCGAATCGCCATCGCTGTCTGAATCACCGTCGCCGTCAGAGTCGCCGTCAGAGTCTCCGTCGCTGTCTGAGTCGCTATCTGAATCACCGTCAGAGCCGTCGCCACTGCGGTTGTCACTGCTGCACGTGACCACAAAACCGACAAGCGCGCCGAGAAGTATTAAAATATTTATCTTTGTCATAACGCTCCTCCTTTTGGCAAAGATAGAAACCCTTGTAAGAACCGAAAACCTTGTTTGCCTCGCACTCATAATCTTACTATGTTAGTTGTTGTTTACCTAGTATTTTCTCATTTTCTCTATGTTTTGCTGATTAATCAATATTGTTAATTGCCCCTGGTGATCCATAGTGTTAGGCAATGCATGGGTCTATTGCGACCTACTTTCGAATAAGCCCTGATATGATAAGAGAAGATATGGAATGGAACTTATGGACAGGGATATTCATCGCTTTTTTCATTATCCACCGCGGCTTTGAGTGGATCCTAGACGTCCTTCAAAACCAATATCTCAAAAACCGCAAGGACAACGTACCGACCCACCTCTCCGGGAAGGTCAGCTTAGATACGATTCGAGCTGCTGTGGCCTATAACAGGGACAAGGTGCGCTTTGGCCTGTTTGTCAGGCTCCACAGTGCAGTGGCCCTTTTGGCAATGCTTGGGATTGGGTTCAGGTGGATAGATGGGATTGCCTTGGGATGGGGCTTCAACCCTCTTGTGACCGGTCTTTTATTCTTTGGTATGATCGCCGTCCTAGGGGAGATTTGGGGGTTGCCTATTGAGCTTTTCTCGATATTTGGTATTGAGTCAAAGCACGGGTTTAATAAGCAAACATATCGAGGGTTTATCGCCGATAAGGTAAAGGGGATACTGATCTCAATTCCCCTGGGTGGGATTTTATTATCCTGCGTGCTTCTTTTAATGCGAAATGGCGGTAGGTTCTGGTGGGTCTACGCTTATTGCTGTGTTTTTGGGATTCAGTTATTCATCGCCTGGATTTACCCGGTAGTGATAATGCCCCTATTTAATCGATTTACCCCAGTGGCAGCGGATATGGCCGAAGACGTGGCCAGGCTGGCTGGCAAGGTGTCTTTTCCCTACGCAAAGGTGTTGCAGATGGATGGATCCAAGCGGTCCACCCACTCGAATGCCTTTTTCGTCGGGTTTCGAAGTGGGCGGAGGATTATTCTCTATGACACCCTGGTGGATCAGCTGAGCCGGTCCCAACTCATGGCCGTTCTGGCCCACGAGCTCGGCCATTTTAAACTCAATCACCTAAAAAAACGGCTCGCCATGGCCGCAGTTGGGCTTTTGGGGCTTTTTGCCGCACTCTCCGTTATCCGAGATGAGACCGCCATCTATATCGGGCTTGGGTTCGACCGGGTGAGCGACCACGCTGCGCTCGTTGTGTTTGGTCTCATCGCCTCAGAGGTCCTTTCCCCATTTAACTGGATTTCCCGCTTGCTCTCCAGAAGGGATGAATATGCAGCTGACAGGTTTGCAGTAAAAGCAGTTGGCAACGCAGACGATCTCGGTGACGCACTCATTGTTTTGACCAAGAAAAACCTGACCAACCCGGGATCTCACAAGCTTTATAGGTGGTACTACAACTCCCACCCTGCACTACGAGAGCGACTGGCAGCCATACGGGATGACGCAACACCCCCTCCCCCAACGTCCAATGGTCCGCCAGGGGAGGGTCGGGGAGGGGGCTGAAAGGGCGTTTATTACCCATTCATCATCACTTAACGAGGTGCTCATATGTCTTATAAAGAAATGAAATTTAAGGGGAATCGCGTGTTCGTGGAGGTCGATGCGGAAGGCAGCCCGATGTTAGCTGGCAATCGGGCTCGGATGAAGTATCGGCTGGCTGATGAGCGGGTTTACAATCCCAACGTGAACAACCTCACTGAATTGGATGAAGCACCAGAGGTCATCGAAGCGGCTGTTCAAGATCCGACTACGCCGTCTGAGAAGCCGACCCAGCAAACCGGTTCACAAGCCGGCGTCATCATCGCCTACACAGACGGTGCATGCATTGGCAATCCCGGTCCTTCTGGGCTCGGATATGTCATTAGCTATCCAGACGGTACCCGGGTTCAGGCAGGCGAGCCATTGGGTACGGGCACCAATAACATAGCCGAGCTGACCGCTATATTAAGGGTTTGTGAAACCGCATGTGAAAGGCGTATACCCATTGTGATTCATACAGACAGCGAATACGCCATTGGCGTGCTCGTCCTCGGTTGGAAAGCCAAGGCCAACCGCTCACTCATCGATAGCATCAAACAGGCCATGGGGCGTTGCATGCGCGTAGAGCTGCGAAAAGTAAAAGGCCATGCAGGCGTGCCGGAAAACGAGCTCGTGGACAGGCTCGCCCGCAAGGCCGCGCAAACCCAGTCTGCAACCAATGAAGCCTAATTTTTTGGAATGATAGTGAAATCCTTCAGCAGGTCTTCTAGCTCAATCTTCTTCTCCAGGCGTTTGCTGTTCAGCGCGACGATCTTCCTGCCTATTTTGGCAGCCTCTGCGCTGAATTCGTCCAGTCGATTCCCGAGTTTTTTGCGCAATGCCGTGGCCTTTGGGTCTTTCTTGATGGCCTTTAGGTTCTTCCTGGTATCTTCAAGCCTTTGATCCAACTCATGTTGTTGCGCCTTCAGGCCCCTGATCTCAGTATCGATGCGGCCTATTTCCTGTCTGAGATCGATAATGGGTTTGATCTTGGCGCGCATATCATCAGTGACAAATGATAGGCTGAGCAGCGTGTCTAAGAGACCCACTGCCTGTCCGTCCCAAATGGAGAGGGTTGTCCTCGATGGTGTCTGTTCGATGACGTTGACGCTTGCCTTGGTTTTATTTGCACCCACTCGGATGGGAATGAAGTAGGCGTCGGTCAAGGTCTCTACGTTCTCTTTGGGCTTGAACAGGTCGTAATTCGACCCCTGCCTGGGGTGGCGGATCAGCACTTTGTAGGGGGTGTTTTGCTTCATGCCCGTCACCTTCCAAGTGGTTTCCACGCGGTTGAAGCTCTCTGTGTGAAGAACGCCAGCAACCACCTTGAGGAGCTTTGTCTCGCCACTCGATCGGCTGATCTGGGAGCGGACGACAATGCGCGGCTCAACTGCAAAGGGAATGGTTGCGTTTGCCTTTGCAGCCACAGCTTCTGATAATCCCTCACCTACAAAGCTACCACCGGCATAGATGCTGATGGGGCCTGGCTCTAGGACAAATTCAGTGTCGTTGTTAAAGCGCACGACCCTGTACGGATTATATTCATACCCACTGCCCGAGCCCCCAGGCCGATATAAAAACGTCTGCTCCCCCTGGATTTTCTGGTTGATGAGTGCGACCATCGTGGCGCTGCCGTCCGGGAGGGTCACCCGGTTTTCGAGGTCGAACTGGGTAAGACCGGCCACTTGCTTGGATGTGGTCTTTGCCGTCACGCTGGATTGCAGCGTGCCCATGGAGATGCCAGGAGGGGCGGGTGCATGTCCACCGCGCAGTTCGTTAATGGCTGCTTCGTCCTTTACAGCAAAAGCCTCGGCGGCCTTTTCCCTTTTGGGTGCAGACCGGGGCTTTGCGCTCCGTGTTGCTTTGAGTTTTTGCAGCTCGGCAGCAGCGGCATCTGCGCCTGCTGCTTCAGAGGCTTCAATTTCTTCCTCCATTGTGGTTTCACCCACGGCTACACGCGCCTGTTTTTGCAAGCCCCTTTCTGAGAGATCCGGGCGTTGGATGTGCCTTGGTGTGTGTAGGTCGTATTGAAAGGCAATTGGGGCGCCCGAGGTCAAGCTGAGATCCACATCGGCCCAATTTTCGCCACTCGTGTTGTCGACCACGGCCCAACTCTGGAGCAGGGCTTCCTGGGACTCGTCATCACTTAGAACGATGCGATAGGTCGGTTTCCAAAGGGGCGCCTCGGCCACGTAACTCACCACCAAGTCGTGAGGGCCGTTGTTGTCGAGCCTGATGTCGATGAGTACCTGCTTAAACATGCCCTCTCCAGAACTCGCGTCCAATCGCCTGTGGAGCTGCATCACCAGGTCTTTGTCGTGAATGCTCAGTTTTTTAATTTCTGATAATCGGACCACACTCGCTGTCTCATCGTCCAGCAGGGTCAGCTTGAAGTCTTCTTCTGGGGGGCTTTCATCATTCGCGCGATACAGGTGGTTTATATTGATTCGCTCCACCATTGCGATGCGTCCGCTGGCTTTTTTTGCCTCTGTTGTTGTCACAGTAATGCGGGTTCCCCTGAGGCCGTCCAGCACCTCTGCCAGACTGCCGCTGCCCGGAGACAGGGTAGACAGGGCTACACTCTGCCACGCATCTGGACTCAGGGGTATGGAAATGCTCAACGCCTTGCCCGACGATCGGTCGACCACGGTGAGGCTCTTGAGAAGGTCGTTTATCTGATCCTTTCTCACTTTGAGGGTGAGAATGTCGCCGCGAATGACGCCCTGCCTTTCGAAATACCCGATCCCGTTGCGATACAGCACCACCCTATCGAGCTTTAACGGACTCGACGCAGCAGGATACTTGGGTCGTTGTCCATAGTTTGTGCAAGCAACCGCCATAACCGACATGGACAGCGCCAAAACCAGCCTGGATAAACCGCTCATTTCTGCTCCTTTTGAATGCGATGCATTGTATGTTTGGAATTTTGCACGAAAAGGCCGACGTCGGCAACAAGCCAAACCAGCTCTTTTCTTTTCAAGGTTACCCTAAGGTGCGGGACACACCCCACACTGCTCGGCATCCACCAGCGCTGCGCATGCTTCAGTCCAGACCCCTGTGCAACAGGTTGCGTCTGCAGCGCAGACACACGACACGATGCCAGGTGAGCTGCAGTAGCCCGTCTCTTTTGCTGCACAACAGTCCACTGCTGCCACATCGATGACATTGCGCCAGAGGTAGGCGAGTTTTGCGTCAGTATCGTGTATCACACCGGACAGTAGGCCTGTGGTGCTCAGCTCAGGTGCGGTCTTTACCGTGTAGCCGGGAACCGTGCTGTCGATACACGGCTTAAGGTCGCTATCCACCGAACAAATGGCTGTGCCTGCCCCTTCACCCCCTGATCCCCCTGTTATCTGCACGTTCACCGCAGTGGTTTGGCTGTTGCTCTGGGCCTCTAGTGCAGTGATATCCCCATCAGACCATAACACCGGCAGGCTGATCGAGCCTCCGGTCAGCTGCGCCACGTAAAAAGTACTGCCGAGCGAATAGATAACAAAATCGTCCCCTCCGTTGGTCGATGGCACCCAGATGGGTTGCGCAGCAAGGCCATCCAAAAGCACCTGTGCGCCCCCCTGGGACAAGCGGCTGATTTCCCATCCGCTCCCGGTTTCGTAGGCAATGTACGCCAGCAAGTCTTTGCCATTGCGATGACCGCTGGGCCTGGATACGAGTGAGGTAAGGATGTCGCTAACCGTCCCCTCTCGCCATGAAAGAACGCTGAAGGTGCCATTGGCCGCCCGGATGCTGATCCAATAGAAGGATTGATCGTCAGACACAACAGGCTCGAACATGGTTTCGAAGGTCTCCAGGGTCGAGCGAGCCAAGGTGACCGTATTGAGCCCGGTTATTGTGTAGAGACCGCCAGGTGTACCGATCAGCGCGTTGCCCGCCGAATCCGCCAGGCTGTCCATGTCATAGGCGGTACCAGTAGATACGTGCTTTGTTCCCGTGCCCTGGTGATATGAAAAAAGGTCGTAGTAATAGTTGTTGCCCCCAAAATCCCCGTGCCGCACATTGTACCAAACAACACCGTTCGGGGCCGACCAGGTCCAGTAGACATGGGGAAAATCAAAGCCATCGAGTGGTAGATTGTCTGAGTAATAGTTGGTCTGATACACCTGTCTGGCGTTGATCACCACAGGGTCTGCTGAGGTGCCAGGCGTGGTACCAATTCGTTCAAACCAGCCGAGGTATCCATTGGCCGATGGCACCGCAGACGTCTTATGGTCGTCTGTAACCTTGTTCAAACTCGTTCCGCTCTGACGATAGGTTGCTTCTGCCACGAGATAGCGCTCTGAGCCAGCCGCGTACATGATGCTCGTTCCCGGCCAACTGGTTAGGGATCCAACAGTACTCATGCCCCCTCCTGCATAGTGCTTCGTGAGGCGCGGTGGCACATTGGTGAGTGCCCACAAATATCCACCAGGATCCCAATGGGGTGCATTGTAGAGGGCGCCGGGCCGCCGCGTCTCGAGGATCCTCACATCGCTACAGCTACTCAATCCTGTTCTCCCGATAATCAGTTCTGCCTCTCCGTCCCTGTACTGCCTCAAATAGGCACCCCCGTCAGCGCTGTTGAACGAGCAGACCCAAAAATCGTTGTCCTGTCCGCCGCGAACCGTGTACCTCGCAATCGAGGTGAAGTTTTCCAATTCGAGTTGGAGCGCCCCGTCTGTTCCCAGGGAATAGAGGCTGTATCCATCGGTGTTTTGGGCGATGATGTATGCGTACTGTCCTGCCAGAAAAACCGATGCAGTCGTGAGGTTGGACAAGAGGGTCGTTTTTGTGGCCCCGTCCCATTTATCCAGGGTGGCATCGGCAAAAATCAGGGATGATCCATCGGGTAGATCCCAATAGATGATTGATCCAGTGTAGGGCTGAGAAGGAGCGCCATCCACTACGTGGTGTTGTTCGTTGGCGCCATCGAGGACTATCCACGCGCCTTCATCGCCTGCGACATTGGCAGAGATGTCCCAGGCCGTATCATTCGTCCCGGCCAACCAGGTAGCGAATTCATCACTCTCAAAGACCACCGCATGCGGCGCCGTGCAGTCCGGAGAGCATGTGAAAATGTCCTGCTCTTTGTAAATCAGCGCAGTGCCATTGCCGCCTACCGCTACCGTTGCGATTCGCCGATCAACGGACAAAAGAAGTGTGATCTCGTCTGGGATCTGTACCATCGGGTCGCACAGGAACCCGATTTCATCCTGGTCGTAATCGAATTGCTTCGTATTGGCGATAAGCGGGCAGTTATCGCTCGTGTCCTCTTGTCCATCCTCGTCGTAGTCGCTGTGTACATCGACGGGCACGTCGAGGGTGCCCACAGCTGCAGGGGTGCCATCGTCTGTTCCCTGGAAAGTAACGATGACCTGAGCCGTACCATTGACCTTATCGACAGTGTCAAACGGCGGGGTCCAGGTAAAGACACCTGTGCTCTCATCGAACGACGATCCTAGAGGCGGATTGATCACCTCGATCGTCACCTCGCCACCTTCTGGATCGATTGCCTGGATAAGGAGGGAGAGCTCGTAATTCTCCACCACCGTTGTCTCTCCCTGGACCGAGAGCTCTGGCTGATGGTTCTCATTGGTATCGGTGTCTGTGTCCGTATCCGTGTCCGTATCAGTATCTGTGTCGGTATCCGTATCCGTGTCGGTGTCAGTATCCGTGTCTGAGTCAGTATCCGTGTCCGTATCGGTGTCGGTGTCCGTATCGGTGTCCGTGTCCGTATCGGTGTCCGTATCAGTATCTGTGTCGGTGTCCGTATCGGTGTCCGTATCGGTATCTGTATCCCCATCTCCCGTTGCCGTGTCTGAGTCATCTGTCACATCGAAATCGGTCATGAATGCATTACAAGACAAATTGAATACCATTAAAAAAGCACTCATCGATAAATGCATAAAACGTCGGTTCATCATTATTAAAACCTCCCGGTAATAGCAGCACCATGAAAGTCTGGGCCCAGCACAGGCAGAACAGTGACCTTTTCATTCGCATCAGCGCGCTCTCTGTTGCGCAACGAGAGAATTAGCAGCACAGCACCGGTCGCCGCCGCTGCCGTTCCCACTGCAAACATCACTGTGGACGTTGTGGCAAGCGCGTCCCGTTTATCGATCTTTTTTACTGCACCTGAATTACAGACATGCTCCTGGGTGCAGTCCTCCTGCAACTCATTATCCAGCCCTAGGGCCATGCCACCTGTAATACTCCCGCCTATGAGTAGCGCACCTCCTACGCCAATGCCTACCCAGCCGAACAGGTTTAACTTTTTCCTACTACTGTCAGTTCGGTCGATCTTCGCTACCGGAGCTGCTGCCGGCACCTCTGTATCTTCTTTGCCTTCCGATGCTTCGATAGGAGCTGCTGCTGGCTCTTCGTCCTCATCCTCTGGAGTAGTTGTTCCGAGCCTCAACGCCAGTCGCTCCCCTCCGCTCAGTCTAACCGTTCTTTCGTCTACGATAGTCCCGTTCATCAACGCTTGAATCGCATGGTCCAGACCAGCGCCGATCTTGATAGCGCCTGGCAGTGGCGCCTTGCCCCGAACCACCCCGTCGACGACAATTTCGGATCCATCTGGCGCTTCGATCATCACTGACCCGACCATTTCGCGAAAGCCTTTGATCTCCTTAATTACCTGATCCCGGCGTTCTTCGGGCACGTCATCCCCACCCTCCGCGATGTACCGTTCAAAAGCTTCCAGGGCGAGACCATATCGCTTGGCCGCAGCCTCGGCCTGACCGATGTTGAACAGGATTTTCCAAGATGGAAGGCGCAGGTTGGCCTCCCGGAACGCATCTGCAGCGCCAGCATAATCACCCTTGCCGAACAGCTGCCTACCTTTGTCGAACGCGGCTTTGGCCGCTGCCTCGTTCTCCTCTGCTGCCTGCGCTTCAATGCCCAAAACTGCCAGACACCCCACCAACACGCTTACAATCAGATACGGCTTCATTTCCAGTCCTCTCGATAAATTACAGAATCAATATAACCCAATTTTCGATGAATCGCGGGGTGGTGTCAACGAAAGCAAAACTCCGGCGTCATGGCCGAGGCGGGTAGGAGGCAGACTTCATCTGCATTGACCCTCAGGGCAGACATAGCCAAGGCAGAACCGGGTGTTAAAAGGCCTCTATTGTCCGAAGTAGCTCATCCACATTCTTAAAATGATAACCAGCTTCGAAGGTACCGGTTGCTTGGGTGTGCACATTCATATTTTCTAGATTTATTACCATGATCCATGGAAAAGATACTTCTAGTAGACGTACACGCTGCTCTGCGTCATTGGTTGCAGGCCACATACTGACCGGCCATCCATACTTTGTCAGTTTAGATACAGCCCAATCCAATTCATTAACATCACTACCAATATATGCCACACCATATATTAAAGCCAATTTGTTAAGCGCATCTCGTTTTGCAATGTCCTCGGTTAGTTCCTTTATCAATGTCGGGCACCCAGGACAGCGTTCAGTGACAAAAACGATAACAATGGCTTTTTTATCAGACAGTCCATGCTGCTTTTTTAGGTATTCCTCACCAATATTGACATACTTGTCTTCGGTGCCGAGTCGCACTGATTCCCAGACAAGGCAGGGAAACGTTTTTCCCGCCTTTAGACCGTATTCAGAATTTTCTTCAGAGTCTGAGTCGGTTACGTCCGGGTCGCTGCCCGCCGTAGTGTCGGTTTCACTGTCAGTACCATGCGGTGGATACCACTTGCCGCATTCCCTGTCTGATCCGCTTAGGTTTGGCAACTCAATCGAATCCTGACCACAGGAGCAGGCCATAAGCGTTGAAGTAAGGAAGATTAAAAAAAACCGTTTTTTCATCTTTACCCTCCTTTGTAAAACGCTATCTATACTCCTAGAAGTTCTCGATCATCTCGATTAGTTCGTCGGCGTTCTCAATGTCAGCAGGGCTTGATTTATGGATTTCCATTGTCTCCAAATTGACCAGGATGAGGTAAGGGAACGTCTTTACAACAGCATGAAGGTATTTTTCACTGTCGTTGGTAATGGGCCACATGTCCCCTGGCCAGCCATCTTCTTCGATCATCACCTCGACAGCGCCGTTTTGGCCGTCTGTCTTGTGCAATGGCAGTGCAATGCTGGGGTCGACAAAACTTGTAAAGGCAACGCCGTACACCAGAGCAATCGCGTCGAGCGCTTCCTTTTTCTCAGTTATTCTCCCTACCAGGGAGGGGCAGGTCGGTCATTCTTCGGCGCTGACAACGATCAGAATCGCTTTTTTATCAGATGGGCTATACTGGGTTTCTAAATATTCATCACCAATGTTGACGTATGTGTCATCCCCGTTAAGGTACGCAGACTTCCAAACAAGGCAGGGCAGAATATCGCCTTTTTTAAACCCGTAAATATCCTCATCTTCTGAATCGGTATCGTTGCCATCGTCGCTGTCATTATCACTGTCCTGATCACTGTCCTGATCATCAAACGGCGGATACCAATCCCCGCATTCCCCGCTCGATTCTCCCTGGTCTGGCCAATCCACCGAGTCCTGGCCACAGGCGCAAATAAACAACGCCGATAAAACGAACATTGGGTAGCGCTTCATTTTCAAATTTTTCCTCCCATTATCGAGATGCTATCATTAAAAACGATAGCTTGCGTCGATTTTCACACCCACCAAGTCTGGATATTCGCGGCATACGCCCCCGAAACACTTGAATCCACCGCGTTGGGATCCGGCTAAGATGCGCAGCGATAATCCGTCAAGTGGGGCAGGCGCGTGGATGTTGAGGTTGGCGAGTAGGTAATGTTTTCGGGGTAGTGGTATCTCCCATCCAGCAATAGATCCCACGTTGCCGGCGGTTTGATCGCTATACTCGTGCACCAGGGATAGACCAAAGGCCCCGGACCACTCATAGGCGAGGGTGGTCATGACCACCCAGTATTCATTTCCTTCGGTTACATGGAGTTTATAACGTCGGAGTTCTTCTTTGAATTCAAGGCTATGCGGGCCTGTTATCGGTAGGGCCACATCTGCCATGACATGGGCTAGAGTGCCGTTGTCTTCATCCTCCACTTCTGGCTCGTCTGTGGTTTCATAGCGAAAGCCACCCTCCAGGGTGGCCTGGATATTGGTTTTGCCAAATATCTGCACGGCTTTAAAGATGGGGTGAACCACAAGGGTTGGGGGGTGATCTGTCCACGTGCCTCCGGGCATGAGGCCGCCTTCGTAGTGGATTAGCGCAGTGGTCAGGGTAAGCTGGGTATCAGTCGTTTTTAAATACAAATCACCAGTAAGACGGCCGCCTTCTGCATTGCCCAGGGATTTGATGACCATCCACTTGGGCTCCAGAGTGACCAAGTGGTGATAGGGCAGGGGTACGGCTTGTGTGGGTTCACTCGGAACAGATCCTCGGTAAGGTCCGTCCATGAGCCAGCGCTTGTAAAAAATCCCCTCGGCTTTGATGTTGAACGGCGAAAGGTCATAGGACACTTCGCCGAATGCTGCATAGCCGGACTCATCGATCACATCATCCCGCCCTTCGACCGGTCTATAGTTGCTGTGGACTTGTCCATTGCCTTCGAGGTAGACGTGCAAGCCACCTGCGTGCAACTCAGCTGTGGCACCGCCGTTGATGGCCTGCATACCTGGAGACTGGTCTACGTAAATGCGATCATAAGCAATATCGGTATCTTCTTTGAATCTGGGCTGCAAGAACACGCCGTGGGCGCCAAGGCTCAGAGCGTCGAGGGCTTCCCATTCCAACCTGGCACCGGCGATTTTGTCCAGGGGGTCGTCCCGTTGCACTTGGTGGGTCAGCACATCGATATTTGAGGCATTGACCACCCCACCCACCAGTATTGCCTTGAGCTTTCTCGGAATAGCGTACTCGACCCGGGCGCCGCGCAGGGTGTTGTCTACGCCGGCGTCGTCCTGCTTAACCAGAGAGAGGGCCATGCCCCGGCCGAAATTGACGTAGAAGTCTCCGGCGATGAGTTTGAAATTGCCCAGGGTGACTTTGCCGTAGATGCGCTCGATGCGGAAATCATTGTCGTAGTTATATACAGTGTACCCATTGCCACCACTGACAAAATCTAGCGGGTCTACGTATGCGGGCGGGTTGTGAAACAAGGTAGTGTCGATACGCATAGAGCTATCAAAATCTCGATTCCCGGCCTGGAAATACAGCATATTGCGAAACGACCAGAACTCATCATCATCGCCAAATGCATCACCGCCGTCTTCGGCATTTCCGTTGGTGCCGATGTATTCCGATATCAGCGATTCCGTTGCTTTGAAATTCACTGGTGGCGGGGCCCGGCGCTCGATTGTCCGGCCGCAATCACCTGTTGTCGGCTCTGATGCTGCTTCAGGTGGATCCGTCGTACCACTGGTGTTTTGTTGCGCCATTGTTAAATATGGAAATACTAGGACACCGAACATGACAAGGTGCATTTTTACAACAACAAGTGCTTTCAGTTGGTTTTGTTCCCGCACCGGGTTTCCTTTTGCGAATTGCCTTTCCCACACGCAATCAACTGCCGGTTCAGCTTATACGAAAACACCCTCGCAAGCCATAGGCAAAAATGTCTGCAGCGTGCCCGCATGAATTTTATTTCATCTTTTATTTTTTTTGCTAAAATGAAGCGGTGGTCTGAATTATATTCTAACGAGACATAGAGGCTATTTAGCAAAGGGAGAAAAAAATGAGATTGTTTTTGAGTCTAGGCGCAGCTAGCGGAATTCTGACAATGCTGATGTTAAGCATGTTGTTCTTTTCCCCACTTTCTTGCGGTGACGACGATGATGAAACTGCGGAGACCGACAGTGACACTGACACAGATACGGATTCTGACACTGACACAGATACGGATTCTGACACGGACACAGACACGGATACTGATACGGACACAGACACGGACACTGATACTGATGTGGAATGCGACACAGACGAGGAAGTGGATACAGAATCAGAGGACGGCACAGTGTGTGTAGCTTCCATCACCGGCCTTCTTGCATATGGTTATGGTGACTGTACCCCCGTGGCAAATATTGAATTCGCATTAAATATATGCACGCCTTTTTGTCAAAGAGTTGGAACAGATGGAAATGGCAGATTTGATGTCGAATTGAGAACACAGGATCAGATAGAGGAAGGCGTGGAATGTATAGAAATAAATCTGGCCGATGAAGAAAAGTACATCCACGTGACTGTATTGCCGTTTGAAGACGACTTGGCCATCTTTCCGGTAAACCTGGAACCTTCTCAGGAGACCATCTCGAATGAAGGCGCGTCTGACTATGCGTACGATGTGGGTACATTGTTGTTACACCGATTGCCATCTGAAAGCGTGGCATATACGGCTCAAAACGGAGCGAGCGTAGACTTATCCGGACTCTCTTTTGAGCTTGCTGCCAATGCACTTGTCGATGTTGAGACAGCGGACATAAAGGTGCACAAGGCCCCTTTCAGACCCCGGTTTGACAGCATGGATTTGGACGCACTGTTCTTTATTGCTCCGTATTGGGGAGAGATAGCTAATGGAACACCGCTCTCGATCGAAGCGCCCCAGGGATGGGCTGATGGAGATACGGGAACAGTGTACGTACTTGGAGACTTTCCCTACATTTATCAGACTGAAGAGGGCGGCCAGACCAGTTGCGTAACCGAAGCAGAGACCGGTGGGGTTGCAAACACGAAAGTACATATCGGCGAACTCGCCGAATGCGGCACTGCCACGTTTCAAGACGGCAAAGTCGTCACCTCACCACTGCCCCGTTTAACCTGGGTAGGCATTAAGAAATAAAATAGCCATTTATTCCTTGCTAACGTTGGCAACGTTAAGAGTATTAACGTTATGAGCGCTAAGAGTCCTGGCCATATTGGTTGGTGGCTAAAGATTCTAGCCGTCGTTGTCTAGCAATAGTTGTAAGACTTCGTCAGGAGCGCCATTTGGGTTGCCGTCGCGATGGTAGATATATAGGCTGAGTTCCCCATCATCCTCCCTTGGGTCGCCAGTGTAAAGCTGTGCCTCTATCGAATCGACGATGCTACAATCTGCGGTTGTTACTGGGAGACTGTCGGTCTCCGATTGGCATTGTAAATTAATCATCGCCTGCAGAGCACCGATATATTGAATCCCTTGGCTATCAATTGTGATAGGTACCGAACCGTCTCCGACAAGGTCTTTGATAATCCCATCATCGGTATTCGCTACTAGCTCCACCGGTACATCAAGTGGTGCATCAAGGGATGCTTCGGTTTCGGAGCAGATCTCTGTTTGCAAAAGCGTTACGGCAACTCGAAGTATGGTCGGGTCACCGTCTTCTTGATCTTCATCTTCTTGATCTTCGCCTTCTTGCCAGAATCCGTTGAATGGGCGATCATCAAAAGTCTCTGTAATCTCGGATTGTAAGGTTTCGATATCCACGAGTTGAGTGATATCGACGATCTGCTCCCACATGCCGCATCCAGTGTTTGACCAAAAACCGAATGGCCCATTGCTGCTCACAGCGGTCCCGGCGCCCAAGCTTTCGGTGGTGGTGAATCTGGCTTCACCGACACAGGCCGCACCTAATGGCATTAGCTCAATATTCATCCCCAGGTTTGTTACTCCCGACTCTGTGGAGATTGCAACGGCTTGTGCTCCCGTGTCCCAGCTCCTTATATCCGCTTCGTTTAAGGTGAAAGAAACATCCAATCTTTGATTTTGAGAGTAGGCGTTGATTTCAACTTCTTTGTTGCTGACAACAGGGCTATCGAGAATTTCGATCGTGACTTGGGCGTTTGCCATCAAATAGTCTTCGCACATGTCATCGTCAACACTGTTATGGGTCGGCTTTGTTTGAACAAATACGACCGACGATTCATCAACTTGAACGGCTGCATTTGCTGAACCTTCGCCAATGTCCGGCGCAATGGACAATCCGCTGCCCTGCCATCCGAATCCATCCCATTTAAAAGGCGCCTCACAAGTTCCTGCAAGATCAGAGAAAATATCCTTGGGGACTCCGATGTCGGTTTGATCCTCCCATCCAACTGGGGTTTTTGACTCAATTTTGCAGGCATCACCGTCTAAATGCCCATCTGATGCTTCTTGGTTGTTTTTTTTATCAGCGCTACACGCAATGAAGATGTGAACTGATATAAGTGCCAGCATTAAATAGGCCCTGTGCATCTGAATCTCCTTTTATCTGAATAGAGCTTCCCAATTCTTATTGTTTATCAAGGAATAGGCAAATATCGTGCCGATTTTAGTAAAAACGGAAAGTGCTAGCTATCCTTTTAATTTCAGTTGGTTGGGTTATCTCTAAAATGCTATCCGTTTCATGTGGTGTCTACACATGCATACAACCGACACCCTGCTGCAGTATTTTGTTTCCGGCCCGAAGCTATCATCGGTGCAGGTGCCTGCTGAGCCCTTACGGACCGTTGGGCGAGATCAGGACCTCCCGCTTATTGACGCCGTTGGCCGGGCCGACCACGCCTTCTTTTTCCATTATCTCTACGATTCGCGCGGACCGGTTGTATCCAATGCGCAACCG
>JAAUYD010301366.1_pt1 | contig 42696 bp, 33 predicted proteins | sample 7278101 | NCBI WGS metagenome assembly JAAUYD01 (sample SAMN14350128, study PRJNA611818) | marine sediment metagenome | isolation source: surface marine sediment (0.6m) | place: French Polynesia: Moorea | collected 2018-08
ACCTTAACCCCGATTCAAAAGCAAAAATTTCCTCCTATTTGTCCTGATTTTGTCATTGAGTTACGTTCTCCTAGTGACAGATTAAAACCCCTACAAGATAAAATGATCGAATATTTGGATGCTGGTTTACGGTTAGGTTGGTTGATTAATCCTCAAGATCATACTGTGGAAATTTATCGACCTCAACAACCTAAAGAAATATTATCCTTTCCTGTCTCTTTATCGGGAGAAGATGTATTACCTGGGTTGACTTTATTAATTGAATAATGTAAGGCTTTGATAAAAGGAATTTAACCCTACACCCTACACCCTATACCCCACACCCCAAACTAGATATCTCTAGTTATTTTTGAGAACTGGTATGAGTAGATATCATGGAGTTAAAGAACTACGAATTTAACCATGACCACTGTATTAGAATTAAAACCTATTATCCAATTAACCTCAGAGGAATTTTATCAACTCTGTCAAGTTAATCCAGAATTACCCTTAGAATTAAGTCGTAATGGAGAGTTAATTATTATGTCACCGGTGGGGGGAGAAACAGGCAATAAAGAAGCTGATTTAAACTTTCAGATTAGTCTTTGGAATCATCAAACTCAACTCGGGTTAGTGTTTAGTTCGTCTACAGTGTTTGATTTACCCAATGGGGGAAACCGTTCCCCTGATGTTGCTTGGATCTCGAAAGAAAGATGGGATACCTTAACCCCGATTCAAAAGCAAAAATTTCCTCCTATTTGTCCTGATTTTGTCATTGAGTTACGTTCTCCTAGTGACAGATTAAAACCACTACAAGATAAAATGATCGAATATTTGGATGCTGGTTTAAGGTTAGGTTGGTTGATTAATCCTCAAGATCATACTGTGGAAATTTATCGACCTCAACAAACTAAAGAAATATTACCCTTTCCTGTCTCTTTATCGGGGGAAAAAGTGTTACCTGGGTTGACTTTATTGGTTGAATAAGTTGCCTATCTTTTACTAAATCTTCTTATCCCGAACTCAGGTTGATTAAATAATTATCAATTATTAATTGATAAACTTGAGTTAAACTGAACTGGAATTAACCTATTTTACCCCCACACTTTCTAAAACAAGATTGATATTTTTTCTAACGGAGTTAGCAGAAATGTGTAATGCTTCTTGTTCCTGTGATGTTAATTTGACTTCTAATATTTTCTTAATTCCACCACAACCTAAAAAGCAAGGAACCCCGATATAAATATCATTTAATCCATATTCTCCTTGTAAATAAGCGGCCGTTGGCAACAAGCGAGATTGATTTCGTAAAATGGTTTCGATCATGACATAAGCAGAGGAAGCTGGTGCATAATAAGCCCCTCCGGTTCTCAATAATTTAACCACTTCTGCTCCCCCTTGACGGGTTCTTGCCATTAATCTATCAATCGTTTGGCTGTCTAATAACTCTGTAATGGGTATGCCATTGACGGTACAATAGTTAGGTAAAGGCACCATTAAATCTCCGTGGCCTCCTAATACCATTGCAGTGACATTGGCAGTAGAAATGCCCAATTCCATAGCAATAAAGGTTTGCAAACGGGAAGAGTCCAACACTCCAGCCATCCCCATCACCCGTTGTGAGGGTAACCCAGTCACCTTGTGGGTTAAATAGGTCATGACATCGAGGGGATTGGTAACAACGATGAAAATGGCATTGGGAGAGTGTTTAGCGGCTTTTTCAGCCACTTCAGCGACAATTTTAGCATTAATTGCCAAAAGGTCATCCCGACTGATACCGGGGGTTCTAGCCCGTCCTGCGGTGATGACCACTAAATCCGCTGCTGCTGTCTCTTCGTAGTGATTTGTCCCTGTAACCTGACAGTTATGATCTTCCAATCCTTGGGCTTCCATTAGATCGAGGGCAACCCCTTGGGGAAGTCCCTCTACCACATCTAAGAGGACAACATCGGCCAAGTCTTTTTCGACGATGCGTTGGGCTAGGGTTCGTCCTACATTACCGGCACCCATGATGGCTACACGGAGGGATTGACAGGGGAGAAGGGAGTCGTAAGAGACAGTCATGATATTTTAATGGTTATTCTACGGGTTCTAGTTGGTCGAGGCGTAACCAAACACTGGGAGTAGGAACATAAAATCGAATGAGGGCATATTCATCATTCATATCAAGAATTTCCCCTTTACTTTCAAATAGATAGGTGGGGAAGCGGTTATCACTGGCTTTAGCTTCTACACTATTTTCTAGCTTTTCTTTGATGACGCGCACTAATGCACCTTTTTTAAGTTTAGCTGCCATGATGGTTCCTTTACTCTCAGTTCTTACGGTTCCTATTAATCTTACCAAGGGAAAATGAATAAGTGGCTATTGATCGTTAAACAATTAGGTTTAATCAGAGGATTCTTGAAAGAGAACTTTAACAAGGGTTCCTTTACCCACTTGAGAAACAACATCAATTTTTCCCCCACATTGTTCGATTAAGTGATGGACAATGGTTAATCCCAGTCCCACCCCTTCAACCCGATGATTGAGGGCGTTCCTTCCCCGATAGAAGCTATCAAATAGTTTGGGAAGATCACTGGTGTCGATACCCATTCCTGTATCACTGACGGATATTTCCACCCCTTCGGATTTTAAGTTCGCTTGTACGGCAATACGTCCCCCTTGTGGGGTAAATTTGAGGCTATTGTGAATAATGTTTTGTAGGATGCGTCTTAACCACACATTGGGACAAGCAACCGGAGGAAAACCGGGGGGAACCGTATAACCAAGGGTGATCCCTTTTTCTTCGGCGATCGCTTGATAGGTACTAACAATTCCTGGAACCACTTCTTCGAGGTGGACAGTGGGTTCTGCTTCTTCTAAACTTTGGTTGAGTTGTAATAGTTCTTGTAAGCCTATCAATAGGGTATTTTGGCGATCGCATTCTCCTTTCAACAGATCGATATAGCGTTGTCTAATATCCCGTTTATGTTGTTTGGATTCTAGCAACCGTAAGGCGGTTTTCATGTTAGTTAAGGGGGTACTCAATTCCCTGGTTAGGGGTTTGAGAAACTCTTCTCCTAGGGTTAAACTTTTTTGGGAGGCCGGTTGGATGGTTTCGGGTACAATGTTAGGACTAACCGATGAACCCGAAGTCAAAAATTGAGTCCATAATTTTGTTAATAGGGTAGTATCCACTGTACTCGGCAAGGGAAAGGGTAATACTGAGTTCCCTAACAGTTCGACGGGTGTAGTATCTGTAATAGTAATCAGATGCTTGATCCCGGTTAATAGCTTTTGAATCACCGTAGGATTAAAACTGTAGATAACTTTGAGAATCGTAGGTTCTAGGAGTCCTGACGGGGGGTCTTCGTCTGAGGGAATTTGTTCTTGTGCCAAAATCAGATTACAGAGTTGAGGGGAGAGAATTAGGCAAAAATGCTCCCGTCTTAGTTGGCTACTGGTTTCTAGTACAATGGGGGTAAAGTTATCTTGGGACGAGTAGGTTCCGTGAGAACCCTGACGAGAGGGCGCGGTTCCCCCACTACGACTCATGGTACAACGATAAATCTGTTCAGCCAAGCCTTCTTGATAATAGGTTTCTAGGTTAGTCCACCAACGGGAATGGGGCGGTAATTTTGCCCAAATGGTGGCTTGTATTTCTTGATCAATTAAAAATTGCATCGAGGTATCAACCCACTCCCGAAAGGTACTAGCGGAGACTGTTAGGGGGGATATATGCGGATCAGAGGTTTGGGTTAGTTGATACAGCGAAAGTTCTGGGGTAGTGGGAAGATTCATCCGTTTATAATCGCTCTTTTCTTATGCTTTAATATTTTCTCATTTTTCTGGATTAATTGAGTAATGTTTCTAAGTTTTGTTAACAATTTTTATAATTTGTCACTTTTGACGGTTTTTATTTTCCAGCTTTTATCAATTTCTGCTTACTCCTTACTAACTAACTAGGAAAAATTCAATGAATCGCTTTCATTATATTATTCTGATTTTTGCTTATTTTGGGGGTTTATTGATAACAGGATTGTGGGGTTTTCCTAATTCTAATCCGTCTTGGCAGCAATGGATACTTGTTGTTTTCTTAATTACTATTATTCCTCCTAGTTTATTTATTGTATTAAATAATCGTTGGCGACGTTGTCCTAAATTCCCATTTTGGTTGATTGTTTCTCTGGTTGCTTTATTAGCAGTCTTTTATTTTCAATGGCGGATTCCTTCTCCTGCTGTTACGGATATTAGTTACTCAATTCAAGATAATTTTAGCTCTCAAAGGGTTCAAGTATTAGGAAAGCTTTTATCTGAACCTAGATTAACTAATAATAATCGTAAAAAGTTTTGGTTACAAGCCCAAAGGGTTAAATTACTTGATCACAGTGAGGACTTTAAAACGGTCACAGGGAAAGTCTATATTACTTTGCCTATAAATGAAGTTAAGCCTATTTATCCTGGTCAAGTTCTTATTATTGAAGGAAATTTATATACACCGCGATCGCCTAAAAATCCAGGAGCTTTTGATTTCAAACAATATTTAGCAAAACAAGGATCATTTTCAGGAATTAAAGGAGAAAAAATTGTCTTTATCGGCAAACAAAATCTTTTGATATGGACTCAACTAAGATCTCGAATTATTCAAGGATTTACTAAGTCTTTAGGGGAACAAAATGGATTAGTGATTAGTTCGATAATTTTGGGAAGAAGAGCGGTTGACTTACCGCCAGAAATTCGAGATTTATTTGTTAATATTGGACTATCTCATGTTTTGGCAGCATCAGGGTTTCATGTTGCTTTATTGTTAGGAATTATTTTCTGGATAACTCAATCTTTATCTCCTACTAAAAAGTTAATTATTGGCATAACTATTTTAATCATATACGTAGGTTTAACTGGAATTCAACCGTCGATTTTAAGAGCAACTTTGATGGGAATTGCTATTTTAATCGGTCAGGTTTTGGATAGGAAAACAAATGCGTTGGGAGCGTTGCTATTATCTGGATTTTTATTATTAATTTTTAATCCTCTTTGGATCTGGGATTTAGGATTTCAATTAAGTTTCTTGGCAACGTTTGCTTTATTGGTAACCAGTCCCGTTATTGAAGCTAAGTTAGATTTTTTACCCCCTAAACTTTCTTCTATGGTAGCTGTTCCTGTCGCTGTTTCTATTTGGACATCTCCTTTAATTATGTATGTTTTTCATAGTTTTAGTTTTTATACAATTCCTTTTAATATCTTAGCAACTCCTTTAATTATGTTTTTGGTAATTGCAGGGATAATTAGTGCTATCTTTATCTTAATTATTCCTACTATTGGCATAGAAACAGCTAAAATTTTATTTTGGCCAATAGAAATTTTATTACAATCTGCTCAACAAATACCTCAATTTACGTTAACTGCTTTTGCTGTTGGACAAATATCTTTAGGAATTTTGATAATAATTTATGGTATTTTAATTACAATTTGGTTGAATAAAACCTGGCATAAACGGTGGAAGTTAGGTGGAGTAGTTATTATTTCATTAATTATTCTTCCAATTGTTTATAAAAATCTTACCCTATTTAAAATTACTCTTTTAGAAGGTAATGATATCCCTATTATCGTTATGCAAAATAGAGGAAAGGTTACCGTTATCAATATAGGTAATGAGTCAGATGTTAAATATACATTATTACCTTTTTTATATGAGCAAGGAATTAATCAGATTACTGCTGCTATCTTTACTGACTCTCAAAATCAGCTTCCTATCTCACTCCTTGAACAAAAAATTAAAATTAATCATACGATAAATCTATTTAGTAATCAAAATACCCTTGATACTAAAAGACAACTTTCAGTTAATTCAATAAGTATAAAAGCCTTAAATCAATCCCCATTAATTTTAACCTGGAAAAGCCACAACACCCCTTGGTTATGGATAAATAGTCAAACAGAAGAGATTAATGTAGTCTTAGACAACCAAAAACAATACTCAGATATAATTTTATGGTCTGGAAAAAAACTATCATTAAATTGGGTCAAATGGTTTATAAAACATAAACCAAACATGGTTATTATTTCTACTAAATATATTCCAAGATTTATTAAGAATGAATTGACAAAACGCCATCTTCAATGGTATTGGATACAAGAAGATGGTGCGATTCAATGGACACCCAAACAAGGGATTAAACCAATATTAAGAAATCAAGAAGAAGATAGCTAATATCTGTATTCTGAAATACTTTTGAAATCTTAATAAATAGAAAAGTTAGTTAAAACAATCACAATGTTTTTTTCATTGAAGTGTTACCTTAGAAAAGGATAAAAATTTCCCTAGAATTTTAATGATGAGGATTGTTTCACTAACCCTGAACTTTTAGGGCAGGGATTGCCTAGACCAATCTAGACACTAAGTGGTGAATACCGCATTGAGACACAGTTTGGCACACACTTCCAGATACTTCCCTAGTCTGGACTATCTGTAAACCTAATTGGTTAGGTGCTGTTGGACAGGACATCTTAGTTGTGTTGCGGTAAGGGACTTCAAACGAGTTTGCGAGTCTCGGCCTTATCGGTATTTCAAAACTCGCCCCCGTTAGGGGATTGTCAAGCCGTTCTTATCCTTAAAGGACGGGGTTTCAAACCCAAAATTTTCGATGAATAATCCACAGCTACCATCTAAGTGTACAAGTAACGAACTCGAAAAAGCAGCCATTAACCGCTTCCGTACCTATATAGGTTCTCTCCCTTCCCAGTGTCGTATTTTCCGTGAACCCTGGAACGATTCAACTGTTATCTGTCTTGATTTTGTACAATGTCCTCATTTGCTAGACTCTCTCAAAGAGATGGAACCTTCTTTAGTAGAAGGGGTTAAAAGATTAGGATTAGGAAATACTATTGTTTTTCGTCTGGGGAAAAAGTTGATGGGATGGAAAAATATAGTTTCTTAAACTCAAATCTTGCACCTTGTTTAAAATTAGGTTTTGTTGGGTTTCGTTTTCATCACTATTAAGTATGTTAATTTAACGCTACAATAAAGATAGGCTATGGGAGGTATTAACCATGATCAAACTTTACCTATTAGCTTGGTTTCCCATGATAATTATTGCCATTCTTAACGCTATCGTTAGAGAAACAACATACCAGAAATTTGTAACAGAATTACAGGCCCATCAAATTTCTACGTTAACCGCAGTCATTGTATTTGCTGCTTATATTTGGGGGTTAACTTCTTTATTTCCTTTAACATCCTCTTTTCAAGCAATTATCATAGGATGTTTATGGTTAGTATTAACGGTGATATTTGAGTTTTCTTTTGGTCATTATGTGGCTAAAGAGTCTTGGACAAAACTATTGAAAGATTATAATCTATTAGCAGGACGAGTCTGGAGCATTTTCCTTGTTTGGCTCACTGTTGCTCCTTGGTTATTCTATCAATTTCATATATCGTTTCCGTCATCGAAATGATATGATTCCAGTGACAATAGGAATAACTTATCTGACCAATTAAAATAGTGGAGCTAAGCGGACTCGAACCGCTGACTTTCACAATGCCATTGTGACACTCTACCAACTGAGTTATAGCCCCTAGGAAATTCGATCAAAAACCGAATTAAATAATGTCCATCTTTTAGTATGCCTTGATTAAAGGTGTTTTGTCAAGTCTTTGAACAGAAAATGATTAAAGGGAAGAAAGGCTCAAATCCTTTGTAATAAGTTAACGCCATGAGTATCTGTACCACAGGTGTAATAGAGTCCGTAAAGATTACTTAAATTTAAGACGGTTTCCGTTTGACGAGGGCTAGTTTTCCAGGGTTTGGGGTTATTATAAGCATAAAAGGCTTCAACCCCATCGATCCCTAGATCAACTGCGATAGGAACAACTTTTTGAGCAGAATAAGGGTATCTTTCTGGATGAGCTAAAATGGCCATTCCTCCCGCTTGATGAATAGCATGAATAACGGTACTAGCTAACCCTTGATTTCCTATGGGAGATTCTCCCCAAACATAGGGTTCAATGACTGGATGTTCGGGATTAAAACCATAACCTAAGATATGAACTTCAATATCAAGTAAACGAGAAGTAATTTCAATTCCTGTCCACAAATGGGGTAAACTTCTCTTTGGCTCTTCTAAAGATGTTTTTTTGAGCCAGTTTTGAGCAATTTTATAACCTTCAACGGAATGATGATCGGTAATTGCTAACCCTTTAAGTCCAATGTGTGCAGCTTGTTTAATCAGTTGTTCAGGAGTCAATTGTCCATCGGAACAAATGGTGTGCATATGAAAATTGTACTCATAAGGACAACTGTGAGCATTGAGTCTTGACCAGACTTCTTGTAAAGTTTGTGTATCTTGAGACGATGGTTTCGTTGAAGTTGAAACAATCATAATGGTTGAGAGTAATCCGTTAAAGATTGCGTTTTGTTACATATTGGTAACAATTCTAAGTATAAGCTGTTTTTACTTGATTTGGTGTGATCCATAATGCAAACTTTATAGATCGTCTTAACCTACCCCATTACTTTTAACGGTAAGATAGGGTAAGACAATAGGGATTAGAGTCTGGGAACAGCGGATGTCAGAGCTTTCTGTACAAACCAATAATTTAGGATGGCAAATTTCTCAATGGCAACAAAGAATCTCAGAAAGGTGGGAATTAATTGGGATGAAATTGAGTAATAATCTTGCTAATATCCCTTTTCCTTCTTGGTTAGATTCTCCATTGGTTAAAGTTATCACTCATCTTATTTTTTGGGGAGTTATTGCTTGCTTATTGATTTGGATAACTTGGAAAGGACAGCAGTGGGTAAAATGGTACAAACGAAACATCAAACTTAATACAACACCAAGGATTATCAAATCAGTCCAACAGTCTACTCAAAATAGTTCTCTTGAGGATTGGATTATTCAAGCACAACAAGCACAACAACAGGGAAATTATCAACAAACTTGTCAATGTTTATATCAAGCTATGTTACAACAATTACATGAGCGAAAAATTGTACCGCACCAATCGAGTCGCACTGATGGAGAGTATAGGAAAATAATAGAAAAAATTCCTCAATCCCAACCCTATCAACAGTTACTAGAGATACATCAAGAACTTTGCTTCGGCAATTTTCCTGCTTCCCTCTCTTTAGTAGAAACTTGTTGGCAAGCTTATGAGAAAATTGAAAAATCATGATTCTATCCCGTCGTCAATTATGGTTGTTCAGCAGTCTATTTATCGGTTTTATTATTCTTTTAACCTTGTTAGTTGCTCCCACTCGTAATCAATCAATGAATGGGTCTACTTTTGCAGTTTCTCCCGATGGATATGCAGCTTGGTATGAATTTATGAAGCCAAGAAAAACCCCTATTGAAAGATGGAAAAACCCTTTTACAAATTTAGCAGAAACCGATTCAGACAACTCCATAACTTTATTAAGAGTTTATGGCAAATTACCGCAATATTTAGTTAATGAAGTTGAACTTGAATGGGTAAAAAAAGGTAATACTTTAGTGATTTTAGCACGCCGAGGTACTGTAACAGAAGCGGAGTTTAGTACCAAACATGATACGGATTTTGGTCAAGTTAAGATTGAAACAACTCGCAGAATAAGGGAATATAATCAAGCTATTCTTAAGGATGAATTTGGGGCAATTATTGAGCAGGAAAATAGAGGAAAAGGACGATTAATTTATAGTACAACCCCTTATTTAGCAGCTAATGCTTACAAATCTTTTCCTGGAAATTTTGAGCTTCTGGCTAATTTAATTGAATCTTCTCAACCGTCTCAAATATTAGTGGATGAATATATACACGGTTACAAAGATAAAGATGTAAAAGAAACCCAAGAAAATAATAATGTTTTTCTTTATTTATTAAAAACTCCATTTTTAATTATTCTGATTCAAGGATTATTGCTAATTGTAATTTTCATTTTCGTCAATAATAATCCTTTGGCAAAAAATAAACGAATAGAACAGAAAGCAACTAATAATAGTCAAGAATATATAAACGCATTAGCCACTGTTTTACAAAAAGCAGAAAGTCGTGAATTTGTGATCAAAACTATAGGAAAAGCAGAACAATTACAACTACAAAAACAATTAGGACTCAAAGCAGATCAACAGGACTTAGATAGTGTGATTCAAGCTTGGAGTCAACAGACAAAACAATCACCTGAAATTTTAGAAACTTTGCTGAAATTCTCCACGACAAAACCTCCCTTAAGCGATGCAAGGTTGCTTGAATGGATGAAAAAATGGCAAACTATTTATCAAGAAATTAATCCAAACCCATCGAAAAATGACAACAGATAATAACCAATTCCTCATCATTCGTCAAACCCTCGAAGAAATTCTCATTGGTCAATCTATTATTATTGAGCAACTTCTGATTGCCCTATTGAGTGGCGGTCATGTTATTATTGAAGGGGTTCCAGGAACTGGAAAAACCTTATTAGTGAAAGCCTTATCGAAACTTATTCATGCAGAGTTTCGACGGATTCAACTAACACCAGATATTTTACCCTCAGATATTTTAGGAACTAATATCTTCGATTTTAATACTCGTAATTTTACCCTAAAAGAAGGTCCAATTTTTACAGAGATTTTATTAGCAGATGAAATCAATCGAACCCCTCCTAAAACCCAGTCTGCTCTCCTGGAAGCGATGGAAGAACAACAAGTTACCTTAGATGGTAAAACCCTACCATTACCTCCTTTATTTTGGGTCATTGCTACACAAAATTCCTTAGAATTTGAGGGAACTTATCCCCTTCCAGAAGCTCAGTTAGATCGATTTTTGTTTAAATTATTGATTGATTATCCTGAACGTTCGGCTGAAAAACAAATGTTAATTCAAGCAAAAACAGGCTTTCAAGGCAAATCTACTGACTTAAATAAGTTGCAACCCATAGCAACTATTGAAGATATTTTAACGGCGAGAAAAGCAGTACAACAAGTTGAAGTTAAAGATAATATTGTTAATTACTTATTAGATTTACTGGAAAAAACCCGTCAACATCCTGATATTGCTTTGGGTGCTTCCCCCCGTGCTGCGGTAGTTTGGTTACAAACCAGTAAAGCAAAAGCTTGGTTTGATGGTCGTAATTATGTGACTCCAGATGATATTAAAACCATTGCCATTCCCTTACTTCGTCACCGTTTAATTCTCAATCCAGAAGCTGAATTAGAAGGATTAAAACCCCAAGGAATAATTGAGTCAATTCTTCAACAAGTTGCTGTTCCTAGATAACTAACCTGAGTTCGGGGTTAGGAGTTAGGAGTTAGTTATTTGACTTTTGATATTGTTTAAGTCCCATTAACTGTTTTAATGATTGATTGCTCATGATTTTACCAGCTAAACGATTGTATTTTATCTTAATTACTGCTCTATTAGTCGCTACATTAGTGGCATTATTCAATGTTCAAATCAGTCTTATTTTACTTGTTTTATTTGATATCACTTTTTTAACAGTGATGGTGATAGATGGTAACAAAGTAAAAAACCATAGAGTCAAAGTGATTCGTCATCCTCTGCAAAAACTATCCATTGGTAGAGAAAATAAAGTAACCCTTTCCGTTACAACGAATTATAAGCCGGCAACAGTCCTTATTAAAGATAACTATCCTCAAGAATTTTCAGTGTCTGTGCCAATTTTAGCTACCAGTATGACCGATCAAAGTCATCAAGATCTTCATTACACCATTTATCCTGATCAAAGAGGAGAATTTTATTGGGGAGATATTCGGATCAGACAGTTAAGTCCTTGGGCATTGGCTTGGTATGATTGGAAAGTACCAGCTAAGCAAAAGGTGGCCGTATATCCTGATTTAATGGGATTGCGATCGCTGCTGATCCGCCTTAGTCTAGAAAATACTGGAACCCTCCGTTCCCGTCGTCGTCTGGTTCAAGGGACAGAATTTAGTGAATTACGGGAATATGTCAGTGGAGAAGATCCCCGCTTAATTAATTGGAAAGCTAGTGCTAGAAGCACTCGTCCCATTGTTAACGTTTTAGAAGAAGAACGAGAACAAACCCTAATTATTCTACTCGATCGCGGACGGTTAATGACCGCACAGCTTCAAGGATTAAAGCGGTTTGATTGGGCCTTAAATAGCACCCTCGCTTTAGCGTTAACAGGGTTAAATCGAGGGGATTTTGTCGGAATTGGCGTGTTTGACCGAGAAGTGGTCACGTGGATGCCTCCAGAAAGGGGACAGCACCAATTTTCTAGAATTATGGAACGTTTAACCCCTCTCCAACCCGTTTTACAGGAACCGGACTATTTTGGTTCTGTCACTCGATTGGTGAATCAACAACACCGTCGCGCTTTAGTGGTTTTAATCACTGATATTATTGACACCATTGCTTCTGCTGAATTATTAACAGCAATGCAACGGTTAACCCCTCGTTATTTGCCTTTTTGTGTCACCCTGCGCGATCCTTTATTAGATGAAATTGCTCATGGTTCCACTGAAAACCTTGAGGATCTTTATAACCGTAGTGTAGCCTTAGATATGCTGTCTCAACGTCAAGTTGCTTTAGCTAAACTCAAACAAAAAGGGATTTTAGTTTTAGATGCACCCGCTAATCAAATCAGTGAACCATTAGTGACGCAATATTTACAAATTAAAGCTCGTCATTTATTGTAAAGAAAAATAAATAATTATCAAATAACATTTTAGCCTTTTCTAATAGTTTGAGAGTTGATTTATAATGATTATTAGGGTAATAATTCCCTGGTAGTTTTATTAAACTGACATTTTGCACTGGCACAAAAATACCTAATAATTAGAGGCAACAGGCAACAGGCAACAAAAAACAAGAAAACTAAAATACAGTTATTGTGAAGTTTTAGATTGATAGAAAATCTTAATTGCTTAGAATAACTTAAGTTTTATTCTCCTGTGCTGTTGCGCCGGAACGAAGTGAGGAACTCCTGACTCCTGACTCCTGAATTCTAAAATTTAGAACCTTATTACAAAGGTGCAAGATGTGAGTTAAATTAACAAAGTGTGGCATGGGGAGATAATCGTTTTATTCTCAGAAATGCAATGAAAATTATCCCCTCTTTTCTGATGACCTTGAGTGTTATTTTTGTCGCACCTAATGCGGTTTCTCAAGTTCTTCGTTCCTCTGACTTCAATACATTAGCCACCACATCTAGTGAAGATTTAAGTGGGGTTGAATCAAGATCTATAGAAGATTGGAACTGGGGACTTGGTGGAGAATTTCCTGATCCTAAACCGTCTACTCCTTTAGATTCTGACAGTTTGAACTTAGATTTGTATGAAACAAAAGTCAGAACACTGAATGAAACTTATGAAGATTTAGATAATCAGTTAGGGGACTATCAACGGCCAACCAGTCGTTTCCCTATACTTGATTTTTAATCAATATTGCAAGGAAATTTTTTCCCGATTAACATTCGATAAATAGGCTGATTTTTATTAAGGGTGGCGATTTCTCTTTCAGTTTGAATGGGAAAAGGATTTTCTTGTAACCAAGTTTCTTGATGTTGCCGTGTGAAACAAGCATTAGCTAAAAAATTCTCTGCCATTTTCTCAGCAACTTCTTGAATATCTGATTGTAAGAAAACAGATCCATTATCCACTAAATAATCAGCGATCACTTTGACGAGATCGGGTTGTACAACCCGTCTTTTTTTGTGACTTTGTTTAAACCAAGGATCGGGAAATTGAATACTGACACAATTTAATTGTTGTGGGGGAAAAGAGGATAATAATAGTTCAATGGAAACATTAATATTACCAAACAAAAAATGTAAGTTAGATAATTGTAAGCGATCGCGTTGTTCATTTGCTTCAATGACTAACGGTTCCCTGATCTCAATGCCTAAAAAATTAAGATGAGGATATAATGCAGCCATCTTTAATAAAAACTTTCCCCTTCCACAACCAATATCTAAATGAAGGGGTTGATGGAGACAAGGATAAATGGTTTCCCACTCAGGTATAAGCAAAGGTTTACGATATTTTGCACTTAACGGGTTAACGTGTTGACGGACACGGACTCTTGCCAAAACTAATCTCTCCTCTTTATCCTCAATAGTAAAGATGCACTTTATGTAAGAACTTTTTTGTGATGAACTTTCGCTTTGCTATTCTCAGCGATCCCCATGTCGCGGTTCCCCACACCATTCAACATCATTCTAAACGTTTTCATATGGTCGAAGTCAGTATTCTTGCTCTAGAAAAGGTGTTAAATCACTTAGAACAGCTTAACTTAGATTTTCTGCTTGTACCAGGAGACTTAACCCAAGATGGAGAAATAGATAACCATAACTGGTTAGCCAAACGCTTGCGATCGCTACCGTTTCCCGTTTTTGTTGTTCCTGGTAATCATGATGTTCCCAGTCTGGATACCACAGAAACTAAGATTGGGTTCCAGGAATTCCCTAGTTATTACGATCACTGCGGTTATGAGAAGCAACGATTATATTATACTCAAGAAATTTTACCTGGGGTGAGAATTATTGGTTTAAATTCTAATCAATTTAATGAGGAGGGAAAACAGTTAGGATGCTTAGATGATGAACAATTAACCTGGTTAGAAACATTATTACCCCAAGTTAAAGATCAATTACTTCTAGTGATGATTCATCATAATGTGATCGAGCATTTACCGCAACAAAGTCGCCATGAATTAGGGAAAAGATATATGCTCGATAATGCTTCTGTATTACTTAAAATGCTAAGATCTGCCAACTGTCAATTAATTTTTACAGGACATCTTCACATTCAAGATATTGCTTATAACCAAGGAATTTATGAAATTACAACGGGGTCATTAGTAAGTTATCCCCATCCTTATCGGATCATTGAAGTCAAGCGACCTCTTAACAGTTCATTGAGCCTTAATATAACCTCTCATCGTGTCAAAAGTGTGCCAGGATGGGAAAATTTAGAGAACATTTCCCGTAAGTGGTTAGGCGATCGCTCTTTTCCTTTTATGGTGAAATTATTAACAGCATCACCGTTAAAAGTATCTCTTGAAGAAGCAGAAAAGTTTGCCCCATTGCTACGGGATTTTTGGTCAGATATTGCAGCGGGAGATGGAATTTTTGATTTTCCTCAGTTTCCGCCTGAACTTCGTCATTACTTTCAACAATTTAGTGCTATTAAAGCTGATGGAACCCCCGCTTTAATTGACAACCAAGCTATGCTTAATCTCTAAAATTAAGTTTATTGTCTTTTAGTTGAAAAAAGTAATTTATAGAAAGGATAAATCCTTTCTATTTTTTTATGCTTAATTTACTGATAATACAATTATCTATCTTTATATGAATTTTATTGAAATTGATTTTTTATTTACGTATTTTTATTAAAATATGTTAATTATTGATTTTAAAATGAATTTTTACATAAACTTTTAATAAAGAAAATGTATATAAATCCTAGATAATACTGATGTTTTTTTTAAGAGAATTGTCAAAAATTGAATGAATGATAAATTCAAGTTAATTGTGTTTTAAAACACAATTAACTTAACCTTTCACACCCATAAGGGGTTAACAAAACATAGGAGAGAATGAGTTATGGTTAACGCAATGACAAGCTCTAATCTAAATATTTTGGATAGTTCTACTATCGATGATTCGGGGGGAGTTGATCCTTTAGTCAGTATCGATAATTCTTCTGATCCCTCAAACATCATGGGAACTGATCCCAATTCCGAACTTGTAACGGTAAGTGAAACTGAACAAGGTTTAATCCAAGATAATCAAGCTGATACTGGAGACGACAGCGCATACTTTGAGAGTAATGTAACGACAGGAGGGAGTAGTGTTGAGGATCCCATTACTGGTAGTAACCTAGAAAAGTCATTAATTTTTACCGATAGAGAACAAGGAAGTTTAGACAGTAGTGATCGCCTTTATGAAGGGGGTTACACTGATAAATATGGGTTAACCGGTCTTAGCAATAACGAAACTGTTACCCTTGACTTAGAAGCTTTTGACTTTGGTAGTTCCTTACAGTTAATTAATGGTGGAACAGGGGAAATCATCCAACAATCTGATCTCAAACCAAGTGATGGATCGATTCATAATCAATTAACGTTTACCACCAACACAGACATAGAATATGTAATTAGAGTTACCTCCATTGAGGATGCAACCACTGGAAAGTATATTTTAGGAACAACGTTAGGGGAACTAACGGAACAATTGTTTTTTACTGATACAGAGATAGGGGTTTTAGACAGTATTGATCAAACCTATCAAGGCCGTTATCGAGATGAATATATTTTGAGGGGTCTTGAGGATCAACAAACCGTTATTCTCGAGTTAGAAAATGTAGGATTTGGTAGTTCTCTGCAATTAGTTAACCGTGAAACAGGGAAAGTGATCCATCAGAATGAGGTGACAGAAACTGAAGGAACCTCCTACAGTCGACTTCAGTTTACCAGCAACAATAATATTGAATATTTAGTGCGAGTTACTTCCATAGGAGAAACCACCACAGGAAGCTATACCCTAGGAACAACTTTCGGAGAACTCACCCCAGGTATTAGCGATCAAACGGTTCGAGGAACCTTAACTGAGAGTGATGAAATGACTGACTTGTGGTCGGGAAGATATACAGACCGATATGAAATTACCAATATTTCCCCCTTCCAAACCATTGATATTAACTTCAACGCCTTCGACTACAATACCATTGTCTTTTTGATTAATGCAGACACAGGAAGCCATCTATCCTCTAAGGTTGGTGCATACAATCGTCAACAAGGCGGTTACACCTCAAATCTTACTTACAGGGCCAAAGCGGATGTTAATTACGCGGTTGTGGTTAGTTCTTATCAAAGCGCACGTACAGGAGACTATAGCTTAACCGTCAATACCAGTTTATCTGTCTCTGGTGGATTTGATTCGAGTGATGACAATGTTCATCCGATTCTGAAAACTCGTCTGATGGATAATTATATCCTTTCTGACCTACAGGTGGGACAAGATGTTGAACTCGACTTAAATAGTTCATCTAATCATCTTGTTCAACTGTTTGATCAAGATACAGGAACGATATTGCAGACCACAAACCAAGCAAATCTCAACTTCACTGTGCAAGATGGGATTAATTACGGAGTGAGAATTTTAGGTGCAGCGGGCGAAACATATGACCTAACCACCAATACAGGGCTTTTATTTGATAGCAATGTGATGGAACTAAATCAAACCATTACCAGTTCTCTTGTCACTAGCGATTCAAGGGCTTATTTTAAAGAGTCTGCTTCTTACCAGAGATTTTATGAAGATAGCTATTACTTATCTTCAGATAGTCTTCAAGGAGAAGATAAAGTAAACATTAAAATCAACAATGCTGAATTTAGTCCCCATTTGTACATTCTCAATGCTCAAACAGGAGAAATTCTTGATTCTCGGGCTACGCTTTATAGTAGCAACCTATCCTACAATTTAGACGTAAAAGAGGGTATTGACTACCTGATTCTGCTTACCTCCTACCATAACGCACAAATTGGTAAATATACTTTCACCGTGGAAACTTAAGGTTAGGGAGCACTCTTACCAACAGTCCACCAAGCTAAACCATAGGGTTGACTCCCTTGATTTACCTGTTGTTTGTACTGCACCCGTATTTTATAGTTCCCTGTCGCTGAAACAGGACAAAAAATATGTTCTGTATTATCTACTTTACTAACGGAACGGCAGATACTTTCAGAGGTATTGTTAGCATTCACTGGCATTAAATAGAGATCGAGATTATTCAGTCCGCGATCCTCAAAATTCTCTCCAACATCGTATTGCTCATTCTTGTTTTTATCATTGAGTTCCACTAATCTATCCCACACTAAGGTAATGGAAACAAAACTATTTTCTGGTAACGGTTGGGAAATAACATACTCTTGATACTTATCCTTGGTAACGGTTTCATAATCCCACCCCATTGTGGGAACTGGGTTCTGAGGTTTCCATTGACCCGCACTAAACTGTTGATAGGCCCGCAACACATTCAAATGGCCGGTTCCCATTTGTATATCGACAGGAATCTCAGGGTTACGGTAGGCATCGGAGTCAAACCAATTATAGTGGGATTTACTAAAAATGGTTCGCATCATCCCTAATAACAAACCAGTCCCCTTATCTTCTACTTTATCGGCAGAATTGAGTAAAACAGCTTTATTGACCTGATGACGGCGAGAGTCCAGACTCCAGTTAGGTTGTTGGGTACGAAGTTGGCGATCGCCGAATTCTTGGAGTAAAGCCACCGAAGCGGTAATATGGGGGGCTGCAAAGCTGGTTCCACTGACTTCTTGGATGGTTCCGGCTAAGTCATAGACGGCTACTTTGCTACCTGGGGCGACTAAATTAATGGCCCGTCTCGGCCCGACGTTGATCTCCTGTTTAATTAAACTGCGGCCAATCCCCACAGGAAGCGCGCTGAGGTTGGCAAAATCCACTTTTGCATAGATTCCCTCCCGTTTGGTGGTGTAGGCGGTGGTGATACCGTTATAGTGGTCTGTGGGAATGGGAATACCCCCTTGTCCTTGGTTCCCAGCGATGACGTATAGGGTATCATGAACCCGCGATGACCAGTCAATACATTGGGTTAAATGGGCGTTGCCGTCTAACTTTGCATCCTTGCGACGATCTTGATCTAAGGATTCTCCAAAACTAAAATTAATGGCGCGTACATCCCCGCTATTTTGTTGGGCAATATGTTGAGTGGCTAGACATTCTTGTGGTTGGCCACCTCCTTTGATCGCACCGATGGCAGAAGCGTATAATCTTGCATCTGGGGCGACTCCTGGCAATTGTTTATCTTTGCTAACCATAACTGTTGCTACCATGGCTGCGTGGTTGTCTAGGTTGCCATTGGATTTAACTGCCCGATTTTGATAGTATACCCCTGCGAGTTTAAAAGTGGGACTCCATGCTGCAATTTTATCGAAACCAAATATTCCTGGCCGTCCAATTTCTACTTGCCCAATGGCTATTTTTTTTCCTGTTAAATTGAGGGGTTGTTGATGTAAGCGATCGGCATAAATGCCTGTTTCTCCTGTGGAAGTATTTAGAGCTAAACTGGGGGTAATTATTGCTGTGACGGTTGTTAAACTGCTGATAACCCAAGCAACGGTTTTTTTCATGTAAATCTATTAACTGATTTTTTTGACTTCTTTCTATTTTATACAAAAAAAATAAGATTCTATCTGTAAAAACTTTCTAAAGAGGATATAGCAGTTCTCATACTTGTGAGATACAAAATTTTCTAGTTTTAGGATTCAGGAGTTCCTCACTCTTTTCCGGCTAAGCGCGAACAGGAGTCTCCGAGTCAGAACTTAAATATTAGGTGTACCTCATGAGTGTGAGCAACGCTAACTTAATAATGTGTGGTTTAAATGTAAAACAGCTTGAGAGAATTATGGTTATAATAATAGGGACGATTGTTAGAAAGTGAAAGATTATGACTTCAATAATTACGTCTAAAAGTTTGTATGAACAAGACTTAAATTTATGGTTACTCACCACCATCAAACAATTAAAAGAAGGTGATTTAAACCCCTTGGATATTGAACATTTGATTGAGGAGTTGGAAGGGTTGGCTGGAAGAGATAGAAGAGAGTTAGAAAGTCGTTTAGAGGTTTTGTTAGCTCACCTTCTTAAGCGATTATTTGTGCCAAGTCCTAATGATTATCGAGGCTGGGAATTAACCATTAAAGAACAGCGTAACCGTTTACAACGTTTACTTAAACAATCTCCTAGTTTACGTAATTATTTTATTTCTGTTTTTCCTGAGATTTATCGAGATGCTTTTGAGTTAGTTTCTTTAGAATATACTGAGGTTAGTTTTCCTCAAGCTTGGCCTTATAGCCAAACGATTGAAGACATTTTCTTTACTCAATTTTGGATAGATCGAAAAAGTTGAATTATCGTCCGTTTATTACTAATGAAATAGTATAAGAATAAAACTATATTTGATTTAGATTAACTCTTGTTGTTTTAGTAAATTATTAATCCAAAGTTTATCATTTTCGGATAAATCTTCTAACATTTGCTTTTGATAATTAATAGCTAAATCATAACTTCCTCGTTCATAAAGACTGTGTAATAAGTCTTGTAAAGGGATTAAGGGTTCTTGATCTTCTGGTTGTAAAGGTAAGGGAATAGAAGGAATTGCTTGTGCTAAATTAAAGGCATAGAGTTCAGCTTGTGGACGGCGATCGCTTCGACTAATTACAATACGATAATCTGATTTAATTGTATCATCAATATTCATGGGCATGATCTCACCTTTGCGTAATAAATCGATTTCTATTAAATGAGTTAAACTCATTAAAACCTGTTCTCTTTTTTTTAGATATTTACTTCTTCCTTCTCCATTTTTTTTATTTTTGGGTGATAAGATTTCAATCACTGTTACGACTTCTTGTGTTTCTACATTTTTAACTTGTAAATACCATTCTTTAATGGTTTCTGGTTGAGGGAGAGAAATAGTTAAAGGTTCAACTTTTGGGGGTGCAACAGCCACATTAGATGAGGTTTCAGTCACATTTGAACTAGGAGTAAAGACAACGTTATCAGGAATGCCTACTAATTCTAAACTATCATCATTATTAGTGTTTGTGTAAACTCTTTGTTCCATAGACATACGATATTTTGGACGCAAGATAGGATTCATATAATCAGCGATCGCAACAATTAAATGAGTATGAACTTGTGACCAAAATAGAGGAAGTTCTAAATAAGGGTTCATTCCAGGAAATGGTGAAGGCATAAATTCTCTCCTTAAATCAGTTTTATAGTCTAAAATACTGCGTTACTATTCGCTTTCGTTGGTTAAAATAACATCTTCATAAATTAACTCAACAGGACAATTAAAATCAATTGATTCTAAGCTTAATTCTTCATTTTCACTAAAACTGTATAACTCCCAAATTTTTTTATCATTAATCCGAAAACACTCAATTAATTTTTGATCAGCACTAACTAAAACATATTCTTTCAAGGTTTCGATTTGCCGATAATTTCTAAATTTTTTACCTCGGTCAAATCCTTCGGTACTAGGAGAAAGAACTTCAATAATTAAACAAGGATATTGCAAGAACTTGAATGCTTTTTTATCCCTTTGATCACAACTGACAACCACATCAGGATAATGATAAGGCCCTTTTTCTGATACCTGTACTTTAGCATCGTTAATTTGTATCTTGCATCCTTTTTCTTTAACGTGACTTCTCAAAGCAGAAGCAAAATTAAAGGTAATATCATTATGAGGAAGAGTTCCCCCTGTCATAGCATAAACTTCCCCATCCATATACTCATATTTCAAGGGTTGTTTTTCCTCCCATTCAAGATATTCTTCGGGAGGCATATAAAAAGGTTCTTTTGCTGCAACCATGTTTAAACCTCATCTTTTAACTAACAACTGATATGGTAGTGGGAGTATAGGTTAGGATAGCTGAGATTCTTGAAAACCAAGGAGAGAGTAATTTTCCCTCCTGCCTCCTGTCGTAACTGAATTTAATGCTTCTAAAGCGCGATCGCGATATTTTCCGTATCTTTCCCGTTTGTTGCGAATTCTGACAGATAAATCGGGTAAAATACCAAAATTAGGGGGCATAGGTTGAAAATGTTTTGGGGACGCACTACTGATAAACTCAAATAAAGCACCCATCATCATCGTAGAAGGTAATATAATAGGTTCTAATCCTAATGCTATCCTAGCTGCGTTGGTTCCAGCTAACCATCCTCCGGCTGCTGCTGCGGTGTAACCTTCGGTCCCAATTAATTGTCCTGCGGCTAAGAGGGTGGGACGACTGCTAAACTGTAGGGTAGGCTCAAGTAACTGGGGAGAGTTAATAAAGGTGTTACGGTGCATCACACCCATGCGGACAAACTCAGCATTTTCTAGGCCAGGAATGAGCCGAAACACCCGTTTTTGTTCCCCCCATTTTAAATTCGTTTGAAAACCGACCATATTCCACAGTTTGCCCTGTTTATCTTCTTGCCGTAGTTGTACCACAGCGTAGGGTCGTTTTTGCTTATTTTCAGGATCACGAAAGTCTCCTAATCTTGCGTCGAATAGTCCTACGGGTTTCAATGGTCCATAACGCATGGTATCTTCTCCCCGTTGGGCTAATTCTTCGATAGGTAAACATCCCTCGAAAAATTTAGCAGTTTCTCGTTCAAATTCTTTTAATTCCGCTTGTTCTGCTGCACAAAGTTCTCCACGAAACTGTAAATATTGTTCTGGGTTGAGGGGACAGTTGAGATAAGCGGCTTCTCCTTTGTCGTAACGGGAGGCTAAAAAGGCGATGTCTGTGTTGATGGAATCCCCGACAATTATAGGGCTGGCTGCGTCAAAAAAGCTCATATAAGCCATGCCAGTGAACTGTTGTAAGTTTTCTGCCAAAACAGGGGAAGTAAGGGGTCCAGTGGCTAAAATAACGATGCCGTCTGAGGGGATTTCCTGGACTTCTGAGCGTCTTAATTCGATCAGGGGATGATTGTCTAGGGTTTGGGTTAATTGCTGGCTGAACACCCCTCTATCCACCGCTAAAGCACCTCCGGCTGGAACGGCGTGTTTGTCAGCAGTGTGGATGATGATAGAGTTGAGATGACGTAGTTCTTCATGGAGAAGGCCGGCCGCGCGATCGCTGGACATGGCACCGAAGGAGTTACTACAAACTAATTCGGCTAATTCTTGGCTATGGTGAGCAGGACTGGTGCGTATAGGGCGCATTTCGTGCAGTATCACAGGAATACCAGCTTTTGCGACTTGCCACGCGGCTTCGGTTCCGGCTAACCCTCCACCAATTACTTGAACTTTTGTGGTTGCAGTTGTCATTAATTAGGTTTTAGTTTCCTTTTTGTTTGGTATAGCATTTCCTGGACTCATGAGGTACACCCAATATTCAACTCCTGAACTCCCGAACTCCCGAACTCCCGAACTCCCAAACTCCCGAACTCCCGAACTCCTAACTCCTAGAACTAGAAGAGTTTGTACCTCACAAGTATGGGAACTGCTATATTAACCCCCATTTTATCTGGTTTGTTCTGTTTCTTGGTTCAATTCTGGGTCATTTTTTTCAGGTTTTTCTTCAATTTTGTCTCCTTTTTCTTTTGCTTCGTGTTCTTCTAAAAGTTGCACAACTTTTTGACGAATTTCTTGATGTCTTTCTACTCCTTCGTAGGCAAAACGGTTAAAATTGTTGCGGACAATTTCTGCTTCAATATATTTTACGCGATCGCCGGTATCGGGGTGAGTGGATAACCAAGCGGGGGGACGGTGTTTGTGTTCATCTTCCATCATTACCATCAGGTTCCGAACTCCATCCGCAGCGTAACCGGTGGCAGCTAGTAATCTTGTACCAAACAAGTCGGCTTGTTCTTCCATACCGCGACTGTAGCTTAAAATAGCTAAGTTACTGGCGATCCCTCCCACATAAGGGATATAATCGACCACACTGCTAGTTAAAGCCCCTTGAGTCATTTGCTGGAAGCCATGAGAAAGGACGGAATGGGCTAATTCGTGGGCTAATAACCCTGCAATTTCTGCTTCTGAGGTTGTTTTAGCGATCGCTCCGGCATTGATGAAAATTTTACCCCCTGGTAAGGCAAAGGCGTTAACATTCTTATCCATCACCACATAAAATTCATATTCAAATTCATCTCTTCCGGCAACTTTAGCTAATTTTTGTCCAATTTCATCAATGTATCCTGTTACTTCGGGATCTTCAATTAAAGTAAGACGATTTTTAAATCCGTCAGCATAACTTTCTCCAATCGCTGCTTCTCCTTGTAGTAAAAGATAGCTCGTTTGAAGGGTAGAAAGGGGGGCAAAAACATTCCCCATTAAGGCTGCACCAATACCACCCATGATGGCATTTCCAACTACATTCCAGGTCATTTGTTCCTGGAGATCTCCTTGATACCGATCTAAATTTTGATCCGCTAATTCTTTAAATTCATCCCGTAAAAAATGGTCTTGATTAAACACAGCAAATTGACGGGCAGTTAAGGAAGCAGCTAACCAATTTTCTGCTTGTTCATCTGCTTCAATTTTAGCTTTGACTAAGGGGGCTTCATTGGGGTACAAATTCACCGCATTTTCTAACACTTTTAAAGCTTCTTCATCGCGGTCATCTTTTCTAAGAATTTCGGCATATTTGATATGACCGGGGATGAACTCTGGATAGTCTCGGGATAATAATTGTAAGGGGGCAATTCGCTTACTTTTATAGACTTCACTTTCGTTCAAACTTTCTTGATACAGTCGCCAGTAAACTCCTCCTCCTGGTAATAAGTATTGTGGGTCATAAACTGCTTGGGCTAGGATTTCGCGGTTTAATTCTTCTTCATTTCCAAAGGGTTCTTTTACTTCCCGATAGAATCTTTCTGCTAATAAAGTCTCACCACATTTATAAAAATGATCCGCTTTAGCCAGGGTGGGATAATGAGTGATTTCTGTTTGAGAAATGGTTAAAATTTCTTCTTTTTCTTCTTGATTTTCAGATTTTTCTTCTTCAATTTCAGATGGCTTTTCTAAGGATAAAGCGTCGGCATTATTTTCAGGTTTTTCTGTTGTATTTTCAGCTACTTCTACAGGAGAGATAAGGGGATGTTTAACTTGAGGAGGGGCGGTTTCACAACTATCAATAGTTGCCGTTGTTGTCTCTTCAGTTTCCTCTGAGTTTTGGGTTTCTGTGGTTTGAGTAGTGGTTGTGTCTACTGAGTTTGGTTGTTTTTTTTCCTCTCCTATATTAGATAAAGTTGGCTCAGGGGTTGTGTTATTATTTTCTTGAGGATTATTATGAGATAAATCTGCAATTTCAAAAGATTTATCATCTCTAGAAATATTTCCTTTCAAAAAGGAGATTTGATTTTGTTCTATTTCTTGAGATAAAGCTAGGTTAGGACAAAGCAAACCAACTAAAATGATGAATAAATACCAGTTAAGTTTCATTCTTATATATTGATTGACAACAAATATTCTTTCTATGTTATAAACTATTTTCTCAATGATCACTACTTTTATGATCATTTTAGATTTTAGGAAATTGGTTTTCTAGATAATAAATTAATTTCTCATCTTTCATAAATCTTAATATTTTGAGAAATTTTAAATTGGGAAGAAATAAAGCATATCAAAGGTTAAGCTAGAATTTTTCCCTTTTATCAACCCAGAAAATTTAATATTTTATTAATTGACATTCACTGAATATTTATTTACGAACTATAATATATTCAGAAAATCTGATGAGTCATCAGTGCAAAGCTGTGGTGTGAGTAAGTAGTATGACGACAAACCGTTCTTCCAAGCGACGGGACAATGACTTACAATGTCCTCAAAAGGCTAAACTCCAGAAAAGATATCATTCTTGGATGGGTTGGAGTATCAGTGTTATTTTGTTAGGATTAGGAGGAGGAACGGTTGCGGGGGGTTTGTTGGTACAACGAAACTTGACTCCTGTAGTAGAAACGCAACTGAGTCGCTTTCTCAATCGTCCTGTAGAATTGGGATCATTAGAAGCATTTTCTTTTAATTATATTCGTTTTGGACAGACGGATCTGTTAACCACACCCACTGATCCGGCTAAAGTATCTATGTCGGGTTTGAAAATTGCTTACAATCCTATTAAGTATATTATAGATGGAAAATTAGACATTAAAGTAACTGCTATCGAACCCTCTGCTTATTTGGAACAAGGAAAAGATGGTAATTGGTTACTGACTCAGTTTAATACATTAAATCCCAATAGTCCTATTCGCTTCAAACAATTGGTAATAGAAAAGGGTAAGGCTATTATTATAGCTCGTTCTGAGAAAGGAGAAAAAGAACAACCCATAATCTTAGAAACCTTATCGGGAATCATTCAACCCATTAATAATAATAGTCAAATTAAATTTCAAGTTGATTCTAATATTGTTGATAGTGGAAACTTTAATATTTCTGGTACCTTTGACGGCGAAAAAAAAGCCAGTAATTTATTAGTTAGGGGTCATCGACTTAATGCTGAAATATTGAGTCAAATTTTGCCACTTCCTATAGGGTTATATTCAGGAACAATTGATGCTAATTTAGAAGTTGCACATCAACAGAATAAACTGATTAATTTACAAGGAGTAGCTAGATTAAATCAAGTTGAGACAAGGGTAGAAGGTTTACCTCAAGTATTAAAAACTCAAGGACAATTGCAGTTTAAAGGAAGAACAATAAATTTTGACGAAGTGATAACTCAGTTTGGGGAAGTTACAGGAGTTGTAAAGGGAAAAATTGATTTAGAGAAGGGGTTGAACTTGGTAGCAAAAACGCAAGTAACCTCAATTACAGATATTTTCAAAACCATTAAACAGCAACCCAAGAATTTACCCGTCGCGGGTAAGGTTCAAGGAGATTTGAAAATTATAGGTTCTTTTCGTGATCCTAATGTTTTGATTTCTTTAGATAACAAGAATTCTCTAAAAGTTGATCGGTTAAATTTTAGTAATATCAAAGCAAATTTAAAGTTAAATAAATCTAAACTTACAATTAATCATTTTCAAGCTATTCCTGATGTGGGAGGAGAAATAAGAGGACAAGGAAGTATCAATCTTAATTCATCTTCTCCTGTGTACTCTATTAATATTGAAGGAAAAAGTCTTCCTACGTCCAGTTTGGCAAGTCTCTATGAAACGAATATTCCCAGTTATATTAAACAAGTTTCAACCACAGTCAATGTATCAGGGAATCTGAAGCAACGTGAAACATTTAAAGTTACAGGAAAGGCTAATTTTCAAGCAGCAGGAGGAACAATACAAGCTAATTATCTTACTTATAGTAAGGGAAATTGGCAAGGAAATCTGATCGCTTCTGGGATTAATACAAATACTTTGAATTTACCAATTGAAAACGGCATATTGCAAGGAAATTTTCAAATTTTTGGTGATATCAAGACACCCATCAAAGAAAGTTTAAAAGCAACAGGTGAATTACAAATAAAAGTGAATAATGGTTGGATAAATGCTCAAAATATAAACTTATCTCAAGGTAATTGGCAAGCAAATTTACAGGTAAATGATACTAAAATCAATAAGTTATTGCCAAAAACAAGTTTACAAGGAATTTTACAAGGCAGTTTTGATGTTTCAGGTGGGTTAAATACTAACCTGAATAAGATTCAAGGTCAAGGTAACGGAAGTTTGACTATCGGAGGAGGAAAAATAGTTGCCAATAATCTATCTTTAAGTCAAGGCAAGTGGTCAAGCGAGATAAAAAGTCATAATGTGGATATTGGAAGTTTAACCAATAAACTTCCTGAACAGTTATCTGGAAAATTAAACAGTAACCTAACTCTAGTTGGAAATATTAACCCAGAGACTTTTTTAGATAGTATTCAAGGAAAAGGTAACGCTGAATTAATGTTATCTGAAGGAACGATCGCAGCGAAGGATCTCACCATTACTGAAGGGAACTTTACCACCACCCTGACACCCACTGCTGTCCCTTTGAAAGCGATCGCTTCTAAATTAACAGGAAATTTATCAGGAAACTTAGAAATTGCTGGAAAATTAAACAAAATATCCCCAGAATATCTACAAGCTAAAGGAAACTTACAATTTAGTCAAGGATTACCCTATATCAATCGTTCTCTAACCACAGCCATACAATGGAACGGACAACGATTAACTTTAGATGAGGTAACTGGATCTGAGTTAACAGCAAAAGGATGGTTAGACGTTGATGTAAAGAAAAAGAAGAATAAATTAGCAGCAATAAAAGCATTTTCTTTCGATATTGATGCAAAAAACTTTGATTTGGTGACTTTACCCTTATCCTTACCTACAGAAAATGTAAACTATTCAGGAAAATTAGACTTTAAAGTAGTAATCGCAGGAACACCAAAAACACCTAATATTGAAGGAGAAATGGCGTTAGTTAACCTAAAAGTTGAAGATGTTAACTTTGAGCCTGTTATTAGTGGAAAAATTCTCAAAAATTCAGAAAAAGGATTAAAATTAGCTTTAAATGGCACAAAAGATCAACTTCATGTCCAACTTGATCCCCAACTAAAACCGCTTACCCTAGCAGTTAAACAGGAAAAGATAGATTTACAAGCAAATAAACAAGATAATCAATGGAAAATTGATATAAGTTCTCTTAGCTTACCTATTATCCAAAAAATTGCTCAGAAAAAACACAAAAATAAGGCTTTCCTATTCCAACCCATGACAGGACAACTATCCGGTCAATTTACCCTAGACTTAGATAATAAGGCGATCGCCGGTCAAAAAGTCGCTATTCTTAACCCTATTGTGGGGACAGTTCAAGCAAAACAAGTTAAAGGAAACTTTCACTACGCTAATCAGAGCTTAGCCATTAATAATGCTAAAATTTTCACCCATAACAGTCAATATGACCTAAATGGACAATTTACCAAAACCCCCGAAGGTCCAGAAATAGCAGCCAATGTGAACATTAATCAGGGTAAACTACAGGATATCTTAGAAACTTTGCAAATTTTTGAATTAGAAGACTTAAAACGGGGATTAAAACCACCAAAATACGCAAAAGCAGCAGATCTTTATCAAAATAATAACAGTTCACCGACTCCCCTGTTCAAAGTAGAAACTGCAAAACAGTCTCTCGGCGATCGCATGAAAACCTTGAACCAAATTACCGCATGGTTGCAGAAAAAACAAAAGAAAAAAGGAGACAATCAGAGTCTGCCAGAACTAGACCAATTAAAAGGGGATTTTGATGGGAAAATTGCCCTAAATATGACCCCAAAAACAGGATTAAAACTTAACTTTGACCTCATTGGACAACAATGGGAATGGGGAAAATATCAACTTACCCAGTTTCAGGCCAAAGGAAACTGGAACGATGGCAAGTTAACCTTAGAACCCTTTAACCTACAATTAGAAGATAGTGTGATTCAATTTGCTGGTCAAATTGGACAAACCACCCAACAGGGACAGTTACAGGTAGTGAATATTCCCTTAGCAACCCTGTCCCAATGGATAAACCTTCCTTCCGTTGTTACCCTAGGGGGACAGCTTAACGGAAGAGTCAACTTAGGGGGAACCCGTAACAACCCTCAAGCATCAGGACGTTTAGCCATCGATCAACCGAGTATTAATCAAACCCTCTTAGATTCAACTCAAGGACAATTTACCTATGAGGGTGGTCAATTTAATTTTATCGCAAGTAGTGTTCTCGATCGCCAGAGTGAACCCTTGACCATCGAAGGAACTTTTCCGTATGTTTTTCCCTTGGCCAAAGTTCAACCAAAAAGCGATCGCTTATCCTTAAACTTTCAGGCCAAAAATGAAGGGTTAACCTTACTCAATATCCTCAGTCAAGGACAAGTTGCTTGGTTAGGAGGAACGGGAGAAGTACAATTAAACTTATCAGGAAAAGTTGACCCAAAACGGGGAATTCCCTATGAACTACAAGCAGATGGTTTAGCCCAAGTTAAAAATGCCACCATTGCCACCAAAATGATGCCCCAAAGCCCATTTAAACAAGTTCAGGGCAAAATTTTCTTTGACTTAGATACCATTACATTTGATAGTTTTACGGGGGAATTTAGTGGGGGTCAAGTAGCGGTTACGGGTTCTTTACCTCTATTAAAATTGTCAAAAAATAGCCCCTCTGTAAACATTCAATTGAATAATTTAGCGTTAAATTTCCCGCAAATTTATCAAGGAGGAGTACAAGGTAATTTGCAGATTGGAGGAAGTATTTTAAGTCCTGAAATTGGAGGCGAAGTCAATCTCTTTGCTGGTAAAATTTTGTTAAAAGATAATGCAAAAAAATCTCAGAAAAATCATCCTTTATTAGCGAGTACAAAATTAAACAATTTGCAGTTAAATTTAGGGGATAAAATTACCATCAATCGGTTGCCTATTTTAACCTTTGCCGCCACAGGAAATTTAGCCTTGAATGGAACCTTAGAAAAACCAGAACCCCAAGGAACAATTACCTTAGAAAATGGTTTAGTCAATCTCTTCGCCAGTCAATTAAGATTGGCCGGAAGTAAAGGTAATACAGCCCAATTTTTACCCAAAAAAGGATTTGATCCTTATTTGAATATTAAACTCTTTGCTTCTGCCACTGAAACAACACAAAATATTATTAACGTTGATCCGAATTCTACAGAAGTACCTGAAACATTTAGTGCCAATAAAGACAGTTTAGAAACAGTTAGAATCAAAGCAAACGTTGAAGGATTTGCCAGTAACATAACTCAGAGTATTGAATTAAGCAGTCAACCTAAACGCAGTCAACAGCAAATTATTACCCTGTTAGGGGGAACCTTTTTGAATACCTTAGGCACAGGAGAAACTACATTGGGATTAGCAAATTTAGCAGGAAATGCCGTTTTAGGACCCGTTCAAGGAGCCATTGGAGAAGCATTAGGATTGAGTGAATTTCGTATTTTTCCTACTCCTTTAATCAACAAAGAAAACTCCCTAGATACCTCTAATATTGGAGTTGCAGCAGAAGCGGGACTCGATTTAACCGAAGATTTTTCCCTTTCCATTCAAACTATAGTTAACAGCGATCGCCCTCCCAAATTAGGACTACAATACCGCATCAATGAGACAACAACTATTAAAGGATCAAGTAACTTTTATGATGATAATCGAGGCAGTATTCAGTTTGAACAACGATTTTGAAGATAATTAATAATTAATAATTGGTGATTGTTTCTATGGTATCTTGGTTCAATACAATTTCAGGTCGTTTTTATTTATTGATGGGGGTTACGATCTTTGCCGTTGCTAATTCTGTCACCCGTAAACTAACAGAATTAGGGGCGCAAAATCTTATTGATGGTCGAAATCCCATTTCTTTTTGTAACGTTTTATTTGTCGGTAATTTATGCGCTTTAGCCGCTTTATCTGGAGTTTATTATCCTCAACTAAAAAGAAGAACTTTTAGTCAGTTATCGTCACGAGATTGGTGGTATTTACTGATAGTAGCCTTATTATCTGGGGCTTTAGTACCGGCTTTATTTTTTAGCGCGTTAGAAAGAACAGCAGTCAATAACGTTATTTTAATTAGTCGCATTGATCCCCCTCTGACTTTATGTTTATCTGTTATATTTTTGGGGGCGCAGGTTAATCGTTGGGTGGTAAGCGGTGCAATTGTATCAACGTTAGGGGTTGTCCTCACTGTGATATTACAACCGCCTCAAAACGATATGATCCAGATGTCAAGCTTTCAATTAGGGGTAGGGGACTTAATGACAGCCGGTGCAGCTATTGCTGCGGCGATCGCCAATATTCTGACTCAAGTAAGCTTACAAAATATCCCCTTAGGCTTTTTTAATGTGATCAAAACCGCCCTTGGTACGGTTATTTTCTTTGTGATAGCATTATTTATCTATGGAAAAGACCATTTTATGGACATCTCTTCCCCTTTACTGTGGCAATGGATGATCGTCTATGGGACTATTATCGTCGTAGTGGGACAGTTATGCTGGTTTGCCGGTTTAAAACGCACCAATGCGTCTGAAGTATCCCTAGCTAACTCATTTAATCCCATCGCTGGCGTGTTAGCTGCTTTTTTGATTTTAGGAGAAACACCAACCGCAGCGCAATATATAGGCGGTTTGGTGATTTTACTAGGAATTATTTGTAATCAAATTGGAATTGTTCAACAAAATAACTTGTCTGAGGACAATCATATTTCCTCATCTGTAGGGTTTAAAGGACTCTAGACTAATGATATTGTAGGGTGTTGGGTGTTGGGTTCGGTTAGATGGGGATTCAAACCCCAACTAAATGTACCTATGGGTTCCTTATTTTTCCACAAAGTTTACTACAGGGAAGTTGTCAACATAAATGAATTTAAACACCATTAAGAGTCCGAAACCTCCCCGTCTGTTATTAGAAGATTTATTTGCTTTTGCCCCTAACCGAGAAATTTTAGGGGGAACTTCTTACTTCATTGTAGAAGAGTCTGGTAACATCTTGATAGATTGTCCTGCTTACCACCATGATCACCTTCAGTTTCTACAGGGAAAAGGAGGGGTCAAGTGGCTATTTTTAACCCATCGTGGGGGAATTAGTCCTTCTCTCAAATCCTGGCAGACGACTTTAGGATGTAACATTATTATCCAAGAACAAGAAGCTTATCTGTTACCAAACATCCCTGTCACGTCGTTTGAAAGGGAAATGGTCATAAGTGAGACTCTAATAGGTATTTGGACTCCTGGCCATTCTACGGGTTCTGCTTGTCTCTATTGGCAAAAACATGGCGGGGTATTGTTCACCGGACGACATTTACTCCCTAATCAACAGGGCAATCCGGTTCCCCTGAAATTAGAGAAAACCTTTCATTGGGGTCGTCAACTCCAAAGTGTCGCTCAATTGTGCGATCGCTTTTCTCCTGATAACCTCCATTATATCTGTCCAGGAGCTAATACGGGCTTTCTACGGGGTAAAGGGTTTATTGAGAATGCCTATGAACGCCTCACTAGGGTTCCCTAAATAGTATAGTTGCTACAAAAAACTACATTTTTGCTCTGTTTGTGAATTTTTTTAATATTTTTTGATAAACTGTAACATATAGCAATATTTTACTCATAAACTTGTTAGGAGAGTAGATGCCAATGGCAGGATTTTTTGGACTATTTAGCGGACGTAAGGCAAAATTTGTGGATGAACCCGATACAACACCGACTCAACCTCAGAAAAAGGAAGCATTTTTCTTAGATAACGATTCCGCCAAAACCCTTGGTGATACTGAGTTCATGCGTAAACCCATCACCATTAGACGGACGTTTGCCAAAGGTGGTGAGTCGGTTCAAGAAATCTCTTCCTTAGAGAAGAAAAAAGTAGGAAGCAACAATATTGTTTCTGACAATAAGGAAACCGGTTCCTCTCAACAAACAACCTCTGCTAAGACAGAACGTCGTAAAGCTGATAATAGCATGGATATGTTCCGTGATATGGCTCGTAGTATGAAGAAATAAATGCTGTCATCTTTCAGCAACAATATCATAAAATTTTTTTCAGGACTTAATGATATTAAGTCCTTTTTTGTGAAGTACCCCACCCTACTCCGTTGAGGGTGGGGCGCGCCTTCGCTCAAGGCGTAACCGTCTTGATACACGGTATTTCAACCGTCTCTTTAGGCGTAGATTTGGGTGCTTCCCACCCTATTTTTAGGTCAGAAAACTGAAGCAAATTTTGACAAGCGTTGATATCTCTGTCGTGATGTACATGGCATTCTGGGCAAGTCCATTCTCTATCTTTTAGGGTTAAATCTTCTTTGATATACCCACAGTTAGAGCATCTGCTTGGTGCGCGTTCCCTTGCGCCGTACGACGGCGCGGGGTCGCACCGCTTTTTGATCATCCCTTTAATGTTTAAATCCTCACAACTAATAACTTGGTTTTCGTTAGTCAGTTTGAGGCTTATCTTCTGCTGATAGTCTAATCTTTGATTAGCAACTTTTTCATGAATTTTGGCTACGTTAACTCTAGCCTTTCTTCTCTTGTTAGAATCTTTGGCTTTGCGACTTAACCTCCTTTGTCTAATTTTTAACCTTCTTAATGAACGTTGAAAATAACGGGGATTCTCAAACTTTTCAGGTTTATTAGTAATACAAAAATTTTTAAGTCCTAGATCAATACCTATCTTCTCACCATTCAAAGGAGCTTTTGGGATATCTAACTCAGTAACAATTGAAGCAAAATATTTTCCTGATGGGGTTTTGCTAATGGTGACACTCTTAATCTCTCCTTCTATTTCTCGATGAATTATCATCTTGATAGGAGACATTTTAGGGAGTTTTAAACAAGACCTGCTCTTGCGGAGGAAATCTCCGCGAGCTTCCTTGTTGAATTTTCCGTCTTCAGTAAGAGAAAAGTGTTGAGGAACTCGAAAAGATTGCTTATTAGACCTTTTCTTGAATCTAGGAAATTTTGCTAATCCTTTGAAAAAGCGAGAGTGAACCGTTTCTAAATCTTTAAGAGTCTGTTGCAATGCTTTTATCATTCTTCAGTTTAGTTAATCAGGGGTACACTAAACCTAGGTAAATCTAGGTATGTGATGAAATTGCTGTTATCTCTACAAAGGTAATTCGAGTTGGATAAACTCTTCCTTTATAGAGCTTAAACCTCCCCGATACCCCATCGGGGGATATTCTGACTCTACAGCTAAAGCCTCCGACTTGAATTTAGTTGATAACCAACCATGTTCAAGAGCATAACTAATACTGTATCCAATAGAGTGCAGATATCGCACGGTACGATGCAACAATATCCGTCTAACGTCTCGATACTTCATATATCGAGTAATTTCTTCATCTGTACCACGATGAACAATTACGTTAGCAGCATTGTAATCACTTTGCAATACCTCCCCGTTATAACGGTAAAACCAATCTCCAACCCGACTCCCTAAAAGAGTCCCCGTCTGGAAATCAGTTTGCGAGGTATAGGCAGCACAAACGGTTTTAACGGTTGAACCCGTTTGTTGTCCAATTTCTTCGAGTGAAGTCTGTAATTCTCCTTTAACCCATTGGTTAAGTTTTCGATTGATGCGTTTTGAAGATACGAAGAAGTTAATAGGAGTTGATAAATCTTCTGCATAGATATTCGTTGGTTCAGTTAATACCTGTCTTAATCCATGTCTAATTAGATTTTTAATTTCTGATTTATCTCGTTGTAATTTTCGATTTTGAACCTTTCTTCCTAAATTATTTGAGAAAATTTTGTTTCTTTTATTTCTATTTTTTAAGTTAAGAGCATGATGATATAAACGAGAGCGATTTTGATTAGCTTTATTAATTCGCTCCGTTTTAGCGGTTAATTTTTCTCCCAAGTTTGGGGCTATCACTCTCCCATCACTGAGATAAAATCCTTCTGTATATCCTTTATCTAATCCCAGTGTATTCTGCGGTTTTTCGTAATTGTTAATCTCTCGCTCAAAAGCTGTATGAACTTCTAAATCTCCCTGATTATCAATTACTCTAATTTGACCAACAGGTAATCGATTAGACTTAATAATTAAAGTGATTCTTTGACCTCTAGCTAATCCCTGAATGTCCAATCTAATTCGATAACGGGATGACCTTATTGCTTTATAGCCTCCCTTTTGATAAACAACCTGGTTTCTTAAAAAGGTATGTCCTCGTTTATATTGTTTTCTCCACTGACGATGTAACCAAGGGTTTGATGTTGGGTCTAATTCAAGTAATTTGAGCAGTTCTTTTCTTAGATTTTCTTCAGTGTTACGAGAGTATATTTTTCTAATTAAATATGTTTTCGCTGCTTTTTGTTGTGCCGTAATTGCCTTAAAGCAATCATTGACTGACCACTCAAATAACTTAGAGGGAAGTCCTAGAGCTGATGGATGCAATACTTTTCTAACAATCGGGTCAGCTTTTTTCCAGTTCAACCCCCATCCTTGTAATGAACCCAGTTTATTGTAGGTCAAAGCACGAGCCACACCACATTTATCCATAATAGCTAGTAATTGCTGTTTGTCCGAGCAATCGACTACTGGCATGACTTGAGTAAACTTCCCCATAAACCTTGGTAAAAAATTTATATGCCAGTATTATACCAATATTTACTTGGGACTTTGAACCTCTCAAGAAGAGGAATCTTCCAGGTTGGCTAAGGTGGCACTGTGCAAATCTTCAATTAATTTCTGATTTCGATGACTTCGCTTCCCATACAAACGGGCTGCAAATACTTGTATGATTTCTAAAACATCTTGCACCAGTTCTTCTTCTTCGCTCATGGTCGGTTTACGATTAATCACTATCACTTCGACTTGATAATGATTACACAAGGAGAAAATTAGCTCACTTCCAAACCTCAAAAGTCTATCTTTATCAGTAATAATCAAGCGCGAGACTTCTTCATTGAGAATTTTGTCTATCAGTTTATTGAGTCCTCGTTTTTTATAGTTAAGTCCCGAACCAAGATCCTTGATTAATTCAACTTGCCAGCCTTTATTTTCACAATAAGCAATTAAAGCATTGGCTTGACGTTCTAAATCCTCTTTCTTATCTCTAGTTGAGACTCTTGCGTAACACAGTGTTGGTTTTTCATTACGTTCTTTTTCTTCGATTCCTGCTAAGGCTGAAGCTAGAAAACGGCGATGACCACCTTTTGTTCTCTCGCTTGTAATTCGACCTTCAGATTCCCAACGTCGAATGGTATCGACGCTTACACCGAAATAGTCTGCTGTTTCTCCAATGGTAAAATATCTAGGCATAACAACATTATACCTAGGTTTACCTAGATATTTACCCTACTGCATTAACCGCGTTTTATGGTAAATTTGTATGGGAGAAGTTCAGGTAGAGAGAAATTGAGAAAATCCTAGACATTAATATGCAGTTCTGTCTAGGATTCTAGGGTTTCTTGTGTTCTAACAAAAACTCACTATTCGATTATCTTACTTTCTCCAGTAATACCCTTGAAATGAAACGTTCCTACCTCTTCGCGGTAAGTAGGTTTAATATCCCGCAACATACTGATAGCCATTGTTTCCCCTAATAAGTTGCCACCGGTTGCCTTACTGGTTCCTGGACATCCCGAGGTGGTTCCATCGGTGCGATAGTGCATTCCTGCACCATCTCGGAAGAGGGTAATATTAGCAATGAGCTTATTGAGTTCCCCATGAACGCTTAAGGTTTCGCCTCCTGTGTAGGCAGTCAAACCTTGACCATCAGCAGTAGGAACCACAGGACTAGCAATGGGACGATCTTCAAAAAAGGCTTTGGCAATGGTCGCACCCGCTGCAATAAAGACCGAGTGGCCTCCTGGATAAGCAGGATGCGCCGGCGAACCTTCAGGGAAACCCATCGGTAACAACCAAGTTCCCTTTCTGTCTCCTCGAGAAAACTTGAGATTTTGTAGGGTATTGTGTTCAAGAATGCGATGGAGTACCTTGGTTTGTTTCCACACCTCTGCCCCGTCTCCAAATAATTTATCGAAGGTACTATCAAAAGGCTTACCTAAAATACCCAGTCGGAATAACTCTAGACGTTGTGCATAAACTTCCGGGCGCAAACGCAAATGAACACACCACTTTTGGAACCAAGCGTGTTTGAGTCCATAAACAGCAGCTAAGGCACTATTGACAGTAATATCTGGTCCACCCAGACTACCAAAGGCCTCAGATGTTGTAATAGCCCCTTCTGCGTTCGGATCTCTGGCGTAGGGACTCGCTGAAGAAATCGCAGCCATTTCCCCTAATAAAATAATCGTTGCCCAAAGACTAGATTGATGGGGAAAATCCACATGAACCCACTGGCCAGCATCCCGTAACGTAATAATGTAGCGTCTTCCATCCAGAATATCAGAACCAGTGGGATCGATATCCCCATTATTCACTGATTTCCAGGTTTCAAGATCGGTGATGTAGTCAAGTCCTTCTCTGGGGTAGAGAGAAGTTTGATGAATAGGTTGATTGCCAAAGATGAAATCTTTGAGTAAAAATTGAGAAACATGGGGACCCACATCGCATCCTTCATAGGGACCACGGAAAATAGTTTGAGGGGTTACTTTAAAACCAAATTCTTGTTTAAACCCTAAGTTATTGAGATCCTCGCAAGCTTCCTTGATTAATGAACTTTGTTCATATTGATCAAAGCGTACATCCCGACATAAAGCCATCCAATACCGTTCAACCATATCAATGGCAGTATTACGACTATCAAAAGCCGGTTCCGGTTCCATCCGAGATCCGTGGGAGTCATTACCGATCAATTGAAAAGAGTAGGCATTAAGCGGGTTCGCTAGTAATCGTTTTCCTCCTCCTAAGATCACCTCTTCAAACCCTTCTTGGGTTTCTTGAGCGATGGCATCTAAAAGAGACTGAAAAGAATCAGGATCAACTAAACCAATATCATCGTGTTTTAAGGTTTTCGTAAAAGAACCAAATCCGAACAAATTAATGGTACGGTCCTTCATCTTAATAGGGCCGTTTTTGAAACGTTTTTGATCGCCATTGGTTTCAGGTGGTTTGGTTACGAATTCATTGAAAGCTTCTTGAGCGGTATTTTCACGGATATCCTTAGCTTTTTGGCGACGGGCAGGAAAATCTCGGTTTACAGGCACAGTTAAATCTCCCTATTGAACTTTGGACAAAAATCAACTTAGGTTCATCTTGGTGTCAAGATATCTGAAACCAAAAGTTAACACAACCTAATTTAACGAATTTAACAACCTAATTTAATGAATTTAAGGGTTCCGTCGCAAAAACTTTTAAAAAGTACAATTATCCTACAATAATCTAACTAAAGTCCCACTAACCGAAAGACATAGAGATTGTTAGTGGAGGTAGGCAGAGGAAGCAGGGGCAGCAGAGGGAGAAATGATTAACAGGGAATAGGGACTGTCTATGGTGGGGGATTTAAACGGGGAATAGGGAATGGGGAATGGGGAATGGAGAATAGGAAAATACCATTGCCCGTTGCCTATTCCCTATTGCCTCTCCCGAAGGGAGTTGATATATCTTCACCCCCTCACCCTATCACTTCCCACACTTCCCTCTCTTCCCACCCTTCCCACACTCTCTCTCACCCTATCACCCCCTCACCTTCTCCCTTGCAACTCCTGCTTCTTTCAAATGATTATGAAACGGTTGAAGCAGTGGGACGACGACGGCGATAAACTTTGCGGTTAGCGGTAGGTTCAATCCTAGAGGGACTTTCTGGGGTTTGTAAAATGAAGATAACCAGGGGATAACTTCTTAATTCCCGTTTCACCAATCTTTGTAAGGTGTTTTCCATTTCTTTTTGTAAGTAAGCCCAGTCTACCTCGGTTGAGCGATCGCTTGAGGCAAAATCATCCCAACGGTTCTCTAAAATGTTCTCGATCGCCCGAATAATCAGTTGTTTGAGTAAGGACTGTTCTACTTTACTTACCACACCCCGTAAGTCCACTTCAGGGGGTGTCAATAATTTTCCTTCCCAACTAATGGGGGCGGCCACCGTAACGACCCCATCTTCGGCCAATTGTTGACGATCTTGCATCACGTGTTCATGGACAACACCTGCTTGATCCACTAATTCGATGCCGGAAGGCACTTGTCCTGCTACTCCAATGCTCTGTTCAGACACTTCCACAATGTCACCATTGTTGATAATAACGATGTTGTCTGCGGGTATTCCCATCTTATAAGCGGTTTCTGCGTGTTTGACTAGCATTCGATGTTCCCCATGAACAGGAACAAAGAATTTCGGTCGAGTTAAGGCTAACATTAATTTATGGTCTTCTTGGCAACCATGACCTGACACATGAATCCCGTGATGACGGCCATAAATCACTTTTGCCCCTTGCATCATCAAACGATCAATCGTATTAACTACCGCAATAGTATTCCCTGGAATGGGGTTCGCTGAAAAAACAATCGTATCCCCTGGACGGACTTTGAGATGACGATGAGATCCCCGAGAAATACGAGTTAAAGCTGCTAAGGTTTCCCCTTGTGACCCGGTGGTCAAAATTAAGACTTGTTCATCAGGTAGGTTGTTGGCTGCTTTGAGGGAAATAAACACATCCTCAGGACATTTAATATAGCCTAATTCCCTGGCATGGGCAATGACGTTTAACATGGAACGTCCTACTACAGCAACTTTCCGCTTATGTTTTTGCGCCAGTTGTAAAATAATATTGACCCGATGCACCGAAGAAGCAAAGGTGGTAATCATTAACCGTCCTTCTGCTTGGGCAATAATGCGATCTAGGTTAGGGTAAACTGAACTTTCTGAGGGGGTACTGCCAGGAACTTCAGCATTAGTTGAATCACTCAGTAGGCAAAGAACGCCTTTTTCTCCGTGTTCAGCTAATTTTTGGAAGTCAAAATATTCTCCATCTACAGGGGTATGATCAACTTTAAAGTCTCCTGTATGGATCACAACCCCTAAAGGAGTATGGATGGCTAAGGTAAAGCTATCGGCCATAGAATGGGTGTTGCGGATAAATTCTACTAAAAAGGAAGGACTAACCCTGACCATTTCTCTAGGACCGACGGTTTGTAATTTGGTGCGATCGCTGACTCCTGCTTCATCTAATTTATCTCTGAGTAAGGCGATAGCCAATTTGGGTCCGTAAATGATGGGAATATCAAATTGCTTCAAATGATAGGGAATACCTCCAATATGATCCTCATGACCGTGAGTGGCAATCATTCCTTTGATTTTATGACGATTTTCTCGTAAATAGGTCATGTCGGGGAGGACAATATTCACCCCGTGCATTTCATCACTGGGAAAGGCAATACCAGCATCAATGAGAATGATTTCGTCATTGTACTCTAAGACGCAGGTGTTTTTGCCAATCTCGTGAAGTCCTCCCAAGGGAATAATTTTTAGGGTAGGTTGTTGTTTAGTTTGACTCATTTGCCTCCTTAATTGTTAAGTCATTTGTTAATGATTCTGGTTTACGAAAAAACTAAAATTTTTAATAAAAATACTTCTAAAAACAACTTTTAGTTGTTTTATCCTACTGTTTATCAATTCATTAGTTGTTATGGATGATTAACTCATTCAGTTTATTACTCTTCTATCAATGATAACTCTTCTAAGACTGATTTAACCTCTTGTTTCAACGTTTCAGAAATTTCTACTAATGGTAATCTTACTCCACCTACTTCCCATCCTTGTAAATTTAAAGCTGCTTTAATGGGAATAGGGTTAGTTGTACAAAACAAGACTTTAAATAAAGAAAAAAGTTTCACATTAATTTCACTGGCTATGCTTCCTTTCTGGTTATTATAAGCTGTAATCATTTCTTGCATTTCTAAGCCTACTAAGTGACTCGCCACACTAACAACCCCTACACCTCCTACAGTTAATAATGGTAACGTTAAAAAGTCATCCCCTGCATAAATTAAGAAAGAACTATCAGTCATTCGACGAATTTTACAAGCTTGTTCTAAACTTCCACTGGCTTCTTTTATAGCAACAATATTCTTGATTTCTGCTAATTTCGCAGTGGTTTCTGGGGACATATTTTGTCCGGTGCGCCCAGGTATATTATACAACATTATAGGAAAGTTGCCTACTGTTTCAGCAATTTTTTTGAAATGTTCGTACAATCCTTCCTGGGGAGGTTTATTATAATAGGGAACTACTTGTAAAGAGCCATCTAATCCCATTTTAGCTACTTCTTGGGTTATTTCAATGGCGTGTTGAGTTGAATTTCCTCCTGTTCCTGCTAACACTTTAGCCTTATCACCAACCGCTGTTTTAACCACTTTAAATAATTGGGATTTTTCTGACCAACTTAGGGTAGGAGATTCTCCTGTCGTTCCACAAACTAATAATCCGTCGCTGCCATTATTCACTAAATGAATGGCTAACCTTTCGGCCATTTCATAGTTAACATTTCCTTGTTGATCGAAAGGTGTTACCATCGCAGTAATCACCTTGCCAAAACTTTGTTCACTCATTCCTTTATTTATTAGTTACAGTTTTAGTTAATCTCTAATTCACTTTAAGCACAATTATTAAACCTTTAAAGATGATTATGTCTTCTTTAACCAACTTTTTTCCATTAATAATTCAGCAATTTGTACTGCATTTAAAGCTGCGCCTTTACGAATTTGATCCCCGCAAATCCACAGTTCTAAACCATTGGGATGAGAAATATCTTGACGAATTCTCCCCACTAAAACATCATCTTTTCCTGAAGCATCTATGGGCATCGGAAAGTAATTATTTTCCCAATCTTCCAATAATTGAACCCCTGGGGATTTAGCGATAATGTCCCTTGCCTGTGCCACAGAAAATGGTTGTTTAAATTCTAGGTTAATGGCTTCTGAATGGGCCCGCAATACGGGAACTCTAACACAGGTTGCTGTAATTTTTAAATGGGGTTCACCCAATATTTTACGAGTCTCATTAACCATTTTCATCTCTTCTTCACAGTATCCCACGTCTGTTAAGGGAGAATTATGGGGAAAAAGGTTAAAAGCGAGGGGATAGGGCAAAATTTCTGCTTTAGGGTCTTCTCCCTTTAAAATGGCTTGGGATTGAATTTTCACTTCTTCCATTGCTCTGGCCCCGGCCCCACTAGCAGACTGATAAGTAGACACCACGATCCGTTCAATGGGTTGAACTTGGTGTAAGGGATAAATAGCCACTGCCATGAGAATCGTAGTACAGTTAGGATTAGCGATGATTCCTTGATGATTAGCGGCCACTTCTGGGTTAATTTCTGGCACAATCAGAGGAACATCTGGGTTCATCCGAAACGCGCTGGAGTTGTCCACCATTACTGCCCCAGACTCAACGATTGTTTGGGCCCAAGCTTTGGAAGTAGAACCGCCAGCAGAAGCCAATACTATGTCTATGTCTTGAAAAGCCTTTGCATCCACTGCTTCAACGGTGAGGGTTTCTCCTTTAAACTTAAGGGTAGTTCCGACGGAACGAGGAGAAGCCAAGAGTTTTAGGCTGTTGAGGGGAAAGCTACGGCTTTCTAACAATTGTAGCAACTCGGTGCCAACGGCTCCTGTTGCTCCTAGTATAGCGGCATTGACTGGCTTGGACAATCGACTATTCCTCCCAAATTTGTAGAGTCTTTTATTTTACCATTACTTTAAGATTTTTTGGTCTTACTTACCACCAATGAGGGAGGGCATTGCCCACCCTTTTTTTATGCTGGAGTTGAGACTACGACAAAATCACCCAACATTGTTTTGGTTGAGACTCCCTGGGTTAAAACCGCAGGGATTCTAGTCGTAACTTTAAAATGGGATAAATCCACATTTCAAAGTTTGTTTCTAGTTACTATTCTTATAGTCACCTACCAG
>JAAUYD010307459.1_pt1 | contig 42656 bp, 22 predicted proteins | sample 7278101 | NCBI WGS metagenome assembly JAAUYD01 (sample SAMN14350128, study PRJNA611818) | marine sediment metagenome | isolation source: surface marine sediment (0.6m) | place: French Polynesia: Moorea | collected 2018-08
AACTGACCATGTCCAAAGAATATATCAAAAATCAATCAGGAGGCTTAGAGACTAAGAAATAAGGACGCTTCGCGGTTTATTTCTTGGTCGGGCATTCATCCCTAAGTTGTGGAACTTTAGGGTATTCTGGCGACATTAGGATAAAATTTGCCATCTAGAATTTTCTAACAGTTTTAAAACCCAGGTATGGTAGTTAACTAAACTGTCTCGATAACCAACTGTAATAAAAGTGATGTTACTTTGCTGTAATTGTTGATATAATTTTGCTTCGTTGGCAATATCTAAAGAACTGGTTCCCTCATCTAATATAGCAAGCTTTGGACGATGAACTAAGATTCGTGCAAAAGCAAGACGTTGTTTTTCTCCAAGGGATAATCTGTTTTCCCAGGGGATTTCTTGATCAAGTTGCTCAAGATCCCCTATAGTAGATTGAAGATTGACTTGTTGCAATATTTCTGCAATTTGTACTTCGTTGATTTGATGATTACTATCAGGCAAGAGTAATTGTTGTCGAAGTGTTCCTACCGTGAGATAAGGGGATTGAGATAAGAAAAGGGTGTCTTTTGGAGAAGGAGAGAAGATGCGACCGCTACCATCGGTCCATAAGCCAATTATAGCTCGCAAAATAGCGGTTTTTCCTCGTCCACTGGGTCCAGTAATTAACAGACTCTCCCCTGGTTGTAGACAGAAGGATAAATTTTCTACAATTACTTTTTTGTGGTCAGGTGTCTTTAATGTAACCTTTTCAAAGGCTAAATAATTCTCTTCTATTATATTAATATTCCCTGCAATTTCCTTCTGTTGCATAAGGGATTTTAATGTTTTTGAAAAAGTCGCTAACCCTTCAATGGTATTCAACAATGTTTTTGAAGTTCTCCATTCATTGATTAAGCTTGCTACTGCATTAGAAAAGATTAAACAAGCTAGACTAACTTGAGTGATTTCTCCATAGCTAATTTGTTCTTGAATCAACAAAGGAGTAACCACAAACAGGGAAAATAAGCTAATAACAGATTGATAGACATGATAAAAAATATCTTGATATTTTTCCCATTTTACTCTATGTTCTGCTTTTTCTATCACCTGATTTAATTTCTTCTCAATGAGCTTGGAAATTGTTGCTTCTTTTGGCAAAAAAGCAACGGATTCACCCTGGTTGCAAACTTGAGTTAAAGCTTGATCATAATCAGTTTTTAATTCTGCTTCTTTCTTTTTAATCTGTTTTAATTTTCGAGTTAAATAGATATCTAAGATTTGACTAAAAATAGTGTAAATCAAAAGATAAATTGCAATTTGCTGGGAAATCGTCCAAAGAATAATAATAAAAGTGGCCATTTGTAGGACTTTTTCTAGGAAATTTTTCAAAAATATCAGACAATCTTTGGTAAATATTTCAATATCTGATTCGAGAAATCGATGGGGATTATAAAAACCAGTTTGAAAATTTAGTTGATAAAAAGCCCCCCGACTTAAATATTGTTTTAAAAAGTTATGACTTAACCATTGATACCAATTGAAGGAAATTTCTTTTCTAACCCATTCAGATAACCATCCTAAAACAGCAATCATGATCATTAAAAGGCTGGAAATCCCAAGGGTATGAACATATAAAGTTAGGTTTTTTTCTTCGATAACAATGTTAACAATATAACCTGTCCAAAAGTTAGCACAACCATTAATTCCCACTAAAAGAATAATCAGTCCCACTAAAAAACTCAGCATCCCCCAACTGCGAATGACCTCCGCGAAAGCTCTTTCTCCTTTTTCCGTTGGATACCAATAAGATTGACTTAAAATGCGGAAATTTTCCCAAGTTTGAGATCCAAATAAACCTAATTCAATTACGTTTTCTTGAAGATTATTGATAAGTCTTTCAGACATTTTTCTGTTATTTGATAACCAGTCGTCTTCTCAAGACAACAAAGAAAATCCCCTTTATTTTACTCAGCATATAAGAAAAATCATAAAGCTGATCAGAAGTTAATTAAAACTTAAGCAATGTCTGCTCTCAACCACAATTTAGATTAAGAAGATGTTAAAATCCAGCAGCATCTAAATTATCACTAAAAATCAATAAAAATTATTAAGCTTTCAGCCCAAAAAAAGACATAATAATTTACAAAAAAAGTATCTATGATGAGCCATTGTCAAGTAGAATGCTAGAGGAAGAAATCAGTAACAAAAGAGGGTAAAAGATGGATGAAGTTGTTAAGAAATTATCATCATTAGGATTGCCTGGAATTATCCTCGTCATTACCATGGCAGCATCAGGGGGAATCGGGGGGTCCTATGCCTTAGTCGCAGCGATCGCCACCTTGGGAGGTCCATTTGGCTTAGTCGGGGGATTAACAGTTTTAGGTCTAATGACCATTATAGGAGAAGTCCTAGCGGAATTTGGGATTGAGGCCATCTTAGCCAATGTTTATACAGAACGGAGCAAAACTGAGTCGGTCCAAGCCTTGTTAAAAGAAATTAAAGATTTACCCATTAGTGACGATTTAAAACTGAAATTAAGCCATGTTCTTAAATCAGCCCAATCTTCCCAACCTTAATGAAGTCAGAAGTCAGAAGTCAGAAGTCAGAAGTCAGAAGTTCCTCACTCCGTTCCGGCGCTATCGCACAGAAGTTCCTCACTCCGTTCCGGCGCTATCGCACAGAAGTTGTTTTTGGAACCGAGATTTATGCTCTGCCCCAAAAACTTTCCGCCTTAAAAAGCGAGGCTTTAGACCCAATTATTTTGGTAAATCTCAATCAGAGCAAGTAAGAACAAGATTCAGCAATGAGTAGCTTACAATCAGTGTTGAGCTTTGATGGCAAAGACGACTACGTAGAAATCCCTTACCAGTCTCGACTCAACCTCAAAAAATTCACCCTATCCTGTTGGGCCAAAGTTACCGGAAAACAGAAACAATGGCGATCGCCTGTTACCTGTCGAACTGGTGGTCCTCAAGGAGGATATATCCTGTACGCAGGGACGGATAATAAATGGCAATTTTGGATAGGAAATGGCCAGCAATGGGTCCCTTTGAAGGGAAGTAATGTGGTTTTAAGGGCCTGGACCCATATAGCAGCCACCTATGATGGGACAAAAATGAGGCTCTATATCAATGGAGAACCCGTCGGCACCCCCATTAACGTAACCCTGAATCTGAATCGAAAATTTCCCTTACGCATTGGTGCAGGGGCCACTGAACGCAAACCCACCTATTTCTTCCAGGGACAAGTTGCCGAAGTTCGCTTGTGGGAGCAAGTGCGATCGCCAAAAGAGATCGCCACCGCCATGAATCAGCGACTGACCGGAGAAGAACAGGGGTTAGTGGGATATTGGCCCCTGAATGAAGGTGCCGGTCGTACCATCCAAGATGCCACAGGAAACGGTCAAGAGGGGCGGATTTTAGGGGCAACCTGGAAACAAGTCGACCTTCCCCTAGAAGAAAAAGCGATCGCTTCTCAAGAGGAGGAAACCAAGCTCACCCCTTCCTCTGCACTGATGTTCAACGGAACCACTGATTATATTTGTGTTGCGGATAATCCCAGTTTACGCATTGCCGAGTACACCGTCGAACTGTGGCTTAAACCCAGTGGTCAACCCAATGAAACCTGGAAAGGGATAGTAGGCAAACCCGGCCGAAATTTCAACATCTGGTTACATAACGATGGATTTATCCACCATCGTTTTCATACCAATGCCGGTTGGAATGCAGGCGCACCCAATACCCCTAACCAGTCCCTCCCCTGGGATCAATGGAGTCATGTGGCCATTACCAACGATGGTCAAACCGCAAAAACTTATATTAACGGCAAACTGGTGGCCGAAGGTTCCACCGAGGGCAAGTTAATCGTTGATCAAACGCCCCTTTATATTGGTCGTGACTTAGATGGCACAGACGAACGGTACTTTAAAGGTTACATGGCCGATATTCGTCTTTGGAACCAAGTGCGTACCCCAGAAGCCATTAATGGCTCAATGAACACCCGATTAACTGGGACAGAAGAAGGATTAATCGCTTACTGGCCTGGTGATGAAGGCAGTGGTACAACCCTCAAAGATAAGACGATTAATAACAATGACGGGCAACTGTTTGGAGTTGGGTGGGAAAAAGTAGACCTTCCCCTTGAAGAGATTGCTCTTAAGACAGAAACATCATCTGTAGACACTGCTCAATCCAAACAAGCTGAGACAGAAACCTCACCACAAGAACCCTCATCAACCGCCACTGGCCAAGAGACATCAGGAGAGACTTCTCAAGCGATAGAGACTGAGACTTCAGCCACAACAGCCATCCCTCAACCAGCATCATCAACCACCACTGGCCAAGAAACATCAGGAGAGACTTCTCAAGGGATAGAGACTGAAACTGAACCTTCAGCCACAACAGATACCCCTCAACAACCAGTATCACCCACAACCACAACCGAACAAGTATCATTAACCCCTACTCAGGAGAAACCGCAAACCCCTATGAATGAAGTTGTTACCCCCAAATACAAAATTCTCTCCATCGATGGAGGTGGGATTCGTGGGATCATTCCCGCCATCATTCTTGCAGAAATCGAAAAACGCACCGGAGAACCGATTTATAAGTTATTCGATATCATTGCAGGAACCTCAACTGGGGGATTATTAGCCCTAGGGTTGACTAAACCCAACCCCGATAGCTCAGAACCCACCCCCCAATACAGTGCCGAAGACTTAATCAATATGTATGTTGATTATGGCGCAGTCATCTTTTATGAATCCTTCTTTGAACAAATGTTGGGTCCGTTCGAGGATATTATAGCCGGTCCCAAATTTTCCTCAGAAGGAAGGGACGAAGTAGTCAGCAAATTCTTTGGGGAAACCCCCCTACAAAGTTGCCTCAAAGAAGTGTTTGTTACCAGTTACGATATTGAACAACGCATCCCTGTCTTTTTCACCAGTCAAGTCGAAAAAGAACGAACACAATCAAGACAATTCCGCAAACTATGTTTAGGGTTTACCCTCAAAGATGCGGCCATGGCCACCAGTGCAGCGCCTACCTATTTTGAGCCTTATCACCTTCCCACCTGTCAGAATACCACCGGTTACTATACCTTAGTGGATGGAGGCATGGTGGCCAATAATCCTGCCCATTTAGCCATTATGGAGGCAGAATTAACGGAACGCAAAAAAGGGGTAGACCTGTCCATGAATGATATTCTGGTTGTCTCCTTGGGAACCGGATCTTTAACCAGTATTTACAAATATGAAGACGTGAAAAAGTGGGGACTGATCAACTGGGCAAGACCTCTATTGAATATTATCTTAGATGGGGGTAGCGAATTAGTAGCCGGGGAATTAGAACGAATCCTCGAACCCAAAGATATGGATCACGCAGGGTTATATTATCGTTATCAAACCTTCTTAAGTGAAGAAGTTGAAGCGATGGATAATGCTAAACCGAAAAATCTCGAAGCCTTAAAAGAATTAGCCCATCGACTCATTGAAGAAAAAGACGCAGAAATCGATCAACTCTGTGAGATTTTAACCAGTGGGTTGTCCACATAGGACTGCTTTTATTGATAATTCAAGCTGAGCAACGAGAGGGAAAAATGCAAACGCTTCCAATTACAGTCTTAGATAATACCCTGCGGGATGGAGAACAACAAGCCGGACTGTTTTTCTCTACTGCCACCAAATACGAACTGGCTCATTTAATTTGGAAAACAGGGGTTAAATACATTGATATTATGCCCTGTGTTTGTCAGGAAGAAGCCCAACTAGCCAAAACCTTAACCTCAGAAAAACTGATGATGTCGGCGGCCACGTTAATGGGGAAATCCTATATTGATCTCGCCCAAGACTGCGGCCTGAAAAATATTGTTATGTTTAAAGGGCTGTCTGACCGACTGCTCTTTTTAAGAGACCCCCAAATCCGTCAGCTGCCCGAATTTCAAGGAAAAACCATCGATGATGGCATTCCCCAGACAGTGATTGAGGAAATACGTCAAAGGGCCTTAAATCAGATTGTTGAACATTTGCGCTACGCTGTCGAAGAAACCCAACTAGAGGTATTTTTTGCCATTGAAGATGCCTCCAGGGCTGATTTTGACTTCCTAGTTGAATGTTTGCAAGCTATTAGTCCTTACATTGAATACTGTATCCTCTGTGATACCGTTGGCGTGTTAACCCCCCAAAAAAGTTATACCTGGGTCCACAAACTCTTGAACAGTACCCCAGGGGTAAAATTAGGGGTTCATTACCACAACGATTTAGGCTTAGCCCTGGAAAATACCCTACAATCGGTAATGGCAGGGGCAACCTTAATCTCTGGCACCTTTAACGGCATTGGGGAACGTTCTGGCAATGTGGCCTTAGAACAGGTGTTAAACGGCTTAAAACTGCGCTTTGGCATTGAAGTTGCAGGGTTTAACTATGAGGCGATCGCTCCAGTTCTCAATTATATGAACGAAAGAGGCATTCGTCCAGAAGCCCCTTACTCCCCAAAAGCCCAGTACCATGAATCGGGCATCCATGTCAACGCCCTCTTAGCCGACCCCAAAAGTTACGCAGTCTTACCCCACAATACTGTTGACATTCTCTTTGGCAAATGGAGTGGTGCCAGTAACTTCCGCTATTTATTTGAAAAACAACTACAGCATCCCCAACCCCCCGAACAATACGACAAAATGCGAACCGTCATCAAATCTTTAGCCATTGAACAACAACGGTATTTTACAGCCAACGAAGTAGTGGAGTTGTGGGAAAATGGTATCTTCAAATAAATCATCCTATGGCATCGTCGCCATTCCCGGAGAAGGGATTGGCCCAGAAGTCGTAGAAGCGTCCTTAACCATTTTGCAGCAAGTGGCGAACCTGGAAGGATTTGCCCTAACCGTAGACTATGGTTTATTGGGTGGGGTAGCCTTAGAACAGTTAGGCACTGCTTTTCCCCCCGAAACCATTAACTTGTGCCAAAATGCGGATGGGATCGTCTTTGGGGCGGTGAATCAAGGGGGACTCCTAGAACTACGACAGCATTTCGACTTTTTTATTAATTTACGACCCATTCGCACCGATCAAAGCTTACTACATACCTCTAGTCTGCGCCCCGAAAAGGTGCAGGATCTCGATCTGTTGATCGTGCGAGAATTGGTCAGTGGCCTTTATTTTGGGGCTGCCGGTCGCGGAACGGATGAAAAGGGAGAGTATGGCTATCACACCAAGCACTACTATGACAGAGAAATTCGTCGCATTGCACGAGTAGCCCTCGAAAAAGCCCAACATCGTCGCGGTTTACTCACCGTCGCCCACAAAGAAAACGCCTTACCCCACATTCCTTGGACGAAGTTGGTTCAAGAAGAAGCAGTTAACTACGACAATGTGACCGTTTCTCCCATGTTAGTGGATAATCTGGCTATGCAGTTGGTACTGAACCCCCAACAATTTGATGTCATCTTAGCTGGGAATATGTTTGGGGATATCCTCAGTGACATTGGGGGTGCGTTGGTGGGTTCCCTTGGTTTATTAGGATCAGCTAGTCTTAATGAACAGGGGTTTGGTTTGTATGAAGCCATTCATGGCACCGCCCCAGATATTGCCGGAAAAGGTATTGCTAACCCCCTGGGAACCCTCAATGCTTGTGTGTTAATGTTGCAGCAATGGGGGGAAAACAAAGCGGCACAACGAATTTTAAAGGCTCAACAACGATTGTTAGAAAAAGGATACCGTACCCCCGATCTCCATCGGAAACAAGAGGAAATTAAGGTTAATACGGCCACCTTTGTCGATCTCTTGTTAGAAGAATTATCCCTCGAACAACCGGCAAAATTATTAGGAGTGTAATAAATGACTGAAGCAACCAACATCTTACACCTCGGAGATGATATTAACACCGATGATATTATCCCTGCTAAACGGGGAACCAATGACGACCCCGATCACCTGAAACAGTACGCCCTGGAACATATTATCGGCGTGGGAAAACTCCTAGACTATCAAGCGATCGAAGCGGGGGAAAATTTTGGCTGTGGTTCCAGTCGAGAAATTGCACCCATCGCCCTCAAAGCCGCAGGTATCCAAAAAATTAAAGCCCGTTCCTTCGCAGAGATATTCTATCGCAACAGTATTAATATTGGCTTGCCCCTAGAAATTATGGGGGAAACAGAAGCGAACCCCGTGGTAGAAGCGATCGCCGAAGCAGGGGGCTTAATGGCCTTTAACCAAAAGCGTCGTCAGGGAGAAGTGACGATCCCTCCCAGTGTAACCCCTCCCCGTCCCATGACGCGGGTAGAAAAAATGTTGGCCAAAGCTTCGGGAAATGCTTATGTTAAGCCAGGAGAAGGAGTTTTTGCTAAGGTGGATCTGGCCCTGTCCCACGATGCCGTGGCGGGATCGGTGGCTAAGGTGTTTTATGAATATTATGGAGACAACGCCCGATTATGGGACCGAGAACGGGTAGTCCTAGTAGCGGATCATTTTATCCAAATTAACGAGATTCGCAACGATAACAAAGCCCAGGGGATGTATGAACAGATGATTCAATTTGCCCACAAGCAAGGGTGTCATCTCTTCGATGTGGTTTCTCCTGGGGAAGCAGCCGGCATCTGTCATGTGTTACTCCCAGAAAAGGGCTTAGTACGCCCTGGGATGATTATTGCTGGCACCGACTCCCATACTTGCACCTATGGGGCGTTAGGGGCGTTTTCCACGGGGGTGGGAACGACGGACATGGCCAATATTTTTGCTATGGGAGATATGTGGATCAGAGTGCCTCAAACCCTGTTATTTGAGTTATCGGGAACCTTACCCCCCCATATTAGTGCCAAGGATATTATTCTCTTTATCTTAGGACAATTGGGCTGTGGAGGCGCAACCAGTAAGGTGATGGAGTTTCGGGGGTCGATCATTGACCAGTTACCCCTGGATGAACGGATGACTTTAGCCAATATGGCCATTGAATGCGGGGCCATGTGTGGTTTAATTGCGGCTGATGAGGTGACACGCAACTATGTCAGTCAAAGGTCTTCCCAAGGGTTTGAAGATGCGATCGCCGATCCTGATGCGGAATATGAAGCCATTTATCGCTTTGATCTCAGTCAGTTAGAACCCCAAGTGGCCCGTCCCCCCAAACCAGATCAGGTGGTGTCTGTCAGTCAACTGGAGGAAGTTCCCATTACGAAAGCGTTTGTGGGTTCTTGTACGGGGGGAAAACTCCACGATCTTGCTCAAGTGGCCCAAGTGTTAAAGGATCACAAAGTTGCCCCAGGAGTCAATTTATTTGTGGTGCCAGCTTCGGTGGAAGTGGCGCAAAAAGCGCAAGAATTGGGTTATTTGGACATTTTTAACCAAGCCGGGGCGCAACTGTTGAAATCAGGCTGTGGGGCTTGTATTAATGCTGGAAAAGGGGTGTTAGATCAAGAAGAAACCGGCATCTATGCCACCAACCGTAATTTTAAAGGCCGTAGTGGCGATCCCACTGGAAAAAACTATTTAGCTTCCCCCAGAACAGTGGCTATTTCTGCCATTAAAGGGAAAATTTCTAGCGATCTCGATAGATAATCCCTTCAATTATTCTGTCAAAAAATAGGAGAATTAATAATTAATTAATATCTAAAAATTCTCCTATGAAGTAGACTTAGAACAGGCTAGGTTTACAGAAAAAATTATTAAAATGAGAGGAAAAAATCATGGATGAAGTAGCAAAAAAACTGGCTTCTTTAGGATTACCTGGGGTTCTACTTGCTCTTATGATGGCCACTTCAGGTGGCATGGGAGGAACCTATGGGTTAATCACTTCTATTGTTGCTTTAGGCGGTCCGTTTGGACTGATGGGAGGATTAGCTATCCTCGGTTTAATGACTGCGGTTGGGGATGTTTTATCGGGTTATGGCATCGAATCCCTGTTAGTGACAGTGTATAAAGAACGAACTAAATCAGAATCCTTAACCAAGCTCATTAAAGAACTAAAAGACCTGCCAATTTCGGATAATCTCAAACTCAAACTTAAGACCTTACTTGATCCTGATCATCAAGCGGAAGCACAAGAAAGAAAGGAACCGAGACAGGTAGAAATTATCGAAGAATAATCCCCTTAAATTAAAGCTAATTTCGGCTAAGTTTATCTGTGAATTTGCAACCTAAAAACATAATTGCGCCACAACTTTTATCAGATTAATTTTGAATTAGTGATGATAATTCCTAACCATAAATTTAACTTCTGATTGGTTGATAAGCGTGTCGAACCACTAACTTCTGACTTCATTAAAGGATACCTTCAATGTTAAATGCTTGTATTCACCAGTTATTTGAAACCCAGGTCAAACAGAATCCTAATGCGGTTGCAGTCATATCTGAAAAAGGGCAATTGACCTATAAAGAATTAAATAGCAAAGCAAATCAACTGGCTCACTATTTACAAACATTAGGAGTTAAGTCAGAGACGTTAGTGGGGTTGTGTCTCGATCGTTCCTTAGAAATGATCATTGGGTTACTGGGTATTCTCAAAGCAGGAGGGGCTTATGTTCCCCTTGATCCGACCTATCCCAGTGAAAGATTGAGCTATATGGTGCAAGATGCTCAAATTGACCTCTTAGTCAGTAAAGAAGATTTTAAGAGTGTTATTTCCGATTATCAAGGCAAAATTATCTGTTTAGATAGTCAAGGGGAAGCCATCAACCATTATTCATCCGATAACTTGGTCAATACCGTAGAACCCCATAACTTAGCCTACGTCATCTACACCTCAGGATCAACGGGAAAACCCAAAGGGGTGATGATTGAACATCATTCCTTGGTCAATTTTACTCAATTGGCTATAGAACAATATAAGATGTCTGCCAGCGATCGCACCCTGCAATTTTCCTCTATCAGTTTTGATATGGCTGTAGAAGACATCTATCCTACCCTTTGTTGTGGAGGGGCTATGGTATTAAGGACAGAGGAAATGATCAGTTCTATCCCTGTCTTTCTCAGAAAATGTCAAGAGTGGCAAATAACCTGGTGGAGTCTTCCCACTGCCTATTGGCATTTATTGGTTAATGAGTTAGTTAATAGTCAACTTGCTTTACCTCAAACGTTACGATTAATCATTATTGGAGGAGAAAGAGTTCAACCGGAACTGGTAAGAATGTGGTTGGACTATGTGGGACATTTTCCCAAGCTGATTAATAGTTATGGACCAACAGAAACAACAGTTATAGTAACATTACTTTCTCTGTCTCAACTAACAGAAAATCAACCAAAACAAACAGAAATTCCCATTGGAAAAACTTTAGGGGACAAAATTCAAGTTTACGTTTTAGATAAACACTTAAAAAACGTTCCCACTAAGACAGAAGGAGAAATATATATTGGAGGAGATACGGTTGCTAGGGGTTATTTAAACCGTCCTGAATTAACTGCTGAAAAGTTTATTCAAGATCCGTTTAACCCTGGGCAAAGATTATATAAAACTGGAGATTGGGGACGATATTTAGAAGATGGTAATTTGGAATATTTAGGGCGCATTGATCACCAAGTTAAAATCAATGGTTTTCGAGTAGAATTAGGAGAAATTGAAAACACTTTACTCCAACATGAGAAAGTTGCTCAAACTATTGTTATTGCTCAAGAAGATACCCTGGGCAATAAAACTTTAGTTGCTTATATTGTTCCCCATTTACCTCAAGAAAATTTAACCAAAAATCTACAAACATTTCTCCATGATAAGCTACCTAGCTATATGATTCCTAAAGCTTTGGTTATCTTAGACAAGTTACCCATAAATGCCAATGGAAAAGTAGATCGTCAGGCTCTACCCAAAGCAAACTATATAAGAGCAAACCTAAACACAAGCTTTATTGCCCCTAGAAATGAGCAAGAAGAAAAATTAGCTAACATTTGGAAACAGGTATTTGGCTTAGACACAGTGGGAATTGATGATGACTTTTTTGAACTTGGGGGACATTCTTTAATTGCCACTAAAATTTTATCCCGAATTCGAGATATTTTTCAAGTTGAAATTTCCTTTCAAGAACTCTTTACAAATCCGACCATTCAGGGATTAAGTCTAGTTATTAATCAGCAAGATAAATTAGATAAAAATTTCTCTTTTTCACAAAAAATCAAGCCTATTTCTAGAGAAGGAGAATTACCCGTATCTTTTGCACAGGAAAGGGTGTATTTTCTAGAAAAACTAGCCCCTTCAATGACGGCGTATCAGTTCCAAGAACGTTTACGCATCAATGGCTTTTTAGATATTCCTGTACTCGAAAAAACTCTCAGTGAAATTCTGCGCCGTCACGAAATTTTCCGCACCACATTTCCTGCTGTAGAAGGAAAACTAATACAGGTAATTCATCCCCCAAAACCGGTTAAATTACCCATTATTGATTTACAACATCTTCCTCAAGATCAACAAGAAATAGAAGTAGAAAAACTAACGGATAGTACGGTTAAAAAACCCTTTGATATTAGTCAGTTACCTTTAGTTCGTTGGACATTATTAAAACTCAATGAACAAGAATGGGTTTTAATTCATGTCGAACATCATATGGTTCATGATGGTTGGTCATTTAATATCTTTTTAAAAGAATTAATAACCCTTTATCAAGCTTTTTCTCAAGGTAAACCTTCCCCTTTGAGTGAACCCAGTTTACAGTTTGTGGACTTTGCCCATTGGCAGCGAGAATGGACAAAAACCGCAGCAGCCCAAGAACAGTTGAACTATTGGCATCAACAATTAACCGGAATTCCGCCCCTACTAGAATTACCCTACGATCGCCCTCGTCCCACAGAACAAACCTACGGAGGGGGAAGGTTACGAGTGGATCTGCCTTTGGATATCTGCAAACCCCTGAGAAAGTTGGGTCGTCAACAAGGGGTGACATTGTTTATGAGTATGTTTGCGGCCTTTGTAACGCAAGTTTACCGCTATACAGGACAAGAAGATATCTGCATTGGTTCAGGGGTCGCTAACCGACGGTTAAAGGAGACAGAGGGACTGATCGGGATGATTGTTAATAATATTGTTCTTCGTACCGATGTGTCAGGAAATCCCACCTTTACAGACTTATTAAAACAAGTACGTCAAGTAACGTTAGAAGGATTTGCCAACGAAGATTTACCCTTTGATAAAGTGGTGGAAGTTTTAAAACCCATTCGTCACTTAAGTTATAACCCTTTATTCCAGGTAATGTTTAGTTTTCATGATGCTCAATTACCCAATTTAATCTTACCTGAATTGACCATTAAACCTAATGATGCTTTGACTAATGAATCTGCTAAATTTGATCTTGATATCGTGGTCATTCCTCGTTCTGAACAACGAGTGGGACGAGATTCTACTGGGGAGAGTAAGGGGATAGAAACAGAAGGAATTACGATGGTTTGGGAGTATAATACTGACCTGTTTGATGAGTCTACGATGGAAAGAATGGTCGAGGATTATCAAACGTTGTTAAAAGGTATTTTAGCCAATCCTAATCAAAAGCTTTCTCAATATTCTTTGTTAACAGAACCCCAAAAACAGCAGTTATTAGTTGACTGGAATCAGACACAAACTGAGTATGAAGATATAACAGCGATTCATCAACTATTTGAAGAACAAGTTAACAAGACACCAGCAGCGATCGCCGTTATTTTTGAAGGGCAACAACTGACGTATCAACAGTTAAATGAAAAGGCGAATCAACTGGCACATTATCTCCAACAATTAGGGGTTAAACCCGATGATTTAGTGGGAATTTATCTTGAACGTTCCCTAGAGATGCTCATCGGATTATTAGCAATTCTTAAAGCAGGAGGTGCTTATTTACCCTTAGATCCTGCTTATCCAGAAGAGAGATTAAGCTATATGGTTAACGATGCTCAAGTTTCTCTTGTTGTGACCTTAGAAAAATGGAGCAATGGTAAAGATAATCAGGAAATAAATTGGGTTTGTTTAGATAGTCAACAAGAAATTATTAGTCAGCAACGTAAGCAAAATATTGAGAGTTTAATTAAGAAAAATAATCTTTGTTATGTTATTTATACATCGGGATCAACTGGACAACCGAAAGGAGTATTGATCGAACATCAATCCTTAATTAACTTTACCCAAAGTGCGATTGAAAATTATCAGATAACCCAACAAGATAGGGTTTTACAGTTTGCTTCCATTAATTTTGATGCAGCAGCAGAGGAAATTTATCCCTGTTTAAGTTGTGGCGGAACCTTAGTGCTGAGAACAGAAGAAATGATGAAATCTGTCTCAGCATTTATAGAAGAATCTCGTCAAAAAGAAGTAACCATTTGGGATTTACCCACCGCTTATTGGCATTTATTAGTCAGTGAAATAATCCAAGATAATTTGAAGTTACCTGAATCATTAAGACTGGTTATTTTAGGAGGAGAAAGAATTTTACCGGAACGGGTAAGAATGTGGCAAGAATATGTGGGTTATTATCCTCAATTAGTTAATAGTTATGGTCCCACAGAAGCAACAGTTGTATCCACTTTATACTCTCTCCCAGAAACCTTAATTAATCAACCAGAAATTCCCATCGGTAAACCCATTAATAATACTGAAGTCTATATTTTAGATCAATATTTACAACCCCTTCCTATTGGGATTCCTGGAGAATTGCATATCGGTGGTTTAGGGATAGCAAGGGGTTACTTAAACCAACCCAAATTAACCCAAGAGAAATTTATCAATAATCCCTTTAAACCCGAAGAAAAACTCTACAAAACAGGGGATTTAGTCAGGTATAAATGGGATGGCAATTTAGACTTTTTAGGACGGATTGATTCTCAAGTAAAAATTCGAGGTTTCCGCATTGAATTAACAGAGATTGAAACGATTTTAAATCAGCATCAATTGATTAAGCAATCAGTTGTCATTGCTAGGGAAGATAGTCCAGGAAATAAACGATTAGTCGCTTATTTAGTCGGGAATCAAGATCAAGTAGAACTTGAGGAAATTCGTCATTATTTGAAACAAAAATTACCGCCTTATATGGTTCCGTCCGCCTTCATTTTTGTCGAAGAAATCCCCATAACTCCTAATGGAAAAGTCGATCATCGTGCGTTACCGATTCCCCAAATCATCCAACAATTAAGCAGTGATTTTACCCCACCTCAAAACCCAATAGAAGAACAATTAGCAAAAATTTGGGCTGAAGTTTTAAGACTGGAAAAAGTCAGTATTCATGATAATTTCTTTGAACTAGGAGGGGACTCGATTGTTAGTATTCAGATGATTTCGAGAGCAAATCAAATCGGGTTACAATTGACTCCTAAACAACTCTTTCAGTATCAAAGTATTGCTGAATTAGCGACAGTTGTGGGAACAGGAAAACAAATAAAAGCTAACCAGGAATTAGTAATGGGAAATGTTCCTTTAACCCCGATTCAACATTGGTTATTTGAGCAAAATTTACCTGATGTTAATTTCTTTAATCAATCAGCTTTAATTGAAGTTCCTTCCTCATTAAACGCAGAATTATTGCAACAAGTTATCCAAGCATTATTAAATCATCATGATGCTTTACGGTTCCATTATATTGAAGAAAATGGCACGTTTACCCAGATAAATGATGGAACAAAAGATACAATTCCTGTAACAGTTATTGATTTATCTAACCTATCTGACGAAGATCAGGAAAAAGTAATTAATACTAAAGATCAAGAGATTCAGAGTAGTCTCAATCTAACTAGGGGAGAGATAGTTAAATTTGTCTTATTTAACTTAGGAAATGACCAACCCAATCAACTTTTGATAGTAATTCATCACTTAGCAGTAGATGGAATCTCTTGGCGCATTTTACTAGAAGATTTCGTCACAGCTTACCAACAAATTAATCAAGAAAAAGCCATTCAATTCCCCTTGAAAACTACCTCATTTCAAGATTGGTCAAACCAGTTAATTAGCTACAGTCAATCGGATAAATTGAAGCAAGAAAAAGACTATTGGTTATCTCAATTACAAGACAAAATTGCTAGTTTACCGATTGATTACCCCTTGCAACCAAAAAGTAATCAATTAAGTTCAGCTAAAGCGATTCATCGATGTCTGACTGTAGAAGAAACCACTGGATTATTGCAAGATGTTCCCAAGGTTTATAACACCCAAATTAACGACATTTTACTGACTGCATTAGTAGAAAGTTTCAGTCAATGGACACAGCAAAATACGTTAGTGGTTGACTTAGAAGGTCATGGACGAGAAGATTTATTTGAAGAAATAGATTTATCCCGTACTATTGGTTGGTTTACCACACTATTTCCTGTCAAATTAGAAAAGAGTAAAACAGGACAAATACCCGAAACCTTAAAATCAGTTAAAGAACAATTACGTCGTCTCCCAAATCATGGTATTGGTTATGGTATCTTGAAATATTTGTCTAATGATGGGGAGGCTAAAAACTCATTTCAAGACTTAGGAAAAGCTGAAGTTAGCTTTAATTATTTAGGTCAATTTGATCAGGTCTTATCTGCATCAGGGGGTTTAGGAAAAGTTCTCCAATGGAAGTCAGACCGAAGTGCATTAGGAAACCGAAGTCATTTATTAGAAATTAGTGGCTTAATTCGCTCAGAAAAACTAGAAATGCAGTTTGTTTATAGTCAAGATATTCATCAGCAAGACACCATTGAACAATTGGCTAATGATTTCATGGACAGCTTAAAAACCCTCATTGAACATTGTCAATCATCAGAGAATAAGGGTTATACTCCTTCTGACTTTTCTGCGGCCCAAGTGAGTCAAGAACAGCTTGATAAATTTATGTCCAAAGTAGCTAAAAAGAAACAGATTAAGAGGTAATTAGATGAACAACATTGAAGACCTTTATGCGCTTTCTCCTATGCAAGAAGGGATGTTATTTCATACCCTTTATTCTCCTGAATCTGAAGCTTATTTTGAGCAATTAGTTTGTCAGTTGAAAGGGCAATTAAATATATCTCTTTTTCAGAAAGCTTGGCAAACTATTGTTGCGAGACATCCCGTTTTACGCAGTTCTTTTCATTGGGAAGAAATCGAAAAACCCTTACAAATGGTCAGTCAACAAGTGGAATTATCTTGGATGATTCATGACTGGCAACATTGGCCTGAAAATCAACAAAAAGAAGCGTTAGAGACGTTTTTGAAAAGCGATCGCAGTTTAGGAATTGACATTGATCAAGCTCCTTTAATGCGCTTTACTTTAATTCAGTTAGGGGTTGACAATTATCAGTTTATTTGGAGTCATCATCATATCTTATTAGATGGTTGGTCAATGCAGATTGTGCTGCAAGAGGTTTTTGACTTATATGAAAGTTATAATCAAGGAGACTCTTTACAGTTAAAACCCTGTCCTCTTTATCGGGAATATATTAGTTGGTTACAGCAACAAAATCCTTTTGAAGCTAAAGAATTTTGGCAAAAAAAATTACAAGGAATTGAAGCTACTACCCCTTTAATTGTTGATCAATTAATCAAGAATAACACTCAAAAGGAAGCTTATCAAGAAATTCCTTTTAAGCTATCTATTGAGGCAACAGAAAAACTACAATTATTGGCACAAAAACACCATTTAACCCTTAATAATTTAGTTCAAGGGGCGTGGGGTTTACTGCTTTCTCGCTACAGTGGAGAAACGGATATTATTTTTGGAGCAACTGTATCAGGCCGTCCTAGTAATTTTCCTAATGTTGAGCAAATGGTTGGGTTATTTATTAATACCTTGCCTGTACGTTTAAAAGTGTCTGACACAGAGGCATTAATTCCTTGGTTAAAAGAATTACAGGGTCAACAATTTGAGCAGGAACCTTATAGTTATTATTCTTTAGCTGAAATTCAAAAATATAGTGATATTCCTCCTGAAATGCCTTTGTTTGAAAGCATTTTAGTGTTTGAAAATTATCCTGTTAAATCAGATAAAAATGACACTAAAAAAACCTTAGAAATTGCGAATATTCGTTGTTTAGAAAGAACGAATTATCCTCTGACAGTTGTCATCATTCCTAATGAAGAATTATCAGGAAGAATTGTCTATGATATTCGGCGTTTTCAACCAGAAACCATTGAAAGAATGATCGGACATTTGCAAACCCTATTAGAAGGAATGGCCAATGATCCAGAACAGCGTCTCTCTCAATTTTCATTATTAACAAAAGCAGAAGAAGCAGCATTAATTTTAGAAGAAAATCAAAATGATGCTCAAATCAAAACCATTAATTATCAATGTGTTCATCACTTGTTTGAAAAACAGGTTAATCAAACACCCGAAGCTGTTGCTATTGTTTATAAAAATGAACAATTAACTTATCAAGAATTAAACCAAAAAGCGAATCAATTAGCCCATTATTTACAATCGTTAGGCATTAAATTAGAAGAGAAAATAGGGGTTTGTATTGAGCGATCGCCTTTAATGGTTATTGCTATTTTAGCCATTTTAAAAGCAGGAGGGACTTATGTTCCTTTAGATCCAGCTTATCCTTCTGAAAGACTAGCTTTTATGCTCGAAGATGTTGAATGTTCTCTTCTTTTAAGCCAAAATCATCTTTTAGAGCAACTACCTGTTGATAATATTAAACAGGTTATTGATATTGAGTCAGAATGGGAAAAAATTAGTCAATATTCTTCTGAGAATTTAGCAGTTAATATTACTGTTGATCACTTAGCTTACATCATCTATACATCCGGTTCAACAGGAAAACCAAAAGGAACAGAAGTACCTCATCGTAGCTTTATAGGGTTTATGTTTGGGGTTGATTATATTGACCTTAATCCTAACAATATTTGGCTACAACATTCATCAATTTCTTGGGATGCTTTAACCTTGGAATTATGGCCACCTTTGCTTTATGGAGGGTGTTGTGTGCTTTATCCAGGGAATATTCCGACCCCAGAAGAATTAAGTAACATTATCAAAGAAAAAAGAATCAATATTCTTTGGTTAACCTCTGCATTTTTCAATTTAGTTATTGATACTATACCAGAAGCTTTATTGGGAGTGAAACAACTGATAACAGGAGGAGAAAGTTTATCAGTTGATCATGTTCGTCGTGCTGTAGAATTGTTACCAAAAACCCAAATTGTTAATGGTTATGGACCTTCAGAATGTACAGTATTTTCCTGTTGTTATCCTATTCCTAAACAAGTTGATAAAAATCTTTCGTCTATTCCCATTGGTAAACCCATTGTAGATAGAAAAGTTTACTTATTAGATAGGAATTTCAAACGAGTTCCTCTAGGGGTTTCGGGGGAAATTTATATCGGAGGTTCCAGTGTAGCAAGAGGTTATTTGAATCAACCAACTTTAACCCGTGAAAAGTTTATTGCTAACCCTTTTGTTCCAGGAGATACCCTTTATAAAACAGGAGATTTAGTCCGTCGTCTGACCGATGGAAATCTAGAATTTTTAGGACGAATTGATAATCAAGTTAAAGTCAGAGGATTTCGCATTGAATTAGGGGAAATTGAAACCATTTTAACGAATCATTCTGATATCAAAGAAGCGACTGTTATTATACGAGAAGATAATCCTGGAAACAAATCTATCGTTGCTTATTGTATTCCCCATAATCATCAATTAACCTCCCATGATGTGAGAAATTATCTAACAGAAAAGTTGCCTAATTATATGATTCCTAATGCTTTCGTATTTTTAGACCAATTTCCTTTAACTCCCAACGGAAAAATTAATCGTCGCGCTTTACCTATTCCTGATAATTCTCAGAGTAATTTTAGGGTAGAGTTTGTTCCTCCTCGAACTTCTACAGAAGAAGAATTAGCAACAATTTGGACGGAAGTTTTAGGATTAAACAAAGTGGGAATCTACGATAATTTTTTTGAATTAGGAGGTCATTCTTTGCTGGCCACTCAAGTGATTTCTCGACTCAAAGAAATCTTTGAAATTGAGTTTCCTTTCCGCTATTTATTTGAAAATCCTACCATTGCTAAACTGGGAGAAAAAGTTACTATTCAACAACTTGAACAAGCACAAGGTGATGAATTATCTCAAATTTTAGAGGAAATTGATGAATTATCAGAGGAGGAAGCAACCCAACAATTACTATTGTAATACTGTGAATGATTGTTTTGCTTTTTGTTCCTAAAAATTGAACCAATAATCTTATGAGTGACTTATTAAAACGTTTAGAAAATCTTTCTCCTGAAAAACGAGAATTAGTGCTGCAAAAATTGAAGCAGCAACAATCTAAATTAGGCAATAATCAAGAGAAACAAAAACTATCACTCATTCCTATATCAAGAAAAGAAAAAATTCCTCTATCTTTTGCTCAAACAAGACTCTGGTTTCTAGCTGAATTTGATCAAGAAAATTCTCCTTATCATGTTCCCATTTTTTGGCAAATTAAGGGACAGCTTAACATCAATGTTTTAAAACAAGCGATCGCAGAAATTATTAACCGTCATGAAGTCTTAAGAACCACTTTTTCTGTAGTAGATGAGTCTCCTGTACAAGTAATTAATTCACCTAGTCTATTAACGATACCAGTAATAGGGTTAGAGGGAGAAACAGAAGAAATTAAATTACAAAAAGCGCAACAATTAGCAATAGAAGAACTTGAGACTCCTTTTGATTTATCAAACTATCCTTTATTTCGAGTAAAAATCCTAAAAATTAACCCTAACTTTCATATTCTATTATTGGTAATTCATCACATCATTTTTGATGGTTGGTCAGTTAATATATTTCGTCAAGAATTATCGACACTTTATCAATCTTTTTTAAACAATCAACCTTCTTCTTTAGAAAAATTATCCCTTCAATATGCTGATTTTTCCTATTGGCAAAAACAATGGTTACAAGGAGAAAGATTAGAAACTCAACTTAATTATTGGCAACAACAGTTAAAAAATGCACCTCCTATCTTAGAATTCCCCACTGATAAACCCCGTCCCCCTGTACAAACCTATGAGGGTTCTAGTCAATTTATACGCCTCAATGAGACCTTAACACAGCAGTTAAAACAATTAAGTCAAACATCAGGAACAACCCTGTTTATGACCCTTTTAACTGCATTTAAGGTGTTACTTTATCGCTATAGTGGACAGGAAGATATTATTGTAGGAACAGCGATCGCTAATCGAAATCGTCAAGAATTAGAATCATTAATGGGCTTTTTTGTCAATACTTTAGCCTTACGAACTCAAATATCAGAAAATGTTACTTTTCTAGAATTATTGCAACAGGTTAAAGAAAAAACATTAGAGTCTTATGATCATCAAGATTTACCGTTTGAGAAACTAATTGATGAATTAAAAATTGAGCGATCGCTGAGTCATCATCCTTTATTTCAAGTCTTTTTTACCTTACAAAATGAATCTGAAGAAAAATTAGAATTACCTACTTTAACTATCAGTAACTTTGAATGGGAAAACAAAACAACCTTATTTGATTTAGGGTTAATTTGTCGAGAAATGTCTCAAGAATTAATTATAGAATTAGAATATCGAACCGATTTATTTGAAGCACAAACCATTCAAGGAATGGTTGAACATTTAAACATTTTATTACAAGGAATTGTTGATAATCCGAAACAATCAATTAATACCTTACCCTTATTAACAAAAGCTGATCAGGAACAATTAAAATTATGGAATCAAACTGCTAGTAATTATCCTCAAGATAAAACCATAATTGACTTATTTGAAGCACAAGTTAATCAAAACCCTGATAACATCGCTTTACTGTTTGAAGAAACCAGTTTAACTTATCAAGAATTAAATCAAAAAGCGAATCAATTAGCTCATTATTTACAACAAACTTATACTGTTGAACCAGACACCTTAATTGGTATTTGTACCGAACGTTCCCTAGAGATGATTATTGGATTATTAGGGGTTCTAAAAGCAGGTGCAGCTTATGTTCCTATTGATCCTAATTATCCCGAAGAACGAATTGACTTTATTTTAGAAGATAGTAGCATTAAAGTCTTATTAACTCAGAGTTTTATTAAAGATAAATTATCTCTATCTTCCTTAAAATTGTCTCATAATTTAATTGATTTAGATAAGTTTGATTTTGAGTTATATTCTCACCATAATTTAAACTCTCAAAGTAAGCCAAATCATTTAGCTTATGTGATTTATACTTCCGGTTCCACCGGACGACCAAAAGGGGTAATGATTGAACATCAATCGATTATTAATCTTAGCTTAAATTGGGGTAAAATGTTTGAGGTTTCTCCCCAAAGTCATTTACTTCAATTTGGGTCTTTCAGTTTTGATTTATCCATTGGAGAAATCGCCACTAATCTTGTTCAAGGTGCTTGTTTATATTTAGCTAAAAAAGACACATTGTTACCAACTCAAACCTTAGTAGACTTTCTGGAAAGCAACAAAATTACTCATAGTTTTTTATCCCCTTCAGCTTTATCTGTGTTACCAAAAGCCACCTTATCTTATTTAGAAAATATAACAATTGGTGGTGAAGCTTGTTCTGCTGAAGTGGTCGAAAAATGGTCAGATCAAAGACGTTTATTTAACTGCTATGGACCAACAGAAACGACAGTAACAGCAACAGCTTTCCCTTGTCAAAAGAATGGCAAAATTCCCCCTATTGGTAAACCTTTAGATAATATTCGAGTCTATATTTTAGACAAAAATCAGCAACTGTTACCCCCAGGAATACCTGGAGAATTATGTATTGCAGGTGTGGGGTTAGCTAGGGGATATTTGAATCGTCCTGACTTAACTAATGAAAAATTTATCGAAGTTAATCTACTTGGAAAAACGGAACGAATTTATTCAACAGGTGATTTAGCTAAGTGGGGATATGATGGTAATCTTGAATTTTTAGGGCGAATTGATCAGCAAATAAAATTGCGAGGTTTTAGAATTGAATTAGGGGAAATTGAAACAGTATTATTGGAACATCCTACTGTCAAAGAAGCGGTTGTTAACTTATATGAAACTGAAAACAATCAGCAATTAATCGCTTATATCACTACTCAAAAACCAGAAGATGATATTAGAGAGGAATTGAAAAGCTTACTGAAAAGCAGACTCCCAAATTATATGATTCCGAGTCAGATTATGATCTTGGAGAAATTTCCCTTAACCCCTAATGGAAAATTAGACAAAAAAGCCTTACCCATTCCTGAACTAGAATCATTAAATGCTGGCGAAAGTCCCGTTACTCCCACAGAAGAATTATTAGCGAGTTTATGGCAAGATATTTTAAAAGTTAAGTCTGTAAGTCGTCGAGATAACTTCTTTGAATTAGGGGGACATTCCTTATTAGCAACCCAATTAATTACCCGTATTCGTAATAGTTTTGGGGTAGACTTAGCCGTTCGTAAAGTATTTGAACAGAGTATTTTGTGCGAATTAGCAACAGAAATTGATCAAGGAAATAGAGCGATCGCCTTACCACCTCTGCTGCCACAACCCTCCCATGAGACCAAAGTGTTATCCTTTGCTCAGTCAAGACTTTGGTTTATGGCCCAACTGGAAGGGGCCCAAAACTCTGCCACCTATAATATGCCCAATGCTCTAGAACTCAAGGGCAACTTAAACATAGATGCGTTGCGTACCAGTTTCGCATATCTCCTAGAACGTCATGCCATTCTGCGTACCTCCTTCCCAGCATTATCCGGAGAAGCTCAAATCCTCATCCACAATTCAATGGATGTGCTGGAGATTGAAGACCTACAGGAACTTGATCCCCAGACCCAAGCAGAAACGGTACAACGGTTAGTTGATCTCCATGCTCAAGCGCCTTTTGACTTGAACACAGGTCCCTTATTTAAAGCCAAATTGCTGCGATTAAACTCAGACAAAAATGTACTTCTTCTCAATATGCACCACATCATTAGTGATGGTTGGTCAATGGGAGTATTTAAGCAGGAATGGGAACAGGTTTATGGTGCTTTGGCTGGGGGAAATCAACCCAATTTACCCCCCTTACCCGTTCAATATAGTGATTATGCTGCTTGGCAGCGCAGTTGGTTACAAGGGGAGATTTTAGAACAGCAGGAAAATTACTGGAAACAACAACTCGAAGATGCTCCTAGATTAATTGATTTGCCCACTGACCATCCCCGTCCCGCAAAACAAAGTTACCAAGGAGAGCGCGAGGAATATGATTTGAGCCAAGAATTGACTGAGAAACTGAAAATCCTCAGTCAAAAACAGGGGGTTAGTTTGTTTATGACCCTGTTTACCGCTTTTAATATTTTACTTTCCCGTTACAGTCGCCAAGAAGACTTATGTATTGGTACTGGTATTGCCAACCGCACCCATAGTCATGTAGAAAAGTTAATCGGCTTTTTTGTCAATACCTTGGTTTTGCGAAGCCAAGTCAAACCAGAACAAAGCTTTAGTGACTTACTGCAACAAAGTCGCCAAACTTGCTTAGATGCTTATGCACATCAAGATATTCCCTTTGAGTATTTGGTCGAAAAGTTACAACCAGAACGCAGTTTGAGTTATAACCCCTTATGCCAAGTGGCCATCGTTTTGCAAAACACTGCCAGAGCAGGAACCAAAGTTAGCCTGACAGGACTGGAGATTGAAGATTTAGAGCAAACTTATCCTTTTGCGAAGTTAGATTTGACCTTGGATTTATCCGAAAGAGACGAGCAACTTCATTGTATGTGGGAATATGCCACCGATTTATTTGAAGCCGAAACAATTCAACGGATGGCGGGGCATTTTGAAGTATTGCTTGAAGGCATTGTCAATAATCCACACCAAGCAATTAATCGCCTACCTTTGCTAACAGAAGCTGACCACCAACACTTACAAATCTGGAATCAAACTGATAGCAATTATCCCCAGGACAAAACCTTTGTTGATTTATTTGAAGAACAAGTTAAAATCAGCCCTGATAACATAGCCTTAGTCTTTGAGCAGCAAAGCTTAACTTATCAAGAACTTAACCAAAAAGCTAACCAATTAGCTCATTATCTACAGCAACATTATCAAATAAAACCTGATACCTTAATTGGGATTTGTATTGATCGCTCTTTGGAAATGATTATCGGGTTATTAGGGGTTCTCAAAGCAGGGGCTGCTTATGTACCCATTGACCCTGACTATCCCGAAGATCGGATTCGCTTTATTTTAGAAGATACTGAGATATCGGTCTTGTTAACCCAAAGCTTTATTCAGGAAAAATTACCCCTATGTCAATTAAAAAATTCCTGTGAGGTCATTTGTTTAGATCAATCTAACTTTGAAACGTTATCAAGCAATAATTTAACTACCAAAACCAAACCAAATAATTTAGCTTATGTAATTTATACTTCTGGTTCAACAGGACAACCCAAAGGCGTAATGATTGAGCATCGAGGGCTAACTAATATTACATTAGCAATGGCTAAAAAATCCAAAATTAATCAGCAAAGTCGATGGCTACAAATTGCTTCTTTTAGTTTTGATATGTCTGTGATTGAAATTGCTACGACTTTGGTCACAGGAGCTTGTTTATATTTAATTAACCAAGATATATTATTATCGGGTCACACATTAGTTGATTTTTTATCTGAGCATCAGATTTCTCATATTATTTTATCGCCTTCTCTATTATCTGTAGTACCTAATCGACTTTTACCAGCTTTACAATACATCGGTGTTGGGGGTGAAGCAGTTTCGGTTGAATTGGTTAAAGAATGGGGACAAGGAGGAAATTTATTCAATGGTTATGGTCCCACAGAATCGACAATTGTTGCCACAATCGCACCATGTCATCCCAATGGTAAAAACCCCTTCATCGGTAAACCCTTAGAGAATATTCGTGTCTATATTTTAGATGAAAATAAGCAACTTTTACCCCCAGGAATACCAGGAGAATTATGTATTGCAGGAGTTGGTTTAGCTAGAGGATATTTGAATCGTACGAACTTAACTAATGAGAAATTTATTGAAGTTAATCTATGGGGAAAACCCGAACGAATTTATAAAACAGGAGACTTAGCCAAGTGGAGAAATGATGGAAATCTTGACTTTTTAGGACGGATAGATCATCAAATAAAATTACGAGGCTTTCGCATTGAATTAGGAGAAATTGAAACGTCATTAACTGAACATCATAGTATTAAAGAAGCTGTTGTTATCTTACGAGAAGATACAGAATTTGATCAGAGTTTAGTAGCTTATATTGTTCCTAATGACATACAAAACTCCTCAGAAACCCAAGCATTACAAGAGGAACAAGTTGAACTCTGGCAGAACATTTTTGACGATAATTACTATGAACAAGATACTGAACTTGATGACCCAACACTTAATTTTACAGGTTGGAAGAATAGCTATACAGGACAACTTTATTCTCAGACAGAGATGGAAGAATGGCGGGATAAAACTGTTGAACAAATTTTAGAATTAGACCCTAAACAAGTTTGGGAAATTGGCTGTGGAACAGGGATGTTATTGTTTAAAATTGCCTCCCATTGTCAAACCTTTTTAGGGACAGATTTTTCTAGCAAAGCGTTACAGTATGTTCAACAACATTTAACGTCACAAAATCTTGAGCAAAAAGTTACCTTAAAACAAAGTCCAGCTAATCAGTTTGAAGGAATTGAACCTCAACGTTATGACTTAATCATTCTCAATTCTGTGATTCAATATTTTCCTTCGGTTGATTACTTCTTACAAGTATTAGATGGGGTAATTAATGCAACACAAACAGGGGGAAAAATATTAATTGGAGATGTGAGAAACTTGAAATTATTAGAAGCTTTTCATACCGCCGTTGAATTCTATTCTGCGGATGAAAATGTATCGATTCAAGAATTACGTCAACGAATTAAACATAGTATTGCTACAGAAGAAGAACTACTGATTGATACAGATTTCTTTATTGCTCTTAAACACAAATATTCTCGTATTAGTCAAGTGCAAATTGAACTGAAGCGTGGTTATAATCAAACAGAAATGAATCGTTTTCGTTATGATGTAATTTTGTATCTAGATCAACCGCAAACAGTTGTCAAAGAATGGCAATGGTTAGATTGGGAAGCAGAAGAACTGAATTTACAAGAGCTTGAGAGGATTTTAGAGCATCAAAAACCTGATTGTTTGGGAATTCAAAATATTCCCAATACTCATCTTATTTCAGAGATGTTTTTATTAGAAAATATTCCTGAATTTGAGGGAACTTTTCAACAATTAAAAGCCCTTGTCAACCAGGTCAAAACTGGTATCAATCCTGAAGCATTACGAATCTTAACAGATAACTTACCTTATACCCCATTTATTCAATATAGTGACAGTGAATTTTCCACTTATCAAGTTATCTTTCAACGGAATACAACTCAACCTTTTAACCGTCCTCGTTTTGCTCCGAAAAAGACTTTATCTTCCCTGTCTTGGCAAAATTATGCTAACCAACCTTTGACCATTAATTCTCATGCTATTGACCCAATTTTAATAGAAGAGTGGCGAGAATTTTTAGGAAAAACCCTTCCTGATTACATGATTCCCCATCACTTTATCCAACTGGAGAAATTACCCCTAACTCCCAATGGAAAAATAGACCGAAAAGCATTACCTTCCCCTGAAACTTTCACCGTTTCTACTAATATTGAATTGCCTCAAACTTCCACAGAACAGTTACTGGCAACGATGTGGTCAAAACTCCTTAAATATGATGGAATTTCTCGCAACAGTCATTTCTTTAACTTAGGAGGACATTCCCTATTAGCAACTAAATTAATTGGCCGTATTCGGGATGAATTTAAAGTCGAATTATCCGTAAGTAAACTATTTGAATATCCCATTTTACAGGAATTAGCTAATTATGTGGATACCTGCTTATGGGTTAATTCTCCAGAAGATTCTCAACCTTTAAATTTAGACGAAGAGGAAATTTACATATGAGTAATAATCAACAAATTATTGACTTGATGGGACAGTTGCGGGAACTCGGATGTCGAGTTTCTGCTGATGGAGATAAGTTACGCATTCGCAAGACAAAAAATACTATTCCGACTGAATTAATTCAACAAGTTAAAATTAATAAAACAGAGATTTTGTCCTTTCTCAAAGAAACTCAAAATCACGTGGTTACGTCTTCAGGAAATATACCAAAACTTCCCCCTAATGCGGTTAAACAGCTTTCTTTTGCTCAACAAAGGCTTTGGTTTTTAGGACAAATGGAAGGCTCTAATGCTACCTATAATATGCCCATTTCTTTACAATTAGAAGGGGAACTTAATATTGATGCGCTTCATAAGAGTTTGTCTTATATTCTTAACCGACATGAAAGTTTAAGAATGTATTTTCCCACCATTGAGGGACAACCACAAATTCGCATTAAAAAGATAGAAGATTTTGAGATTTTAACCCAACAAGATTTAAGAAATCTTGACCAAGATACTCAGTCAATAACGGTTCAAAAATTAATTGATGATTATGTTCAAGAATCATTTAATCTTAATACTGGCCCCTTATTTAAAACAAAATTATTACAGTTAAAAGATGAGCAATTTATTTTACTAATTAATATGCACCATATTACCAGTGATGGCTGGTCTATGGGCATTTTTATGCGTGAATTACGTCATGCTTATCTAGCTTTTTCTCAAGGACAAAAACCCACCCTTGAACCTTTATCTATTCAATATAGTGACTTTGCAAATTGGCAACGAAATTGGTTACAAGGAGAGGTATTACAAACTCAAATTAACTATTGGAAACAACAGCTAAAAAATGCACCACCAAGATTAGAATTACCTACAGATCATTCTCGTCCCCCCATACAAAGTTACAAAGGTTCTCATTATAGTCACAGCTTAAACCCTAAATTAACAGCACAATTAAACACCCTTGCTCAACAACAAGGGGTCAGTTTATATATGCTGTTATTGACAATTTTTAATCTATTACTTTCTCGTTATAGTCGTCAAAATGATCTCTGTATAGGTTCCCCTATTGCCAATCGTTCTCATCCTCAAACTGAAGAATTAATTGGATTTTTTGCTAATACTTTAGTGTTGCGAAGTTACATCAAATCAGAGCAAACATTTCTGGAATTTTTGCAGCAAACTCGTCAAATTTGTTTAGACGCTTATCAGCATCAGGATATTCCTTTTGAGTTGATTGTTGAACAATTAAAACCGGTTCGTAGTCTCAGTTATAATCCTATTTTTCAAGTGATGTTTGCCGTTGAAAATAATGAAAATGGTGAGCTAAATTTACCAAAATTAAAGATTGAATGGGTAGAGGCAACTTATCCCTTTTCTAAGTTTGATTTATCTCTTTTAGCCATAGAATCGGATGGTCAATTAAACTGTACTTGGGAATATGCAACAGATTTATTTGAACTTAGTACCATTAAACAAATGGCAGAACGTTGGCAAGTTTTATTACAGGAAATTATTAGTAATCCACAGCAAAAAATTGCTACCATACCTTGGCTAACAAAAACTGATAAACAACAATTAAAAATCTGGAATCAAACTAATAAGAATTATCCTCAAGATAAAACCTTAGTTGAGTTATTTGAAAAACAAGTTAAACAAAATCCTAATAACATAGCAGTTATCTTTGAAGAACAAAGTTTAACCTATGAAGAAGTTAATCAGAAAGCGAATCAATTAGCTCATTATTTACAACAAAATTATGTTATTGAACCTGATACGTTAATTGGTATTTGTGTCGAACGCTCATTAGCGATGATTATTGGGTTATTAGGGGTTTTAAAAGCAGGTGCTGCTTATGTTCCCATTGATCCCAATTATCCAGACGCTAGAATTAAAATTCTCCTAGAAGACAGTGGTATTTTACTATTATTAACCCAAAAATTTCTTAAAGATAAATCAAATTTTTCTCAATTAGAAAAATTTGAGCAAGTTATTAGTTTAGATGAGTTTGACTTTGAATCATACTCAAGCAATAATTTAAACCTTAAAATTCAGTCCAATAATTTAGCTTATATCATTTATACTTCTGGTTCAACTGGAAAACCGAAAGGGGTAATGATTGAACATCAATCCTTGGTTAATCTTAGCTTAAATTGGGGTAAATTGTTTGATATTCATTCTCAAAGTTGTTTACTGCAATTTGGGTCTTTTAGTTTTGATTTATCTATTGGAGAAATCGCCACAAATTTGATTCATGGGGCCTGTTTATACTTAGCTAACAAAGATACATTGTTACCAACTCAAACCTTAGTAGAATTTCTTGAAAGCAACAAAATCACTCATAGTTTTTTATCCCCTTCAGTCTTATCTGTATTACCCAAAGCTACCTTATCCTATTTAAGAAATATAACAGTTGGAGGGGAAGCTTGTTCTGCTGAGGTGGTAGAAAAATGGGCAAATAAAAGACATTTATTCAACTGTTATGGACCAACAGAAACAACAGTTACCGCAACAGTTTCCTTGTGTCAGGTGAATGGTAAAAATCCCCCTATTGGCAAACCGATAGATAACATTCGGGTCTATATTTTAGATGACAATCATCAACTTTTACCCCCAGGAATACCAGGAGAATTATGTATTGCCGGAGTTGGTTTAGCGAGGGGATATTTAAACCGTCCTGACTTAACTAATGAGAAATTTATTGAAGTTAATCTACTGGGAAAAACGGAACGAATTTATAAAACAGGAGATTTAGCAAAGTGGAAAAACGATGGTAATCTGGAATTTTTAGGACGCATTGATCATCAAATTAAATTACGAGGTTTTCGCATTGAATTAGGAGAAATTGAAGCTATTTTATTAAAGAATCCTGCTGTTAAAGAAGCAGTTGTTAATCTATTAATAACTGAGAAAAATCAACAGTTATTAGGTTATGTAACAGGAGAAGCAATCCCTAACCTTTCTGAACAATTAAAACGCCATATCAAAGCTTATTTACCTGAGTATATGATCCCTAGCCAAATTATCAGGTTAGAGCAATTTCCCTTAACTCCTAATGGCAAAGTTGATCGCCAAGCATTATCTAATTTAAAAGTTGAATCTCAGCGTATTTATCAAGCTCCTCGTAATCACATTGAACAACAATTAATGGAAATTTGGTCTTCAATACTCGATTCTAAAAATATTAGCATTCATGATAACTTTTTTGACTTAGGAGGTCATTCAATCCTTGGGATTAAACTCCTCAACCAAATTCAAAACAACTTCAACCAGAAACTTCCTCTAACCAGTTTGTTTCAGAATCCGACCATTGCTCAATTGGCACAACAACTATCACAAATTGGAGAAAACCTAACAACATCTGACCTATTAATCTTACAAACTTCGGGAGAGAAAACCCCATTATTTTGTGTTGCTGGTGCCAATGGACACGCCTTCTATTTTCGAGATTTAGCTATTAATTTTGCCGATAAACGTCCTGTTTATGGACTGGAAACCCCAGGAAGAGATGGTTCTCATCCCTTACCCAACTCAGTAGAAGATCATGCTAATTCTCTGATTGCAACCTTACAACAACAACAAGAGAAAGGCCCTTATATTTTAATAGGATATTCGTCTGGTTGTGCGGTTGCTTTAGAAATGGCGTTTCAACTGGAACAACAAGGAGAAACCATTAGTTTCCTGGGAATATTTGATACTGGATTGGTCAATAATCCTAATCATATTACCCAAAGAAGCGACCTAGATTGGATTTGGAATATGACTGAACGAATTGAAGCCATCAAAGGAATTTCTTTAGGACTTAACTATCAACAATTAGCCAATCAACCTGATGATCAAAACCGTTGGAATTTCGTCGCTGAGGTGTTATATCGTCATAATGTCCTACCAGAACATTCTACCCTTGACCTACTCAAAACGAATCTGACGGTTATGAAACAAGCCACCCTCAATTATGCACTATATCAACCGAATTTTCAGATTTCTGCTCCTATTGTTCTATTTCGCGCCCAAGAAGCCAAAGAAATTGTGGTGCAAGAATATCAAGCCATGTCCTATTATGACCAACCCGATTGGGGATGGCAAGCCTACAGCCAAAAACCCGTTAAGGTGATTTGGGTACCAGGAAATCATGGTCGAATGCTGTATGAACCCAATGCCAAAATTTTGGCAGATTATCTCAAACAATCCATACAAGAGAATTTCAGTCAAAAAGACGGTTTAGTCCCATTAGAATGACCCGTTTTTGGACAAAATTAACGATATCAGTAAGCCATCATTTCTAAGATTATGCAATCTCAAATTGTTCTCAAAAAAATCATCAATAATTCAGAAACTAAAAATGATTATCAAGAATTTTGGAAAAAACTGAAATCCATTCTTCAACCCTATTGGTATCCCATAGAATCCGATGGTCGAGTCTTTTCTGAAGTCATAAAATCTTGGGGAATGTTAGCTTTTTTACTTCTGTTAATTATTGGGTTAGTTACTGTTAGTGCTTTCAATAGCTTTATTTTACGCGAGTTAGTCAATGTTATTGAAGAGAAAGATTTATCTGGGTTTGTCACCAATCTTGCCATTATGGCTGTTAGTTTTTTATTGCTCACACTTTTGACGGGATTTTCTAAATTTATCAGAAAAAAAATTGCGCTTGATTGGTATGAATGGCTCAATGATTACACTTTACAGAAATATTTTAATAATCGTGCTTATTATCAAATTAACTTTGACCCAGAAATTGACAATCCAGATCAACGTTTAACTCAGGAAATTGAACCCATTGCCAGAACAACCCTCAGTTTTTTGGCAACTTGTGTGGAAAAAATTCTAGAAATGACGGTCTTTTTGATAATTCTCTGGCAGATTTCTCAGTTGATTGGTATTGTCTTAATTATTTATACGATAATTGGGAATTTGATTGCTCTTTATTTAAGTCAAGAATTAAGCGAAATTAATGGAGAGCAACTAGAATTAGAAGCTAACTATACTTATGCAGTGACCCATGTTCGTAACCATGCAGAATCAATTGCCTTTTTTGAGGGAGAAAATCAAGAATTAAATATTATTAGAAAAAAATTTAGAGCGTTAATTAAAAATACTTTGCAAAAAATTGATTGGGAAAAAAATAAAGATTTTTTTGATCGAGGATACCAATCCATTATTCAAATTTTTCCCTTTTTAATTGTCGCCCCTTTATATATTAGAGATGAAATTGATTTTGGAGAAGTTAATCAAGCTAGTTTAGCTGCTAATATGTTTGCTACAGCTTTAGCAACATTAATCGCCGAATTTGCTACTTCAGGGCGACTTTCCAATTATATTGACCGTTTAGCAACCCTTTCAGAAGCTTTAGAAACCGTTACCCAACAACCTGAAAACATCAGTACCATTAAAACAACCCAAGAGAACCGTCTTGCGTTTGAAGAAGTTACCCTAGAAACCCCTAAGCAGGAAAAGGTCATCGTTGAAGATTTGACCGTTGAAGTTGAATCAGGCCAAGGACTTCTTATTGTGGGTCCCAGTGGTCGCGGGAAGAGTTCTTTGTTAAGGGCGATCGCAGGATTATGGAATACGGGAAAGGGTCATTTAATCCGACCTGAACGAGAAGACATTCTCTTTCTACCGCAACGTCCCTATATTATTCTCGGAACCTTACGGGAACAGTTGCTTTATCCCAATGTTGATCGTGAAGTCAGCGATCAAGAACTCGAAACAGTCTTAGAACAGGTGAATCTTCGTGATGTGGTTGCTAAGGTGGGGGGATTTGATGAGGAGGTTCCTTGGGAAAGTATCCTCTCATTAGGGGAACAACAGCGTTTGGCCTTTGCTCGCATTTTAGTCAGTCATCCCCACTTTGTCATTTTAGATGAAGCAACCAGTGCCTTAGATTTAACCAATGAACAGAATTTATATCAACAATTAGTGGAAACAAACACAACCTTTATTAGTGTTGGACATCGAGAAAGTTTATTCGAGTATCATCAAAATGTTCTGGAACTTTTATCGGATTCGAGTTGGCAACTTTCGCCAATTTCTTCCTAATAGTTTCATCGAATTGACCGAAAAAAAGGGTTTCACACCTCCCCTTTCAAGGGGATAAAAAGAAAAATTTTCCTTGTTTCAAATCTCCAATTTCAGGAGTCGGTAATTCTAAATTTGCCCATTCTAAATTCTAAATTCTGATTAACCCTTCGTTTAGGAAATACTAAAAAATGCAGCATCTAATCAATGAACATCTTAGAACCTTTAAGGCCAAAACCCTTAACTTCTCCAACGAAAAAAACGGAATTTTTTTGGACAAATGTGAGTTACCTTACGGACCGTCTCCCCTTGTTCTCGAAGCTATGATCAAAGCAGCAAATACGGTGAATAGATATCCAGAAATGGGGCAAACTTCTTTACGTTCTGCGATCGCTAACTATACACATACTAAAAAAGAACAAATTTTTGTTGGCAATGGTTCAGACGCTATTATTGAACTATTAATTAAGCTTTTTGTTCAACCCAACGATCAGGTTTTAATTCCCATTCCAACTTTTTTTGTTTACCAATATTATACAAAAATTGCTGGTGGTAATCCTATTTTTATCCATCGATTAGATGACTTTTCCCTCGATGTTCCTAGTTTTCTAGAAAAAGTGACATCTCAGGTCAAACTTATTTTTATTGCTAATCCCAATAATCCCACGGGTAATTGTATTCCACAAGAGGTTATTATCCAACTCCTTGAGAATGTGAATTGTATTGTGGTTGTGGATGAATGCTATTATGAATTTTCTCAAGAAACTGTCGTAGATTTAGTAGATCAATATCCTAACTTAGTCGTTTTGCGTAGCTTCTCAAAAAGTTTTGGTTTAGCAGGTTTGAGGGTAGGTTATAGCATTGCTAACGAAACAATTATTGACTATCTTTATCGCATTTCTAAACCCTTTTGCGTCAATACAATAGCTCTCACTGCTGCTATTGTCGCCTTAGAAAATATGCCTTATGTACAAGCAAATGTTCAAAAAATTTGTCAAGAAAAAGCAATAATGTCCCAGAAATTAGAACAATTAGGGTGTGATGTTTATCCATCTTCAACTAACTTTTTACTGGTGAACAGTAAACCCCTAAATATTCTTTCAAAACAAGTGGTTCAAAAGCTTCAAGATCAGAAAATTTTTGTTCAAGATTGTAGTCTTCAACCTGGTTTAGATGAATACTATTTTAGAGTATCTATGGGAACTTCTCAAGAAAATCATACGTTTCTAAAAGCTTTTAGTCACCTCTTGCATCAGAACAAAAATACTTAATAACTATAAATTGAGGACAATCGCAAGACTATAGGAAACCAAATCAGGTGAATAAGGTGGGGAATACCCACCCTAAAATTCATAAAATATCCCGCTTTAAATAGGGTTGCAAAACATCAGGAATTCTAACGGTTCCATCTGGTTGTTGATAGTTTTCCAAAATAGCAGCCATGGTTCTGCCTATTGCTAACCCAGAACCGTTTAAAGTATGCACATATTGAGTACCTTTTTTACCCTTTTCTTTAAAGCGAATATTCGCCCGTCTTCCTTGAAAATCCCAACAATTGGAACAGCTAGAAATCTCTCGATAACTATTAGAAGAAGGTAACCAAACTTCTAAATCATAACATTTTGTTGCTCCAAATCCTAAGTCCCCTGTACACAATTCTAAGACTCGGTAAGGCAATTTTAAAGCCTGTAAAATGGCTTCTGCATCCTTAACTAATTGTTGATGTGCTGCTTCTGAACTGTCAGGATGCACTACTTTCACTAATTCGACTTTATTGAATTGATGGAGTCGAATGAGTCCCCTTGTATCCTTGCCATAACTACCAGCTTCCCGCCGAAAACACGGGGTAAACGCACAGTGTTTAATGGGTAATTGTTCTGCTTCTAAAATTTCATTACTGTACAAATTGGTAAGAGGAACTTCTGCCGTAGGAGCTAACCACAAATCATCATCAGGAACCTTAAAACTTTCCTCTGCAAATTTCGGTAATTGTCCTGTTCCTTGTAAGGCTGCACTATTAATTAAAACTGGAGGCATTACTTCTAAATATCCCGCAGCAATCTGTTGGTCTAACATAAAATTAATCAACGCCCTTTCTAACGCTGCCCCAGCACCCATTAAAGCAATGAAGCGACTTTGAGCAATTTTTACGGCTCGTTCTACTTCTAAAATACCTAATCTTTCAGCGATTTCCCAATGGGGTAATACTTCAATTTTGGGTAAAAATTTATCCCCCCATTTGCGAATTTCTACGTTCTCCGTTTCATCTTTTCCAATTGGCGTTGATTCACTGGGAAGGTTCGGTAATTGTAATAATAATCCTTCAATTTCTGCTTTTAATTGTTTTTCTTGGGGTTCGAGTTCACTGAGTTTACTTTTAACGCTATTTCCTTCTTCTTTTAATCCTTTAATTTCTTCTCCTTTGGGATCAACTCCGCTTTTAATTTTCTGTCCAATTAATTTCCCAATTTCATTACTGCGGGCCTGTAATTCAGTGCGAACCGATTCTAGTTCCCTGGTGGTGCGATCGCGTTCTAAAATAGGAGTCAGATCGTATTCAGCAGAAGCACTACGACGGTTTAGTAATGCTTGTATGGTGTCTGGAGTTTCTCGTATCTGTTTAAGGTCTAGCGCGGACAATATTACCCTGTTCTATACATTCCCTTTGTTAGAATAGCGGATTATGTCTGCATTAATCTAGAACTTCTCACCTAACTTCATTAGTGTCAATTATAATAGAACGTATATCATTTATTTTGTGATATGTTAATGCCTTATGTTAAGGATACAGCTAATCAAACTCAACTGGCCATAATTCCGATACCAATAATGTCCAACCCGGCAATAAATCAGGAAGTGTTAAACTATCTCCATCTTGTAGAATTTGCACAGGATAATTGTCGCGATAAACTTCAACAATACGCTCATCAGGATTAACTAAAATACCTACTTGAGTCCCAACATTTAAAAAGTTTTGAATCTTCTCCCTCGTTTTCGTTAAACTATCTGTAGGAGACTTAACTTCTACCATTAAATCAGGAGCTAAATCAGCAAACGATCGCGGACTTTGTTTTAATCTTTCTGCTTTTACAAAAGAAACATCGGGCGATCGTGTATTAGAATCAGGTAAATTAAACCCGGCACTAGAAGCAGTTACACGGCCTAATTTTCTTGGTTTAACCCAATTAGCTAATTGTCTAGCAAACTCTGTTGCTACCTCGTCAGACGCATATCCAGAAGGACTCATAACAATAATTTCCCCATCCACTAATTCTAGACGATAATCAGGATAGGCTGACTGCATTTCTTGTAAATCTTGTGTCGTTAGAAGCATAATAATAACCAATAAGCTCCTTTTATTACCTCAATTGTAACTACAAATTTATGAATTATCTGGCCAACTATAAAAACATTTAGAATAGCTGATTATGTCTGCATTAACCTATCATTCAGTGCTAGAATCTTAGGATGAGGTTTGATCAGTTTTTCTTTTCGAGTCATTATTAATTAATATTCTAATCATCCCACGAGTAAATTTTAACCCCAAATTTATGACTAATCTTGCTGAGTATAAAAACATTTTGACCGATTTAATCGGCAAAAACCGTGATCGTGTGGACTATTTGGCCATTCGTCTTGAAACCTCCCAAGGAACCAGTATTATGTTACGGGGAAACAAAATAGACACCCTTAGCGAAGGAATATCAACTGGTGGACAAGTTAGAGCGTGTTATAAAGGGGGATGGGGGTTTGCCACGTTTAACCAATTATCCACCTTACCGCAACGCATTGAAGAAGCGATCGCCTCGGCTAAACTGGTGGGAGAGGATGAGACGATTTTAGCCGATATTTCACCTATCCAAGCAAGTTGTCATCTACCCTTAACCAGTCGTGATCCCAGACAAGTTCCCCTCGACGAAAAAAAGGCATTGTGTGACCACTACAACGACATTCTACGGGGTTTAAGCGACCAAATTACCACCACCGTAGTGCGCTATGGAGACAGCAATCAAAGCATCATTTTAGCCACTTCTGAAGGCACATTAATCGAACAATCTTGGGCTGATCTCGAAATGCGTTTTTCAGCTACAGCGAGAAACGGGGACAAGGTACAAACGGGACGAGAAACCACTGGATCACGGCGAGGTTATGATGATTTATTGGCACTGGATGAACAGGTAGAAGGGGCGGCCAAACGTGCCGTTAATGCCCTGGTTTTGCCCCCCGTCAAAGGCGATCGCTACACAGTGGTGATCGACCCTATTTTAACGGGATTGTTCGTCCATGAGGCGTTTGGCCACCTCTCAGAAGCAGATATGTTATATGAAAACCCGGATCTATTAGAGGTGATGAGTTTCGGGCGAAAATTTGGCCCAGACACCCTACAAATTTTTGACGGGGCTGCCCCAGAAGGCCATCGGGGTAGTTATTATTATGATGATGAAGGCGTACCAGCAACCACCACCCAATTAATAAAAGATGGGGTGATGATAGGCCGTTTACATTCCCGTGAAACCGCCGGAAAATTGCAAGAAAACCCCACAGGAAACGCCCGTTGTTTGAATTACCATTATCCTCCTTTAGTTCGCATGACAAACACCTGGATTGAACGAGGAAATACCCCTGTTAATGATTTATTTTCAGATATAAAAGAAGGGGTTTATGCTAAAAATTGGTTAGGCGGAATGACTAATGGAGAGATGTTTACCTTTAGTGCCGGAGAAGCTTGGATGATTAGAAATGGCCAGATTTGTGAATCAGTTAGGGATGTTACTTTATCGGGGAATGTGTTTAAAACTTTGGCAAATATTGAAGGGATAGGAGATGATTTTTATTGGGATGAATCAGGAGGTTGTGGTAAAGGTGGACAAAGTGGTTTAGCAGTGGGTTGTGGGGGACCCAGTTTACGTATTAAAGATGTGGTGGTTGGGGGAGAAGCTTAAACAGTTACCAGTTATCAGTTATCAGTTTTTAGGGTGGGCAAACTGGGAAAATCAATCAATTAACAGGATAATTTAGAGTTATTGCCCACTCTTCCTCATTACTTTTAACAAATTAGAGTACACTAATGTCATCTAAATAAATCTGAGTGTGTTCCTGTGCGTTCAAATCAAGGTTAACATAATATACTATAGCAAATAAACTTGTAACCTATGCAAACTTTAATATTTAAACCCCGTCGTTAACAAAATGTCGGCAAAAGTCCTTTTAATTTTAGTTGATGGTTAGAATCCTCAACTATAAATTACACTTCTGTGCGATAGCGCCGGAACGCAGTGAGGAACTTCTGACTTCATTCAACGAGAGGGTCTTATGACGTTAAAACTTTTTCTACTCTTTCTAATTCTAAATCAGAAAAATAATCGATCGCCCAATTAGAGAGTCGCTGCATAAAATGATAAGGATATGTGTTAGCAATACCCACCACCTGCATTTTAGCCTGTTTCGCTGCTTCGATACCAGCCGGACTATCTTCAATGACTAAACAATCTTCGGAGGTTAGTTCTAGGGTATTATCTAATTCATTAAAGCGTTCAACTGCTAATAAATAGCCGTCTGGTTCCGGCTTACTTCTGGAAATTTCATCACCACCAACAATGACTTCAAAATAGTTCAATATGTCTGCTTTATCTAAAATAAATTGAACCTCAGAAACTAACGCACCGCTTACTAATCCTATTTTTAAATTGTGCTGTTTTAAATGGGTCAAAAAATCCTTTAATTCAGGATAAATGGGTAGTTCTTCTAGAGAGTTAATTCGTTGTCGATAAGCGATGGTTTTGGCTTTAATTAAATTATCCAAATAATCATCAGATACCATTCTACCGCGACGGGATAAAATATCAAATAAACAAGCGTGATCGCTTCTACCTAAACACAATTCTTGATATTCTGATGGATCGGGACGTAAATTTTCTCCTAATAAAATTTCATTGATCAATTCTTGATGAATGTCCTCATCATTAATAATCACCCCATTAAAATCAAAAATAACTGCTTTTAACATCTCATCGCTCTGATTGATTGTAATTACTTCTGAGTGCTTTCTAGTATAGTATCAATCATAGAAGTATTATGAAATTCTACTGTTTTGCCATCTTCACAGGGAACTAAGGTTTGAATGAGAAAGTCTTGGATATTGTTGTGTTCACCAGCTACTATGACTCGCGCCGTGTGACCCCCTTGTAGCACCTCCTGGCGATCGCATTCTTCATAGGCATAAATAATCAACAAATCCCCTGGTTGACATAATAAAGCAGCCCCACCATTGGGGCAAATTTCCCCTTTTCCCACTTCTCCTGGGATCACATAAGTAGAAAATCGCTTACCATTATTCAGATTAACAATATCCACTTCTTCCAGGGGCAAAATCCCCACTTTATCCAGTAAAACCGGATCAACAGTGATACTACCGACATAATCAATATTGGCTTGAGTAACCTGCACTCGATGTAACTTAGCGTGCATTAACTTAATGGTTCCCATATCATTTTTTAAGCTAATTCTTCTTACATCCTGACATATTTTGCTCTCTGACGACAGAATCTTAGAATACAAAAAATAAGGTTTAACGATAATAATTACTATTTTAGGGCATTTTAAGAAAACTCTGGTCAAAAAAGGCTAAATGAGTTGATGAAGTCAGTTATCAGCGATCAGTTATCAGTGATCAGTTTTTTTAGTCCCCAAAGTTTCCCAAACTGCTGTATAAAATACGTATGATGTGAGGAGTTTTAAAAATGTTGGATTTGTTAGCTTTAACGTTAGGTAACTTGTTAGGAAAAACCCCCCCTTCCATTGAAGTAGTTCCCGTAGTCGCTTGGCAGGAGGCAAAAGTGTTTGATGTCCCTACCCAATCCGATCCCGTCGTAGAAGCCATTATTGCCGATTATTTGAAAAATTTAGCCTCTTTAGGGTTTTCTCCCCATAAACAAGGCATTTGGCTGCAATCAGATTGGGCTTATTTAGGGGATCATCAGGCAAAAACTCCCTTATCCGCCGCCTCTTTAACCAAAATTGCCACTTCTTTAGCTGCTTTGGAAACTTGGGGAACCCAACATCGTTTTGAGACAGAATTTTTAACCGTTGGAACCGTAGAAAATGGAGTGTTGAAAGGGGATTTAATCGTTAAAGGTAGTGGTGATCCCCTATTTGTTTGGGAAGAAGCGATCGCAGTGGGTAACAAACTGAATGAACTGGGGATCAAAGAAGTCACTGGCAATCTAATTATTGTGGATAATTTTGCCATGAATTTTAAATCTAATCCTCAAACTTCTGGTAATTTATTACAATTAGCTTTTAATTCCCGTCGTTGGACTCCTTTAATTCGCCAACAATATCAAACTTTACCCCCCAATACCCCTAAACCTCAAATTACTATCAAAGGAAGGGTTAAGGTAGAAAATAACGTCCCTGAGACGGCACAAACCTTACTAAAACATCAATCTTTAACCATGGCCGAACTGCTCAAACAAATGAACATTTATAGTAATAATGTCATGTCCGAGATGATCGCTGACTCCGTGGGGGGGGCCGCCGTTGTCTCAGAAATCGCTGCCAAAGCGGCTAAAGTTGATTCTCAAGAAGTGCAGTTAATCAATGGTTCTGGGTTAGGGGTAGAAAACCGTATTTCTCCGAGGGCCTCAGTAGGAATGTTAATGGCCATGGAAGAAAAATTACAAAATAATCCCTTGAGTGTTGCAGACTTGTTTCCTATGGGGGGACGTGATAAAACAGGAACGGTTCAATGGCGCAATCTTCCCGATGGGGTAGCGGTTAAAACCGGAACCCTGGCCCAAGTGAGTGCCTTAGCTGGCGTTATTCCCACCAAAGAACGCGGTCCAGTGTGGTTCGCTATTATTAATCATGGTCCAAATATTGATCGCTTTCGAGTGGAACAAGATCGCTTGTTACAAAGATTAGCCAATCATTGGAATTTAACCCCTGTAGTTTCTCCCGTTAAAGCAACACAACAGATTAAATTAGGTGATCCTCAACGTAATTTACAAAGTGAAAGTTAGTTCCGTCGGGTGGGTTAGGTGACGATAAAATATGTTACTTATTTGTTAATGAATTATTCACTGTAGCCCACCATTAAAAATGGGTATTAAACTTAAAATAAGTTCGTTTTTTATATAATTTCAAAAAATAGAGTATTAATATATGCTTGTCAAGCTATGCAAATGTTAAATTTATGTTATAATAAAACAGTAATTCTAAGGTAAAGATTTATGCGCTCCATCCCTCGGCTCTGACAGAATATGCACAAGCTGTTGAATATTATCTACAAAAAAATCCTAATCAGTAAATCTATGATAATTCGACAACCCCGTTATAGTAAAGAAGAATTGGCACAACGTGGCCATGAACTCTATGAATCTCAGATTCGTTCTCAAGTTGAGGAAAATAATCACGGTAAAATAGTTGCTATTGACATTGAAACAGGAACCTTTGAAGTTGCTAATGACAGCTTAACTGCGGCCAAACAATTACTAAAACATCATCCTGATGCACAAATTTTTGGTATTCGTATTGGCTATCGGGCAGTTCATCGCTTTGGTTTTTCGGTTTCTAATACAAAAGTATGATTATTGGCTATGTAAATACGAATCGAGAGGCAATTATCAAGTTAGCTGTGCTTGGTGAAAATAAAGTAAATCAGGGAATTAAAGCAGTAATCGATACGGGATATACCGGCTTTCTCACCTTGCCATCTGCTATCATCACAAAACTAGGATTAACTTGGTACATGGAACAAGAAGGGATTTTAGGGGATGGTAGTCTATGTTTATTTAACCGAATGTCGGGCAGAATTCCCTAACGTTCTACAACTTAGGGATGAATGCCCGACCAAGAAATAAACCGCGAAGCGTCCTTATTTCTTAGTCTCTAAGCCTCCTGA
>JAAUYD010039244.1_pt1 | contig 42610 bp, 9 predicted proteins | sample 7278101 | NCBI WGS metagenome assembly JAAUYD01 (sample SAMN14350128, study PRJNA611818) | marine sediment metagenome | isolation source: surface marine sediment (0.6m) | place: French Polynesia: Moorea | collected 2018-08
AAGCAAAAGCCATTGCTAATGAGTTAATCAACATCAAAGCTACTGGGGAAAGAGCCTTGCTGCTTTATCCATCTGGACTGGAATTTATTGCTGCTTTTTTTGGATGTTTATATGCAGGGGTGATAGCGGTTCCTGCTAATCCACCACGACGCAATCAGCGATTGCAAAGACTACAAGCAATTGTTAGCGATGCCCAAGCCACAATTGTCCTGACAACCACGTCCATTTTAAATAATATTGCCAGTCGATTCAAACAAGAAGCAGAACTAGCATCTTTACCTTGTTTTTCTACCGAAAATATTGATAGCAACCAAGAAATAAATGGGCAGTTTCCACACATAAATCAGAGTGATTTGGCATTTCTCCAGTATACTTCTGGTTCCACCAGCACCCCAAAAGGAGTGATGATTAGTCATGCCAATCTCATGCATAACGAAGAAATGATTAAAAGGGCATTTCAACATACACAAGAAAGTATAGTAGTAGGTTGGCTGCCCTTATTTCATGATATGGGATTAATTGGCAATGTTCTCCAGCCTTTATATGTGGGCATACCAAGTATTTTTATGTCACCAGTAGCCTTTTTGCAAAAACCTTGGCGCTGGTTAAATGCAATTTCTCGCTACCAAGCTACCACTAGCGGGGGACCAAATTTTGCCTATGATTTGTGTGTGAAAAACATTACTAGTTCTGAGCAGGAAAACTTAGATTTAAGCAGTTGGAATTTGGCTTTTAATGGAGCTGAACCAATACAAGCCAAAACCCTACAGCAGTTTGCACAAACATTTGCAGATTGTGGCTTTTCCCAGGAGGCGCTTTACCCCTGTTATGGGATGGCGGAAACAACTTTATTTATGACTGGAAGGTTAAAAACAAGTCCCCAGATTTTACAAACAGTTAACTCTGAGGCTTTAGCACAAAATCGAGTGGTAATAGAAAATAAAAATCAGAATAACCATGTAATTGTCAGCTGTGGACAAGCTTGGTGTGGCCAGGAAGTAATTATCGTTAACCCGGAAACATTATTACAATGTGCACCAGATGAAGTGGGAGAAATTTGGGTTTCTGGTGCAAGTATTGCTAATGGTTACTGGGGACGTACAGAGGCAACAGAAAATACTTTTCGAGCCTATTTAGCAGATACAAGAAAAGGACCATTTCTCCGCACTGGGGATTTAGGATTTTTACATGATAATCAATTATTTTTTACTGGCAGACTCAAAGATGCAATCATTATCCGGGGACAAAATTATTATCCCCAAGACATTGAATTAACGGTGGAAAAAAGTCATCCAGCCCTGCGTCTGAGTTGTGGTGCTGCTTTTTGTGTAGAGATTGATGATGCAGAGCAATTGGTAATTGTTCAGGAAGTAGAGCGTAGTTATTTACGTCAACTGGATGGCCAAGAAGTGGTAGGAAATATCCGTGAAGTCATTACATCTGAGCACGGTTTACAGGTTTATGCTGTGGTACTAATAAAAACTAACAGTATTCCCAAAACATCAAGTGGTAAAATCCAACGTCATGCATGTCGCTCTGGATTTTTAACCGGTAATTTAAATGTTGTATACGATTGGAGTATTAATCCCCGCAACAAACACAAGTTTCTCAATTTGCAAAACGAGATCGAATCCACATTCCAAAAAATATCCACACCAAGGTAGTCTAAAAAACTAAATTAAGGTATATTTTTACGCATTATTATCAGGGGATTTAAAACATGGAAAACTCAAATTTGGAAACTTCAACCATGCCTACAGAATTAACAAATATTCAATCTGAAAATTCAGGTAATGGCAATCGGCGAACCCTTGCAGTGGCAGATATTCAAGCATGGATTGTGTCTTATGTTGCCCAGTTATTAAATGTCAGCGAGGGGGAAATTGATGTCACAGTTTCTTTTGATAGATACGGTTTGGATTCCTTGGCAGCCATTGGTTTGAGTGGTAAATTAGCAAGCTGGTTGGAATACGAATTCGATCCCACCGTAATGTACGATTATCCCACCATTGAAACTTTAACTGAGTACTTAGCAGAGGAACTCAATATTAAATCTTAACCCCTTATTAGACATTTTTATCAGTTTTACTAGTGAAAAATATTAAGAGGAGTTTATATGAAAGTATCGAGTACATTAATACAGTCTGGAACTGCAAACAATGGTGAAACCAAAAGGCATCACAAGCTGATTGGAACTACCTATCAAAATAATAGCAATTCTGATTATACAGAGAAAATAGAGGAGCTATGTAAAACTTTCAAATATAAGGAGAATCGCAATCATTATTGGAGTGAACCCCATCAATCTTTGCTATTTGGTAGTCCCATTTATGAACAAGCATCCGCCGAGCAAAAATTAGCTCTCAACCATCTGCATTGGTTTGCTAATTATAACTATATATCTAATTCGGAAACTGAGACAGTAATTCTCAATCAAGTGACAGGGGATGTTTTCCATGCCCTTGGTTATGAGACTGTCGCCCAAGAATTGGCCATGGAAACGGAGCAAGAGCATCACCACATTAAAGCTTTTCGTAAGATAGGTTTAATGACAGCAATTGCTTTAATCGGTAAGGATGAACTCAGTTCCTCTTTTCAGTGGAATTCTTATGATTCCACCTTAGGCAAGAATTTTATTCCTACTACTAAATATCACACTTTGCGTTTTGTCGCCCAAAGGATGTTTAGTAGCAAAAAACAATACTATTCCCAGTATTTAAAGGAGTTAGAAGGGAAAAAAGATTTTGCTTTTAAAATGCCGACAACAGGTATAATTGGCAGGTCTTTAAAACATTCGGGACAAAACTTTTTCACCTTTAATTGGGGGGGTGGTTCACCATTTCTCGCCTGCCAATTTTATGCCCTGCGGATGATTGCGAATATGCATCTGAAGAATTTGGAACATCCCATTGCTAAGTATTATAAAAAAGTAGAAAAAAGCGGAGAATTTATCCCAGCTCCCACGGAAGTTTCCCATTATCATTTCCTAGATGAATCTTTTCATACGACAATGTCCCATGTAATTGCCCAGGATTTGTATAAAGATTTTCCCAAGCCCACGGCTTATGAAAAGTATCTAGGTAATTTGGCAATTTATCTCTCACAGTATGGAGCCTTGGGAGGACTTTCTGCCGTACTACCCCATCGCTATTTTGATGATGATTACCTGGTAATGGAAATAGTCTATAGGCTATTACAGGCTCCTTTATTTGGGATGTCTAGTGATGCAGCCTTGGAATGGATGTATAAATGTTTCTGTTGCGAACATGAAGGTTTGCATTTAGCCCAGAGAAATCGCCAAAAATTGATGTCGGAGCTACGGCGATTTTTTGCCGATGTTGATTATCTTTTACCGGTTAATCGGGAAATGCGTATAATGTCATCTAGAGGCTCCATAGATGATACTATCCAAAAGAATATCAAAACTTTCAAACAGTTTTCTCGTTTAGTAGCTAATAAAAATTAGGGGGTGTTAACAATTTTGGATTTTGGATTTTGGATTTTGGATTTTGGATTTACCGATTGACCAAATAATTATTAATTATCAATTATGAATTTTCTTGATTCCCTGTCTAAACTGAGGGACTTGTATCTTTATTATTCGGTCAATTAGTCATTTATTCATTGGTAAAGATTTCAGATATTTTATAGTTTTGAACTGGGTTTAATCTCGCCTAAATAATGAGTTAAGAAAAAACAATATGCAATTGGTTGGTTGAAAATGGAACCCATAGGTATTATCGGTATTGGCTGTCGCTTTCCTGGTGCAAATAACCCGGAGTCTTTTTGGCGACTATTGCGTAATGGTGTAGATGCTATTACCGAAATACCCCCTGAGCGATGGGATATTGACCAATTTTATCACCCCACCCCCGCTACACCAGGGAAAATGCATACCCGTTGGGGTGGTTTTTTACCCCAGGTAGATAGATTTGATGCTAGTTTCTTTGGCATTTCTCCCCGGGAAGCAGAGCGTATGGACCCCCAGCAGAGAATATTGTTGGAGGTGACTTGGGAAGCTTTAGAACATGCCAATGTAGTGCCGAAAAACCTATCTGGTAGTCGCACTGGGGTGTTTGTTGGTATTAGTAACATTGATTACATTCAACTTATATTTAAAGATTATTCCCATATCAATGCTTATAATGGCATCGGCACGGCTTTTTCCATTAGTGCCAACCGCATATCTTACCTGCTAAATTTGCGTGGTCCCAGTATAGCTATTGATACCGCTTGCTCTGCCTCCCTAGTGGCTGTTCATAGTGCTTGTCAGAGTTTAATAAGCAAAGAATCAGATCTATGTATAGTGGGGGGAGTGAACCTGATTTTGTCCCCTGAGGCAAGTATAACTTTCTCCCAAGCCCAGATGATGTCCGCAGATGGTCGTTGTAAAACCTTTGATGCCAATGCTGATGGTTATGTCAGGGCTGAAGGTTGCGGAGTCGTCATTCTCAAGCGAGTTGGAGATGCAGTGCGGGATGGGAACCAAATCCAGGCGGTAATTAGGGGTTCAGCAGTTAATCAAGATGGTTTAACCTATGCCCTCACCGCACCTAATGGTTTAGCCCAACAGGCTGTAATCAATCAAGCTTTGGCAAATGCTGGAGTTAAACCCGCAGAAATTAGCTATGTGGAAACCCACGGCACTGGCACTCCTTTGGGAGATCCCATTGAAGTGAAAGCTCTGAAAAAAGTGTTAAATCAAGGGCGTTCCCTGGCTAATCCTTGTTGGTTCGGTTCCGTCAAAACTAATATTGGTCATTTAGAGTCGGCGGCGGGAATCGCTGGTTTAATTAAGGTGGTACTGTCCCTACAACATGGGGAAATTCCCCCCCATTTACATCTGCAACAGTTAAACCCCTATATTAAACTGCAAGACACAGCCTTTTCCATCCCCACTCAACTGCAACCTTGGCCTGTAAATCAAGGTCAAAATCAACCTTTAGCAGGGGTGAGTTCCTTTGGTTTTGGGGGAACCAACGCCCATGTGATTCTCGAATCAGTTACCAACCCATTACCCGTGACACCAGAGGTTGAGCGTCCCCAGCACCTATTCACCCTCTCAGCCAAAACTGAATCTGCTTTGGGGGAGTTGGTGCAAACCTATGAAGAATTCCTCCGAGGTAACCAACATGCCTCCATTGCAGATATCTGTTTTACTGCTAATACTGGGCGATCGCATTTTGCCCATCGTTTAGCCATAGTTGCGCCATCCCTAGTAGAAATTCAAGAGCAACTGGGTAATTTTACAGATGGTGAGGTATCACCACAGCTCTTGACTGGGCAAGCACCACTGAATAGTAAAACCAAAATCGCCTTCTTATTCACCGGCCAAGGTTCCCAGTACGTGGACATGGGGAAAGAGCTTTATCAAACCCAGCCCACATTTAGAAAGATTTTACAACAGTGCGATCGCATCCTCCGCGATGAGTTAGAAATACCCCTATTGGAAGTCCTCTATCCAGCCAACCCAGACACCTCACCCATCAATGAAACTGCCTACACCCAACCCGCTTTATTTGCCTTAGAATATGCCCTCTATCATTTATGGACATCTTGGGGAATCACCCCAGATGTGGTTATGGGCCACAGCGTGGGGGAATATGTGGCCGCCACCGTAGCTGGGGTATTCAGCTTAGAAGATGGGTTAAAGTTGATTGCCCACCGGGGACGATTAATGCAAACATCTTGTCCTCCAGGGGCGATGGTATCAGTATTTACCGACCAAGCAACCGCCACCGCAGCCATCCAACCCTATGGGGAAAAACTGTCCATTGCCGCCATTAATGGCCACCAAAGTATAGTTATTTCCGGTGAATCCCCAGCAGTGGCAGCAGTTGCTACTACCTTCGCAGCTCAAGGGGTGAAGACCAAACAGCTGACAGTTTCCCGTGGTTTTCACTCATCGCTGATGCAGCCCATGTTACCAAAATTTGAGCGGTTAGCACGGAAAGTCACTTATTCTAGTCCTCAAATCAAAATTATTTCCAACGTCACTGGCAAGGTAGCAGATAAATCAATTGCCACCGCTGAGTATTGGTGCAATCACTTAATCAAACCAGTGTTGTTTACCGCCAGCATGGATGCTGTTGAGCAGTTAGAGGAGCGGGTGTTTGTGGAAATTGGTCCCAAGCCGACTTTATTAGGCATGGGTCGCCACTATGTAGCACCAGACACTGGTGTATGGTTGCCTAGTTTGCGTCCGGGGCAATCAGATTGGCAACAGTTGTTAGGTAGCCTAGGGAAATTGTATACCCTTGGGGTGCCCATAGATTGGTCTGGCTGGGATGGGGATTATCCCCGTCACCATTTGCAATTACCAACTTATCCCTTCCAGGGAGAAAGGCACTGGATTGACTATCCTCAAGGTTTAGCCAATGGAGGGAAATACCACAATCCCCATCCCTTAAGGGGTGAGCGTTTGCAATTAGCCGGTTTGTCAGAGATTCGTTTTCAGTACCAAATTAGTCCGGATGCCCCTAGTTTTTTACAGCACCATCGCGTATTTAATCAGGTGGTTGTGCCTACCGCAGTTTACCTGGAGATGGTTTACTCTGCTGGGGTTAGGGTGCTTAAAACTGAGAATTTGGTTTTGGCAAATATGAGGATGGAACAGCGGTTGGTTTTAGGGGACAATGAGGTTAAGACCCTACAATTGATTTTAACGCCCCAGGGGGAATCAGCATTTGCTTGGCAGATTTTTAGTTTGACGACTGCACCGGAACCGGAGAATGAAAATTGGGTATTGCATACATCTGGCAAGGTGCTTGTGGGGGGGGAAAGTGAAACAGCACCAATGGCAGACTTAACCGTAATCCAAAGTCACCATCAAGGGGAAATTCCAATCCCAGACGGTGGTTGGGGTTCCCCAGTCATTGAGCAATTGTGGGGGAATGGGGAATCGGTTTTGGGTAAAATTCAACTACCACCACCGGAATTAAATGCAGATTACCAATTACATCCTGTGCTGCTGGATGGATGTTTGCAAGTAGTCCGGGGTTTATTGCCGGGGGATAGGGATGGGAATTATGCACACATTGCCATAGAAAAGCTAACTGTATGGCAACGTCCGGAAAACGGGTTGTGGAGCTACGCAAAACTGCGTCCAGTCAACGGTTCCCATTCTGTACAGCTGAGTGCAGATGTGCAGGTGTTGGCTGAAGATGGACAGGTGGTTGCCATGGTGGAAGGGGTGCAATTCCAGCCAGTTAATCTTCAAGGCTCCATACCCAGTTCCCCATCCTGGAGTAATTGGCTGTATGAGGTGGAATGGCATCCCCACCAGTTGCAATCCCCATTAGAGCAGCAGTCCCCTAGGGGTTGGTTAATTTTGGCGGATAACCAAGGCATGGGTAAGGAGTTGGGGGCACTACTGGCAGCTAAAGGTGAAGTTTGTACTTTGGTTTTTCCCGGAAATGGGTATAAAAAGTTAACTGAATATGAATTCACCATTGACGGAACCAATGCCGGGGATTGGGAGCGATTACTGCAAGATGTGGTTGCATCCAGCCAACAACCATTATCTAAGATAGTGCATTTGTGGAGTTTGGATGCTGTTGAGTCAACACCAATGGTTCAAGATTTAGAAGATGCTGCCAGTATGGGATGTGGTAGTACTTTATATTTAGTCCAAGCCTTGGTGAAAATGGATTTCAAGGTAGCTCCTAACTTATACCTAGTTACTAGGGGTGCCCAAAGGGTGGGTGAAACATTCACTGATTTAGTCGTAGGGCAATCACCCCTCTGGGGTTTGGGTAAAGTCATTCATATGGAGCATCCTGAATTCAATTGTATGCTCATGGATTTGGATCCATCCTCTGATGGAAGTCAGGGGCAAAATTTATTGGCATCAATTTGGTCAGTAAATTCACAGGGTCAGTCCCTGATGGCTTGGCGTAAAAACCAACTATACTCGGCTCGGTTGGTACGGGTAATGGGGGGAACGGGGGCAACGGATGCAACGGATGTAACGGATGTAACGGATTTAGGGGTAACGGGGGTAACGGGGGCAACGGATGTAACAGATGTAACGGATTTAGGGGTAACGGATTTAAGGGGTAATAGTACTTATCTGATTGTGGGTGGATTAGGGGGAGTGGGTTTACACCTAGCTCAGTGGATGGTGGAGCGGGGAGTCCGTCATTTAGTATTTATGAGCCGTAGGGGTGCTGATGACCATGCTAAAGCAACCCTGGAAAAATTAGAACACCTAGGGGCGGAAGTTGTAGTTGCTCGGGCTGATGTGACTAGTCAGGAGCAAGTAGCTAAAGTCCTGGAGCAAATCAAAGTCTCTATGCCACCGTTACGGGGTATTATGCACCTGGCTGGTATCAATGATGACCGTTTGTTGCGGAACCATGAATGGGAGCTGTTTCGGAAAGTGTTTGCTCCCAAGGTGACTGGTTCGTGGAATTTGCATGCCCTAACCAGGGATATACCCTTAGACTTTTTTGTGCTTTTTTCCTCCATGGCTTCCATGACTGGTGGCTCTGGTTTAGGTAACTATGCAGCTGCTAATACTTTTTTAGATGCCCTGGCCCATTACCGGCAAATCCAAGGTTTACCCGCACTCAGTATTAATTGGGGACCCTGGGCACAGGTGGGAATGGCGGCAACGGTGGGGAGTGGCAGGGAAAGTCAGTGGTCGATCCAAGGATTAGAACCCATGGAACCCCAGGCAGCATTAGGGGCGTTGGGGTATTTATTGTCCCGGAATACTGCCCAGGTGGGAGTGATACCAATTAATTGGTCTAAATACTTGGAGTTTTTCCCCCAGATTAAATCTGCATTTCTCGGGGCTGTGATTGATGCTGCATCCCCTACGGCGAGTAAGGGGGATAGTAAGTCTAATATTTTACAGCAATTACGGGAGGCACAAGGAAGTCAACATTTAGATTTATTGGTAAATTATTTACAACGGTATGTTGCTCAAGTGTTGGGATTTAAATCTTCGACAAATTTGGAAGTACAAGCATCTTTGTTGCAATTAGGTTTTGATTCCTTGATGGCTGTGCAACTGAAGAATTGGATTTCCACAGACTTAGGGGTAAATTTACCCATTGAAAAGTTTATTGATGATTCGAGTATTCTGCAACTGGCAAAATTTTTACAATCAAAATTAACTGATGATTCAATTATTTCTCCCCCAAGGATTGGATCAATTGCAGACAATTTAATAGAGGGGGAAATATGAATTTAAATATAAATTTAAATATGAATTTAAATATGGATTTAAATATGAATTTACAAATAAATGTAGGTGAATTTCTCGAACATTTGGCGACCAAAAATGTCGAGTTGTGGGTTGAAGGGGAAAAGCTCCGCTATCGCGCTCCCCAAGAGGTGTTGACTCCCACTCTACTCCAGGAAATTAAACAATATAAAACGGAAATTATTGCCTTCCTCAAACGGGATACCAATGGTGGTAAAAGTAAATCTCAAAATAATTCCATATTACCTGCCAATAGGGATGAGCCATTACCCCTATCTTTTGGTCAACAAAGGTTGTGGGTGATTGCCCAGTTAGATCCAGATAATGCCTTTTATAATCTGACTGGAGTAGTGCGCCTCCAAGGTAAACTGCATCGAGAATTTTTATCCCAAAGCTTCAGTGCAATTATTAATCGCCATGAAGCTTTACGGACAAATTTTGTGGTTGAAAATGAAGAACCAGTGCAAATTATTCGTCCCCCTGGTAATTGGAAATTATCAGTGGTAGATTTGCAAAAATTGTCTGGCCAGGAACAAGAAACTAGCTGGCAAGAATTAGCAACTAAGGAAGCTCAAAGCCCCTTTAATTTAGCAACAGAGCCTTTAATTCGCGGGACTTTAGTCCAATTTTCAGCCACAGAACATATATTATTACTATGTCTCCACCATATTGTGGCTGATGGTTGGTCTAAGAGTATTTTTGTGCGGGAATTGACCACATTTTACTCATCCTTGTATTATGGTCAGACCTTAAAACTGCCAGAACTACCCATTCAATACCCAGATTATGCAGTTTGGCAGAGACAATGGTTGCAAGGTGATATACTCGATTCCCACCTTGGGTACTGGAAACAACAACTAGCAAACGCCCCCACCCTATTATCCCTACCCACGGATCGACCGCGGCCTGGGGTGCAAACTTTCCAAGGAAAACGTCAATCCTTTGCCTTTCCCCCACAATTAAGTGAAGGACTAAAAGCATTAAGCAGGGAAGAAGGGGCTACCTTGTTCATGACCCTGTTAACGGCCTTTAATATTTTACTTTACCGCTATGCAGGTACTGAAGATATTTTAGTGGGTTCCCCCATTGCCAACCGCAACAAAAGCGAAATTGAAGGGTTAATTGGTTTTTTTGTCAATACTTTAGTCCTACGCACGGATTTATCAGGGAACCCCAGTTTTCAGCAATTATTGGCGCAAGTCAAGGAAACTACCAAAGCCGCCTATGCCCATCAGGATATACCCTTTGAGCTGCTGGTAGATACATTGGTTCCAGAACGGGATTTAAGCCATACCCCCTTGTTCCAGGTAATGTTTGCCCTGCAAAATACCCCTGGGGAAAATATGGATTTGGCTGGCTTAACCCTGAGTCCCTTGGAGGTGGAAAACCAAACAGCAAAATTTGATTTAACTTTATCCGTGGAGAACACCACTAATGGGATGACGGGGTGGTGGGAATACAGCACGGATTTGTTTGATGATGGCACCATAACTCGAATGATTGGTCATTTTCAAACATTACTAGAAGCAATTGTGGCTCATCCCCAACAGTCCATTAGTCAATTACCTTTATTAACAGCCCATGAGCGACACCAGTTATTAGTTGAATGGAATCATACCGCAAGGGAATATCCCTGGGATAAATGTATTCATCAGTTATTTGAGGAGCAAGTAGGGAAAACACCAAATGCGATCGCGGTTGTATATGAAGATAACCACCTATCTTACCAGGAATTGAACCGTCGCGCCAACCAATTAGGTCATTACTTGCAAACATTGGGTGTGGGACCCGATGTCCTAGTTGGTATTTGTGCGGAACGTTCCTTAGACATGTTTGTGGCACTGTTGGCCATCCTCAAAGCCGGTGGTGCCTATGTACCCTTAGATCCAGATTATCCCCCAGAGCGTCTGAGTTTGATGTTATCAGATGCCCAGGTGGGGGTACTGTTGACTCAACAGGAACTGGTGCAGCAACTACCTAACCATGGGGCTGTTGTGGTGTGTTTAGATAGCACATGGGAAGAGATTAGTCAACAAAGTGAGAAAAATCTGGTGAACGGGATCACACCAGATAATTTAGCTTACATTAATTATACTTCCGGTTCCACGGGTCAACCCAAAGGAGTGGAGGTTGTGCATCGGGGTGTGAACCGTCTGCTGATGGGGGTAGATTATATTCACCTAGATGGAAGCCAGAGATTTTTGCAATTATCTTCCATTTCCTTCGATGCTTCTACTTTAGAAATTTGGGGAGCTTTGTTACATGGCGGGCAGTGTATTCTCTTCCCTGGTAGAATTCCTACCCCCCAACAGTTGAGTCAGCAAATTCACAAACATGGAATTACCGTGATGTGGCTGACATCTGCCTTGTTCAACACCATCATCGATCATACTCCCCAAGGGTTGTCAGGGATTAAGCAACTACTCATTGGTGGAGAAGCCCTATCAGTGGTTCATGTTCACAAAGCTTTGCAGGCTTTACCGGACACCCAAATTATTAATGGTTATGGGCCAACGGAAAGCACCACTTTTACCTGTTGTTACCCTATTCCCCCAACCCTAGATCCACAGGTACAGTCAATTCCCATTGGCCGTCCTATCAGTAACACTCAAGTTTATATCTTGGATGCTCAGATGGAACCCGTTCCTCTGGGTGTGCCCGGGGAGTTGTATATTGCTGGGGCTGGATTAGCCAGGGGATACCTCAACCATCCAGAGTTAACTAATGGGAAATTCGTCCCCCATCCTTTTGATCAAAATCCAAAATCAACAACGGATTATCTATTTTCCAAAATCAACAACGGATTATCTGTTGATCAAAATCCAAAATCCAAAATCCAAAATCTAAAATTGAATGACAGCAGCCAAGGAGCGCGATTATATCGGACTGGAGATTTAGCCCGCTATCTCAATGATGGTTGTATCGAATACTTGGGACGCATTGACAACCAAGTAAAAATACGGGGCTTCCGCATCGAGTTGGGGGAAATAGAAACCGTACTGAGCAAACACCATGGTGTGGGGCAAACCGTAGCCATTGTGCGGGAAGATGTGGCTGGGGACAAACGTTTAGTTGTCTATATAGTACCCCATGGGCAGCAAACACCCACGGCCAGTGACTTGCATAGCTTCCTGAAAGAAAAGCTACCTAGTTATATGTTGCCTTCAGCTATTGTGTTCTTGTCAGAATTACCATTAACATCTAATGGGAAAATAGATCGCAAAGCATTACCAGCACCGGATGTCCATCGGCAATTGACAGCTAGTTTTGTGGCTCCCCGCAATGGGATTGAACAAACCTTAGCAGAAATATGGGCTGGGGTGTTAAGGGTAGACTCAGTGGGGATTGAAGATAACTTCTTTGAATTAGGGGGAGATTCCATCCTCGGTTTGCAAACCATTGCCAGAGCCAACCAAAAGGGAATTTATCTCACTGCCAAACAACTGTTCGAGCATCAAACCATAGCGGAATTAGCTGCGGTGGCTGGTACAACCCCAGGAACCATAGCACAACAAGGTTTAGTTACTGGTTCCTTGCCCCTCACCCCGATTCAACATTGGTTTTTTCAGCAGGAGCAACCCCAAAAAGCCCATTTTAACCAATCTGTATTGTTAGAGGTTCCATGTGACTTCCAGCCAGAATTATTGTCAACAGTACTTGGGGAATTGCTCAGACACCATGATGCTTTGCGTCTGAGGTTTGAGCAACAGGGTGAACAATGGTTGCAAAGTAATGCTGGGGATGGGGAAATAGTACCTTTGAAGTTGGTGGATTTATCGGAGAATAGGGAACAGGGAACAGGGAATAGGGAACAGGGAATAGGGAACAGGGAACAGGGAACAGGGAATAGCGGTGAAGAATTAACGCAAACAGCAGCAGAAGATTACTTTAAGAGATCTATTGAAGTAACAGCAAATGAACTGCAAGAGTCTCTGAACCTATCCACAGGGCCATTAATGCAAGCAGCACTGTTTAACTTGGGTGCTGGTCAACCAAATCGTTTGTTACTGATAATACATCACTTGGCAGTGGATGGGGTATCCTGGCGAATTTTGTTAACAGACTTGTTTAATGGTTACCAACAAATCAGTAACGGTGAAGCAATTCAATTACCACCAAAGACATCTGCTTTCCGTGATTGGTCCTTGCGGTTGACAGAATACGGACAATCAGCAATATTGAATAGTGAGTTGGACTATTGGCTGAGAAACCAAGACCAAAAGTATACTCCTTTACCCATAGATTATCCCCAAAATGATACAGGTAATACCGTGGGTACATCTGCGACTATATCAGTTTCCCTGGGTTTAGATGAAACTCGCGCCCTGTTGCAATCAGTACCTTCTGCCTATAATACGCAAATTAATGATGTGCTGTTAACGGCATTAGTGCAAACCTTTGCCCAATGGACTGGTAAAGACTCCTTACTCATTGATTTAGAAGCACATGGACGGGAGGAATTGTTTGCAGACATAGATTTATCCCGCACCGTGGGTTGGTTTACCAGCATTTTCCCCCTACAGTTGCAATATCAACAGGGGAATAATCCAGGGGTGGCGTTAAAATCCATTAAGGAACAACTACGTAGTCTGCCCAATCGCGGTATTGGCTATGGAATTCTCCGCTATTTGGGTGCAGAGGAAATTCGTCAACAACTGCACACTTTACCTACCCCAGAAGTAAGTTTTAACTACTTGGGTCAATTTAATCAAGAATTATTGCCATCTGATATAGCTAAATTAGCCAAAGAATCCCCAGGAGCTGTACAAAATCCCCTCCAACATCGTCAACATCTGCTAGAAGTGGATGGAATGATTGTGGATGGACAATTACAAATAAATTGGACTTACAGCCAGAATGTCCATCACCGGGAGACAATTGTATCTGTTGCACAGGGGTTAATCACCAATTTGCAAACCTTGATTACCCATTGTCTCTCCCCAGACGCTGGCGGATATACACCCAGCGATTTCCCCTTAGCTAAATTCAACCAAGGGCAATTAGAGCAAATATTAGCCCATCTACAAACAGGAAACAGCAAAACCCATTGGCGAAATATTGCCAATATTTATCCCCTCTCCCCCCTGCAAGAAGGTGTTCTGTTCCATAGTTTGTATACTCCCCAATCGGGGGCCTATTTTGAGCAATTTATTTGCACCTTGCAGGGAAATTTAGATGTGCCAGCATTCGAGCAAGCTTGGCTACAAGTTGTGGCTCGTCATGATGTATTACGCACTGCTTTCCTTTGGGGAGTGAGTGAGCAAAATCTGCAAGTGGTGCACCGGCAAGTGCCAATCTCTGTGAAAATCAACGATTGGCGTTCCCTGCCCCAACCAGAGCAGCAAGAGCAACTACAAAATTTTCTCGACCAGCAGCGCCAACAAAATCTACCATTGGATAGAGCGCCAGTGATGGATCTAACCCTAATCCAAATGAGGGATGACTTGTACCAATTTATTTGGGGACATCATCACCTATTACTGGATGGTTGGTCAATATCATTGGTTGTCAAAGAAGTTTTTAGTTTATACCAAGAGCAAAATTTATCCCTACAACCCCCTGGCTCCTACGGAAACTATATTGGTTGGTTGCAAAAGCAAGATATCGCCGCAGCCGAGGCATATTGGCGGGAAAAACTCCAAGGCTTTACCGCCCCCACTCCCCTGACATTTAGTCAACCATCCTTCAACCAACAGCAGGAACCCACTCGCAACAGCTTACATGAGATTTCCTTAACCAAAGAAGCGATCGCCGATTTACAGTCCTTTGCCCGACAGCACCAAATAACTGTCAATACTTTAATACAAGGAGCCTGGGCATTATTACTGAGCTATTATAGCGGTCAATCAGATGTGGTTTTTGGCTTCACGGTATCTGGTCGTCCACCAGAGATGGTAGGAGTAGAATCCATGGTGGGATTGTTTATCAACAGCTTACCTATCAGGGCACAAATTTCGCCAACGGTGGAAGTTTTACCCTGGTTGCAGGATTTACAAACCCAACAGGTAGAATCCGAACAATATGCCTATAGTTTTTTGGTGGACATTCAAAAATGGAGTGAAATTTCTCCAGGGATGCCATTATTTGAAAGCTTAGTGGTGTTCGAGAATTACCCCGTGGATACTTCTTTGCTGGGGGACAATAGCAGTTTGCAAATTAGTGATGTGGGGGTAATTGAACAAACCAATTATCCCCTAACTGTGTTGGTTAACATTGGTTGGGAAATATTTTTTAAGCTCAGTTACGATCCTCACCGCTTTGATCGAGGTACAATTGAGCAAATAGGACAACATTTCCAAACTATTCTCTCAGGAATAGTTGCTAATCCCCAGCAGCAGTTGGCAAAAGTTCCCATATTAACTGCAACCGAGCGGGAGCAATTACTAGTTACATGGAATCAAACCCAATATTCCTATCCCCAAGAGCAATTATTCCATCAACTCTTTGAACAACAAGTATGCCGGACTCCAGATGCAGTGGCAGTGGTATGTGGGGAGCAACAGCTAACCTACCATCAATTAAACGCCAGGGCTAACCGTTGGGCAAGGTATCTCATAGAGCAAGGAGTTGTAGCCGAAACCATTATCGCCCTATTGTGCGATCGCAACATCGATTTCCTCACAGCCATGCTGGCAATATTCAAAGCCGGTGGAGCATACCTACCCCTAAATCCCCACCATCCACCGGAGCGAATTCAGCAAGTCTTAGAGCAAAGTCAAGTACCTTTAGTATTAACAACCACAGCTTACTCATCCTTGGCGACTAATTTAAATTCACCGGTAAAATTACTATTGCTGGCGGATTTAGAAGCTTGTGAATATGCATCGGCAAATTTACCAGTACGCAGCCATCCCCATGGCCTAGCTTACGTAATTTATACCTCCGGTTCCACAGGCAAACCCAAGGGAGCCATGTTAGAACACCAGGGGATGGTGAACCATCTCTATGGGAAAATCAAAGACTTACAATTAACCCCCCAGGATATAGTTGCACAAACAGCAACCCAAACCTTTGATATTAGTATTTGGCAATTTCTTGTGGCTTTACCCCTAGGGGGAACAGTGGAAATTGTGCCCACGGAAATTGCTGCCGATCCCGAAAAATTAATTTCCCTAGTTCAAGGTCAAAAAATCTCAATTTTGGAGGTTGTCCCATCCTTATTAAGGATAATTATTAACCATCTAGAATCCGGTGAAATTAGACCTAATTTATCCACATTGCGATGGTTATTATTAACAGGTGAAGCCTTACCACCCCAACTATGTCGCCAATGGTTAGAATACTATCCCACCATTCCCATGCTGAATGCCTATGGCCCAACGGAATGTTCCGATGATGTCACCCATTATCCCATCTATGAACCACCAGGAGAAACGACCTTAAGTATCCCCATTGGCCGCCCCATATGCAATACACAATTGTATATTCTGAATAAATATTTACAACCAGTACCCAGGGGAGCAGCTGGAGAATTATATGTTGGTGGAGACGGTGTGGGCCGCGGTTATTTATATAATTTACAACAGACATCCTTAGCCTTTATCGACAATCCCTTTGCCGAGTCTGGAAAGTTATATAAAACTGGTGATAAAGTTCGTTATCTTGCCGATGGAAATATTGAATTTATCGGCCGCATTGATTACCAAGTTAAAATTCGTGGTTTTCGCATTGAACTAGGTGAAATTGAATCAGTTTTGCACAGTCACCCAGAAGTGAAAATGGGTGCTGTAATTAATCAAACTACACCCAATGGAGAGGATTGTATCGTTGCTTATTTTGTTGCCCATGAGCAGGGGAATCTCATCCCCATTTTACGGGATTTTCTCAAAAACAAGCTGCCAGATTATATGATTCCCGGGGCATTTGTTGCCCTAGAAACCTTGCCATTAACTCCCAATGGCAAAATTAATCGAGGTGCATTACCGGCCGTGGATTGGCAGCAAACTCAAAGACCATACATTGCCCCCCGGGATGAATGGGAAACCACGGTTTGCGCTCTGATGGAGACATTATTAAATTTAGAAAAGGTGGGCATAAATGATGATTTTTGGGAAATAGGAGGCAACTCTTTATTAATTACACAACTAGTTAGTAGACTGCAAAATAAATATCAAATTCAACTACCCCTAAGGGAGGTTTTCTCCCATCGAACCCCTGGTGAATTAGCTGTGTTAATTAAAAAATCTGCCAATAAACCAAAGACTACAAATATTAAACGAGCTAGGCGACAAAAGCACTCAATTAATCTGAGTGATGATGGTACCCTGACTAAATTTAGACAATAAAATAAACAATGATTTGTAAATACATAGGGGAACATAATAATGCAAGTAAGAAATGGAATTTTAGCGGCAGTTGGCAATACACCTTTAATCAAATTAGATAAATTACTCGACCAACCAAAATTCGATCTTTATGGCAAATTAGAATTCTTAAATCCGGGGGGGAGTATTAAAGATCGACCCGCAACCCAAATGTTACTAGAAGCCTTGGAAAGGGGAAAAATTGATCGAAATACAACCATCATTGAATCTAGTTCGGGAAATCTAGTCATCGGTTTAGCCCAGGCTTGCGCTTATCTAGGCATGAAATTAATTTGTGTCATGGACATCAATTCAACGGTGACAAATCGTCAGATTATTAGAACCTACGGTGCAACTTTAGATTTAGTCGAAAAACCCGATCCCATCACAGGGGGCTTCCTGCAAGCTCGCATCCGCAGAGTACAGGAATTGCTCGATCGCATTCCCAATAGCTTCAACTGCAACCAGTATGCTAATACTGATAATTCCCTAGCCCATCATCAAACCATGGGGGAAATCGCCACAGTCCTAGATAACGGCGTTGATTATTTATTTTGCGCCACCAGTAGTTGTGGTAGCCTGCGCGGTTGTGCGGAATATATTGCCCAAAAGGGATTAAATACCCACATAGTTGCCATAGATGCCCAAGGCAGCGTGATTTTTGGCGATGAGCCGAAAAAACGGTTAATTCCCGGCCACGGAGCCAGTCGAGTCCCCGAATTATTCCATCCCGATTTTGCCAGCACCCACCTTTTAATGTCCGATTTTGAATGTGTTACCGGGTGTCGGCGCTTGCTCGAACGGGAAGCCATTTTTGCCGGGGGTTCTTCAGGAGCCATTGTTTCAGCCATCTTAAAATTTCAGTCACAAATTCCTGCCGGTTCCACCTGTGTAGCAATTTTTTACGATCGCGGGGAACGGTATCTCGATACAATTTACTCTGATAGGTGGGTTAATGAACATTTTGGCAATCTGGCCTATTCCCGGTATGCAACCAAGTCTCAACAAGAAATAGCTGTTAATTAATAAACCAATGAACTCTAATTCAGGCAACTTATTATTATTAACCGGGGATGAAATTGACGCATTATTGCGTAATCGCGATGGAGATGTCCTCGAAGCCGTCAAACTTGCTTATCAAGCCCATAGCCGGGGTAATACAATTATGCCCCCCAATTCCTATCTGCGTTTTCCCAACAAAGAAAAGGAAAGAATTATTGCCAAACCTGCCTATTTAGGGGAGGATTTCGAGGTTGCAGGTATTAAATGGATTGCTTCGTTTCCCGGGAATTTAGCTCAAAATTTAGAACGGGCTTCTGCCACATTAATTTTAAATTCCATTGAAACAGGCCATCCAGTAGCCATTTTAGAAAGTTCAATTATTAGTGCCAAACGTACAGCAGCCAGTGCCGCTTTAGCTGCCCAATATCTCTGGCACCAGGATACAGTTTCGACGGTGGGTTTAGTTGGTTGTGGATTAATTAATTTTGAAACATTGCGATTTTTACTGACTGTTTATCCCACAATTGAAAATGTAGTTCTTTGCGATTTAAGCTGGGAAAGAGCTGAACAATTTCAAGACAAAGTATTAGAATTAAACCCTGCTTTGAAAGTTAAATTTAGTCCTAGTTTTGGCGAATTATCAGAACAATCTCCCATCATATCCTTGGCGACAACTGCCATAAATCCCCATATTAATTCATTGGATAATTGTTGTGAAAATGCTGTGATTTTGCACGTCTCTTTGCGGGATTTTGTGCCTGAAGTTATCTTGGCGGCGGATAATGTGGCTGACGATATTGAGCAGGTTTGCAGTAATAATACTTCCCTACATCTCACCGAACAACAAATAGGTAATCGGGATTTTATTCGCTGTACCTTGGGAGATATTCTCAATGGAGAAAACTCCCCCCGCAATCCGCAAAAACCAGTGAGTATTTTTAATCCTTTTGGGTTAGGTATCCTGGATATGGCCGTGGCAAAATTAACTGAAAACCTAGCCAGGGAAGAAAAATGTGGCACAATTATCCCTGGATTTTTACCGAAATCTTGGTTGGAGCGGTAATTAATTTTAGATTTTAGATTTTAGATTTTAGATTGATTCCATGCCTAAATTCAGTTGTTTTTCAAGTAGTTTTAGATTTATTCCACTAGTAGATTCGGAGGCTTTATATCGTTTCTGTTTGTATCAGAATTATTTAAATGTCCTTCTTCTCCCTCTTCCTCTGCGCTCTCTGTGCCTCTGTGGTTTTTTATCATTCCGATGTAACCGGATTTGATATTAAACCTTTTCCAATGCCAAATTTTGAATCTAAAATCCAAAATCCAAAATCAACAACGGATTATCTATTTCTCAAAATCCAAAATCCAAAATCGAAAATTCATGATGATTTGATGAGGTATCAATGGAAGTTTATGTTTTTCCCTTAGCCAATGCTCAAAAGCGACTCTGGTATCAGGAGATAATCCAACCAGGTAATATTGCTTATAATATGCCCATAGCCTTAAAACTGTCTGGTAAACTTGATATCCAGGCTATGGAATCGGCTTGGGATACTATTATCAATCGTCATGAAATTTTGCGTACCACTTTTGCGACGGAAGATGGGGAACCCGTGCAATTAATCCATGGAGAAATGGCATTTAAGATTGAAAAAATCAAGATTGCCGGAACCCCAGAAAATCAAGCAGAAGTATTAGAAAAATATTTAACAACAGCATCTTGTCAGCCATTTGATTTAGTCAAGGGTCCCCTAGTAAGGGTGATTTTATATCAAATTAACGAACAAGAGCATATTCTCTTGGTGAATATGCACCATATTATTAGTGATGGTTGGTCCCTAGGGATTTTGGTGCGAGAATTCACCCAACTTTATACTAGTTATGCCCAAGGTAATGATATTGATTTACCGGAATTGCCCATCCAATATGGAGATTATAGTCAATGGCAGGAAGAGCAGTTAAAGTCAGATGAAGGGATACAAAAACAGTTTGCATATTGGCAAGAAAATCTGACACCACCACTACCAATTCTGGATTTACCTGTAGATAAAATCCGACCAGCAACCCAGACATATAATGGTGCAGTAGTCAGGGAATTATTCCCCAATTCCCTGATTCAGTCGGGGGAAAAACTCGCCCTGGAATCAGACGCGACTTTTTTCATGGTTGCCTTGGCTGTTTATCAAGTACTGCTGTTTCGTTATTCTGGACAAACTGATATTATTGTCGGCAGTCCCATGGCCAATCGTCAACAGGTGGAATTGGAAAATCTGATTGGCTTTTTTGTCAACACCTTACCCCTGCGGGGGGATTTGGCGGGGAAACCGACTTTCCGGCAGTTTTTGCGGCGTACAGTGCAAACTTGTTTGGATGCCTATGCTCACCAAGATGTTCCTCTGGAAATGTTGGTGGAAAAGCTAGAATCCCAGCGGGATAAAAGTCGCTCGCCCATTTTTCAAACACTTTTTGCCGTCCAGAACGCACCCTTGGGCAAAATTGAGTTACCACAACTCACGGCAACCTCCATGCGCTTAGATAATGGGGGAGCTAAATTTGATTTGACGCTGATTCTGGAGCCTGATGGGGACAATTGGCTGGTAACTCTAGAATATAATACGGATATTTTCAACCAGTCAACGGCTCAACAGCTACTCAGACATTACCAGCAGTTGTTAAGGGTTGTGGTGGATACCCCAGATGTCTGCATTGATGCCTTGCCTTTATTTACCGATAATGAACGCCAGCAACTCCTAGCTTTGGGCGCTCCATCAGCACCCAGAAGTGAAGCAACAAATATCGTCCATTGGTTTGGCCAAACTGTGGGAGCCTATGGTGATAAAATTGCTGTCAAGGCTGGGAATGAAATATTAACTTATACTCAACTTGACCAACGCTCCCAGGAATTAGCCGGTTTTTTACAGCAACAAGGGGTGGGTACGGAAACCCGGGTGGGGATTTTCCAAGAACGGGATGGGGATTTAATTATATCCATCCTGGCTGTGCTTAAAGCTGGTGGTACTTATGTTCCCTTAGATCCAGTATATCCCCAGGAGCGTCTGAGTTGGATTATGAAAGATAGTGGTGTGGCTGCAATTATCACCAAGTCTGCATTGGTTGATGCCATACCTGGCGTTGCTGATTTCGCGCAAAGACGCAGAGGCGCAAAGGAGCAATCGGCTAAAAATGTAAATTCGTCCTCCATTGATGTCAGGCCAGAAATAATTGTTCTGGACAAAATTGATTTGGAAGTTGGGGAAGCGCCATTGGTGACTGGGGAAATTCGTCCGGAGCAAGCTGCTTATATTATTTATACCAGTGGTTCCACTGGTAAGCCCAAGGGTTGCGTGATTCCTCACTGCAATGTAACTCGGTTGTTCCGCAGTACGGAACCTTGGTTTAAGTTTAGCCATGGGGATGTGTGGACGCTGTTCCACTCCTTTGCGTTTGATTTTTCTGTGTGGGAAATTTGGGGGGCTTTGTTATATGGAGGGAAGCTGGTTGTTGTTCCTTATTTAGAAAGTCGTTCTCCGTCAGCTTTTTGGAGTCTGTTGCAAGATGAAGGGGTGACTATTCTCAATCAAACTCCTTCTGCTTTCCGTCAATTAATTCGGATAGGGGAAGAGGCAGGGGAGCAGGGAGCAGGGGGCAGGGGGAATGCCTCTTCCCAATTACGGACAGTAATCTTCGGGGGGGAAGCTTTGGAGTTACAAAGTTTACGTCCTTGGGTAGAACGTTATGGGGACCAATGCCCGCGTTTGATTAATATGTATGGGATTACGGAAACTACGGTTCATGTTACCTATCGTCCCATTGAACTGGCAGATATTGAGGAAAATTGTGGCAGTGTCATTGGCGTACCCATTCCCGATTTATCCCTATATATCCTGGATGAGCGACTAGAACCAGTGCCCTTGGGAGTTACGGGGGAAGTTTATGTCGGGGGTATGGGGGTATCTAGGGGATATCTGAATCAACCCCAGTTAACGGCACAACGCTTTGTCCCCAACCCTTTTAGCGAGCAACCAGGGGCTAGGCTTTATCGTACTGGGGATTTGGCTCGGCGTTTAATTAATGGTGATTTAGAGTACCTGGGACGGATTGATAATCAAGTAAAAGTACGGGGTTTCCGCATAGAATTGGGGGAGATAGAAGCAGCACTCGCAGCAATTCCCCAGGTGTCGGAAACCCTGGTAATTGCCTATGCCCAAGGTGAAGATGATAAACGTCTGGTGGCCTATGTTGTTCCCCATGGTACTCCCCCAGAACCCAGAGAGTTACGGGCGAGTTTAAAAGCATCCTTACCGGATTATATGATTCCCGCAGCTTTTGTGTTGCTGGAGTCAATGCCTTTAACTGCCCAGGGTAAAATTGACCGAAAAGCATTACCCGCACCGGATTGGAGCCATGGGGCAGCCAAACGTACTTTGGTACTGCCACAATCCCCAGAGGAAAAAATCATTTGTCAGGTTTGGCAGCAGGTTTTAGGGATTGATGCGGTGGGGGTGGAAGATAACTACTTTGAATTGGGTGGTGACTCCATTTTAGCCTTGCAGGTGGTGACGGAAATGCGCCGTCAAGGCTGGGAAGTGAAGGTTAAGGATATATTTGCCCAGCAGAGTGTGAAAGAACTGGCTTTGGTGGTGAACAAATTAGCATCCGTTGCGGTTGCACCTATCGTCCAAAAAGCCAGTGGTGAAGTTCCCCTGACTCCCATTCAAAGGTGGTTTTTTGACCTCAACCTCACCAACCCCAACCATTGGAATCAAGCGGTGCTGTTAGAGGTGAATCAATCCTTGGATGTGCAGGTTATCCAGCAGGCCATTAAAACTGTTTCTTTACACCATGATATTTTTCGCTTGCGGTTCCAGCACCAACCGGAGGGATGGCAACAATTTTATACTGAATATGATAGTGAAAATGACTACGGTTTTGCTTGGGAAACCGTTGATTTAAGCGCCCTTAACCAGGAGCAACAGAATACAACCATGGAGTCCCGTTCCCATGGCTTACAACAATCCCTAGATTTGCATAATGGGCCATTAGCCGGTGCAATTCTGTTTCAATTGGGAGCAAATCGCCCCCATCGGCTGTTGATTGCGATTCATCACCTCATTATTGATGGTGTTTCCTGGCGTATCCTCCTGGAAGATTTAGGGGATGCAATTGGGGGCAAATCCCTCACACCCACCACCAGTTCCTTCCAACATTGGAGCAACTTCCTCCAAGATTTTACTCACTCCCCATCCATCCAACAGGAGCAAAAATTCTGGTTGGCGATGATTAAGGATACCCAATTCCAACTTCCCTTAGATGTGAGCGATCGCCAAAATAATGTAGAATCTTCTGTACAAACTATCGGGGTAGAGTTTTCCCCTTCCCATACCCAGGATTTTCTCACCACAGCCCACCAAGCTTACCGTACCTCCCCCGAAGATTTACTGGTTGCGGCTTTGAGTCGAACAATTTCTCGCTGGAGCGGGGCGGAAGTTCTCCAGGTAATGATGGAAGCCCACGGAAGGGAGGAACTATCCGATGATGTGCAGCTATCCCGTACCCTGGGGTGGTTTACAGCCCTTTACCCCTTGCGTCTTGACCTCTCATTGTGCCACGATTACCAAACTTTGCTCACCAGGGTGAAGGAACAAATGCGGGCTGTGCCCAGGCGGGGGTTGGGTTATGGTCTTTTAAGGTACTTGCAGGATGGGGAAACCACTGACCGAAAAACAAACTGGACACAATCCCCTGGCTTTACACATGAGGTTAATCCAAAATCCAAAATCAACAACGGATTATCTGTTGATCAAAATCCAAAATCCAAAATCCAAAATCCAAAATTGAATGGTGACATTAGCTGTAACTACCTTGGTCAGGTGCGTCGGGAAAATTGGCAAGGCAATGAGTTATTTCGCCTCCTGCAAAATGAAGACACCGGACCTTTACATGAACCCGACGGTTTACGTCCCCATGTCCTTGATATTATTGCCATTGTAGTGGAAGGCAAGCTCCAGGTTAATTGGTTGTACAGTTCTCATTTACATCACCAAGAAACCATTGCTAAATGGGCAAAGGACTTTGAACAAAATCTCCTTGCCATCTTGGCACATTGTACCCAGCCTGGTGTAGGCACATATACACCCTCAGATTTTCCCTTGCTGCATAGTTCGCAGTCTTACCTCTCTCGCCTATCAACCCAATTCCCCAATTTGGAAGATATTTATCCCCTGTCCCCCATGCAAGAGGGAATGCTGTTCCATACGGTGTATTCCCCGGAAGACGGAGTATATTTTGAACAGGTGACAGGGAGAATTACGGGAACAGTAGATATTGGTGCTTTTAATTTAGCTTGGCAAGCTGTGGTGGAACGCCATCCCGTGCTGCGTAGTGCTTTTGTATGGTCCGGCCAACAACAGGCTGTGCAGGTTGTGAATAAATCCGTGGAATTTGCCATTGTGGAATATGACTGGCGGGATTTATCCCCCCAATTGCAGGAAGAGGAATTAAACCGCTATCTCACCACCACCCGCAGCCAGGGATTTGTGTTAGAGCAACCCCCTCTAATGAGCTTTGCCATGATGCGCCTAGATGACTGCACTTGGCAATGGGTGTGGAACCACCACCATATCCTGGTGGATGGATGGTCCTTACCAATCCTATTCCAGGAAGTTTTGACTATTTACCAATCCACAGTTCAAGGTGTTTCCCCCAGTTTGGCTCCGGTTGCACCTTATCGCCATTATATCCAGTGGTTAGCATCCCACCATGAGGGGTCAGCCCAACAATTCTGGCGGGAAAATCTTGCGGGTATTGACAAACCAACACGTCTACTATTTAGTTCTCTCCCCCATGGAGAGTCCGAGGAAAATCAGGTCGCCTATGAGAAAGTAGATTTGCACCTGGGTGAATTAGAATTTGCTAACTTGCAAAAAATGGCGCAAAGCCAGCGATTAACCCTGAATACCTTGGCTCAGGGAGCATGGGCGTTGATTTTGCAAAAATATGGTGCAGAGCAAGATGTACTATTTGGGGTAACGGTTTCTGGCAGGCCCCCGGAATTGGCTGATATTGAGAATATGGTGGGGCTATTTATTAATACTTTGCCCATGGGAGTGCGGTTTAATCCCACACTCACAGTCGCTGAATGGTTGCAATCAATCCAACAACGCCATGTGCAAATGGGGGAATATGAACATAGCAAGTTGACAGATATCCATCAGTGGATTGGATTTCCCACGGGGGAACCCCTATTTGAAAGTATTTTAATCTTTGAAAATTATCCCATAGATGAGTCTTTAACCAGCCAGGGTGAGGATTTAAGGGTAGATGATATTCAGTTTTATGACAGGACTAATTACCCCTTAACCATCGCTTTTGTGCCCCAGGATGGATTGACTTTGAGACTACATTATGAAACAAACTTTTTATCCCGTGCAGCAGCGAAAATTCTCTTAGCAGAACTGTCAGATTTTCTGGTACAACTGAGTCGCCATCCACAGGCTTTGTTAGGGACAATTCAACTGGCATCATCCTCCCAGCGGCAGTTGGCCATTGAAACCTGGAATGACAATTCCCAGGATTGGGGGGAATTTCGCAGTGCGGATCAACTATTTGCAGAACAAGTAGATAATAATAGGAATCGGATTGCGGTGGTTTGTGGTGCGGATACCCTGACTTACGGAGAATTGTCAACCAAAGCCGATTACCTGGCGGAAATTCTGCGCGCCAAAGGGGTGGGCCATGAGGATATTATTGGCTTATATTTTACCCCTTCCATTAATTTTGTCGTCGCCCTGTTGGGGGTACTCAAAGCCGGAGCCGCATTTTTGCCCCTGGACCCCAATTATCCCCCCTCACGATTGCAATTAATTGTCCAAGATAGCCAGCCCCGGTTGATTTTGTCTGCCGATGATTTGGAATTTCCCGATGTCGCATCCGATTGTCAAGTGGTGTCTTGGTCTACAATTGATGGGACAAATAAAGAGGACTACTCCCTTCTTGGTAGAAGATTACCGGAGTTAAAAACCGCAGAGGCGCAGAGGACACAGAGATTAGGAGAGGGAAATATAGGTAATTTGAGAGGGAGAAGGGAGTATGGGCATATCAATTCCAATTCCCCAACTAAACCATCCCATTTAGCCTATATGATTTACACCTCCGGTTCTACAGGGAAACCTAAGGGGGTGTTGGTGACTCACAAAGGCATACAAAATTTGGTGCGGGCGCAAACTTCCACCTTTGGGGTAACTAGAGAAAGTAAAGTTTATCAATTTGCATCCCTGAGTTTTGATGCGGCGATTTCGGAAATTTTCATGGCCTTGGGTAGCGGAGCAAGCCTCTACTTAAAGCAACCAGAGCAAGAACGGATGCCTGGGCCCCAACTGTGGGAGACTTTAACCGCATGGGGAATTACCCATATCACCCTACCACCATCTTTGTTAGCGGTAATTAAACCAGAGGAATTGCCATCCTTGCAATCCTTAATTGTGGCTGGTGAAGCAGCTTCCCTCAGTCTTTTACAACGTTGGTGTACCCAAGGGCGGAAAGTCTTCAATGCCTATGGTCCCACAGAAGCAACGGTTTGCGCCAGCATGATGGATTGCTCCCAGCTTACCAATGAACCTAGTATCGGACGAGCGATCGCTAATGGTCAAATGTATTTGCTAGATGCCAATTTGCAACCAGTGATTCCGGGGGTACCGGGGGAAATTTATATTGGGGGATTGGGTTTAGCCAGGGGATATCTCCACCAACCGGGTTTGACTGCCGGTGCTTTCATTCCCCATCCCTTCAGCCAAGAACCTGGCGCGAGACTTTACCGCACGGGGGATATGGGGATTTACGACTCCCAGGGCAACATTCGGTTTGTGGGCAGAGAGGATAATCGGGTTAAGTTCCACGGGCACCGGATTGAGCTGGGGGAAATCGAAGCTGCTTTGACAGAGCATCCAGGGGTGGATAATGCGGTGGTATTGTTGCGTTCCGATGTACCAGGGAGACAGAGTTTGGTGGGGTATGTGCTGGGGGATGCACCGGGGGTAAGTTCCACGGAGCTGTTAGAGTATTTATCCCAGAAATTACCCACATATATGGTGCCAAATGTGGTTATGCTACTGGAAGAGTGGCCTTTAACTCCCAATGGCAAAATTGACCGTAAGGCCTTACCGGTGCCGGAAATCCAGACTTCTACGGGGGATGGTTTGGCCAGGGAAAGTAATGAAACTGAGGCGATACTGAGTCGCATTTGGGCTGAGGTTCTGGGGTTAGAAACAGTCCACCTAGAGGATAACTTTTTTGCCGTTGGTGGTGACTCAATTATTAGTTTACAAATAGTTTCCCGGGCCAGGGAAGCGGGATTAGATATTCATCCCCGGGATATTTTTGCGGCTCCGGTTTTATATCAGTTAGCAGCCCTAGCTAAACCATTTAAGGAAGCAGATGCGGATGCAGTGGTGGAACCCTTAACTGGTAAAGTCACCCTGGCTCCCATTCAACATTGGTTTTTTGGCCAAAATTTGCGTATGCCCTATCAGTGGAATCAAGCACTGGCAATTAGATTCAATGATGTATTAGATACTGATGCTTTGGGGGTTGCTTTAGCCGCAGTGGTTAACCACCATGATGCTCTCCGGCTGGCATTTCAACAGTTACAAGACCAATGGCAGCAGTTTTACCCAGGGCCTGCCGCCCCACCATCCTTGTGTATCAAAAATTTTGGTAGCTATCCCTACGATTTGCAACCCTATGCCCTGCAACTAGCGGTGGAAGAAGAACAAATAGGTTTCCATCTCCATCAGCCACCCCTGTTGCGGGTTTTGTATGCTCAGAACCTAGAAGAATACGGCAATGTGCTGTATTTATTTGCCCATCATCTGGTTGTGGATGGGGTATCTTGGCGGATATTAATTGAGGATTTAACCTCCGCCTACCAGCAAGCCGTGGAGCAAAAACCAATTTCCTTCCCTGGAAAAACATCTTCCTATAGGCAATGGACCACATCTTTAAAAACCTTGGCACAGTCGGAGGAAATTACCAAAGATATCTCATATTGGCAAGACATTTTATCCCATGAAACCTCAAAATTACCCGTTGATTATGAATTTTTAGAGGAAAATAATACTGTAGAAAATTCGGTGATTGAATCTGTCAAATTATCACCGAGGGAAACATCTGAACTGCTGCAATCAGCAACTGTAATCTACCACGCGGGGGTGCAAGAGATTCTGCTGGCTGCTTTGTTAAAAACCCTCACAGATTGGCATAATTCATCACCAATTCTGGTGGATTTAGAAGGACATGGTAGGGAAGATTTAGACCATGGATTGGATTTATCCCGGACAGTGGGTTGGTTTACTTCCATTTATCCCATTTTGCTGCAAAAATCCCAGGAAAATATAGACCATGGAACTTTACTCAAAGAAGTTAAACAACAAATGCGTAGTATTCCTCACCATGGAATTAGCTATGGTTTACTGCGTTATTTAAATAATGATCGAACCATAGGAGAAAAGTTAGCTGATGGAAGTAAAGCTGAAGTTAGTTTTAATTATTTAGGACAAATAGATAATCAGCAACAAACTGGTGTGTTTAGTTTGAGTAATGCTCCCACGGGTTGGGGAATTGCTCCCACGGAAAAACGTCCTTATCTTTTAGCGATAAATGCCCGAGTGCAAGGAGAATGTTTACAAATAGATTGGTCTTATAGTAAATGTATTCATTGTCAAGAAACTATTAGTTATTTAGGGCAAAGTTATCTTGATAATCTGCGTTTGTATTTGCAATCATCCTCTGAACAGCAATCATTATCGACATCCACATCTGATTTCTATGTTAGTAGTGATTTTGATTTAGTGGATTTGAGTGATACAGAACTCGATTCTATTCTTGCAGATTTAGAGTGTTAGGAGGAGTGAATAATAAGTAATAAGTAATGAGTAATGAGTAATGAGTATAGATTTCAGGGTTCAATAATGTAATGTTCTAACCTAATTGCGTAGTTCTATATCTGGGAAAGTCTACTCTATGACTCAAATCAGTAAATGACCGAAAAATAAATATAGATACAAGCTCTCCGCAGTCACTTATGGGAAAAACCTGCTTTTCTCTGGAATGATTAAAAAACCGCAGAGGCGCAGAGAGCGCAGAGGAAGAGAAAAAGAGAGGAAAATGAAATAATTTCGATGGAAACGGAAATGATATAAATCCAAAATCCAAAATCTAAAATCCAAAGGCTTTGGTAACTGATTTAATCTTGTTTATGGGGTACACTACCAAAAAATTATTATGAAACTTAAAGATAAAATTGAAAATATTTTTCCCCTAACTCCTTTACAAAAAGGGTTACTGTTCCACTCTTTATATAATCCTGAATCGGCGGTTTATTTTGAACAGTTACATTGTCGGTTAGAAGGGCATGTTTGTGTAAATGCGGTGAATCAAGCATGGCAAACTTTAGTTAACCGCCATGGTATTTTACGGACTGCGATTATTACTAAAGGACAGGCGGAACCCGTACAAATTGTGTTTCGCGATTTGGATTTTAAAGTTGCTCAACAGGATTGGCGGGGTTTAAGTGCTGCTGCTCAAAAACAACGTTTACAAACATTTCTGGAGGAGGATTGTCGCCAAGGATTTGTGATTAATCGTCCCCCTTTAATGCGGGTAACTTTGATTCGTTTGGACGAAGAATCTTGGGAAATGGTATGGAGTCACCACCATTTACTTTTAGATGGTTGGTCCCAAACTCCTTTGATGCGAGAATTCTTTTTATTACATAAATCAATTGCGGAAAATGTAGAAATATCATTACCCCCAGTTCGTCCCTTTAGCGATTTACTCAACTGGATTAAACAAAAAGATAGGGATGCAGAACAGGCATTTTGGCGTAATTATATTGGGGGTTTTGCTAGTCACACTCCCTTACCCATGATGCCCAATCGCCAACCAGCTCATACCGGTAAGAGTGTAGAAATTAGATACAGCATCAACAGCAAGGAAACCACATTGCTGACCCAATTAAGCCGTAATTGCAATGTAACTTTGAATACGATAATTCAAGGTGCTTGGGCAATTTTACTGAATCGTTATAGCCGCAACCAGGATATTGTTTATGGGATTACAGTAGCAGGCCGTCCCCCGGAATTATCAGGGGTGGAAAGTATGGTTGGTCCTTTTATTAACACCTTACCATTAAGGATATTAGTGCCTGGGTCAGTAAGTCTGGAGCAGTGGTTACAAGATTTACAGCAGCAGCAAGTACAAACCCGCAACTTTGAACATTCTAGTTTATTAGATATCCAACGTCACAGTGATGTACCCCTGGGACAACCTTTATTTGAAAGTCTGTTGGCCTTTGAGAATTTTCCCATGGATAAATTCCTCAAAGCCGAAGATTTTGGTTTGTTTATTTCCCAAGTATCCTTCTTTGAAAAAACCCATTATCCCCTGACCATGGTGGTGATTCCTGGGTCAGAAATCCTGTTAAAATTAACTTACCATAGCGATCGCTTCCAACCAGAGGGGATGGAATTGCTACTGCAACATTTTTACCAGTTGTTGTTGAACATGGTAGACAATCCCCAAGCTCCTTTAAGTAATTTGTCTTTGTTGGAATATAGGGAACAGGGAACAGGTTACAGGGAACAGGAAATAGGGAACAGGTTACAGGTTACAGGGGACAGGGAACAGGAAATAGGGGACAGGTTACAGGTTACAGGGGACAGGGAACAGGAAATAGGGAATAGGGGACAGGTTACAGGTTACAGGGAACAGGAAATAGGGAATAGGGGACAGGTTACAGAGGACAGGGAACAGAGGACAGGGAACAGTCAACCGTCAACTGTCAACCATCAACCGTCAACCGTCAACCGTCAACTGTCAACTATCAACCGTCAACCATCAACTATCAACCATCAACCATCAACGAACAAAACAACTCTGCACCAGTGGTTTGCTGATACAGTGGGCAAGTATGGCGATCGCACTGCTTTGGTGTATGGTGAATCTAGTATTACTTATAATCAGCTGGAGTCCCGTAGTAATCAAATTTCTCACTTCCTGAAAAAGCAAGGGGTGGGGCCAGATAAAAAGGTTGTTATTTGTCTGGAACGTTCCCCAGAATTAATTTTGGCCATGTTAGGGGTGGTGAAAGCCGGGGGTGTTTATGTCCCCGTGGATCCAGCATATCCAAGGGATAGAATTGAGTATACGGTTACTGATTGCCAAGCCCAACTAATTTTAACCACCACTGGTTTATCTTCTTTGTTACCCCCATCGGTGCCCACGGTACTCATGGATGGGGAGGATGGATTTGATTTAGAACCAACCACCCCACCCATGGAAGGGAATTCCACCCCCGAACAGGGAGCATATGTGATTTATACTTCCGGTTCCACGGGTAAACCCAAGGGTGTGTTGGTGAGTCAACATAATGTTACCCGGTTGTTTACAAGTACGGAGCATTGGTATGGATTTAACCAGGATGATACTTGGACATTCTTCCATTCCTTCGCCTTTGACTTTTCCGTGTGGGAAATTTGGGGAGCCTTGCTGTATGGGGGCAAACTGGTTATCGTCCCCTATGGCCAAAGTCGCGATCCCCGCAGTTTTCTCCAATTAGTGCGGGAGCAAAAAGTTACCGTACTCAACCAAACACCATCGGCTTTTACCCAGTTTTTATTAGCAGAGGAAGCCGCACTGACCACCGAACCCACAAGTTTAAGGTACATTATCTTTGGTGGGGAAGCCCTGAATTTACAAAGCTTGCGTCCCTGGTTTGAACGCCATGGGGAGGAGAGAACCAGGCTAGTAAATATGTACGGCATCACGGAAACCACGGTGCATGTTACCTATCGGCCCATTAACCGTGCAGATTTAGACAACCTATCTGGTAGTGTTATCGGTCAACCAATCCCAGATTTACAAATATATCTCCTTGACCCCCATGGTAATCAAGTCCCCACGGGGGTAATTGGGGAAATTCATGTGGGGGGAGCTGGTGTTGCTTGTGGTTATTTAAATAAACCCGAACAAAACCAGCAACGGTTCATTACCAATCCAAAATTCAAAATCAACAACGAATTATCTGTTTCTCAAAATCCAAAATCCAAAATCCAAAATCTAAAATTGTATCGTACGGGGGATTTGGGTCGTTTTCTCCCCAATGGAGACTTAGAATACCTAGGACGTATAGATCATCAGGTGAAAATTCGCGGTTTCCGCATCGAAATTGGGGAAATACAAGTGGCAATTTCCCAGTTTCCCGGTGTTCAGGAAAATTTGGTCATTGTTGATGATGGCAGGGATGGACAGCAGTTAATTGCTTACCTGGTGTGCGAACCAGGGGTACAACCAACCATTGAAACCCTACGCCATCATTTACAACAGCACCTACCTGATTATATGGTGCCGTCCCAATTTATTTTCTTAGATAAATTCCCCCTGACAACCAATGGTAAAATTGACCGCAAAGCACTACCAACCCCAGAAATTACCAGGGATAATTTAGGAGTTGCTTTTGTCCCCCCAGAAAATAAAGAAGAAGAAATTTTGGCGCAAATTTGGCAGCAAGTCCTGAAGGTGGAGCAAGTGGGACGGTTTGATAACTATTTTGTCCTGGGGGGAGATTCCATCCGCAGTATTCGGGTGTGTTCCCTGGCAGAGGCGGCGGGATTGCAGGTAGAACTGGAAGAGGTTTTTGCTTACCCGGTATTATCAGAGTTAGCCACAGCAGTCAGGGAAAAGCAGGCACAGGCGAGGGAAGAAGCCGCCCTCACTGCACCATTTTCCTTGGTGGCTCCCCCGGATAGGGAAAAATTGCACGATTGGGCCATTGACGCTTATCCCCTTGGTCAATTACAAGCTGGTATGCTGTTTGAGAGTGATTATGCACAAGGGGTAACAGCTTATAATGACTTATTTAGCTTCCGGGTGCGTATGCCTTTTGACGGAGAAATTTGGTCCCAAGCCTATGCACAGATGCTGGACAGACATTCCATATTGCGTACAGCCTTTTACCTGGGAGAATTTAGCCAACCCCTACAGGTGATTCCCCAAAATACCCCAGCAGCAAAAATTATTTTCTCCGATTTAACTGCTCTCACCCCCGATGAGCAAGCAACTCACTTGGAATCATTTCACCAACGGGAGCGGTTAAATCGATTTGATTGGTCCACTGCACCCCTAATGAGATTTTATCTCCACCAGTTAGACCAGGAAACGGTACAGTTGACCTTTGCCATCCACCATGCAATCCTAGATGGTTGGAGTCTTTCGGTGTTTATTGCAGAGTTGAGTAGTTTATACTTCCATCTGCTGGATGGCAGGGTGCCACCCCTACCCCCATCTCCCCAATTACAATATTCCCGATTTGTTGCCCTAGAACAAGCCGCCCTCCATAGCCAAGAGCAACGTTCATTTTGGCAAACCCAACTAGCAGGAATTCCTTTTACCAAACTACCGCGGTATCCAGGGGCTGGGAAACACAAAACCAAAACAGCCATGGCGAGGGTGGATATTGCCCTACCAAAACCCATTACCTCGGGATTGAAAAATCTCTCCAACCACCATGGGATTCCCTTAAGAACAGTCCTCTTAGCAATTCACATGCGGTGGTTGGCTTTTTGCGCTGGTGAGCCAGAGGTGGTAACCGGGCTGATTTGCAATGGGAGGCCAACGGAATCAGACGGCGATCGCATTTTAGGGTTATTTTTGAATACTTTACCATTTCGTCTGCAATTAGACGGTGGTTCTTGGATTGATTTAATTCGCCAGACTTTTGATGCGGAACAGGGATTAATGCCGAATCGCCGCTTTCCCTTTGCGGAAATCCAGCGGATGCACGGCCATCAACCACTGTACGAAACGGTGTTTAACTTTGTCCATTTCCATGCTTTCCAAGGAATTTTGCAACTGCGGGATGTGGAGTTAATTGAGTCCCGTTCCTTTGATGAAACGAATATTCCTTTGAGTGTGAATTGGAGTCAGGATGTTTTATCCGAGAATTTACTGTTTAATATCACCTACGATAGTAACGAGTTTGACCATCAGCAAATTGCCGCCATGGTAGATTACTGCACCCAAATGTGTGCAGGTGTGGTGGATAATCCCCAAGGTAATTATGCCACTGCCCCCATGGAATTACAGGATGTGGGAGTTGGGGGCAAGGGAGAAGCAATTCTACCGGTTACCCATGCCCCATATTTAACCAGTGCCTATGTCCATTCCCTATTTGAGATGCAAGCGGCGCAAAACCCGGATAAAATTGCTGTAATCTATGGCAATCAAAGTTGGACAAATAGTCAATTAAATCAAAAAGCTAACCAATTAGCCAGATTTTTACGTAGTCAAGGAGTAGATTTAGACCAACCAGTGGGGATTTGTCTGGAACGCTCGTTTGAGATGGTTTACGGAATTTTAGGGGTACTCAAAGCCGGTGGTTGTTATGTACCCATAGACCCCCATTACCCCAGGAACCGCATCCATGCCATGGTTGAGGACTCCAGAACTACCATGGTGTTGAGTGACTCAAAATTGGCTGGTTCGGTTTTAGCTGATGTGGATACCAGGGTGATATTTTTGGACTACCTGGAGGAGGAAATTGCTGCCCAACCCCATGACAATCTGGAAATTCCCATTTTCCCAGACAATATAGCTTATCTAATTTTTACCTCCGGTTCCACAGGCAGGGCCAAGGGAATCGCTATTTCCCACCAATCCCTAGCCCACCACATGGCTTGGTTTGTGGATGATTTGCGGATGAATGGGGATGATGTATTTCTGCAAAAAACACCATTTAGTTTTGATGGTTCCATCTGGGAATTTTGGGCTCCTTTAATGACTGGTGCCAAACTGGTAATGGCTAAACCAGGGGGACATCAAGATAGTGCTTATTTAATGCAGACTATCCAACAACACCGGGTAACTATTTTGCAAGTAGTACCTACCCTGTTGGAAATTCTCCTAGATGAACCAGAATTGCTCAAATGTTCCAGCTTGCGATTGGTATTATCCGGCGGTGAAGCCCTGAAAAAGCGGGTATTGCAGCAGTTTAACCAAACCATGGGCATAGAAATAGTTAATATTTATGGACCGGCGGAAGCAACTTTAAATGCATCCTTTAACCCTTGTCCGGGGGATGACATAACAGATACGGTGCCCATTGGTCAACCCCTGCCTAACACTTATTTATACATTTTAGATAGCCATGGCCAACCAGTACCCATGGGCACACCAGGAGAATTATACATTGCCGGGCTGCAATTAGCCCGTGGTTACTGGCATGCATCGAGACTAACGGCGGATCGGTTTTTGCCTAATCCCTTTTCCGGAGTTAGGGGCGATCGCATGTACCGTTCTGGGGATAGGGTGCGGCTTTTACCCAGTGGGAAGTTGGAGTTTCTCGGCCGCATCGATCACCAAATCAAAATCCGGGGTTTCCGGGTGGAAACTGGGGAAATTATCAGCGTTTTAGAAAGTCAACCAGGGGTAGGGAGAGCCATGGTGAAGGCCTTTTCCTCCCCCAATCAACCCAATCGACTGGTGGCCTATGTGGAGATGGCAGCACCACCCCAACATTGGCAGGAAACCCTACGGTTCCAGGTACGCAATGCCCTGCCTGACTACATGGTGCCATCTTTATTTGTCCGGGTGGATACCTTCGAGTTGTTACCCAATGGCAAAATCAATGTCAATGCTTTACAGGAACCGGAATCAGCAGATATTGCCATTACCACTAATTATGTGGCACCCCGCAATCGGGTTGAAAGCACATTAACGCAAATTTGGCAAGATGTGTTGAAGGTACCCCATGTGGGGATTCACCATGATTTCTTTGAGTTGGGTGGGGATTCCATCGTTTCCCTACAAATCATTGCCAAAGCCAGGGCTGCTGGGATTCATTTTAGTCCCGCCGATATTTTCCAGCATTCTTCCATTGCCCGATTAGCTCCCCAGATTCAGCACCAGGGAATACCAGAGTCCGAGAAAATTTTATTCACATCCGGTGAAGTTCCTTTAACTCCCATCCAACAATGGTTTTTCCAACAGCCTTTGGCCCACCCAGAGCAATCCAATCAAGCCATTTTACTGGATTTAAAGGCGGATATTGCCCTTGGAAGTTTGCAAGGGATGTTAGAGCAGATTACCGCATGCCATGAAGTGTTTCGTTTGCGATTCAGGAGTTTAGATGGTTGGCAACAGTATTTGGTCGAGGATGGACAAACTATTGGTTTTGATACAGTTGATTTACGTGAAATCAACGATGAAGCATTGGAACAGGAAATATCAGCTGTAGGGAATCAGTCCCACGGACAACTGGATTTAGAACATGGGCCATTGGCAAGGGCTGTGTACTTCCAAACTAGGGAAAACACTCAAAATAAGCTGCTGTTAATTATCCATCATTTAATTGTGGATGGGGTTTCTTGGCGGGTACTGTTGCAAGATTTAGCCATGGCTATGCAAACAGCAACGGATGGGATTGGTTTATTTTCTCCCCAGGCTGGTTTTGCTCAATGGGCTGTGCAATTACACCAACACCAAACATCTGAGTTAGCAGGGGACTTGGAATTTTGGCAAGCACAACAAGTTGCATCACCCCTACTCCCCATGGATTTGACTGATAACTTGGCTGGTAACACCGAAGGTAGTACGGCGGAAATTGAATGTCAGTTTACCAAGGAAGAAACAGATAGTTTACTCTATGAACTGACTCGCACTCGTCAAGCCAAAATTCAGGAAACCTTGCTGACGGTGCTGTTACAGGTGGTTACCGATTGGATTGGGAAATCAGAAATTGCGATCGCAACCGAAAGCCATGGCCGGGATAATCGCTTCACCAATGTGGATATTTTACAGTCCGTGGGTTGGTTTACCTCATTGTTCCCCCTGGGACTCCACAAAACCAGCGATGATTTATTCAGTAACCTGGAAGGGGTGAAAGCCCAATTACGCCAGTTACCCCACAATGGATTTTCCTATGGGTTACTCCGCAGTCAAGCGGAATTCGCCCCTACCTTACCCCAAATTCCCCAGGGAATTGTGTTCAACTACCTGGGACAATTTGATGAGAACTTCCCCACCACCGCTCCCTTTACCCCATCTTTGTTAAACTCGGGAGTTGCCCAACATCCCCAAAATCAACGGTATTTCCAACTGGAAGTAGTGGGTTTGATTTTCAATGGCCAGTTGCAGATAAAATTTGTCTATAGCCAAGCATTGCACCAAGAAAGCACAATTCGTCGGTTAGCAAATAACTTTTCTCGCTGCTTGCAAACCCTGCTGGCGGAAAGCCGCACCAGGGAAGAAAGCCGCACCCCTGCTGATTTCCCTTTAGCATCCGTGAACCCAGAACAACTGGCTGTGGTTTTAGAGGGAACCTCTGACGTGGAGGATATTTACCCCCTAGCTCCGGTACAGGAGGGAATGGTATTCCATGCCAATTATGATAGTGCCAGCGGTGCTTACATCCAACAGGTGACGGCTCAAATCACTGGAGTTTTGGATGTGGTTCTGTTCCGCCAAGCTTGGGAATACACCATAGCCAGACATCCCAGTTTACGGACATCCTTTGTCATCCGGGATTTACCGCGGCCCCTACAGCGAGTTCACCATCAGGTCAATTTACCTTTTGCTTACCATGATTGGTCTGATTTGAACAGAGGGGAAATTGCGGAAAAATGGCAGGAATTATTAGCTACAGAGCGGCAGCAAACCTTCTCCCTGGAAACACCGCCCTTAATGGGTTTAACCTTAGTCAGAACCCAACCAGAAAAATGGCAGTTTATCTGGACTCACCACCACCTACTGTTGGATGGTTGGTCATTACCCCTAATTTTCATCGACGTAATTAATTATTACCAAGCCCAGCACCAGGGACGGGAAGTAAACTGGCCACAACCACCAGCCTACCGCGATTTTATTCACTGGCTGAGTAACCAATCTACCACCTCTGCAAAATCCTTCTGGTCCAGTCAACTCCAAGGTTTACAGTCAGCAACTAGCTTGCAATTGACTAACCCCGCACCGGAGGATTACCAAGTTTTGCAAACAACCCTCAGTGAAGAGGTGCATAGCAAACTAATGGCCTTTGCCCAAAGAAATCAAGTAACTATTAACACCTTAATTCAAGGTGCCTGGAGTCTGCTGTTAAGTCGTTATAGCGGGGATGAGGATATTGTTTTTGGGATTACCGTATCCGGTCGTCCCCCAGAACTAGCCAATTCCGGGGAAATAGTGGGTTTATTCATTAATACCTTACCCCTGCGAGTTCAATTAAATGCCGCATCCACCGTCAAATCTTGGCTGCAATTCCTCCGGGATTCTACTGTCACCATCAATCAATATTCCTACAGTCGCTTGGTAGATATTCAGGGGTGGAGTGACATTCCCCGGGGACAACCATTATTTGAATCCATTGTGGTGTATGAAAATTACCCCGTGGAAGAAAGCCTGCGGGATAATTCCGGGGACTTAGTTGTCCATTCCGTGGAATCCCAGGAAAAAACCCATTACCCAGTCACCCTATCCGCCTTGCCTGGTGAAGATTTGTTGCTCAAACTGGCATTTGCCGAGAATGTGGGGGATAGCGCCCAACGTCAACAACTCCTCCAGGGATTGGTGCAGATTTTGTCTCAATTTGCCCATGGTTCACCGGAATTTGTCGGCGAAATTGGCTTGTGCAGCCCCATGGAAGTAGATAAGTTGCGGCAAAATAGTTTACATCACAATCAAAAATATCAACTGCCGTCCCTTTCCCAAACCACAGTCCAGGAAATTATTAGCCACCAAGCATCCTTAACCCCCGATGCACCGGCAGTGGCATGGGGAGAAAGTTGCCTCACCTACGGGGAATTAGAACGCAGATCTAATCAACTGGCCCATGGCTTGCTCCAACGGGGAATTAAACCAGAAACTCTGGTGGGAGTTTGTTTAGAGCGCCATGGTGGTTTATTAGTCGCATTACTTGGTATTCTCAAAGCTGGCGCAGCCTATGTCCCCTTAGATCCGAGTTTCCCCCAAGAACGCCTTGATTTCATGGTTGCGGATAGCGGTTTAGGAGTGATAGTTGCAGACAATATAACTATTAACCAATTTGACCATATATCTGCACAAACCCTAGTGATGGATGCAGCAGGTTTAATGGCCGCAGCCCAACCAGCTACCCCATTACCAGGGATTGTCCATAACCAGTCCCTAGCCTATGTAATTTATACCTCTGGCTCTACGGGTAAACCCAAGGGAGTCCAGATATCACACCAGGCCTTAGTCAACTTGCTCCTGAGTTTCCGCTCATACCCAGGGCTGAGTGCAAGGGATACCCTGGTAGCAGTAACTACCCTATCCTTTGACATTTCCATCTTAGAGCTATTTTTGCCCCTAATTAGCGGAGCGAAATTGGTAGTTGCAGGCCGGGAAACCGTGCGGGATGGATTTGAGTTAAAGCAATTGCTGGAGAAATCCCAAGCAACAATAATGCAAGCCACCCCTACCACTTGGAGATTGCTGTTAACCGCAGATTGGCGACCCCAGGGTTCCTTCCGTGGTTTCTGTGGTGGGGAAGCCATACCCGTTGACTTGGCTGCATCCCTGCTCAACCTAGGTGTGGAACTGTGGAACGTTTATGGACCCACGGAAACCACAATTTGGTCTACCCTCAGAGCCATCAAACAACCGGAGGATGTGCTTTCCATTGGTGCAGGAATTGCCAATACTTCAGTTTACATTTTAGATAACGCCGGTAATTTGGTTCCTCCGGGGGTGATTGGCAAAGTGTTTATCGCCGGTGCTGGATTAGCCAGGGGTTATTTTGGCCAACCCCAACTTACCAGCTTAAAATTTATCCCCCATCCCTTTGGTAATAATCCCGGGGAGCGATTGTATGACACAGGGGACTTGGGACGTTTGCTACCTAATGGTGAGATTGAATTCCTTGGCCGTGGGGATTTTCAAGTGAAAATACGGGGTTTCCGCATTGAACTGGGAGACATTGAAACCGTACTCGCCAATCATCCCGCCATCGCCCAAGCAGTGGTGCAAACTGCTGGGGAAACCCCCTCAGATAAAAAGCTAGTTGCTTATGTAGTTATCCAACCCAACACCGAAAAACCAGACCTAGAAGCCCTGCGGTTATACATATTAGAAAAACTCCCCGATTACATGGTTCCTACCGCTTGGGTATTCCTGGATGCCATGCCCCTCACACCAAATAATAAAATAGACCGGCGGGCTTTAAAACTACCTGACCAAATGAGTGCCGCCACAGGTAATTATATTGCCCCGAGAAATGTGATTGAATCAGCCTTAGCCGAAATTTGGCAAGAACTGATTCAGGTAGAAAAAGCCGGAGTTCAAGACAACTTTTTTGAACTGGGGGGACATTCCTTAATCGCCGCCCAAATTCATGCTCGCATGAAGAAAATATTTGCCATTGACTTTTCCTTAAGGGAATTATTTGATTTCCCCACCATTGAAAAAACAGCCCAGATGCTCCAAGAGCGAGAAACACAACCGGGGCGAACGGAAAAAATATGTCGAGCCTTTTTACGGATGAAACAAATGACACCAGAGCAAAAAGCCCAGCTGCTAGCCCAAAAACGCAAAATAGGCAACGGATGACGGATAGATAACGGATAATGTATAGCGGATAACAGTAGGCAAGGGATAACAGATAATCCAAAATGAAAAAATTACTAGTAACAGGATCGTCAGGACTAATTGGTTCCGAAGTTTGCCTACATTTTGCCCAACAAGGTTGGCAAATTCACGGCCTTGATAATAACCAAAGGGCCGTTTTCTTCGGTTCCCAAGGAGATACACGCTGGAATCAACGGCGTTTACAATCTTTAATTCCCGACTTTACCCATCATGAAATAGATATCCGCCATCGCCAGGATATCCTAGATTTAATCAATAATCTTCAACCTGATGCCATCGTGCATACAGCAGCCCAACCAAGCCACGACTTAGCAGCAACTATTCCCTTTGATGATTTTGATACCAATGCTGTAGGTACATTAAATCTGTTGGAAGCAACTCGCCAATTTGCACCGTCAGCCCCCTTTGTTCATATGTCCACCAATAAGGTATATGGGGATGCACCCAATCAAATCCCCATGGTAGAATTACCGACTCGCTGGGATTATGGGGAGCCTAGCTATGAACAGGGTATCCCTGAATCCTTCACTATTGACCAATCCAAGCACTCCCTATTTGGTGCTTCCAAGGTTGCTGCGGATGTGATGGTGCAAGAATATGGTCGATATTTTGGACTACTCACCTGCTGTTTGCGTGGTGGATGCTTAACCGGCCCAAACCATAGCGGTGTGGAACTCCATGGATTTCTCAGCTACTTGACAAAATGTAATGTGGAAAACCGCACCTATAAAGTGTTTGGTTACAAGGGCAAACAAGTAAGGGACAATATCCATTCCTATGATGTTGCTCGCTTTATTGAGGAATTTATCCAGGCACCCCGTAGTGGTGAAGTTTACAACCTTGGGGGTGGTAAGGAAAATACCTGTTCCATTTTAGAAGCCTTTGAAATTGTTGCTTCACTGACTGGTAAAAAAATGTCCTACGAGTATATAGACAAAAACCGGGAGGGGGATCATATTTGCTACTATAGCGATTTACGTAAAATGAAACAGCATTACCCCAACTGGTCTATTACTAAACCCTTGGAATTGATTTTCTCAGAAATTGTCGCTGCCTGGTCAAATAGACTCCGGGCAATCGCTTAATTATATCTGGGTAACGGCTAAGGGGATGGGAGCAAAAGTATTATGTTTAACATTAAAATCCGTTGAAACCTAACTCCCCAGCCCCCTCGGGGTTCTTAAAGCCTCTGTTCTACTAGTGGTCTGTCCCATAAAATATGATGGTAAAAATAATCACTTGTGGTTCAGGCATCCCTGCCTGAACATTTCACAGCCAAGATGGCTGTGCCACAACCCATCAAGATTAATGGGACAGAGCAGTAGTACTCCACCACACTAATTCTGATGGGTAAAAGTTTTCGTAGTAGCGCTTTAGCGCATTATATTTTGGGATTAATAAGGGCTAAAGCCCAACTACAAATCCCCTCATAACTAATGTGGTGGAG
>JAAUYD010273170.1_pt1 | contig 42424 bp, 30 predicted proteins | sample 7278101 | NCBI WGS metagenome assembly JAAUYD01 (sample SAMN14350128, study PRJNA611818) | marine sediment metagenome | isolation source: surface marine sediment (0.6m) | place: French Polynesia: Moorea | collected 2018-08
CAATTGAAAATCCCCCTGCCCCCTTTTTCAAGGGGGATTCTTTTCTGGCGATCCTACGCTATAAAAACACCCAAAAATCCTTAACCGAATGCCATTGCCCTTTTTCAAGGAGGAGCATTGGAAAGTCCCCTTTGAAAAAGGGGATTTAGGGGATTTCGTTACGATATCAAACCCCGCGCTACTTGGATTGCTTGTACTCGGCGATGTATCTCGGCAGGTTACTGACCGGACCGATGTATGTATATCTATCGACCAGAATGTAGGGGGTTCCGGTCACGCCGATACTGTGGCCCTCATCCCGGTCGGACAACACGCGCTTGGCTGCGTGGCGAGACGCCATGTCCCGGCTGAATCTATCGATGTCCAAGCCGATTTTTTTTGCAAGTTCGATATACACAGGGTCTGAAAGCCCGGAAGCATGGGCAAAGAGCGCGTCGTGCATCTCCCAAAACTTTCCCTGCAATCTGGCTGCCTCGGCTGCCTTCGCAGCGTTCATCGCCTGCGGATGATAGGACAGGGGATAGTGCTTGAAAAAGATCCGAACCCCTCGCGGATCAGCACCATAGATTTCTTGAAGCGCCGCCGCTGCCCGCTTGCAATAGGGGCATTGAAAGTCAGAAAAGACAATAATTTCGATCGGCGCTGCCTCAGTACCGAGCCGGGCAGCATGCTCCAGGTCGATAGCGCCTTGATGAGCGCTACACCCCATAAGCATGCAGATCAGGACTGTCGGGATAGGAGAGAGAGGTGAGGTTTTTTTTTCGCTCCGGCAGCGGTGCATGACTACAATTTCAAGTCCCGCATCACCGGTGAGTTGAGGATGACAAAGGTCTCTGTGGACTGGATCTCCTTCATGGTCTGCAACCGGGAAGAGAGCAGCTCGTACAAGCTATTCATATCTGAAACAACAATTTTAACGAGAAGGCTGTAGGATCCGGTTGTGTAATGAACTTCCACAATCTCCGGGATCTCGGCGAGGCCGTTTTGAATTTGTTGAACACTACCCGCCTTGGACAGCCGGATACCGACGAACGCGGCCACTGAATATCCCAATGTATTGTAATTAATAATTATTTTTGACCCGTCGATGATGCCATCTTCCTTTAGCCTGTTCACTCTGGCGTGTATGGTACCGCCGGAAACATTTAGCGCCCGGGCGATTTCGAGAAACGGCATACGCGAGTCCTGTTGCAGAAATCTCAGGATCTGCCTGTCGAGTGTGTCGATTTTGTCATCCATCGTCGCACTTTCCTTCTATAGTAATTTGTTAACGTTTAGACTATATCAATAACAAAATGGCAAGATATTATCGCCTCACCGAAAAAAAAACGGAAATCAGAAACGAACCGCCCCCATCTCCCCGTAGGGTGCTGCAAAAAGGGTAATGCACGTCACTCCTGCGAAGGCAGGAGTCCAAAACTAAATGAAATTACACGGTTTTATGGATTCCCGCCGGTGCGGGAATGACGCAGATTTACTCATCTTGAAAATTTACCCCATTCTGGGATGTGCCCCATTGAGGGCATTATCAATACTGCCGCGCAATGCGCAGGGCGCGGTGATCGCGGTAAGTGTCGAACATTGCTTCAAAAGCCGGGCGATAGGCGCTTGCGCCTGCTGGCTCGCCATTGATTTCCTCGATTGTGATGGCCCGCAGGGGCCGCACATCGCGGGTCAGCAAGGTATTGAATACTTTTAAAAGACGCGGCAAGTCACTGTCATTGGGATCCACGCGAATATCGAGCACCTTTGCGCGACGCTTGGCAATGATCGCCAGGGTCTGCCCTCGAAACACCAGGTGGGTCGTGGGGACACGGGACGGCAAGGAAAGCCCGTCGATCGACAATCCACATGCAGACGCTGGATCAGTGGCGTTCATCCAAAAAATAGCAACTTCAGATCCCCCGTCTCGAAGTCGATCAAGGGCACTGGGAGAGATGAATTGAAGGCCTGAAATGCCGCGAAAGAAACTCCCACCAATGACCTCCCCGGAAAGCTCCATCAGCCGCAAGGATCGAAACAGTTGCTGCCATCTGAAAGGGGGTGCTTCACGCTTAAGAAGTTCACGAAACAGAATGCCGTAGCGATCGATCAGGACGCGGGCCCGATCTTTTAAGAGCTCTGCTTCATCCAGAGCATCTCCATCTGTGGGGGTCCGGGCCAGGCGATACCAGTTGCCCACAAAGGGGCGCTCTTTGGCCCATTTTCCAAAGCGCCCTCGGGCACGGCGGGGGCCCTTGCCAATTTGTTTTGCCCGGGCCTCTTCTGTTCGAAATCGGGTCGCAACACCTTGCCGAACAGCCGCAAACGTATCGTTGGCCACATGCCCGGACCAGGTCAGCTGCCACAGATGATTTGCAAGCTCAGCAGACTTGAGTGCCGGGTTGATGGAGATGAGATCTGAAAATGAAAAGCGCCCAGCAACACTCGGGAAGATCTGCGTGGCAATGGCGTCACCCGATGTATCGGGCTCAGTATCCGCATCGAATAGCTCCGCGTCAGCGCTGAGACGAAACGCGATCTTCTGGCCCGGGCATCCTCGCCACGCGAGATCGGTTTGTACGAGCAGCCCATCGAGCCAAGTGGATCGGTAGGGATCGAGCCTGGCCGGCAGAATTTCCTCCTCCAACAGGGCCGCATCCATTGCCACCCCGAACAGTCGCTCCATGGCGAGTTTCAGTTCATACCCATCTCCCTGAATGCCCAAGCCTTGCTGTTCGGCGAGGAAGAGCGGCAGTGACGCTGCAGGCTTTGGCTCAAAGGTCGGTCGCGCCGTGGCCCGTGTCATTCTGAGGAGCCGAGCCAAATTTTCTGCGTCGATGACCTCGGTTTGTTTTGCGCCGTGAGAGATATGATCCATGATCGTGCGGTTGGCCTCGCATAGGTCGCTGAGGGCGCGGTCCAAACGCGCTGGCGAAACAGGGACGTCTGCGGCGATGCGGTCCCGCGTTAGTGGGCCGTGGTATCGCAACCAGTGGCCGAGCAGATCGAAGAGCGCCTGGTTCGAATCTGTTGCCGCTGGCCCAGCGCTGAGGACCCGGGCCACTGCCTGTGCTGCCTCTGGCGCAGCGGGGGATCCATCCAGCGCAGGAGAGGTAAAGGATGAGACCGCGTCCGGGCTGAGTGCACTGATGATCCGGCCGATATCTTCGATGGCGCACACATAGGGCGTCCCCTCTGGCCCGACCGCTTGGGTCGCCACAACCCGATGGCCAATACCGGTGAGAAGGTCGCTCATATCCACATCCCAGTCTCGAGCGATAGCGTCGAGCAGGGCACGCCATTCATCCGCCGGGATGATGATCCGTTCCTTGACCCACTCGATGAGATCCCCCGCATCTGATGGGGCATAACCGGGATATGTTCGCTGGATCTTGGCGGTCAATGCGGCAATGATTTCCGAGGAGATTTTGGGACGGAGATGGGGCGAGAAGACAACTTCGCGTATGAGATCCTCGTTGATACGCGCTGGCGTGGTAGTGGGTACATCGTCCTCGTACATGAGCGCATTTGTGCGCTTCCAGAGTATCTCCCGGGCAAACGGGGACGGCGTAGTGGTGGTAATCGCGGTAACGGCGATGCGCCCGTCTTTCATCTCTGCGAGTAAGTCCGCCAGCTGGGCCACGTCCACCTCATCCCAGAGACAGGTGCGCCAGGTTTCCAGCACAACGGGAAAATCCCCATATTCAGATAGGGCCCCCATCAGCTCCTTGGCCCGTTGTCGGTTGAGCCAAAGGGGGGTTCGCTTGCCAAATCCAGCCTTGAGCAGCAAGAGGGCCCGGGTTGCATTTTCACGGAAGTGCGCGCCAAAGAACCCGGTGGACGCGAGTTTTTTCCGGACGAGCTGTTCCAAATTTTCTGGGGTGATGACCTGCAACAGCTCGTCCACTAGGGCTGGATCGGCGATCTCCAAGGCCACGCAGCTGTCGTCGATAATGGCCTCTAGCGGGCGCGCGAATTGGGCTTCGTGCGCTGCGATGAGCGCCAACGCCAGGGGCCGATTCACGCGACCGCCCCATGTGGTATGCAGCGCGACAAAGGGCAGCATGCCCGAGCTGTTGGGATAGGCCACATGCTCGATAACCACGTGATGTCTGTGGGGTAAGGCGCACCCGGTGGCGGCTTTCTGATCCGAGAGGAATCGAACCAGCGCCTGGCACGTGGGCATATCAAATCGATGGGTCTGCCTGAGGTGAAGCATGTAGTCTGGATCGGTCAGTTTGTCATCTGCGTCCTTTAAAAACACCCCTCGCTTTTCTGCAAACCAGAAGCTGTGAAATCGCTCTTCTGCCCGCCAAAACGGTGCCATTGCAGCTCCAGAACGGCTCGGCGCAACCATGACGTCGCTGGCCGTGATGCGGGTAATTTGCCAGGCCTGGACCCCCAGGCTGATGGTCTCGCCCACAGTGCGCTCCCAGACGAACTCTTCGTCCAGAGTGCCGACCACAGCCCCGGTATCAGCAAGCCGCAGCGTATAGTACCCGCGGTCTGGGATGGTGCCGCCAGAGGCATAGATCATCCGGGGCACGCCTTTATTGGCGCGAATCGTACCGCTGATGCGGTCGATCGCGACGCGCGGCCTGAGCTCGGGAACGCGGGATCCCTGATATTTGCCCGAGAGCATGTCGATCACCAGGTCGAACAGGCGCTTCGATAAATCACAATAGGGCTCGGCCGTGCGGATGAAATCAAATAGGGCGGCGAGGGGCCATTCCTCGGTCGCGGTCATCGACAGGATGACCTGGGCGAGCACGTCGAGGGGGGCCCGCGGAGGCGTGAGCGGTTCCACATTGCCCTCGAACAATTCTCGGACCACCACTGCCGCGTCGATGATGTCACTGGGATGGAGTGGATACAGACGCCCCTGACTCGTCTGGCCCACCTGGTGTCCGGCGCGCCCGATCCGCTGTACTGCCGATGACACAGAAGTGGGCGTCTCGACGAGCAGGACCTCATCTATGGCACCCACGTCAATACCGAGCTCCAGGGAGTTGGTGGCCACGACGCCCTTCAGCTCGCCGGCTTTTAGGCGGGACTCGACTGTTTCGCGAATCTCCCTGGACAGGGATCCGTGATGTGAGTAGACGAGGCGCTCCTGCTTTTCCGAATTGATAAGGCGCGCGAGCCGCTCGACAACGCGGCGGCTATTAGCAAAAACGAGCGCAGGGCCCCCTGTTTCTATTTGGGATGCGAGCTCCTTGGCCAGGGTAAGCCAGATCGGATTGACGCCCGGCTGTGTCCTGTCCTGGGTGGGTTCGGGCCCGATGGGAGAGGTCACGGTAAGGTCGTATTTTTTCTTTTGGCTGCCCTGGATCACTGTGACCAGCCGCGGTCGATACTGGGTTGCGCCGTCGATTTCGACCATCTCGTAACCGCCCACCCAGCGGGAGATTGTCTCAAGAGAGTGTACTGTTGCCGACAGGGCAATGCGTTGGAACGCCCCGGACAGCCGGGCCAGCCGCTCTACCGCAGTGATGAGATGGGTTCCGCGCTTTGACCCAGCCACAGCGTGTACCTCGTCTAGAATGACGGTGGTCAGCCCGGTGAACAGGTGGGGCCCGCTTTTTGACGTGAGTAGAATGTTGAGGCTCTCGGGCGTGGTAATGAGGATCTCAGGGGGTCGACGCAGCATTTCCCGGCGATCCCGCGCTGGGGTATCTCCGCTGCGGATGCCTATCCGGATGTCAGGTGGATCAGCGCCGGCGTTGCAGAATATGCGTCCGATCGCCTCAAGTGGATCGTTCAGGTTGCGGGCGATATCCGCGTTCAGGGCGCGCAACGGGGACACATAGAGCACGCGGACCCCACCTTCGACCCAATCTCGCCGAGCGAGCTTATCAATCGCAAAGAGAAAGGCGGTCAGGGTCTTTCCACTGCCGGTCGGCGCGGTAATCAGGACGTTTTCGCCATTGGCGATGGGTGGCCAGGCCAGTCGCTGTGCCTCGGTCGGCTCTGGGAATCGATGCGAGAACCACTGCTGAATCAGCGGATGAAAAAATCGAAGCGATGCATGCGGGGTCATTAACGGAGCAGCCCCTCAGCGTGCTCTAACGTTGCGCGATCCCCGCTTTCGACGCCAGATACGCATGGCGATTGGCACGCACGCAACAATCCCAAGGACAAGGAGCACTATGAAACGGCGCGGGACGCCATCATCACTCACAGCGCTTCTCTCAACGACGGGTTCCAGGGATGGGGAAATTTGACCATGCCATGCAACCCCGGCCGGGCCGCTCGGAATGCCCTTTCTGGTAATGCGTATCTTGCCAATGGGAATGTATCCATCGGCGTCAGCAGTGGCGTTTATCGGCTGTAGAACGGTCTTTTTCGAAAGATTTTCAAAGCGGTAAAATAAGTCATATATGCCCTCAGAAAGACGGGGAGGTCGCACCAGTGTACTATCAATAACAATCTGATCTTTCTTCCATTTATGTGGTAACCACGTGGCATCCGCGATGGGGTGTCGCCAAACAAAAGATTCGTCGCCGCCTCGTTTAACCCCCTTAATGGAGGCTTCCCAACGGCCATCGTTCATCGGCCCGGGAACGCGGAGGGCCACCTCGGCGACAAATGCCCGGCGCGGCCAAACAGCTCTAGCGTTGCGCGCACCGAGAACAGTGATGCCCCGTTCGAGCGCCACTGGTTGAAACGTCGAGGTCCATTCCGGCGGCTCATTGCGAACGACGTTTGTCTCGCGGTTGCGAAGCTCATCTGGCAATCGCCGGGTCTGGCCGGTTTGGTGCAGTACAGGTGGCATTTCTTTTCTGGTCGGCCATTCATTTTGGGGTGAGAAGGAAACGGCAAGTGTGTCCCCTTCTCGTTTAAATTCAATGTCAGGATCGAGTTTTTTGCTCTGAGTGAGAACAATGTCGTGGATGCGCTCCAAGTTGCCGCCACTGGCGCGTGTCGCGCGATGGGACTTCAATAGCACGGGATGTACGGCCAGCTTTGTAAACCCCTGCGCGGTAAAGTCCAACACAAACGCAGCTGAATAGCGCATTCGTTTTTTTCCAACAGCATCAAACAGAAGTGATCCCATGTCGTACACAATGGGTTGTCCCTTATAAATTTCGATACCGTGAAGATGGTGCGCCGAGTGTCCAAGCACGGCGTCGGCGCCGAGATCAATGACTTCCCGCGCGATTTCGATAGTCTCGGGGAGGGGGTTTTCGGTCCAATTCAACCCCCAGTGGGGTGTGAAGACCACGAGATCCGAATATTTGCGCGCTGTGGCAATGGGTTTTTTCAGCGCTTCGATAATCGCCTTTTTGCCGCGCGCGTGATGTATGCCGGGGCTGTCACTGGTTGCAGAAAATTTGGGAAATTCGGTTTCCAAACCGATGAACGAGACGATAGTGCTGCCAACCTGAACATATGTCGGTTGTGATGCCTCTGCCATATTCCGCCCGCCACCGACTTGGGCAATCCCTGCAGCGTCGAGGAACGCCAGCTGTTCGAGAAGTGCCTCAGGACCAAAATCCATGGCGTGATTATTGGCCACCACTGCCACATCTATTCCCACTTCGGTCAGCACGTCGAGCATTTCTGGCCGGCCGCGATAGAGATAGGGGCGTCGCTCTCCTTTGTCCCAGAATCTGCCTTTGGTGGCGATAACGCATTCTAAATTGGTCATGGCGATATCGGCGTTCTTTATCAGCGTCTGTAGTTCGGCAAGGGGCCAGTCCGCACCTTTTTTGTGGACCACATAAGGCACCCATCGAGCGACCATGGTATCTCCACTGGCAAAGAGGGTGTATGTCTTTTCGGTCGGTGTCGCTGATGCATCATGAGCACGAGCAACGATTAGTGCCAGCAGCAATGCCGCAAGAATAAGTATTGGCTCATTGAAGTGTTTTCTCATTTGAGTCATTTTTCCCGGCCTCCAAGATCTCAGCCCTGTCCGCATTTTAATGATACTAAAGACGAAAAGCATACGCCGTCAATGATTTCATTAATTTCCACAATCCAATCGGCCTATCTGATGATTTGTTTTATGTAGCCAATCGGTAGTATCCTATCGTGGAAAAGAGGAGGCATCACATGAGAACTTGCGACGAGAAAAAGAATACAAAATCCTGCAACTGCTCCTACGAGCCCTGCAGCAGAAAAGGCCATTGCTGCGATTGCCTCACCTATCACCGGAGAATGGGTGAGCTTCCGGCATGCTATTTTCCAGACGATGTCGAGGCATCGTATGATCGCTCTATCGAGAAGTTCGTCCAAACGCATCGCGCCAGGGGAAGATGGTGGTAGCCAGGCCCAAGGCCGTCCCTGTTTTGCGTGACGAAATGCTTCTTTTCTAGTATCCTCGTTTCTTAACGTGGATGTTATTTCGATATAAGTAGAAAATTTCATATTCGAGGGGCGTGGGACGGGGTCCGCATCCCATGTGCGTCACTTTTCCGTCGTCATGGGAGGACGGCATGCAAAAAGATATGGCGAAAATGAATCGCAACAGGGGCATCGCATTCGTGGGCTCCTACATACCCAGGCAGTGCGGCATTGCCACCTTCACCCACGACCTGGCCGAGGCCATTGCCGCGCGCGCAGGGTCAGACCAACCCATCATCGTCGCTGCAATGAACGACCGTCCTGGCGACTATCTCTATCCCGACCGGGTGAAGTTCGAGCTGCGCCGAGACTACCAAATTGATTATTCAAAAGCCGCAGATTTTCTCAACTTAAGCCGCATCGACGTGGTCTGTTTGCAGCATGAGTTCAATCTATTCGGCGGGGACTGGGGGGCCAATGTGCTCACCCTGCTGCGGGATCTGAGAAAACCCGTGGTGGTTACGTGTCATAGTGTTCAGTACAATGATGACACGCCTGAAAAGAAAGAAATCTTGTCAGAGATTATCAGCCGCTGCGACCGGGTGGTCGTGATGAATGACCGGGCCCTGCACATCCTCGAAGACGCCTATGCTGTGAGTTCTGATAAGCTGGCCTGCATTCCCCACGGCATTCACGATGTGCCGTTTGTGGATCCCGGCTATTACAAGGATAAATTCGCAGTAGAGGGTCGTAAATTACTGCTCACATTCGGGCTACTGCACCGGGACAAGGGCATTCAGCACGTGATCGAGGCCATGCCCAAAATCATCGAGCAGCATCAGGAGGCTGTCTACATCATTCTCGGAGCCACCCATCCGGCGATCAAGCGCCAGGAAGGGGAGTCGTATCGACTGTCATTGGAGCGGCGGGTACGCGCGCTCGGACTTGAAGAGTACGTCGCCTTTCACCCCCGGTTTGTCGAGCTGCAAGAGCTGATAGAATATCTGGGCGCCACGGATATTCTCATCACCCCCTACTTAGACATGGACCGCATCACAAGTGGGGTCCTGGCCTATGCCGTGGGCATGGGAAAGGCGGTGATCTCTACGCCCTACTGGCACGCGGAAGAGTTGCTCGCCGATGGTCGGGGAAAGTTAGTTCCGCCGGGTGACCCAGGTGTGCTGGCCCAAGAAGTCATTGGTCTACTGGACGACGAAGTGGCCTTGAATGCCATGCGGAAAAAGGCCTATATGTTTAGCCGCAACATGATTTGGTCTGCTGCGGCACAGTCGTATCTCAGACTTTTTGACGAGGTGCGGTCTCACATCCCCCGCCGGATTTCCAGATCTGCCACGGCCCGGCGGCCGATTGCTGCTGCGAACGTTCCCCTGCCCAAGTTGGATCATCTTCGTCGGCTAACCGACGATACGGGTCCGTGCCGATTGGCGCGCCATACCTTACCCGACTGGCAGCACGGATATTCCCTAGCAGATACATCCACTGCCCTGGTGGCCTGCGTGAAATACCACAAGATGTTCAGCGCCAAAGAGGCGATTCGTTTGAGTGAGATTTATCTTACCCTCATACAGACCCTGGTTGGCAGCGCGGACGCGCCGGCCGCCTATTTGAGCTATGGGCGACAGTCCATGGGCACGGCCAGTCCAGATGCCATTGGAAAGGCGATATGGGCGCTGGGGTATACGGTCAGTGAAGGATCGCCCCACCTGGCTACCCTGGCAAACGACATGTTCCAGATGCTCATCAGCCGAACCGTTTCAGTTAGCAATCCGGGTGCGGGCTACTCGATTCTCGGGGCTGCCGGTTATTTCAGGCGTTACCCAGGGGCATCTGAGGCGCGGCGGTTTCTTAAAATGCAATCGGATCTCCTAGAAGGGTTGTGTGTCGACCCCGGCTGGATAGCGCGGTGGCAAGAGAGCGATTGGCCGCTGGCAGCCCAGGCATTGACCCTATCGGCTCAAATTCTCGAACGGGATGGGCTCCAGACCCTGGCGCACCAACTGATCGAACAAATCTCCGATGTCACCGAGGGTGGAACGGTCTTTCCAAAGGTGGGTGACAATCCAGCTGAAGCGGAGCAGCCCATTACAGCCGCTGCGTTTATCGAAGCCCTGGGCGCGGCGTTTTATGTGGACAGGGATCCGGTGCTCCTCAAGCGTATCCGGTCAGCGGCGGATTGGTTTGTGGGTGCCAATCGATTTGGCGAAGCGCTCTATGATTTTTCGACGTTTGGATGTCACGACGCAATCACCGCCACTGGTCTAAATCTCAATCAGGGAACCAGGGCCACCGCCTATTGCGTGCTGGCGTTCTTGACCCTGCATCATCTGGCAAGCGCTACACCGTCCGCTGGTGACTAGAGCTCGATCCCACTATCTATTGCCATTTTGTGTTGTCTCTGTATCATGACGTCGTATGAACAATATTTTTAATTTTGGTGACATTGAGAAAGAATCCAGCCCCTGTATTGAATTTTTCATCCATAGGAGATCTTCGATGAGGTGCGTGATTCACTACTTGGTTGTTGTCTTTACACTATTTCTTAAGGTTGGTGTATCCCAGGCGACAATTCCGCCGATCCTGCCTGTCAGCGGTATGCTTGCTGATAAAGACGGTGTCCCCCTCAACGGTACCCATACCCTGAAGTTTACGATCTACAACGCCATGGCCTGGGGAGAAGCGATTTGGACCGACAGTTATGCGGTCGATGTAGAAAATGGTCTGTTCACTGTTTATCTCGGCGATATCACTTCACTTGACCTATCGGATATAGCTCAAGAAAAAGCTCTCTGGTTGGAGGTGATGGTGGGAGGTGAAACCTCTATGGAGCGAATTGAGATCGCCTCGATGCCGTTCGCAGTCGAGGCCCAGTACTGTCGACGGGTAGTGGACGCGGTCTGTAACGCAAATGAATTTCTTCAAGGCTGGGATCCAGAGACCGGCGCTCCTATCTGCACTGCTGTTAGCTTTACTAGTATCGAGGATCTGCCGCCCGACTGGAGTGATGGGGATGACGACACCATCTACAGCGCTGGTATGGGGCTGAATCTAGAGGGAACTGAATTCTCGGTAGATCAGACCCTAGTCGAGACTTGGGCACGAGATGTCTGCTACGACAGCGAGGCTGAGCTGACCCATGCGTTAGATGACAACTACGTCAACGAGGGACAAGCTGCAGCCATCACGAATGAGATGCTCGCCGGTGAGATAGCGCCTGAAAAAATTGAAGGTAGCGCTTGGACCGCGTCAAACCAGGGTCCGGATTCAGGTCTTAATGCGGATATGTTGGATGGATTCCACGCAAGTGATTTGTCGTGGGACGGTCATAACCACGATGATGTTTATCACGCCTATAAACGGGTCGTTATCGTCAGCCCGGTTGGAGGTGGCGGTAACACAGTAGCCAACGGCAGCGCACTTCTCAGTGCCATTGCGAGTATCAACGCTACTGAAACGAATCGCTATTTGCTGAAGGTAGAACCGGGTGTTTACGAGGTCAATGACAGTGATGGAAATCTCAGGCCTTTTCAAATGAAACCTTATGTAGACCTTGAAGGATCCGGGCCGGGGGTGACGATAATCACTGGCAATGGAACAGACGACCTAGAAGGTACGATAATGGGGGCGGAAAACTCTGAAATCCGTCATCTAACCGTAAAAAGTACAGCTCATATCAACGATGAATTCGCCCTTGCAATCTTAAATGCAGGCGTCGCATCAAACGTCAGAAATGTTAATCTGCAAGTTATAGGCGGTCAAATCGGCAGCGGTATCTGGAATAGAACCGTGGCTTCAAGCGCACCTATTGGAAAGGTCGAATCGGCTATCATAAATACAGCGTGCGGTTTCTACTGCTTTGGCATCTATTCTAGTGGTGGATCGTCGATGGAAATCAAGTCTATCGAGGCAACTGTCACGGTTGATGTACCTGGCTGGGCAGCCGGTGTTAGAGCTACTGGCTCGGAAAAATTAATCATTGATCGTCTCGTTTCATTGGCTCAAAACACCTCCTCAGGAGGGTACGCATTCGGATTATTGCTCCAGGGCACAATTTCTGCCGAGATTTCCAATGTCAAGTTAACAGCCACCGGTGGTGGGTGGGCCAACGGGTTTCGGCAATCGAACGAGAATGCGGAAGGGAAAACAACCCTCACGAATGCGGATATAAAGACCTCGGGTGGAAATACTGCGACCTATGGCGTTCAATGCTCGCATAATATCGATTCAACCCCTCAAATAATGATTGATTTATACAATATAAAGGTGGATTCAACAGGCTCTGTCATCCACAATCGACCTAACTGCACAATGAGAGTCGTCCAGGGTTGGTTATCAGGTGACCCTGCAGTGAATGCTGGATCGCTCGCGTGTGCCGGCGTTTATGACGATGATCTCCAGTTGTGGTCCAGTACCTGTGAGTAAAATCAAAAGCTAGGTTTCATAGACTTCCAACTTTTGCCGCCGATTCTGGTGAGATTCATGCCGCGATTATTACTGGTATTTTTTTAGGTTGTATCTTTGCGCGACCTCGCTCTTCTTCACAGGGTCTAGGGAGGTGATGTAGGATTTAAACCCGGGGCACCACCCTGCGTGCCAGCGCCAGATGCGGCCAAGTAGGGACTGGGGATTGGCATCGTACTTGGCCCGAAACTTACAATTCTCACAGCTGTGCTCGGCCATCGATCGCTCCTTTGGTATGGGGTCAGCATTTTATGATGCCAAGCAGATGTTCTTTTTCAAGTCAACCGCGCATGCAATTTTTTCGCTAAGACATTACAGAATGTAGCAGACTCGGGATTCTACGATATAAGTTCATTGGGTGGCGTCTATGGACCGCAGGCCATCCATCTGGCGATCGGGTCTGCGGACCCCTGCTTGGAGGAGAGCCGCGTGAAAGCATCTGATTTATTTTTAAAAGCATTGCAGGAACAAGGGGTTGAGGTGATTTTCGGCGTGCCTGGGGAAGAGAACGCGGATGTGATGATCTCCCTATTGGATTCCCCAATCCGCTTTATCATCGCGCGCCATGAGCAGGGGGCCGCCTTCATGGCCGATGTTTACGGGCGGTTGACCGGCAAGCCCGGTATCTGCCTCGCTACCTTGGGACCTGGTGCTACAAACCTGGTCACCGGCGTTGCCAACGCCAATTTTGATAGGTCGCCCCTCGTGGCAGTTACCGGGCAGGCCTCGACCTATCGGCTGCACAAGGAATCCCATCAGAACGTGGACATCGTCAGCATGTTCAAGCCCGTCACCAAGTGGACCACGCCCATCCGCAGGGCCGACAACATCCCAGAAGTGGTCCATAAGGCGTTCAAGCTGGCAATGGCAGAAAAACCCGGTGCCTGTCACATCGAGCTGCCCGAGGATATTGCCAAGCTCCAATCCGATGTGGCGCCGATTCCGATAGAGGGATATCGCCTGCGCCGACCTGCGCCAGATCACAAGGCAATTGCCAAGGCTGTGGCGTTGATTCGCAATGCCCACCAGCCGGTCGTACTGGCTGGCAACGGGTGCATTCGCAAGCGGGCATCGACCCAGCTCAAGCGGTTTGTCGACCAGACAGGGATAATGGTGGCAAACACCTTTATGGCAAAGGGCGCCCTGGATGGTAGAGACGACCACTCCCTCCTTACCGCGGGATTGGGGTCGCGGGATCACGTGAGCGAAGCGTTTGAAAAGGCAGACCTGGTGATCGCCATAGGGTATGATTTAATCGAGTGGCATCCAGATCAGTGGAATCCCAAAATGGACAAGCCTATCTGCCACATCGATTTTGAGCCGGCTGAGGTGGATAACCACTATCGCTGCGAGGTCGAGGTGGTATCGGATATCGCCGCCGCACTGTGGGAGATCAACGAGCAGCTGGGCGATAGTGTTTCCTTTGACGTGCCCCTACACCGACACCTAAGGGATCACATGGTCAATGAACTCGGATTTGGCGAGCTGGCATCGGCTGAGCATGACGACCTGGATTGGGATGCGGTCGGCGCCGCCACATCAGACGCCTTTCCGGTAAAGCCCCAGCGTATTCTGCGGGACCTACGCTCGGCCATGGGTGAGGAGGACATTCTAATCGTCGATGTGGGCGCCCACAAAATGTGGGCAGCCAGGCACTACCCGGCATATGCGCCCAACACCTGTTTGATATCCAACGGGTTTTGTTCCATGGGCATTGCCCTGCCCGGGGCAATTGCAGCCAAGCTTACCTATCCCAACCGCAACGCCGTTGGACTGTGTGGTGACGGTGGTTTTTTAATGAATATTCAGGAGTTGGCCACTGCAGTCCAATATCGCGTGCCAGCGGTCATCATGGTGTGGGAAGATGGCGGGTACGGGCTGATCGAGTGGAAACAACAGACCCACTACGGCAAGACCTCGCATGTCAAATTCGACAACCCCGACCTGATCGCCCTGGCCGAATCCTTTGGCGCCAGGGGCATTGCGGTCACATCAGCAGATGGGTTGCGGCCCGCCCTGGAAGCCGGGTTTGCAGAAACTGAGCGGCCTACTGTTATTTCAGTAAAAGTAGACTACAGTGAGAACCAAAAACTGACAACCCGCTTGGGTCGCTTACTGGCCCATTGAGGAGGTACCCATGCTAGAGTCCAAGTATCCCTACTACTTGGCCAACCAGGCCGAATTTCCAAACGAGGATCTGGCAGTGATCAACAAGGCCACTGGTGATGTGGCGACCCGGGTTGCTCTCGCCGGTAAGGCGCAAATTGATAGTGCCATTGATGCCGCAGTGGATGCGCTACCAGCCATGCGCCGACTGCCTGCTTACGCCCGAGCAGATGTACTGCACCACGCGGCAAAGCGGTTTGAGGAGCGGGCAGACGAGCTCGCGTATGCCCTGTGCATCGAAGCCGGCAAGCCCATCCGGGACGCCAAAGGCGAAGTGGTCCGCCTCATCGACACCTTTCGCATCGCAGCTGGGGAGGCCACTCGATTTGGCGGTGAGTACTTGCCCCTAGACATTTCGGCCCGGGCCGAGGGCTACCAATCCCTGACCAAGTGGGTGCCCATTGGTCCCTGCTCGTTCATCAGCCCCTTTAATTTTCCCCTCAACCTGGTGGCCCACAAAGTGGCACCAGCCATTGCCGTGGGATGCCCGTTCGTGCTCAAGCCAGCTTCCATGACCCCGATTGGCGCCTTGATCATCGGTGAAATCTTGACTGAAACTGATTTACCCAAGGGTGCGTTTAGTATTTTGCCGGTCAGCCGGGAGGGGGCGGATCTGTTTACCACGGACCCCAGGCTCAAGCTGTTGTCGTTCACCGGATCACCCGAGGTGGGCTGGGCGCTCAAGGCCAAGGCGGGCAAGAAAAAAGTGGTCCTGGAGCTGGGCGGCAATGCCGGGTGCATTGTCCATAGAGACGCGGATGTGGCCTCGGCAGTGGATCGCATTTTGATCGGCGCGTTCTACCAATCTGGCCAGTCCTGCATCAGTGTTCAGCGAATTTTTGCGCACGAGGAAATTTACGACGCCCTCAAAGCCGACTTGGTGGCTCGGACAAAGGCACTCAAGGTTGGAGATCCCCTTGATGAGGACACCTTTTTAGGGCCACTGATCAGCGAAAAAGAAGCCCGCCGCATCGAGCAATGGCTGGATGAAGCACGGGCCAACGGGGCCACGGTGCTATGCGGTGGGCGTCGGAACGGGGCCTATCTGGATGCCACGCTGGTGGAGAACGCTGCGCCACAAGACAACATTAGTGCGCGCGAGGCCTTTGGCCCTGTGGCCCTGTTGGAACCCTACAATCGGTTTGAAGACGCGGTCGAGAAGATCAACCAATCGGACTTTGGTCTCCAGGCCGGCGTATTTACAAACGATTTGAACCTGGCCTTTTACACCTGGAACGAGTTGGAAGTCGGCGGTGTGGTTATCAACGACGTACCCTCCATTCGCGTGGACAACATGCCCTACGGCGGGGTCAAGGACAGCGGTCTCGGCCGAGAGGGCGTGCGCTACGCCATGGAAGAGATGAGTGAAATCCGCCTAATGGTCTTGCGGAACGCAGGGAGAATCTAACTCAAGGTTGTTTCGCCCCTTATTCTTTAGAAAGATCGGGCTTCCTCCGTAAAACCCCTAACGCGATGTTTAGAAATTAAAAGCGTACTTCAAATATTGAAGGAAAATTAAAAGTATAATTTATTAATCACTCAACCCTTCAAAAACAAACAGCTTTTTCCTATTTGGACCGAGACGCGGTAGTAAGACGAATCCCGCTTTCAGGGTCTCAGAGACCCTGAAAATCGAGCTGCGTTTTCAATGTCTCTGAAACCCCGAAAATCGTCAGGCACTTCGAGTTGCAACTTCACCGATAAGCATTCGAGCGTGTCGAATCAGAATCTCCTGCCGGTGAGGACCTACAGGGACAGAACGAGCTTTATCCCCTCGTCGACTTCAAGCATTTTCTTGTTGTTTAGACAACCCACCCGCTGCGATAAAAAATCTTTGCTTATTGTTATTAATTGAGAAACATTCACCACAGATTGGGTCTTCAGACCGGTTGTTTTGCCACCGATCAAAACGTTTCCAGGCGCGTCAGCCAATCTCACATTGGTGGTGATTGCCGCCCCAATGACTGTGCTGATACGGGAGCGGTTGAAGTCATTTGATTGGACTATCAATACCGGGCGGCGATAACCGGGCTCGGATCCCCACCAGATCTCACCCCTTTTCAAGGCGTCTCCTCCATTTGCAAGGTGGTCAATTGTATCTCGGCGAGCTCTTGGTCTACGTCGCTGCCTGTTTCGGCGTATACCGCGTTCAATTTCTCCGTAACCTCGCTGAAGCGATGCTCTCGGAGGAAACGCTCAATCGCCTGGGTGTAGAGCGCACTGCGGGATAGTCCGACGCGTCGAGCCAGTTTTTCTGCCGCATTGAATATTGGATCGGGAATCGAAATCGCGGTTTTCATATTACAAAAGTATAACCCGGTTATACTTTTGTCAACCGGTTAAACGGGGCTGCGTTATTCGATGGGATATCCAGTCCTTTGGCCCTAATGGAAGTTGATCCATGCCCGGGTTGCGTTTATTTTTAATCATCAGACTTTTTTAACCCGTGTTCAACGACACGCCCGTCTCGTGGGGGGAAGCCTGGGCTAGACAGATCGGAGTGAATAGGAAGTGGTTGATAAAATAGACAAGCCAAATGGCGAGACCGAGGGTGAAGTACAGCCGGCCCGCCCCGATGAGGTTGAAGAGAATCCGGCAACCAGTACCAGTGAAGCAGATCCCTCAGAAAACGATGCCCAAGAAGCAGAGAATGAACAACTCACCGCCCTTCAAAAGCAAGTCGATGACACCCACGACAAACTGCTCAGGACTGCGGCCGAGCTCGACAACGTGCGCAAACGGGCCCGGCGCGACATTGAGGAAGCCAAAATCGCAGGCCGCGTCGAACTGCTCAGAGAGATCCTGCCGGTAATTGACAGCATTGATCTCGCTTTGCAGGCCGCCGATCCCGACGGGAGTGCAGCGGCGATCATCGACGGTATGGAAATGGTTCGCAAACAGTTTCTGAGCGCAACCGAGCGGTTTGGGCTCGAACAGATAAAATCAGCAGGACAGGCGTTTGACCCCAATTTCCACGAAGCAGTGGCCCAGGTGACCTCGGACGAGTTTGAAGCAGGACGAATAGTGCAAGAGATGCGCACGGGGTATATGCTCGGCGATCGCCTGCTGCGGGCTGCAATGGTCGTCGTCTCAAAGGGAACCGAGGCGGCTCAAAAGCCCGCTTCACCAGACGCCGATGCGCCACCCGAAGACGCACCTGAGGACCCCGGCGAAACAAACCCAACCGACAATGGAGCATCCAATGTCTGATGACCTCATCATCGGTATTGATCTGGGAACGACGAACTCGTGTGTGGCGGTGATGGACGGTAAGGATGTGCTGGTCATCCCAAATGCCGAGGGCAGTCGCACCACACCGTCCATCGTCGCGCTCACAAACTCCGCAGAGCAGCTCGTGGGCCATGTGGCCAAGCGCCAGGCCGTTGCCAATCCCGAGAATACGATCGTCGCGGTCAAACGCCTGATGGGCCGCAGATACGACTCAGAGGAGGCAAAGCGGCAGCGGGAAATGTGCCCCTACCGCCTCGTCAATGCCAAAAACGGCGATGCATGGGTCGGCATTCAGAACAAAGAGATGAGCCCGCCCGAAGTTTCTGCAATTATATTGTCGGAAATGCGCGCTGTGGCAGAGACCTACCTCGGCTCCGACGTCAACCGCGCCGTGGTCACTGTACCGGCCTATTTCAACGATGCCCAGCGACAAGCGACCAAAGACGCCGGACGCATCGCCGGTCTCAAGGTCGAGCGCATCATCAACGAGCCAACTGCTGCAGCGCTCGCCTACGGCAAAGATCATTTTGACCAGGGCAGGCAGAAGATTGCCATCTACGACCTCGGTGGCGGTACCTTCGATATCTCCATCCTCGAACTCAACGAGGGCGTGTTTTCAGTCAGCGCTACTGCGGGAGATACCTTTCTCGGTGGCGAAGATTTCGATGAAATCCTAGTCGACGACTTGGCAAATCAGTTCAACGATGAGTTCGATATAGATCTGCGCAAGGACAATATGGCGCTGCAGCGCCTTCGGGAAGCAGCGGAAAAGGCAAAACACGAATTGTCGTCCTCTTTGGAAACCGAAATCAACCTGCCGTTTATCGCTGCGGATGCCTCTGGCCCCAAGCACCTCATACGAACCCTCAACCGCAGCGATTTCGAGACGTTGATTCACACGTTGGTTCACCGATCGTTTATCCCCTGCGAGCAGGCCCTCAAAGATGCAGGTATTTCCGCAGCGGACCTGGACCAGGTGCTGCTCGTGGGCGGCATGACCCGAATGCCCCTTGTCCAGAAAAGCGTGGAGGAATTCTTCGAGAAAAAGCCCCTTCGCGGCTTGAACCCAGACGAGGTGGTCGCTGTCGGCGCCGCCATTCAGGCCGGTGTGCTGTCCGGGGCCACGGACGAAATCCTGCTGCTCGATGTGACGCCCTTAAGCCTTGGCGTCGAGACAGGGGGCGGAATTTTCACCCGTCTCATAGAGCGAAATACCACCGTGCCGACCCGAAACAAGCAGACTTTCACAACGAGCATCGACAATCAGAACTTCGTGCCGATCCACGTGCTTCAGGGCGAGCGGGAGATGGCCAAGGACAACACCACCCTTGCAAAGTTCGAGCTCACAGGCATTCCACCTGCACCCAGGGGCGTGCCCCAAATCGAGGTGATATTTGACATCGATGTGGATGGCATCGTATCTGTTACCGCCCGCGATTTGGGGACCGGAAAGGAGCACGTGGTGCGAGTGACCGCCGGGTCTGGCCTTGCCGAGCACGATATCGAAAGAATCATTGCCGATGCAGAGGCCCAAAAAGTAGCCGACGCCCAGAGCAAGGATCTGGCCCAGGCCCGTTTGGAGGCGGAATCCCTCATTTTTACCTCTGAGCGCGCTGTGGATGGATACGGCGATCTGGTAGCCGCTCAAGACAAGGAGATCATCGTGGCAGATATCGACGCACTTAAAAGCGCCCTCGCAACCGACGATATTGCCTTGATTAATGAACTCAAATCTCAACTGGAGGCCTCTGCGTTTCGCATCGCCGAAACCATGTACGCAAATGTGAATCCAGACGCTGAAAACGAAATGTCCTAGCTTTCATTATGGAAAAACGCGATTACTACGAAGTCCTCGGTGTTCCGAGGGATGTCACATCTGATGTATTGAAAAAGAGCTACCGCAAGCTCGCCATGAAGTACCATCCGGATCAGAACCCGGACGACGCCAAGGCAGCTGAGAATTTCAAGGAGCTCACCGAGGCCTATCAAGTCCTGTCCGATGCCAATAAACGAGCGCGTTACGATCGATTCGGCCACGACGCCCCTGACATCGGCTTTGGCGGCGGCGTCGATATATCCTCTATGGCTGACTTTTTTGACTCCATATTCGGATCTGTTTTTGGCGGCGGTGTATCGAGACAGCGCCGCAGACGCGGCAGGCCTGGCAGAGATCTTCAGTACGATCTCGAGATAACCCTCGAGGACGCAGTAAACGGGGCAGATGTGAAAATCACGGTGCCGCGCCCGGTGCGCTGTAAGACCTGTAACGGATCGGGAGCGGCAGCGGGCACGGCACCGGAGCGCTGCTCCCAATGCGATGGCGCTGGCAACGTCCGGCTTCAGCAAGGTATCTTCGCCGTTGCGACCACATGTCCTGTTTGCAAAGGAGCAGGGGAAGTCATCCGGGAGCAGTGTTCGGACTGCAGCGGTAAAGGGCTCGAGATCGCAGAGGAAGAATTCGAAGTATCCATCCCGCCAGGGGTAGACGACGGCGCGGTCAAGGTGATGCAAGGTCTAGGAGAACACGGACGGGGTGGCGCCCCGGACGGGGATTTGCACATCATGATTCGCGTCCTAAAACACGAGCAATTCGTACGGCGTCACCAGGACCTCCACAGCGTGGTCCAGGTCAGCTATCCCCAAGCTGTCTTGGGCGCGGACGTAAAGGTGCCCACCATCGACGGGACCGCCCAAATACACCTCCGGCCCGGTACGGATAACGGTCAGGTCTACCGGCTGCGGGGCAAGGGGGTGCCGTCTCTTAGAGGCAGGTCTCGAGGAGATCAGATGGTGCACATCGAAGTGATCATCCCCAAGAAACTCACCCCGCGCCAAGAGGAGCTCATCAACGAACTGGGTAGCGAATTCGGGAACAAAATTGAGACCCGATCCACTTCCCTACTTGACAAGCTCAAACATTTTTTCGATTAGTTAAGTGACGGGGACGCAGCAACCCGCGAACAAATGGACGCCAATGGGAAATTCAGCACTGGTTAAGGGCGCTTTGCTATGCGCGGTATCGACCTGCGTTGCGGCGTGTTATAGCGAATCAGATCGATCGTCCAGCCGCAGTCCGGCAACCCCGGTCACCCAGAGGTCACCACAGCCGTCCGATGCCGACACCCGCAGCAACGCAGTGGAGATAGATCCCGAAGCGCTGCTAACGATCGCGGAAAAGACCGATTTTACGGCGACCTCAACCCTGGACCAGACCGTTGCGTTCTTAAAACAGCTCTTGCCACATCTTCCCGAGATGAAGCTCTCATCCTTTGGTACATCTGCTGAAGGACGCGAGATGCCCCTGGTTATCATTTCAAAGGAGCGGGCATTTACCCCTGAAAAAGCCCGTGCCACTGGCAAGCCGATACTCCTGATACAAAACGGCATTCACGCTGGCGAAATAGATGGCAAGGACGCGTGCCTAATGATGCTGAGGGATTTGGTGCTTGGAAAACATCGCTGGATCCTGGATGTGGCAACGCTCCTTATTGTTCCGATTTACAATGTCGATGGCCATGAGCGAATTTCCCCCTACAATCGGCCGAACCAGGACGGCCCCTTGGACGGCATGGGATTTCGCACGACCACCCAGGGACTGGACCTCAATCGGGACCACATCAAGCTGGTAAGTCCCGAAGCGCGCGCCCTGGTTCGCCTCTTCAACAAGTGGCTGCCCAACCTCCACGTAGATAACCACGTTACAGATGGATGTGATCACGATTGGGTACTGACCTATGCCTGGTGCGAAGCGCCCCAACTCGCGCCGCCAATACACGAGTGGATCGCAAACCACATGCCGGCTGTCATGTCAGCACTTGAAAAAAGAGGACATCAAAACGGCCCCTATGTCTGGCTGAACGACAGCAACGATCCTGAAAAAGGATTTAAAACAGGCGTGGCCTCCCCCCGCTTGTCGACTGCTTACTTTGCCCTTCGCAATCGCCCCTCAATCCTTATCGAGATGCACGCGTACAAGCCTTACAAACAGCGGGTCATGGCAAATCGTGATTTCCTGATCGAGCTGATACGGGAAATAGGTGCTTCCCCGAGGCATCTCATCGATGCGGTGCAACGCGCCGACGCGATCAAAACCACCCTGGGCAAGCCCGGTGCCGTGCCCTCGGATATGGTGTTGTCTTACGAGATTGGTAAGGTGACCGAACCCCTGTCGTTTCCCATCTACAAATCGCATCTTGCACCGTCGATTGTCACTGGAAAACCCATGATACGTTACGAGCGCGGCCTCGTGGACGAAAAAGAAGTACCCTGGTCCCACGGCATTTTAGCTCAGGCGGCTGTTCCTCGGCCCAGAGGGTATCTCCTCCTGCGCGGATGGCCCCAAATCGAGGCTCGGCTCGAAGCCCATGGGATTACTGTGTTGCAGTTGACAGAACCAGTAGAGGTGTCTGTGGAGACAATGCGAATCAAAAATCCCCGGTACGAAAAAGACACATACCAGGGTGAAATTCGCGTACAGGTCGACGTAGCCCGCACTCAAGAGACCCGACAGTTCACAGCTGGCACCCTTTGGATTCCAGCGGATCAACCTGACTTTGAAGTGGCAGCCCAGCTACTCGAACCCGAGGCACCGGATTCGCTGGTGCAATGGGGCAAGCTGAGGAGCATTCTGGAGATAAAAACGTACGTCAGTCCCCAGGTGCTAGAAGCGCGTGCCGCCGAGCTTATAAAGGATCCCGAAATTGCACAGGCCTGGAAGCAGGCCCTGAAAGACAAGGTATTTGCAAAGGACCAGCGGGCCCGTCACCGATGGTGGTATCGCCGAACAAAATATTGGGATACCGGGGTCGGCCTGCTGCCAGCCATGCGCGTTATGGAAAATCCCACATTCACAACAAGGCCCTGGCAACCCCATCGCTGATAAAAAACGGAGTTGTGCAAATGACAACAGACAAGACAACAATGAAATTCGAAGCCGAAGCCAACCAATTGCTCAACCTGATGATCCATTCGCTCTATTCGAGCAAGGAAATCTTCCTGCGCGAGCTCATTTCAAACGCCTCGGACGCTTTGGACAAACTGCACTTTGAGAGCCTTACCAATACCGCGTTGATTGAGGAAGGTGGAGAGCTGGCGATTCGCATCGATACCGACAAAGAGGCGCGCACACTGACCATTAGCGACAACGGCATCGGCATGTCCCGCGAGGAACTCATCGCCAATATCGGAACCATTGCCAAGTCCGGTACCAAGGAGCTGCTCCTGCGGCTTCGAGAAGCAAAGGCCGAGTCGATCCCCTCGGATCTCATCGGCGAGTTCGGCGTGGGATTTTACTCTTGTTTTATGGTCGCTGATCAGGTGACTTTGGTAACCCGACGCGCCGGGGAGGAGGCCGCAACCCGCTGGGTATCAAAAGGCGACGGCACCTATGAGATCTCGTCGGATACTCGGTCTGAGCGGGGCACGAGCATTACCCTGTCCCTTAAGAAGGTCGACGACGAAGATGGCATTGAGGACTTTACAGAGCCGTTTGTCATTCGCCGCATTGTCAAACAGTACTCGGATTTTGTTCGGTATCCCATTAAGCTCGGGGTCGAGCGGGAAAAAGAGATCGACGGCGAAAAACAGAAGGTCTTCGAAGACGAAACCCTCAACTCGATGAAAGCCATCTGGCTGCGCCCAGAATCCGAGGTCACCGACGAGGAATATAATGAATTCTACAAACATGTATCCCATGACTGGACCGATCCATATGCGCGCCTGTCGATGAAGGCCGAGGGCCGGTTTGAGTACCAGGCCCTCTTGTTTCTCCCCTCCCACGCACCGGTTGATTTGTACTTCAAAGAGTATAAAAGGGGTCTCGAGCTATACGTAAAAAATGTAAAAATAATGGACGCTTGCGAGAATCTGTTGCCGGAATACCTGCGCTTCGTAAAGGGGGTTGTGGATGCATCGGATCTCCCCCTCAACGTGTCCCGAGAAATGCTACAAAACAGCCGACAGATCGCCCAGATACGACGGGCGCTCACAAAGAAAGTCCTCGATACCCTCGAGAAGAAAAAAAGCGACGAAAAGGAAAAATACGAAGCGTTCTTTGGTACGCTCGGTCCTGTCCTCAAGGAGGGGGTGGGATCGGATTTTGAAAACAAGGACAAGATCGTCGATCTCTTGTTGTTCAGCTCCTCCAATGACAAAGAGGCGGTCACCACCCTTTCGGAATACGTATCCCGGATGAAGGACGACCAGGAAGAAATCTACTACCTCTCGGGTGAATCCCGCCAAGCCATTGAGGCCTCGCCCCACCTGGAGTCATTTGAAAACAAGGGATACGAGGTGCTGTTCTTTACTGATCCGGTGGATGAATTCGTCATTCCATCCCTTACCGAATACCAGGGCAAGAAGCTCAAATCCCTGGGCAAGGGAACGGTCGAGGTCGGTTCTGAAGACGAAAAGAAGAAGATCAAACAGGATCTGGAGGACAAGACAAAGGCCTATGATCCGTTTTTAAAGGCCCTGCAAAAAGAATTGGACGAATATGTAAGCGAGGTGCGCCTATCCAACCGACTGACCACCTCTCCTGTCTGCCTCGTGGGCGGGGAGCACGACATGAGCCCCCACATCGAGCGGTTGCTCAAGCGAAACAAGATGGACGTCCCAAAACACAAACGGATCATGGAACTCAATCCAGATCACGACGTGGTCCAGAAATTAAAAGCCAGGTTTGACGTGCGTCCCCAAGACCTGGCCCTGGCAGATCACGCGGCCCTGCTCTTTGGGCAAGCCCTGTTGGCCGAAGGATCCCCCCTGCCCGACTCGGCCACGTTCGCCAAACTGGTGGCTGACCTCATGAACCGCGGCCTTTCTTGATACCACGCGCAGTCTGTCTCACGAGACTTTGTTAATATGGCTAATTTTTCAGGAAATCCATATCTACGCTGCCGGCAACAACAACCCCGTTTGGCTTCTTTCTCTTGGGTCCGTGGGGAGTGATGACTGTTCGCGAGATAATGCGTTCTTCACCCACCAGCTTTGTTATCTCCTCGAATCCCTTCTGGTTTTGCGAGGGGTCCGAGCTCCATTTGCATTCCATGATCTCAAATCGACGGCCGTGAGGAATGAGGAAGTCCACTTCCCGCGCATTCCTGTCTCTATAAAAATAAAGCGGGGGCCTCACCCCCTGATTCGTGAAATGCCTTACCATTTGGCCATAGACGTGGGTCTCAAATATTGCGCCCAATAGGGGACTGGCCAAAAGATCCGATTCATTACGAATGCCGGTTAAAAAACACACAAGACCCGTATCCATAAAATACAGCTTGGGTGTCTTTACGATTCGTTTACCGAGGTTCTCGAAGTAGGGTTCCAACAGACCGATGACATTAGAGGCCTCCAGCACTGACATCCAACTTTTGACCGTATTCGCGCTGATACCGAGATCTCCGGCAATGGCGTTGTACGATACCAACTGTCCGGTCCTCGCAGCGCACAAGCGCAAGAACCTGTCAAAGCTCCTCAGATTGCGCACACCCAAAACAGAACGCACATCTCGCTCGAGGTAGGTGGCGAGATAATCGCTAAAAAACCTTGCAGGCAGAAGATCGCGAGACCATATTTCTGGATACCCACCTTTAATCATCCAGTTCGCAACGTCGTCTCTGTCAAAAGCTCTACCCCGGTGCCGCTGATACTCCGAGGCTGAAAGAGAGTGTAACTCCAGTATTGAAGCGCGCCCAGCCAGGCTCTCAGTTATCCTCTCCATCAAGTGAAATTTCTGAGACCCTGTGATCAGAAATCGACCGTTATCATCGCGATTGGCATCAATATCGGCCTTCACGTATCTCAGCAATTTCGGTGCGTATTGAATTTCATCAATGATTACGGGTGGATTGTTTCGAGCAATGAAATCATTTCCATTAGATTCTGCTTCCTCAGCGGTTGTCGGAAGGTCGAGCGATACATACCGGTACGTTTCAAACGTTTTTATCAATAGACTGGTTTTACCTGACTGGCGATAGCCTGAGAGTACGAGACACGGCCTTTTGTGCGCTAAATCAACCAATGTTTTCGCTATGGCGCGCTCGATCCACATTCCTGGCTAATTTGCAATTAAATTTAGGATTTGTCAAGATTCAATTCGAGCAAAATCGAATTATGAACCAATCCACTCGGAGCAGCCGTTTTTGCCGGTCATGGTGCAGGACTTTTCCACCTGGATGGTCGAGTGGTGGATGGCGTACCTATTTCGCAGCATGTCGTTTAGGCACCTGGCAATCTCTTCTCGGCCTGCAGCATCAATGGTCGGGTCGGCGACCACGTGGGCAGAAAGGGCATTGAAGCCGCTGGTCAGGGACCAGGCATGGAGGTCTGTCACTGCTGCCACACCTGCCACCTCCCGCATGGCTGCGGCTAGGGCGGTGAGGTCGATGTCAGTGGGCGTGCCTTCGAGCAGGATGTGCGTGGCTTCAAACACGATTTTTCCACCTGACCAGATGATCAACAGGCCAATGCCGATACTGACGATTGGATCGACGATCCAGACCCCGGTCAGCATGATGGCAATGCCTGCACCCACCACCCCCAGGGATTGCACGGCATCTGTCAGGGCATGCACATAGGCGCCACGAACGTTGAGGCTCTCGCCACTGGCCTTGGCCAGGATGATCGCGGTGAACGTCTGGGCCACTGCACCGGCCGCAGCCACGATCAGCATCATTTCGGCAGCTATTTGAGGGGGATCGAACAGGCGTTCAAACGCCTCGATGCAAATAAAGACGGCAATGACCCACAGGGTCAGGCCGTTTAGCAAGGCCGCCATGATCTCTGCGCGACGGTATCCATAACTCTTGGTGGCTGATGGAGGCCGGGTGGCCATCCACTGGGCAAAGAGGGCCAAACCGACCGCAGCCACGTCGGTCAGGAGATGGACCGCATCGGAAAGCAGGGCCAGACTGCCAGATGCAATACCGCCGATGAGCTCGACCACAAAAAAGACCCCGAGGATAACGAGCGCACCCCAAAGCGCCTTCTTGCTCGCTGCCCGGTGCGCGTGGCCATTCCCGTGGGTGTGATGGGGGTGGTCATGCTCGACCGGTTTGGCAGTATCTGGCCTCATCTGTTCATTTTCCGCTGTGTATGGGTCGGGTGCAATAGGAATTTCCCGATCAGAACGACATGACGATACCGGCGATGGACGCGGTGAGCCAGGAAGCCATGGCTCCGCCGAGCATGGCTTTTAACCCCAAGCGCGCGAGGTCAGTGCGGCGAGACGGGGCGATTTGACCGACCCCGCCAATGGCAATGGCAACAGATCCAAAACTGGCAAATCCGCATAGGGCATAGGTGGATATGACAAAGGATTTAGGGGACAGGGTGTCTTTTAAGGACACCAGGTCGAGGTAGGCGACGAATTCGGTTATCGCTACTTTGGTGCCGAGCAGACGGCCTACTGCTGTCATGTCCGCACTGTCCACGCCCATACAAAAGGCAAGGGGCGAGAATACTATCCCCAATAGCTCGCCCAGGGAGGTGTTAACCAGGCCCAAAAAGAAATTTATCATGGCGATAAGGGATAAAAACGCGATCAACATGGCACCCACTGTGGCTGCGATCTTGAGTCCCTGAAGCGCGCCTGACGCTGCGGCATCAATGATGTTCACTGACTCGGTTGGGGATTTTATTTGGGCGCTGTCCTGGGTCGCGGGTGATCCGGTTTCCGGGAACATCAATTTGGCAACCACGACTGCCGCAGGCCCGCTCATCACCGAGGCGGCGAGGAGGTGCCCCGCATCAACGCCAAAGCGGACATAGACCGCCATCACAGAGCCGGCCACTGTGGCAAACCCAGAAATCATCACCAGGGCCAGCTCAGAGCGGGTCATGGTTGCGATAAAGGGCCGGACCACGAGCGGTGCCTCCACATTGCCCACAAAGATATTTGCAGCAGCGGCCAGGGATTCAGCACCAGATATTTTCATGGTCCGCCGCATGACCCACGCGAACCCGCGAACAATGCGCTGCATGATCCCCAGGTGATAGAGCACCCCGACCAAAGATGAGAAAAAGATGATGATCGGCAGCACGTGGAAGGCAGCGACCACTCCGATTTGAACCGGGGTTGTACCGGTCGCATCGACCAGGCTGAGTTGCCATCCGGGCTGTCCAGGGGGTGTCGAGTCGATCCCCTTGTACAGGTTGCCAAAGAGAAACCCCGCACCTGCATCTGAAAACGAAATCAGCCGGGCCGCGCCGTCGCGTATGGCGTCAAATACGGCTTTGCCGGCAGTGGTCTTTAGAATGAGAATGGAAAAGACTATCTGCAGGCCGAGTCCCCAAGCGATGACGCGCCATGGTACTTTCTTGCGGTGGGTGGAAAGGCTCCAGGCAATCGCAAGGAGGACGACAACACCAAAAATGCCGCGCAGATGGCCAAAGATCTCCACGATCACATCCTCTCGATGATAAGGGGTGCAGCATTAGGTGGGGTGGACGAGATGTGGAAAGCGTCTGCAAGGTGCGCCAGTGCCGCATCTCTTCCCTTGCCCCGGTGATGCAGATAGGCGAGCGGCGATCCTTTTTGCACCCCATCACCCACCCGGACCTGCATCACAACGCCAGACGCCGGGTCGATGGTGTCTTCTTTAACGCGACGCCCCGCCCCCACGGCTAGGGCCGCCATGGCCACCTGTCTGGGATCGATCTGGCGCACATACCCATCAGCCTGGGCACTGACCACTGTCTGCTCTGGCGCGCTTGGCAGTCGGGTGACATCACCACACACGAGCGAATCACCGCCCTGAGCGTCGACAATGTCGGCAAACTTACGAAGGGCCTGGCCATTGGCAAGAACATTGGCGATCATGGATCGCGCCTTATCCTCCTCATCTGCCGCGCCACCCAGCATGAGCATGAGCGCACCCAGCTCGACAGTGAGGGCGGTTGTATCTTCTGGCCCCTGGCCCTTCATCACATCGATGGCCTCTGACACCTCTAGGGCGTTCCCCACAGCATAGCCGATGGGTGTATCCATATTTGTGAGCAATGCCCGGACCTGCTTGCCCGCACCTTGGCCAATACCCACAAGCGCAGTGGCCAATTGTCGCGCAGTGTCGAGATCGGGCATGAAGGCACCGGCGCCGACTTTGATGTCCAGGACCAGTGCATCAATGCCTTCGGCCAGTTTTTTGCTCATGATCGAAGACGCGATCAGGGGAATGGACTCCACCGTGCCGGTCACGTCTCTTAAGGCGTACAAGGCGCGATCTGCCGGGGCCAAATCATCGGTTTGTCCGATGAGGAACAGGCCGTGCTGCGCCAATAACCCCTTGGCCGTAGCAGAGGACTGGTCGGTCTGAAATCCTGGAATGGCCGCCAGTTTATCGAGGGTACCACCGGTGTGACCCAGGCCGCGCCCGGCGATCATGGGCACGGGCACGCCCAAGGCAGCAACTGCCGGAGCCAGACACAGGGATATCTTGTCTCCCACACCTCCAGTGGAATGCTTGTCGACCTTAATGCCAGGGACATGCGAGATGTCTAGGATTTGCCCGGAGTGCAGCATGGCATTGGTCCACGCGGTGAGCTCATCCCCATTGAGGCCGCGGAATAAGATTGCCATCAACAGCGCCGACATCTGATAGTCCGGCACGACACCGGTCACATAGTCGCGCATCAATCCGTGGATCTCTTCGGGCAGAAGCACCTGTCCGTCTCTTTTTCGGCGAATCAGTTCGGGCATCATCAGCTGCATATTTCCCCAGGTATCATGGCGGGGATTTATTTTCTATTCAAGTCCGAACGTTGCAGTATCGTGAACTGATAAGGCAGATTTATAGGGTAGGCATTAAGATAGACAGAACTGTCAAGATGCCCTGACGAGGTAGCTGCTCTCCGATTTGACCGCAGCCACAGCCACTGGCATCCCGGCCTTCCTCAGAATTATCGCCATCTGAATCACTATCGGTATCTGAGTCGGTATCCGCGTCGGTATCCGAGTCACTGTCGCTATCTGCGTCACTGTCGCTGTCTGAATCACTATCCACGTCGGGTTCTCCCACCTCTATCGTGAACACCTGTTGTGCTGGCTCCTCGATAAGGGGGTCTGATACCGCGAGAGTGACATCATGCGCACCGATATCTGCCTGGCCAGGTGTCCCGCTCAACACACCTGTGCCATCGCCGTTATCGGTAAATGCGAGGAAATCGGGGGCTGACTGGACTTCAAAGACCAGGCTCGCCGGGTCATCGTCGCTCACTATGACATCGTACGCGTACGGTGAGTCAGCATGCGCTTCAGTGACCGGATCAGAGGTAAAAACCGGTGTATCTGTAATTACAAAGTCATCGATGCATATATCGCTCGCCCATGAGACCCCAGTAATACCCCGAAAGCGAACCCTTATTTTCTTGCCCGCGTACTCAGCTAGATCTAGCACATGCCGATGCCACGCATCTCCCTGGTCGCCGCTGAGTGTGAAAACGCCTTCTTGCCAAGTTCCAGCTTCCCAGACATCCATGAAGAGATCTCCCATCTGGTCGATTGGGCCCTCTTCATCGACTTCTTCGGGGACGTGGGAGAACATATGATACCAGAAGGACAGTACCGGTTTGACAAGTGAGGTCAGGTCAAACACGGGCGTAATATTGTGCGCTTCTTTGGTGGGATTGTTATCTTCAGAGGCTTCGACATACAGGTAATTGCCTGCGTCGCCTGTCGTGTGATCTGCCATGGGGCCAGTACAATCCGGCATATCACCGATTCTCGATGGTGTCGGGCCTGTGTGTACATGCCAGTTGAGATGATCATTGCTGAGTTGTTTCCAAAAGTCTTCTAGGATAGTAGTGCCAGCCTCAAAAGCATCGTAGTTCTGGATGTAGGGAAACTCGGCGATCATACCCGGGTCGGTAATCGAGAAGGCCTCACTCTCTGCATAATTTTCACTATCGCTCGCGTCGGTAATCCTGAGTGTGTAGTCATCTCCAAGTGCCTGATCTTCCGGGACTGTCCACAGCAACACGCCATTTTCTGATTCAATGGCAGACCCTAATTCAGAATCCAGGGCGCCACCTTTATAAAGTTCGATATTAATCGTATCGACATCTATCGTAGCCCAGCCGATTTCATACTCAAACCCCCTGTCCAGCTGGTCTCCATCGATGGGGGTGTAGATGGTGATGGCAGCTTCGTCCCTAACCCCAATACCCACAATCGTGTTGTTATCTTTCCAATTGTTATAGGTATTCAGAGCCACCCTGTTGCCCCAGTTGCCATCGACCGAATACAGCGTGTCGCCCTCGGCATAGCGAACGATCGCGGTGTGATCGCCCTTGCCAAAATCCTGTCGGATATAGTCTCCGGGCTGCGGGGTGAATGTATCCCACTCGGGATGGTCCCGATCGATGAATCTTTTGTTCTCAATGAACCAATCTCTGATAGCAGTACTCCAGCCCCACATCCAGCCGCCAAAAGAGCCGCCGGTCATTGGTACCTCTGCTGCTTTGTATGCCCAAGATAGGAATTCAGAACACCAGGCCTCATAGTCATGGGGACCAGGTCCGGTTGAGTCCAAGTATTGCACGAGCTCGTAGGGTTCATGGTCCAGATCCTGGCCGACCTCGTCCGGGTAACGACCATCCTCTGCGACCGCTATTTCTACAATTTTAGCCCCATTTTTGTTGTGTTTAATACTGCGATGATACGCCTCCCAAGGAAAGTCAGTGGTTGGTACCGCAAGATTTTCCCAAGGATCTGGCAAGCCCGTTAAGTCGCCGTCAGCCGAGGCCACCTCAGGATCTCTCTGCGAGGCCGGCTGATCACCGGCAGTGGCGGTCATGGCGATGAGCAGGCTCACTACACCTCCCATTAAAAGGAACCTTTCCATTGCAAATCTCCTCTCTTTTGCCGTAATGCCAACTCTTTTTTCGAATCTCTAACAATATTGCCGAATGCGTAACCCGAATATGAACACATATAAAATACATGTTATGCATAAAATGCCGAATATGCTCTTTTTATACGCTATATGTCATCTGACCGCAGGTCAAGGAAAAAACAATGTTCCACAATTTGAATTGTCAGAATTTTTTCACAGCCGAGATCTCTGCGACGGCAGAGGGACATACAAGGGGGGGGGCGCAGGGGCAGCCCTAGCTATATCACATTACGCCAGCATGCCGCCGTCGACCGGAATCACTGAACCGGTTGTGTACGAGGATGCATCAGACACCAGATATAGGACCAGTCCGGTCATTTCCTCTGGCTGGGCATGGCGTTGCATAGGTATCATTTGGATGGCGATATCGTACACCATCTTATTATCGAGCAGGGCGCGGGCAAATTTGGTCTCTGTCAGGCCTGGCAAAACAGCGTTGACCCGAATATTGCTTGATGCGAGTTCCTTTGCGTACGCTAGGGTCATGGAAATGATGCCGGCCTTGCTGATGGAATACACACCCTGGCCAAGGGCAGGGCGGATGCCGTTGACCGAAGAAATATTAACAATTGCACCTTTTCCTGACTTTTCCATCAGTGGCACTGCATGTTGAATCATAAAGAAGGGACCTTTTAGGTTAACATCGAATATTTTGTCCCACATGCCTTCGTCTGCGCTGGCCAAGTCTCCGAAATGCGGATTTGTCGCGGCATTGTTCACCAGGATATCCAACTTCCCGAACCTTTTTTCAATCTCCTCAAACAGGGATTTGATCTGGTCTAGATGACCGTTATGGCACGCAATGGCTTCAGCGCTGCCCCCGCTATTTTTAATATCGGTTACTACAGTTTCCAGGGCATCTGGCTTTCGGCTGGTCAGGATGCAATGTGCGCCGTTTTCAGCCAATGTCTTGGCAATGGCTTCGCCAATGCCACGGCTGGCGCCGGTTATGACTGCTATTTTGTCGTTTAATGAAAAATCGACCATTGTGAATCTCCTCAAATTCTCAAATTTTCAGCCACCGGGGCCTACCATAGGCACTGTTATTTGTAAAGCATGCACGGTTCGTGCAGTCACTTAAAAAAACAATAAAATTAACTATTTAACCCAAAGGGATCTGGAAGTAGCTGTCCCAAAGTGGCCTGCGCTTCCAGTTGCTCGCTTACCATTGTGATCGGCACCTCTGGATTGAATTCAGCCAGGGCCTGCCGACACATGCCACAGGGGGTAATCGGGCTATCTGCAACGACTACTACAGCCTCTATAGCGCTACATCCGGCGGCCACGGCAGCACCGAGCGCGACCCGCTCAGCGCAGATACCCACCGGGTAAGCTGCATTTTCCACATTACACCCGGTGAAGATGTTGCCGCTCGCTAAAATGGCCGCACCCACTGCAAATCCGGAGTAAGGGGCATATGCGTTTTTCTTTGCAACCGTTGCTGCCTGACGCAGTGCTTCCCAATCGATGGTCATTGCGATATCTCCCCGATGAACGGAATGAACTGGACGAGCAACTGGCCAAGTGCTGTGGCAGATCGGGCGCCGATTTTTTGTACATGGGCGTGATCGAGCAGCGCGCCGTCCAGTCCAGCGGCCCGATTGGTAATTGTAGAAAAAGCGCAGATGCGGGCCCCCAAATGGTGTGCAGCAATGGCCTCGATCACCGTGGACATGCCCACGGCCCGGGCACCCAGCTGGTGCAGCATGCGAACTTCGGCTGGCGTTTCATAGCTCGGCCCGAGCACGCCGGCGTACACACCACCCATCAACGGAATACCGAGCTGGGACGCACAGTCAAGCGCAGCGCGTCTCAAATCTGGGTCGTATAGGGCGCTGACGTCTGGAAATCGCTCACCCCGCCCTGGGTCGTTGGGTCCAACCAGGGGATTGGCGCCGGTGAGATTGATATGGTCCTCGATAACCATCAACTGCCCGGGATCAACCTGTGGATCTAGCCCACCGGCCGCGTTTGTCAGCAGTATGGTGCTTACTCCCCAGGTCACAACCGCCCGGATCGGCCGGACTACGTCGCTCGGCAAATGACCTTCGTAGAGGTGTACCCGTCCGCTCATGAGCAGGGTTCGAACCCCTGAAATCTCGCCAATATGCAGCGTGCCGGAGTGGCCCAGGACCGAAGACACGGGCCAGCCCGGCAGGTCTGAAGCAACAATCGATTGGGGATTATCTAGCCTTTCGACTAGGTCTCCCAAGCCAGAGCCGAGCACAATCGCCAGTTTTGGTGCCGTTCCGAACGTATCGCTCAAGGCGGCGGCCAATGTATCCACGCGGTGCCATTCCGGATGCATTTGCTAAGCGTCCAAAATCTCGCGGATTTTCCAAGAGAGGTCCGTGTAGGTGAATGGTTTCTGCAGGAGTGGCTTGTCAGTTGCCAGACAACCGTGCTGGTCGATGATCTCCTCGTTGTGACCGGACATAAAAAGGACGCGTAGGCTTGGTCTTTCGCCTTCCAGGTGTTCGGAGAGCTTCATACCGCTCATGCCTGGCATGACGATGTCGGTAAACAGGAGGTCGATTTTTTCTTCGTACCGCTTAAAGAGATCGATAGCTTCTTTTGCGTCCTTTGCTTCCAGCACATCGTAACCCTGCTTTTTAAGCTGCTGGCTCGCCAATTGTCGGACTGCGGATTCGTCCTCAACGAGCAAAATTGTCTCGGTCCCGGAGGGCACGACGATCTCTGTGAGTTCGGCTTCAGGTGCTTCTTCGGATTCGACTTCGGGAAAGTAAATGTCAAACTTCGTGCCGACGCCACGTTTAGAAGAGACATCAATAACCCCATGATTTTGTTTGATAATACCGTAAACCGTGGACAGACCCAGTCCGGTACCCTTGCCCTGTTCCTTGGTCGTAAAAAACGGCTCAAATATCTGATCACAGGTGGCCTCGTCCATACCGCAGCCCGTATCGCTTACGGATAACTGCACGTAATTCCCGGGTTTGAGATCGGCCTTTTTCGAAGTAATTGTTTTATCGAAGTAAACGTTCTTGGCAGAGACCGTCAATTTACCCCCACCGGGCATTGCATCCCGGGCGTTGACGAACAGGTTTGCCAGCACCTGATCCATCTGTACGGGATCCACCATCACTTGGCCCAGGTTTTCAGATGGGACAAAGACGAGCTCGATATCTTCACCGATAATTCGACCCAGCATATTTTTGATACCTTTGAACGTCTCTCGCAAATCAGTGGGCTTGGGCGTGATCACTTGTTTGCGGCTAAAGGCGAGCAGTTGTTGGGTCAGCCCGGCTGCCCGGTGAGCGGCATTGCTGACCTCCTGCGCGTCCACGCGAGACGGATCATCCTCGGCCATGGAGAACAGGATCGACTCTGCATACCCGGCGATCACAAACAAAAGATTATTAAAATCATGGGCCACGCCGCCGGCCAGCCGCCCGATCGCCTCCATTTTCTGGGACTGATAGAGTTGCTCCTGAAGGTCCTTACAGGTCGCTTCGACCTTCATCTTTTCAAACGTCTCCAGCTTCAGCTCCCGCGTCCGCTTTTCGACCAGCTCCTCCAAGTGATCCCGATGCTGGCGAAGTTCCTCTTCGGCCTGCTTCTTCTCCCTGATATCCCGGCCAATGAGCACAAAACCCAGCGGCCGTTTGGCATCGTCCAAAAGTGCTGATCCAGCAAGAGAAATAGGTATTTCTTTTTTATCCTTCGTTCGGAATATAGCCTCTAAAGACTTGTTTTCATTTCCTTTTCCTTCAGGGTCTTCAATCTCGGGAATTTCATCCAAACCAGCGCATATATCCCGCCACGAAGGTTGTCCCTCGTCGGACTCCAACACCGACTCCACGGGTAACGCAGCGATTTCATCCTTAGAATAGCCGAGCGCCACGTGCGCCGAGTCGTTGGCTGAAATGATTTTTCCATCAGGAGCCACAAGCAATAGAGAATCGCTCATTGTGGCGATGATGTTTTCAGCCGCAGTGGCAGGGTTTACCGAAAAAAGCTCGTATTTCCAGATGGCGAAACAAATAAAACAATTACAGATAATGAAAGTAAATACCGACAAAGGAGGAGCATCTACTCTAAGAAAAATAAGAATCAATTCCGTGATCGTCCCTACAATTACTAAAACGAAACCAAAACACATCCATCTCACTTGACTTCGTTTCTGAACATCATTTGTGGTGAAATAGAAATGGAATAGGACTATGATACACAAAATTAATAGACACTGTTGCCAGACATAGGCCATTCCACTCGCTAGGGACGAGGGAGCGCTGAACGTCCAACCGTAGTTTTGACGCACCGGCGGACCAGTAAACGTGTGAAAAATCATGTCCATGAGGAGAAGGACAATAGCTGGTCCATAAAGCCCAAAATAAAGGCTCTTACGTTTGAGCAAATTGGTTTTTTCAGTAAACGCGAGCACAAAATGAAGTGCTAATGGTGGTAGGAGTGGCCAAAAGAAATCTAAATCCCACCAAAAGTTTGCCTGTTCGATAGAATTGGAAATGCGATAGCCAAATTGCAGGAGTGCGAAAAAACCGAGCGTAATAGATAGCATCGTAAAGATTTGGTTGACAAGAGCTCTAGGGGTTTTTAGTAGAACTAGAAACGCAATAAAAATGCATAAGATGAAAGATGCCAGGGTAATTATCGCGAAAATGTTCATCTTACTCCCAAAAAATTTGCACACTTCAGTTTATTGCGCATGATTATAGAATAAAAAAATTTTTCAGCAAATATTGCTCGCTTTATACAAATACTGTTATTTTTCATTCGCATAACCGTCTGATGGCAAAATGCAGAGATTCTAAAATAAGATGAAAATAATCAACGCTCACGTACATATGATAGAGGTAGAAGCCTTAGCGAAACGCCAAAAAGGCTCTATTTTCACCGGGGAAGTCGCTGTTTACAAAAACCTCGATCAAACCCTTCCTCTTGTACTACCTGAGACTTTAATCAATCAGATGGACGAAGCATGTATTGAAAAATCCATCATTTATGCAGTCGATGCGCCTATCATATACTCCTCAAATGAATATGTGTATTCACTTTGTACTCGTTACCCAGAAAGATTGATCGGTTTCGCTTCAGTAGATCCAAAATCATCAAATGCACCAGAAATCCTCGAGCGCGCAGTGAGAAATTTCAATCTTAGAGGTCTGAAGCTCCATCCTCCGCTTCAGAATTTTTTCCCCAATGATAAAAGAGTATTCAACTTATACGAAAAAGCCCTGCAACTAAATATTCCTGTTGTGTTCCACGTGGGGACTACTCCTTTCGGCACTGCGTGCAGGCTTTCTCAAGCGGATCCAATTCTTATTGACGAAGTAGCAAATAACTTTCCAGATCTAAGGATCATGCTTACTCACTTGGGGACATTCTGGCATCATCACGCTTTCATGGTCGTTGAAAAACACGAGAATGTTTATATTGATACCTCAGCTTATCTTTATGAAATTAGACAGATATTAACTGTGGATTTAATCGATCGTCTTGGACCGGATAAAATTATCTTTGGCACTGATTACCCGTCACCCTTCTGCAATTATGTACATCGTATGAAAGATTTCGTCGACTGTCTCTATTCTTTGGGATTACCAGATGACTATCTGCAAAAAATTTTCGGACAAAATGTTCAATCACTGCTAGAAGGGCGAAAAGAGAGACCCCATTTGATGACTTTGGAAGAATTAACAGAAAAGCTCTCACGTCTAAATGAGACCAATAAACCAAGTAAATAAAGGAGAAATAATTGAACTGGTCTGAGCAATATCGACTTCACACTGATCGCAACATCGGTATTCTAACTAAAGAACAACAAAGTGTCCTACGCAGCTCCAAGGTGGCTATTTTAGGCGTTGGTGGACTTGGAGGCACTTGTTTTGAGGTTTTGATTAGAAGCGGTGTAGGGAACTTCTCCATTGTTGATAAAGATATTTTTGAGCCGACAAATCTTAATAGACAGATTTTCGCGTTCCACTCTACAGTAGGGATGAGAAAAATAGATGTTGCAGAAAAATTCGCCCTTGATATTAATCCCGAAGTAATTGTAGAAAGATTCGATGCCTTGACTTCAGAAAATATTTCGGAAATCTTTCGAGATGTTGATGTCGTAGTTTTGGCTATCGATGAATTAAAACCCTGTATAATTGCTTCGAGGCAGGCACGAGAATCCGATATACCGCTTATTGAAGGTTGGGGGCTACCGTACTGCAACGTCCGAGTCATTACCCGTGATACACCTAGCTTGGAAGACGTCTATAGTTTGCCAACACGAGGACGTTCCCTTGAAGATATTCCAAATCAGGAATTAGAACGGCTAGGTCTTGAAACACTGATTGGTCTCAGTAAGATAGAGGATATTTCGAACTTTTATTCAATTGAGCCCTCTGATATAGCCTCAACTGGTCGAATTCCAACTTTAGGACCACTTGTGTGGCTTACTTCTTTGTTTATGGCATTGGAGACACTAAAGATTCTTCTAAACTGGGGTAATATTGCTTATGCACCTGAGTGGTCTTTCTATGATCCATTTAGACATCGAACTCTTTAGATAAATTTAAGATTTGAATATTGTTTTTAGGTTATTCTCAAAAAGTATGAATCTAATTTTAAGTCAATTTCCTTGCTTTGAATATAAAAATTGATTTCATCTTATACGAGATTTCTATTCTAAATCTCTCTGAGATAAAATCAATCGCTTCTCTTTCTGTGAAAAATGGTTTAAAAAACCATTTCTTATTTGTGTACAGATGACTGACAATAAGATCGGTTATCCAATACTCTTTAGATATATAAAAAGAACCTAAGATTGATCCACCAGGTTTTAATGTTCTATATATTTCCTCCAAAGCTTCCCTTTTCTGCGGAAAAGCATGAAACCCGTTAAAAGATAATACGATATCAACACTGGAATCAATAAACGGAAGTTCAGTTACGTCTGCTCTTATAAAGATCGCATTGCAAATTCCTGAATCAAAAAAATTTCTTTGGGATTTCCTTAACATACCCATTGAATAGTCTAAGGAAAATATACTTCCTCTTTTTAAAGTTGTTAATTTGGGTGCAGTATAAATACCGGTACCGGCCGGAGCGTCTATTATAACACCGTCAAAATCGATGTTGATGTCTTCCAAAATTTTATTTACACACTCAAAGTCCGAAGTAAACCCCCAAAAGAGTCTATTGTATGTCCTGTTTATAAAATTGTTTCCAGATATATAAGAATCATAGCTCTCTGAAATTGAATCATATGAAATAGAAGTCACGACGGACTTATGGTGTAAAATATCAAGAATCCCATCGACAACTGGATAGACTTGTTTATGATCTTCAGTTTCGAATGCTTTATTATTAATAAATCTCAATGGTTTATGCGAGATCGGGCATCGACCAATTTTTTCAAATTTCTTGTACATATATTCTTCTAAGAAAAGAAAATCATAGGGTCAACCAAAAAGGTTAAGAAGTTTAATACGGTCAATATTAATCCAATATTGAGGGATATGATGATAATATTTCTAATGATGCTTGCATGACTAAATAAGAATAAGTTGTGAATATCATAGAAAACAGCCAACTTTATAAAAATATTTGATTATCTTATTCTTAACGGAATATTATGGAGTATGTATTGCGTTTGTGATTAAATGGACTAACCCTTACGTACCGGTGGAGGTAAAGAGTGAGTTGCATCGAACAAAGATTCGGCTGTTCCTATGAAGGTATTCCTAGTTTTTGCAGAGTCCCTATATGTCCCGACCTTAGCAATCTGGACGCTGATGTCGCCATAGCTGGCATATGCCTCGATACTGGAACTTTATATCGCCCAGGTACTCGGTTCGGGCCAAAGGCGATACGTGAAGCCTCAATGATATACGCTTCTGCGCTTTCACCGGAAGGCTTATATGATATCGACTCAGAAAAAAAAATACTGTCTGGGTTAAAAATTGTTGATTGTGGAGACCTGAATACGATGCCAACTCTCCTCGATGAAACAATGGATATCATCACTGTAAGTATCGAAACAATCCGAGAAAGTAATGCACTACCTGTTATATTAGGCGGAGATCACTCGATTAGTTTTCCTATTGTCCGTGGATTTTCCAATTTTCCTCTCCATGTTATACAGTTCGATACACACATGGACCTCTTAGATGATTTCGTGGGACTTAAATATACTCATGCCAATCAGATGAGACGTATAGTAGAATTGGAACATGTCCATAGCTTAACTCAAATCGGAATTCGCGGACTGTTAAATAATCCGAACTGGTATGATGAAACTGTCAAAAAAAAATCACGTTATTTTACAGCAGAAGATATTGATAATGAAGGGGTGGATAGCATAATATCAAAAATTAGAAACAGTGATAATATTTATTTAACAATTGATATCGATTGCCTAGATCCATCCATTGCTCCAGGAACTGGAACGCCAGAACCTGGTGGACTTTCGTATCGCCAATTAAAGCGCCTCTTACAGGCCTGTCCTACTAAGGGAAGAATAGTGGGAATAGATTTAGTTGAAGTAAACCCCTTAATGGACCAATCTGGCCGAACTGCTCAAGTTGCGTCGAGATTGATTTTAGATCTTCTTGGGTCAATATTTGCAAAGGATATTCGGAGAGAATACTGATAAACATTATTGATATCAAGTGGGATCAAAAACTCTCCAGTAAGGGCGTCTGAGTTTTTTTGTAATTCTGTAATCGTTTAAGTGAAGGATCGATTGATCTTCCCTGATCAAGCAAGGAAAAGCAGCGACTGTGCAAAAAAAATGCTGTCTACTTATGGGTGGTAAATGAACTTGGCGTTGCAGTTGTCTCGAAAATGTTGAAAATTCGCTCGAGTTGCCGCTCACAGACCCTGAATGTTTTTCCCCGAGTTGCCGCTCACAGACCCTGAATGTTTTTCATTGAAGAGAAGAGCTCAAGCTGGTTGCGTTTATGATCTTTGTCCGGACGGGCACGTCGTATTGCAGAATCAGGGATGATTCCGGGTTCTAGCTCACGTTCATTGTACAGTTTTATATCAATTTGGCACAGCTGTGCCCTGGGAACCTGACGGTTGGACGGAATATTGCTACTGCTGAAGCACTGTCAGTGGGTCAGAAGTAGGAATCTAGATAGGGTTTGATGAGGGGCGGCCTATATGTACCTTCCGGAAACGCTCTGTCCCACATACCCATGCGGTAGTCGATGGAGGCTTCCCGATATTCTGACATAACCTTTCGCCATTGTCGCTTGAATGCTTTACGTTGCTCATGATCCGAACAATGACATAGCGGCTGCCCACCGGATTCCTTTGGTTGGCGCGGACGAGCGCGAGGATCAGCTTGATACTGCGCCGCTACGCCCATTGCTTGGCGGCCTTCTTTCCTGAGCATTTCCTGAACCCTCTCCTCCACCGCTCGTACTTGAACCCGAATCCACGCCTGACGCTTGTGCTCAGGCCAATCCGCCTGGCCCGGAATCGGGGTTATTTCAAGGTCCAGCCACTGGACATAGTCCTGAGGACAATGACTCTTCTTGCGATGACTCCCGGCGAGGTGATACCCATCCCAATCGATGCGAAAAAACCGAAGCTTTTCCCCTCGGACGAGATGATGGAATGTGGTGAAGAACGGAGATTCATCGACTTTTTCCACCAGAAAATCTTTTACGGGATTCGTTATGGCATAGACCATCTGCTGTTCCACCGACACATCGTCAATGCAGACGGTTGCCCGGTAGGAAGCGCCGAAGGCATGCCCATTTCTTTTCCATTTTTTGTTCAGCTTAACAGCGATGTAGCTGAAGAAGTTGCGAAAGAAGGGAGCGATATTAGGGAGTTGTTCAGGCGTTACAGAGAAACCAATCTGGAGATGGTTAATGTTCGACTCCACCCAATGAATTTGAATCGGGGCCAGCGCTTTAGCCCTTGCGGCAGCTGAGCCGATGATGTCGATGATGCTGGGGTCAGGGATTCTCTGATGGAATCTGGTGAACGCCTCGACCGGGCATCCAGCGGTAAGGAGCGGGTGTTTGGGGTCGTGGTCAGGTTTGAAGAGGAACTGTTGATCGACCGTTCGGATGACCACAGCGTATACTTTATGAGGCTCGAAAGTGCGGATTCGTCTTCCCATACCTCCCTTCTCGGCCACTCGAAGCGGATCGTTTCCAAAAACCGATAAAATGAAGGGAAAAAATATCTCACAGGCTCGTATCAGGGGGAGCGCGGAGCGGCATCCACCAGTCAAGAGCGCAAGGACGGCCGCGACAAGTTCTTCACCATCCTCCCTTGAGGGTCTTCCCTTAGAACCTATCTCAGTAGGCACTCCCGTCGTATGGCGCCCGATCCACTTCGCATTGCTGCGTTACTCCTCCGCGCCTTGCCACCAGCAAGACTTGTCGTCCTGCCTTGCA
>JAAUYD010272694.1_pt1 | contig 42322 bp, 41 predicted proteins | sample 7278101 | NCBI WGS metagenome assembly JAAUYD01 (sample SAMN14350128, study PRJNA611818) | marine sediment metagenome | isolation source: surface marine sediment (0.6m) | place: French Polynesia: Moorea | collected 2018-08
CGCCTGTCGCCGTGGGTGCGCAGGAGCCGGCAAAAGAGGATTCAGACGATCTTGATGAGATCGTCGTCGTCGGCCGCTCGGTCGCAACGAGTCTCACCGCGATCGAAGTCGCCCGCGAGATGGTTGTCGATACCGCGAGCATGCTAAAAGATGTTCCGGGCGCGAACGTTAACAACAATGGCCCGATCACCGGTATCGCCCAGTATCGCGGCATGTTCGGCGACCGGATTTCTGTAGCCATCGACGACATGGGTGTTGTTGGGGGGTGCCCTAATGCCATGACCCCGCCACTTTCTGACGTCTCGCCGATGATCACAGGCGAACTGTCGGTAACCCGCGGCATCCCGAGCGTGTCGTTGGCGCCCGAGTCGATCGGCGGCCACGTCGCCACCGAGCTTGCGCGGGGCGACTTCACACCGGATGGCAGCGATCTGTCCGGTTTTGTTGGGACGCGCTTCTCCGGGAACGGCAATGTCAGCACGTCAGCCGGCCGGCTAACGGTTGCATCACCAGTTCACAAGGTGTCGCTTATCGCAGAGGTCGATGATGGCGACGACGTCGACACACCGGCCGGAACTATCCGTCCGTCGCAACTGCATCGGGAACGGGCCGATCTCAGCTACGCATACTCCGGCGACCGATCGCGGCTGTTGGTGTTCTTTGGCCAGCTCGATACAGAAGAAACGGGTACGCCCGCGTTGCCGATGGACATCCGCTTCGTCAGAACGGACTTCGCTGGGGTGCAGGCTGCGTTCGACGTCAGCGACAGGTTTTCGGTTACGGCACGAACGGCCTGGAACGACGTCGAACATCTGATGGACAACTTCGGCCTCAGGCTGGCGCCAATGCCGATGCGGCAGCGGCAGAGCTTCACAACGGGAAGCGGTGGGGATGCGCGCATCGCCGCGTCTGTCGAGGGCGATGCCTGGACGGTCGACTTCGGCGTGAACGCATCAGTCGCCGACCACGAGGCAGTAATTACGAACCCCAACAATGCGATGTTCCGCGTCGACAATTTCATCGACGTGGAGCGCGACGTCACATCGGCGTTCGTCGAGTGGACCTTGCCGCGCGAGCAGGATGACATCGAACTCGGGCTGAGCGTGAAACGTGTTGCCGCCGACGCGGGCGAAGTCGGAGCTGCCGGGATGATGGGCGCAATGGGAACAAATGTTGCCGCGCTTGCCGATGCATTCAATACGGCTGATCGCAGCCTGGACTGGACTACGGTCGATGTTGTGGCCAAGTATCGGCGCGGCGTTTCATCGGACGCGGAATGGCACATCGAAGTTGGCAGCAAAACACGCGCCCCGTCTTACCAGGAGCTGTTCTTGTGGCTGCCGCTGCAAGCGACGGGCGGGCTGGCCGACGGGCGAAGCTACATCGGCCGGCTGGGCCTCGAGGAGGAGCGCTCCAACGAGATCACAGTCGGCTTCGGCAGGAATCTCGGGGGCGTGACTCTGTCACCGGAGATCTTCTACCGTCGCGTCGATGGATACATCCAGGGCATCCCTTCGAGCAACATGACGGCTAACATGGTCTCGCAGATGATGTCGGGCAACCCGGCTCTCGAATTCGCCAATGTGGATGCCGAGATCTGGGGTGTGGACCTTGCCTGGAAGCTGGATCTGAATGACCTCTGGTATCTCGATGGCGTCGCATCGTATGTACGCGGCAAGCGTCGTGACGTTGACGACAACCTCTATAGACTGGCGCCACCGAACGCGAGCGTGGGACTGACACGCGCGACGGAAGCGCTGTCAGCGACAATCGAAGTTGTCGGCTATGGCAAACAGGACAAGGTATCGAGCTACAACGATGAGCAGGAAACACCCGGTTACGGGCTCGTCAATCTTGCGGTCGAGTGGGAGCCGACGGACGTTCTGAGATTCGAAGCGCGCCTCGATAATGCACTCGACAAGACCTACCAGGACCACGTAGCCGGTATCAATCGTGCAGGCGGTTCCGCGATTATGGTCGGCGAGCGCCTGTATGGCGCCGAACGGACGGTATCAGCGGGTGTGTTCTGGAGCTTCTAAAGGTTCCCGAACACTTTGGCCGCAGCGGCGATGGTCTTATCGAGATCATCGTCGCTGTGGGCAGCCGACACGAAACCTGCCTCGAAGGCGGACGGCGCAAGATAGACCCCCTCATCCAGCATGCCGTGGAAGAACGCCCTGAAGCGTTCGATATCCGCCGCCGCGACATGCGCATAGCTGCGCACCGGCCCGGCGTCGGTAAAGACCAGGCCGAACATGCCGCCCTGGTTCTCGACCGCGACGGGAATGCCCGCGTCGGCGGCCGCGGCGGCGAGGCCGTCGACCAGTTTTTGCGTCTTCGCGGACAAAGTGGTCCAGAAGTCATCGTCGTCGATCAGTTCGAGCGTTTTGAGGCCCGCTGCCATCGCGACGGGATTACCCGAGAGGGTGCCGGCCTGGTAGACGGGCCCGTCGGGGGCAATGCTGGCCATGACGTCGGCGCGGCCAACGTACGCCGCGGCGGGCATGCCGCCGCCGATGACCTTGCCGAGGGTTGTGATGTCCGGCTCGATGCCGAACACTGACTGTGCGCCGCCACGCGCCACGCGAAAGCCCGTCATCACCTCGTCGAAAATCAGCAGTGCGCCCGCTTTCGTGCATTCCTCACGCAGCGTCTCATGGAATCCTTCGACAGGCGGCACCATGTTCATGTTGCCGGCGATCGGCTCCACGATGACGCAGGCAATCTGGTCGCCAAGCTCGGCAAACGCGTCCTTGACGCTCTCGATATCATTGAACGACAGCGTGATCGTGTGTTCTGCGAGGCCTGCCGGCACGCCGGGCGAGCTGGGCACCCCCAGCGTCAGCGCGCCGGAGCCCGCTTTGATCAACAAAGAATCCGAGTGGCCGTGGTAGCAGCCCTCGAACTTGATGATCTTGTCGCGGCCGGTGTGACCGCGTGCAAGACGGATCGCGCTCATCGTCGCTTCGGTACCGGAGCTCACCATGCGGACTTTGTCCACCGCAGGCATCATCTCGCAGACCTTCTCCGCGATACGCGTTTCGCGCACACAGGGCGCACCGAAACTCAGCCCATCCTGCGCGGCCGAGACCACTGCCTCGATGACTTCGGGATGCGCGTGACCGAGGATCATGGGTCCCCACGAACCTACGTAGTCGATGTACTCGCGACCGTCTTCGGCAACGAAGCGGCTGCCCTTCGCGCTCTTGAAGAACACCGGCTCGCCGCCAACGCCTGCGAAGGCGCGGACTGGTGAATTGACGCCGCCCGCGATGACCTCGCGAGCCTCCGAAAACAGACTCATAGTGATTCTCCTGAAGAGCGGGGGATGCTACCGGACCGCCGCGGGCTCGCTCAACTGGTGAATACCGATACCGCGCTCCTCGAGCAGGGCAGGCACGCCATCGTCGCCGACCAGGTGCAGAGCCCCGACAACGATGAGGTAGTCCTGCTCGTCGTCGAGCCACTCGAGAATCGCATCGACCCAGCGGCGATTGCGGTTGACGATGAGCACATCGTGGAGCTCCGACTCTCTGGCGATCGACTCGAGAAGGCCGTTATTGAGCGTTTCGATGTCGCCGTGCCGCCATGCCACGATCAACTCGTCAATCTGCTCGCGAAGCGAAGCACTCTCGCGCAGAGCCTGCAGCAGCATCTCGTTCTGCACGTCGAGGGGCAGGCCATCGAGGAAAGACAGCTGCTCTTCGACGGTCTCAAGCCCTTCGATCGGTTTGCCGTCAGCGGCTGCGCGGCTTGTCATCGTCATTTCGACGCCGTACATCGGATTGAACCCGATGCGGTACAGCGCCATTAGCTCGACCGTCATTGCGGCAAGCCAGGGTTCGCTCTGTGCCAGCAGGTCCAGCGGGATGTCGACAACCTCGGCCGCGACCTCGGCCTCGGCATACAGCTCATCCCCCATGAGGTCCTGCAGTGTTCTGCCATCGCGCAGGACGCCGGCTTTATTGAAAGCTGCCTGCGTATAGACGGGGTCGAGGTCGTCCATATCGAGCTCCATGACCACGACCTCCGCATCCTCGTAGGCCGTATCGATCACCGACGGCAGCGGATGATCCTGTTCGCGAAGCAGGTGTATGGAGCCGAGCAGGTAAATCGAGTTCGCAGCGCCGTCGATGCGCCACATCGTGACAGGATGGGTCTCTGCCAGCGCCGGAGCGGCGCAAAGGATAAGCAGTAGCGTCAGCGTTCTCATGTGTCTACCCAGATAGTCTCGGTGTCGATACTGCCGTCGTCACGCAGGGTCAGGCGGCGATAGGCCGGTGGCTTGTCGTCGACGGCGAATTCATCGGCGCGCGGCTTGAACTGCCGGCACGTCGACGGCGTGGCGATTATCCGCATGCCGTCGTGCTCCTCGTCGAGCTCCTGGTGCACGTGCCCGAAGACCGCGGCGCGTACCCGGTTCAGCGTGCGCAGACGTTCGACGAATTCCTTGCCGTTCCTGAGACCCACGGTGTCCAGCCACTTACTGCCCATCGGGACAGGCGGGTGATGCAGGAATACGAGGACGTGCTTGGCCGGGCTGCGCACCACGATGTCGGCCAGGCGATCGAGTTCTTCAGTGCTGACGCGACCGCCGGCGTCGTCCCTGACGCAGCTATCGACCCCGACCAGCAACCAGTCGCGGATTTCCTCGTAAGCGCAGTAGGAAAAGGGTGGACGGACGCAGACTTCGCGCATCAGGTCTCGGACGTCATGATTGCCCGGAACGCAGTGCATGCGCAGGTTCAGAGGCAACATCAGGTCGCGAAAGCGGCCATAAGCCTCCGGAGTGTCGTCCTGGATCAGGTCGCCGGTGACAAGCACGCGCTCGGCGCGCCAGTCCCCGGCGGCGTAATGGTCGAGTACCCGCTGCAGGGATTCCGCGGTGACGGTGCCACGCAGCTCGCCGTTGAGGTCGGCGAACAGGTGGGGGTCCGTGATCTGGAGAACCCGTATTCCGTCGTTGCTACCTTCAGCGGTCGCTTGAATAGGCGCAGTTCCTAGTAACGATAGTGTTCAGGCTTGTACGGTCCGTCCTTATCGACGCCGATGTACTTGGCCTGTTCTTCGGTCAGTGTCGTGACCTTGGCACCGATACGATCGAGGTGCAAGCGCGCCACTTTCTCGTCAAGGTGCTTGGGCAGCACATAGACCTCGTTCTTGTACTGATCACCGTTCTGCCAGAGCTCGATCTGCGCAAGCACCTGGTTCGTGAACGAATTCGACATGACGAAGCTCGGGTGACCCGTGCCGCAGCCGAGGTTCACGAGGCGGCCCTCGGCCAGCAGGATGATGCGCTTGCCGTCGGGGAAGATCACGTGATCCACCTGTGGCTTGATGTTCTCCCACTCGTACTGCTTCAGGTAGGCAACGTCGATCTCGTTGTCGAAGTGGCCGATGTTGCAGACGATAGCCTGGTCACGCATGCGCTCCATCTGCGGCCCGGAAACAATGTGGTAGTTGCCTGTTGCCGTGACCACGATGTCGACCTTGTCGATCACGTCATCCAGTTCGACGACGCGATAGCCCTCCATCGCCGCCTGCAGTGCGCAGATCGGATCGATTTCGGTGACCCAGACCGTCGCGCCGAGCCCGCGCAGCGACTGCGCCGAGCCTTTGCCGACGTCGCCATAGCCGCAGACCACGGCAACCTTGCCCGCGATCATGACGTCGGTCGCGCGTTTGATGGCATCGACGAGCGACTCGCGGCAGCCGTACAGGTTATCGAACTTCGACTTCGTCACCGAGTCGTTGACGTTGATCGCCGGGCAGCCGAGTGAACCGTCTTTCATCATGTCGTACAGGCGTTTCACGCCAGTTGTTGTCTCTTCCGACAGACCCTTGATGTTTTTCATGAGCTCCGGGTACTTGTCGTGTACTACCTGGGTCAGGTCGCCGCCGTCGTCGAGGATCATGTTCGGCTCCCAGCCATCGGGGCCTGTGATCGTCTGTTCGACACACCACCAGTACTCTTCCTCAGTTTCGCCTTTCCAGGCAAAAACAGGGATGCCGGCAGCGGCGATCGCGGCGGCGGCGTGGTCCTGGGTCGAGAAAATGTTGCACGAAGACCAGCGGATGTCGGCACCAAGCTCGGCCAGCGTCTCGATCAGCACGGCCGTCTGGATCGTCATGTGCAGACAGCCCGTCAGACGCACGCCCTCGAGCGGCTTCTTGCCCTTGAATTCCTCGCGGATCGCCATGAGGCCCGGCATTTCGGTCTCGGCGATCGCAATCTCCTTGCGGCCGAAGTCGGCGAGCGCGATGTCGGCGACCTTGTAATCGTTCTGTTCGATGGCAACGGCTTCGCTGCTCATGGTGCTTCTCCTGAAATTAGGTACCGGACACCATATTTCGTCCGGGTGGGTGGATACCTGAAACCATATGTATCAAATATGGTGTCCGGTACCCTAATTTGCGGCGTCTTTGAGTGCCTCGGCCTTGTCGGTACGCTCCCAACTCAGATCGATGTCTTCGCGGCCAAAATGCCCGTATGCAGCTGTCTGCTTGTAGATCGGGCGAATCAGGTCGAGCATCGTCAGGATACCGTACGGCGTCAGATCGAAGTGTTCGCGGATGAGTTCCGTCAATTTTGTATCAGAAATTTTCCCGGTGCCGAAGGTGCGTACCGAGATCGAGGTCGGTTCCGCGACTCCAATCGCGTATGACACCTGGATCTCGCAACGATCGGCGAGGCCTGCGGCAACGACGTTCTTCGCGACGTAACGCGCGGCGTACGTGGCCGAACGGTCGACCTTGGACGGATCCTTACCGGAGAACGCGCCGCCGCCATGACGGGCCGAGCCGCCGTAGGTGTCGACGATGATCTTGCGCCCGGTCAGGCCGCAGTCGCCCATCGGTCCACCGATCTCGAAGCGGCCCGTCGGATTGATGTGGTATTTGGTCTTGTCGCTCAGCAGGTCCGTCGGCAGGATCGGCTTGATGATCTCCTCCATGACGCCTTCGCGAAGATCTTCCATCGTCACGTCCGGGTCGTGCTGCGATGACAGGACGACGGCGTCGATGGCGACAGGCTTGTTGTTCTCGTAGACGAAGGTCACCTGGCTCTTCGCGTCCGGGCGCAGGTAGGGCAGCGTGCCGTTCTTGCGTACTTCCGACTGACGCTTGACGAGCCGGTGCGAGAACGTAATCGGTGCCGGCATCAGCACGTCGGTCTCGTTGGTCGCGTACCCGAACATCAGGCCCTGGTCGCCCGCACCCTGCTGTTCGGCCGAATCACGGTCGACGCCCATAGCAATATCGGGCGACTGCTTGCCGATCGCATTGAGCACCGAGCACGAAGCACCGTCAAAGCCCATATCCGATGAGTTGTAGCCGATTTCAAGCACCGTGCCGCGCACGATGTCTTCGATATCGACCCAGGCCGAGGTCGTGACCTCACCGGCAACGATGGCCACGCCGGTCTTGACCATGGTTTCACAGGCCACTCGCGCCCGAGGGTCCTCGGCGATGATCGCATCGAGAATAGCGTCGGAGATCTGGTCGGCGATCTTGTCGGGATGCCCCTCGGATACCGACTCCGAGGTGAACAGGAATGCGTCACTCATGATTTTCAGGTCTTTGCTATGAACGGGGGCGCGCATTGTACCCTTGATGCGGCCCTCGAGAACAGGGAAAATGCGCGCCTCGCCACGGCGATCTTTTCCCTATAAAAAAGGCCCTCAGGCCAAGAACAGGTCCGATGTCACAAGAAGCTGCAACCGCCGGTCATCCTGCCCGGCGCGATCTCGCGAATGCGATCCGAGCCCTCTCCATGGACGCCGTACAGGCGGCCAACTCCGGCCATCCGGGTGCCCCGATGGGCATGGCGGATATCGCCGAGGTGCTCTGGCGCGACTATCTCAAACACAATCCCGGCAACCCGGGCTGGGCCGACCGCGACCGCTTCGTGCTGTCGAACGGCCACGGCTCGATGCTGCTCTACAGCCTGCTGCACCTGACCGGGTACGCGGATTTCCCGATCGATCAGCTCAGGAACTTCCGCCAGATGGGCTACAAGACGGCCGGCCACCCCGAGTTCGAGGCGGGCGGCCCCGTCGAGACGACGACCGGGCCATTGGGCCAGGGCGTGACGAACGCGGTCGGCATGGCCATGGCCGAGAAGATGCTGGCGGCAGAATTCAATCGGCCGGGTCACGACATCGTCGATCACAAGACCTGGGTCTTCCTTGGCGACGGGTGCCTGATGGAGGGCATCTCGCACGAGGCCTGCTCGCTCGCCGGCACGCTCAAGCTCGGCAAGCTGATTTGCTTTTACGACGACAACAACATCTCGATCGACGGCGAGGTCGGCGGCTGGTTCACCGACGACACGGCCAAGCGCTTTGATGCCTACGGCTGGCAGGTCATCGATGATGTGGACGGGCATGATGCCGGGGCCATTGCTGCCGCCATCGACAAGGCCCTCGAAGATACCGGTCGTCCGTCGCTGATCTGCTGCAAGACAGTCATCGGCTTCGGTGCGCCCAACAAGCAGGGCACGGCATCGACGCACGGGGCGCCGCTTGGCGACGAGGAGATCGCGGCCGCGCGCGAGGAGCTCGGCTGGGAATCCGCGCCGTTCGAGATTCCGGACGCCATCGCGAGCGCCTGGGACGGGCGCACGCGCGGGGCTGCCGAGGAGAACAGCTGGAACCAGCGATTCGCTGCGTACAACGAAGCCCACCCCGAGCCGGCCGCCGAGTTTGCGCGCCGCATGGCGGGCAAGCTGCCGCACGGCTGGTGCCAGCATGCCGACAAGGCGATTGCCGAGATCGACAGCGAGGCCACTGACATGGCAACGCGCAAGGCTTCACTGCGGGCGCTCAATGCCTATGCACCGTTCCTGCCCGAGATGGCGGGCGGCTCGGCCGACCTGACCGGTTCGAACCTGACGAAGCACGACGGCTCAAAGCCGGTTTCCGGCGAAGATGCGAGCGGCAACTACATCTGGTTCGGTGTGCGCGAGTTCGGCATGACTGCTATCGGCAACGGTATGCGTTTGCACGGCGGCTTCATTCCGTATTCCGGTACGTTCCTGACGTTCTCGGACTACTCCCGCAATGCGCTGCGCATGGCGGCTTTAATGAAAGTGCAAAATATCCTCGTCTACACTCATGACTCAATCGGGCTTGGCGAGGACGGACCTACCCACCAGCCTGTTGAGCACACAGCGTCGCTGCGCCTGATGCCCAACATGAGCGTATGGCGTCCGTGCGACGCGGTCGAGACCGCGGTCGCGTGGCGGCACGCGATCGAGAACGAGACCGGCCCGACCAGTCTCGTGTTGACACGACAGGGCGTGCCGCACCAAGACCGTGCAGCGGGACAGATTGCGGATATTGCCCGTGGCGGATACGTATTGAAGGACTGTGACGGTACGCCCGATATTCTGCTCATTGCGACGGGGTCGGAAGTTGCACTTGTAATGGAAGCTGCCGCCAAGCTGGCGGAGAATGGCGTCCAGGCTCGTGTGGTATCGATGCCCAGCACAGACGTTTTCGAAGCGCAGGAAATCTCGTACAAGGAGTCGGTTATTCCTGCGAACGTTTCGGCACGGGTCGCGGTCGAAGCAGGCGTTACCGATGGATGGTGGCGCTATGTCGGTCCGCAGGGTCGGGTCATCGGCCTTGATCGCTTCGGCGAGTCGGCACCGGCAAATGAGTTGTTTGAACACTTCGGTTTCACGGCGGACAACGTCGTAGCCGTGGCAAAAGAATTGCTGAATTAATCATTGGAGTAACAGCATGGCAATCAAGATTGGAATCAACGGCTACGGCCGCATCGGCCGCAACATCGTCCGCGCGATTCATGAATATGGACGCACGAGCGAGTTTGACGTTGTGGCGCTCAACGATCTCGGTGATCCCGAAACTAACGCACACCTGACGCGTTACGACACGGCCCACGGTCCGTTCGACGGTACGGTAGAAGTTGACGGCGGCGACATCATTGTCAATGGCGATCGCATCAAGGTGTTCTCCGAGCGTGACCCCGGCAAGCTGCCGTGGGGCGAGCTCGGCGTGGACGTCGTGTTCGAGTGCACGGGCCTGTTCCGTACGGCGGAGACGGCCGGCAAGCACATCGAAGGCGGCGCGAAGAAAGTCATTATCTCGGCTCCCGGCGGTGCCGGTATTGACAAGACGATCGTCTACGGCGTCAACGACAGCATCCTCGAAGCGTCCGACCAGGTCATCTCGAATGCGTCCTGCACGACCAACTGCCTCGCGCCGCTGGTTGCGCCGCTGCACGACAAGATAGGTCTGAAGCACGGCATCATGACGACGATCCATGCCTACACGAATGACCAGGTTCTGACCGATGTCTATCACAAGGACCTGCGTCGCGCTCGCTCGGGCACGATGTCGCAGATTCCGACGAGCACGGGCGCGGCCAAGGCCGTTGGCCTGGTGCTGCCTGAGCTCAATGGCAAACTCGACGGCTTCTCGATGCGCGTCCCGACAATCAACGTCTCGGCTGTTGACCTGACGTTCGTGGCCGAGCGCGCCACGTCGATTGACGAGATCAACGATATCCTGCGTGCGGCCAGCGAAGGCGAGCTGAAGGGCATTCTCGGCTACAACGAAGAGCCGCTTGTATCGATCGACTTTAACCACAACCCGGCATCGTCGACGTACGATTCGTCGCTGACCAAGGTCATCGACGGCACCTGCGTCAAGGTTATCTCGTGGTACGACAATGAGTGGGGCTTCTCGTGTCGCATGCTCGACACGACGGTCGCACTGATGAATGCGAAGTAAGCGATGACCATCACCAAGATGTCCGACATTGACCTGTCGGGCAAACGCGTTCTGATTCGTGAGGACCTGAACGTTCCCGTCGCTGACGGGGTGGTGACAAGCGATGCGCGTATCCAGGCCGCCTTGCCAACTGTCAAGGCGGCGCTGGATGCCAATGCCGCTGTCATGCTCGTGTCGCACCTGGGTCGTCCGACCGAGGGTCAACCCGAAGAGAAATTCTCATTGCAGCCCGTGGCGACGCATCTTGGCAAACTGCTGGGTCGCGACATACCGCTCGTGAAGGACTGGATCGACGGCGTCGACGTCGAGCCCGGCAACGTCGTCATGCTCGAGAATGTCCGCTTTCTCGAGGGCGAGAAAAGGTGCGACGAGGAGCTGTCGAAAAAGATGGCGGCTCTCTGCGACATCTACGTCATGGACGCATTCGGCACGGCGCATCGCGCCCAGGCCAGCACCTACGGCGTCGGTGAGCACGCACCTGTTGCATGCGCCGGTCCGTTGCTTGCAACGGAGCTGGATGCGCTGGCTCGTGCCCTCGACAACCCGGCCCGACCGTTCGTCGCTATCGTCGGCGGCTCAAAGGTTTCTACCAAGCTGCACGTGCTCGACACGCTGGCCGACAAGGTCGATACGCTGATTGTCGGCGGCGGCATTGCCAACACGTTCATCGCGGCCGACGGCCACGACGTTGGAAAGTCGCTGCACGAAGCCGACATGCTTGATACGGCTCGCGAACTTGCAGCGGACCGCGATGACCGCGCCGACATCCCGGTACCGGACGATGTTGTCTGCGCCAGTGAATTCTCGGCGGACGCTGAGGCTTCTACGAGGAACGTCGATGCCGTCGCGTCTAACGAGATGATCCTCGATATCGGTCCGCAAACGGCAGCCCGTTTCGCCGCGATTCTCAAAGACGCGGGAACGGTTATCTGGAACGGTCCCGTGGGCGTGTTCGAATTCGACCGTTTCGGCGACGGCACGCGCGTTCTCGCCGAAGCGATCGCGGCCAGCAATGCGTTTTCGGTAGCCGGTGGCGGCGACACGCTGGCGGCCATCGACAAGTATGGTGTGCGCGGAGGGATCTCCTACATATCGACGGGTGGCGGCGCGTTCCTCGAGTTTGTCGAGGGCAAGAAACTGCCGGCCGTGGAAATGCTCGAGCGTCGAGCCTCGTCCTAGGCGACGCTCGTCTTCCAGTCCCCGGTAATGGCGAGTGTCATCCCGGGGTACTGGATGTTAAAGAACATCGTTTTGCCGTCTGGCGAGAAGCATACGCCCGCCAACTCTGAATCCGAGTAGGCGTTATCCGCGATCAGATACTGGGAGCCATCGGGGCGAATCCCGACGATGCTGCTGTTCGAGTTGTCGAGGGTGTCCTCGCAGACGATGAGGTCGCCCCAAGGCGCCATCGTCAGATTGTCGGCGTTCGTCAGCAGCGATTCCTCATCGGCTTCCGCAATAAGTTCGAGCTTGCCTGGCTCGGCCGAAACGCCGTCGCCCGACTCGTCGGGGCCAGGCGTGAAGGTAAACACCTGCCCGCGGCGTGCCGGTCCGCCAATCGTGCAGGTGAACGCGGCCCGGTCGCCGGCCCAGCACAGACCTTCGCCGCGCGCGAACATCGCGGCACCGTGTTCAGCGCCATGCTCGCGCAGGTCATCATTCTCGCGGTCGATATCTTTGAGATCGATCCAGTGCACGTCGAGAGGCGACCGGAGCGGAATCTCGTGGTCCGCCGTCCAGTTGTGCGTCGGCAGCGCCGAGTCGCCGACCGCGGCAAGCGCCTGCAGCCTGCCGCCCTTGTGCAAATCGCCCGGTACGTCGGGGATGAAGCGGTAGAACAGGCTGTGGTGCTGATCCTCGGTCATGTAGACGATACCCGTGCGCGGATCGACGGCGCAGGCCTCGTGCTCGAAGCGCCCCATGGATTTGATAGGGCGTGGTTCGACGAGTCCGGTCGCAGCCGCCGGCACCTCGAACACGTAGCCATGATTGCGCTCGCGCACGAATTTGCCGCGGAACGTCAATTCTTCGCCGGCCGTCGCAAAGCGCTCCTCGCACGACAGCCACGTGCCCCAGGGTGTCGGGCCACCCGCGCAGTTGATCTCCGTGCCGGCGAGGCTCAGGAACTGGCGCTCGGTCTCCCTGGTTGCCGGGTTCCAGATCGTTGTGGTCGTGCCGCCGAGTCCAGGAGTTTTGCCGCCACCGAGGTCGTAGACTCGCGCCTGCATGTTCTCGGGAATCGCGGGGTAGTCCTTGCCGAATGCGCTGAACGGCAAGTACTTACCATCGAGTTCGTGGTTGCAGATGATAATTATGCGGCCGTCGCGCCCCGGAAATGCGGCCATACCATCGTGGGCGCCGGGCACCACCAGGCCATCGCTCATCTTTGTGCCATGGCGAGATACGACCCGATACTCGAGGCCGCCAACCAGATCGAGGATGCCGTCCGGATCGCGCCGCAGTTTTCTCGCGGCCGTCGTTCCCGGGCCCGCTAGCGCCGCGCCTGACAATAACGAAGGCGTTGCAGCGGCAGCGATGATGCTCTGAATGAAGCGACGGCGATCCAGCATGAGTAGTGTCCTCGGGGCATAGATACCAATAAGAATAACGCCCGAATGTTACGGCTGAAATACTGGCAAGCCGCAATTCTTGTCTATATAGGGAATTCAGCTGTGCAATAATCGCGCGCATGCGAAGACGTACAAAGATTGTCGCGACGCTGGGGCCAGCGTCAGAGCGACCCAAGATATTGCGCAAGATGATTAACTCGGGCCTGGATGTCGCGCGCCTGAATTTCTCGCATGGCAGCGCGGACGACCATCGGCAGCGCGCGCGTCGCCTGCGCAAGGCCGCCGAAGCGTGCGGTCGGGACGTTGGCCTGCTGGGTGACCTGCAGGGACCGAAGATTCGGGTCATGCGTTTCAAAAAGGGCAGTGTCCACCTGCGGTCCGGGCAGGAGTTCTTTCTCGACAGCACACTGGGCCTCGAAGACGGCACGCGTAAGGGCGTTGGCGTAGCGCTGGAGACGCTGCACGAGGATGTAAAGACGGGCGATACGCTGCTGCTCAATGACGGGCTCATTTCACTGCAGGTCGATCGCGTCGAGGGAACACGGATCTTCACGACCGTCATTGACGACGGCATTCTGTCGGACCACAAGGGCATCAACCTGAAAGGCGGCGGCCTGTCGGCGCCTGCGCTGACGGACGTGGACCGGGAGAACATCAAGCTCGCGGCGGAGCTCGACGTCGATTTCCTTGCCGTGTCATTCGTGCGCAGCGGGGAAGACATCGAAGAGGCCAGGCGCCTTTTCGAAGAAGCCGGCGGCCGCGGCCTGATCTGTGCCAAGATTGAGCGCACCGAGGCCGTCGAGAATATCGATTCAATCATCGCTGCATCGGACGTCATCATGGTGGCGCGCGGCGATCTCGGTGTCGAAGTTGGCTACGCCGGCCTCACCGGTATCCAGAAAACTCTGATCCGCAAGACGCGCAAGGCGCACAAGATCGTGATCACCGCCACGCAGATGATGGAATCCATGATCGAAAACCCGATCCCGACACGCGCCGAGGTGTCCGACGTCGCGAACGCCGTTATCGACGGCACAGACGCGGTGATGCTGTCGGGCGAGACGGCGGTCGGGAACCACCCGAACAAGGCCATCAAGGCGATGGCCGACGTCTGCGTCGGGGCCGAGAAGTACAACGTTCCGTATACACCTGCGGCCAGCCGCGGCGCCGATGAGTTCGGCCGTGTCGACCAGGCGATCGCCATGGCCACGATGTACACGGCAAACCATCTCAGCGTCAAAGCCATTGTGGCGCTGACGGAATCCGGCTCGACAGCCCGCTGGATGTCGCGAGTGCGGTCGGACATTCTCATCTACGCGCTGACACCGCACCACAAGACGAGCCGGAGAGTCGCGCTTTATCGCGGCGTCTACCCGGTCCATTTCGAGCTCGATGAGCGCCACGCTACCAACGTACAGCTGCTCTATGAGGACATTTTCGAGCAGCTACTCGCTGCGAAACGCATCGAGCCCAGCGACCTCGTTATCTTCACGAAGGGCGATCTCGATGGTGTTTCGGGCGCGACGAACGCGATGAAGATACTCAGGGCCCCCTCGCAATAATGAAAAAGATCGTTTTGCGCCTGCTCGGCGCACTCGTCGCGCTGGTCGCGGTTGCAATCCTCGCCGGTTGGTACCTGCTGCGCGCCAGCTTGCCGCAGCTCGACGGCGACATCGCTGTTGCTGGAATTGAGTCGCCCGTGAGCATTGCGCGAGATGCCGACGGTATCCCGGTGATAACTGCAGCCAGTCGCAAGGACCTCGCGTTTGCGACCGGTTTCGCGCATGGCCAGGATCGTTTTTTCCAGATGGACCTGATTCGGCGCCAGGCGGCAGGCGAATTGTCCGAGCTCGTCGGTCCGGCAGCACTCGACGTCGACAAGCGCTATCGCTTCCACCGTTTCCGCGCACGTGCGCAGGCCGTTTACGACGCGGCAGCGCCGGCGGAGCGTGAGCTCATGGTTGCCTACGCGGACGGCGTCAATGCCGGACTCGCGTCCCTCGATGCCAAGCCTTTTGAATACTACGTGCTGCGTGCCGAGCCGAACGCGTGGCTGCCGACGGATTCGCTGCTTGCGGTTTACGCGATGTATGTCCAGCTCAACGATTCTCGCGCGACGAAGGAGATTCGCCGCGGCCTCGCACACCGCGTTCTGCCGGCCGAGGTTTACAGCTGGATGTACCCGCAAGGCACGCCCTGGGACGCTCCGATCATGGGCGACCCACGCGAACGGGCGCCGATACCCTCGTCTGACATACTGTCTCTGCGTGGCGTCGACGACGATGCGCCACCCGCGAACGAGCAGGGCCGTTATCCGCTCCGCGGCAGTAACAACTGGGCCGTGTCCGGCGCGCTGACCGACAGCGGCCGGGCGCTCGTCTCGAACGATATGCATCTCGGCCATGCGGCGCCGAACATCTGGTACCAGGCGCGGCTTGAAATACCTGGCCAGCTTGACCTCGCCGGTGTAACCCTGCCCGGTGCGCCATTCATCATCAGTGGCAGCAACTCCCGGGTCGCATGGGGCTATACCAACAGTTACGGCGACTGGACCGATGCGGTGCTGCTGAAACCCGGCGCGACGGAAGGCACCTACCGCACGCCGGAAGGCGACCGGGAATTCGACGTCATCGTCGAAACGATCAGCGTGAAGGGCGGCGATCCCGTCGAGTACACAATTCGCGAAACCATCTGGGGCCCGGTGCGCGACGACGTCGAATACCCGGATGGCGAGATCGCCGTGAGCTGGATTGCCCACAAGCCGGACGGAGTGAACCTTGGTCTTCTCCACGTGGAGAAAGCCGCGTCGGTTTCTGAGGCGCTCGACATCGCAAATACGATCTCTATGCCGCCGCAGAATTTCGTAACGGGCGATGCGGGTGGCAACATCGGCTGGACGATTGCAGGAAGGATCCCGCGCAAAGCGGATTTCGACCCGATGCTGCCGGCCGACTGGAGCGAAACGCACGGTTGGCAGGGCTGGCTCGACCCAAGTGAATACCCGAGGGTCATGAACCCGGAGAGCGGCCGCATCTGGACAGCGAACGCGCGGGTGACGGATGCCGAAGCGCTGCGAATCGTCGGCGACGGCGGCTATGACCTCGGAGCGAGGGCGCGCCAGATTCGCGACGGTTTGTTTGCCAAAGATACGTTTACACCCGAAGACATGCTGGCTATCCAGTACGACGACCGCGCGCTTTTCCTGGCGCCGTGGCGTGACCTCCTTCTTGAGGTTCTCGACGAGGCCGCTGACCCAGCGCTCGAGGAGTACCGCAGCCTGGTCGCTGACTGGGTTCCCCGCGCTGCTCCGGAATCCGTCGGCTACCGCCTTGTCAGGACATTCCGCCTCGAGGTCGAGCGTCGTGTGTTCCATGCGCTGATGGCGCCGGCCTGGGAGGCCTATGGCGACGACGTCCGGTTGCGGTTGTCCAACCAGTTCGAAGGGCCGCTGTGGTCGGTCGTTACCGAGCGGCCGATGCACTTGCTGCCAAACGGTTACGACAGCTGGCAGGAATTCCTGATGGCCGCCGTGCGTCAGAACGTCGAGTACTTCGGTGAGTTCGATGGCGCACTTGGTGACCGCACCTGGGGCGAGCGCAACACGGCGTCCATTCGTCACCCGCTGAGTCGCAGCATTCCGCTACTTGGAGGATATCTCGACATGCCGGCGGAGCCGCTGAACGGCGATCTGGATATGCCCAAGGCCCAGGGGCCATCATTTGGCGCCTCGCAACGCTATGCCGTATACCCTGGTGACGAGGCGGCGAGCATCATGCATATGCCGACGGGGCAGAGCGGGCATCCCTTGTCGGAATTCTATGCGCGCGGGCATGACGACTGGGTGCACGGGCAAGCCAGCCCATTCCTGCCGGGCGAGGCCGCGTTCACACTGACGCTGACCCCCGAGTAACGGTAAGATAGGCAGCCCCTTCCTCGACGGAAACCTGCATGGCTGACAACAAGTTTACGGGCACGAGTTCCTACATTGCGACCGACGACCTGACCATGGCCGTCAACGCGGCGGTTACGCTCGAGCGACCCATCCTGGTCAAGGGTGAGCCCGGTACCGGCAAGACGCAGTTGGCCATCGAGGTGGCCAGCTCGCTCGGCAAGCCGCTGCATGAGTGGCACATCAAGTCGACGACCAAGGCGCAGCAGGGCCTGTACGAGTACGACGCCGTAGCGCGTCTGCGCGATTCTCAGCTAGGCGACGATCGTGTGCACGATATCGCGAACTACATTGTGCGCGGCAAGATCTGGGAAGCATTCGAGTCCGACGAGCAGCCGGTACTGCTTATCGACGAGATCGACAAGGCCGACATTGAGTTTCCCAACGACTTGTTGCGAGAACTCGACCGCATGGAGTTCTACGTCTACGAAACGCAGCAGCTGGTCACGGCCAAACACCGGCCGATCATCGTTATTACGAGCAACAACGAAAAGGAACTGCCTGACGCGTTCCTGCGGCGCTGCTTCTTTCACTACATCAAATTTCCGGATAAGGACACGATGTCCGACATCGTTAACGTCCACTTCCCGAATCTCAAGAAAGAGCTGCTCGCCGAAGCACTCAATGCCTTTTACAAGGTACGCGACGTGCGTGGCCTGAAGAAGAAGCCATCAACGTCGGAGTTGCTCGACTGGATCAAGCTGTTGCTTGCCGAGGACATCCCGGCAGAAGCTCTGCGGAGTGACGACAAACGCAGTGCGATTCCGCCGCTGTATGGCGCCTTACTCAAAAACGAGCAGGACGTGCACCTGTTCGAACAGCTCGTGTTCCTGGACCGCCGCACCAACCCGCAATAGCCCAATGTTGCTGCCGTTTTTCTACATGCTTCGTGAAGGCGGTATGAAGACGTCGATTACGGAGTGGCTGGCCTTGCTCGAAGCAATGAAGCGGGGACTGGCCGGACAAAGCGTCGACGACTTCTACTATCTGGCACGCACAACGCTCGTCAAAGATGAGTCCGAGCTCGACCGGTTCGACCGCATTTTCGGGGTGTACTTCAAGGGCATCGAGGATTCACTGAGTGACCTTTTTCAGGACATTCCGGACGAATGGCTGCGAGCACAGGCAGAGCTTTTGCTGACCGAGGAAGAACGTGCGCAGATCGAGGCGATGGGTGGCTTCGAGGAACTCATGCGAGCCTTGCAGGAGCGACTCGAGGAGCAGGATGACCGCCACGAAGGCGGCAACAAGTGGATCGGCACGGCCGGTACCTCGCCGTTCGGCGCGTACGGATTCAATCCCGAAGGTGTGCGCATCGGGCAACAGGGCTCACGTAATCGCAGTGCGGTCAAAGTCTGGGACAAGCGCGAGTATCGCAATCTCGATGACTCGCTCGAGCTGGGTACGCGCAACATCAAGGTCGCCCTGCGACGGCTGCGCAAGTTCGCGCGCGAGGGTGCGGCCGATCAGCTCGATCTCGACGATACGATCGACAAGACGGCGCGCAACGCAGGTTTGCTCGACATACGCATGGTTCCGGAGCGGCACAATGCGATAAAGGTGCTGTTGTGCCTCGACGTCGGTGGGTCGATGGACGATCACGTTCGAGTCTGCGAGGAACTGTTTTCGGCAGCCCGCAGCGAATTCAAGCACCTGGAGTATTTCTACTTCCACAACTTCATCTACGAATCGATGTGGAAAGACAACCGCCGTCGTCATTCGGAAAAGACGCCGACGTTGGATATCGCGCACAAGTATGGTGCCGACTACAAGCTGATCTTCGTTGGCGATGCGACCATGAGTCCGTACGAGATCGTGTATGCGGGCGGCAGCGTCGAGCACTGGAACGAGGAACCCGGTGCGGTCTGGATCAAGCGATTGCTCAATACGTATCCGAAGGCCGTGTGGTTGAATCCCGAACCTCGTGAGCGCTGGGACTACACGCCGTCAACGAAACTGATACGTGAACTTATGGGCGACCGGATGTACCCGTTGACCATCGCGGGACTCGACGACGCGATTCGCGATCTGCACTAGTGTCGTTTGTCAGGTCCCTGCGCCGAGTTCCCTGAGATCGGCAAGCACCTGATCAGAATGCCCTTCGGGGTCGACCTTCTCGTAGTGCATGGCAATCATGCCGTCGGGACCAATGATGAAGGTCTGACGCTTGGCAACGGTCATGCCGAACATTCTTGTCTTGACGCCGTACGCCGTGGAGGTCGAGCCACCGGTGTCCGCCAGCAGCGGGAATGGCAGGCCGTGTTCCTCGGCAAACGACTTGTGCGATTCGACGTCATCGAGGCTGACACCCAGGATCTGGGCGTTCAGATCGTGGAACGCGAAAATATTGTCCCGGAACTCGCAGGCCTCGGTTGTGCAACCCGGCGTACCGTTCTTCGGATAGAAATACAGGACGACCCACTGGTCCCGATAATCCTCGAGGGAGTGCAACTGGCCATGTTGGTCGGACAGCTCAAACTCGGGCGCCTCGCTGCCCACTCCCGGACGGTCGTTGGCAATGCCGATCGACGTAAAGCCGACCACGACCGCGACAGCGATCGCAGGGATCAGGGCGAGAGTGACTTTACGTTTCATACTGTGGGTCCGACTTACGGAAGCGCATTATAATACGATCTCGAATGCGGCAATGTAACTCATCGTATCGACCTGCATGACCGGCATATCAAACCCTGTTAAGACTGCGCTTGTCCTGCCTGGCGGCGGCGCTCGCGGCGCCTTCCAGGTCGGCGTCCTCAAGGCGCTGGCCGAGTTGTTGCCGCGTGGCTGCCCGAATCCGTTTCCCGTGATCAGCGGCACCTCGGCCGGCGCCGTGAACTCCGTCGTGCTGGCGACCCGTGCTCAGAATCTGCGAATCGCCATAGCCGAACTGGAGCGAGTCTGGGGGCACTTCCGCTGTCACCACGTCTACAAGACGGATCACTGGACCATGCTCAAGAGCAGCCTGCACTGGATGACCGCGCTTGTGCTCGGTGGCCTGGTCGTCGGTATGCCGAAATCGCTGCTCGACAATTCGCCGTTGCGCAAACTGCTTGGCGATAACGTGCACTTCCCGCGCATTCGCGACGCGATCGAGGCCGGCCATCTCGAGGCAGTTGCGGTGACTGCAGCCGGATACGCGACCGCGCGCTCAACCAGCTTCTTTGAAGCGCATCCCGAGCAGCAGCCGTGGCTGCGAACGCGGCGACTCGGTAAACACACCGAGCTCAATCTCGATCACCTCATGGCGAGTATCGCCGTCCCGATGGTCTTTCCACCCGTGCGCATCGGCAACGAGTACTTCGGCGACGGCGCGATGCGCCAGGCGACGCCGCTCAGCCCCGCAGTCCATCTCGGTGCCGACCGTATTCTCGTCATTGGCATCCGCGATGAAACTGGCGGCAAGGAACCCGATGCGCCGGGCGAGCCGCCGAGTTTCGCGAATATCGCGGGCTACATGCTGGATACGCTGTTCATGGATGGCCTGTACTCCGATCTCGAGCGCATCACGCGCATCAATGATTTGCTCGATGCGATGCCAAACGAAGAGGTGGTCGTCGGTGAGCGGCGTTTGCGGCCAATTGACACGATGTTGATCGTGCCGAGTGAAGACCTGCGACTCATCGCCGAGAAACACCGTCGTGAGTTGCCATTCGCAATACGCACGCTGCTCCGCGGCGTGGGCGGCAAGAGCCCCGGCGAGAACAAGTTGCTGAGTTTCCTGTTATTCGAGAGCGCGTACACGCGTGAACTGATCCACCTGGGGTATCGCGATGCGATGGCCGTCAAGGATCAGCTGCTGGACTTCGTGACAGGCGCGAGTGTGCCAAGACTCTTCGCGCCGACCTGGATCAAGCGGGACCTGAGCGCTTTCAGTCCCGACTGAGCAGCTGCTCAGGCAGTGCATTGTGGCGCGTGTGTACCGCGCCGTGCTTCTCGGCCAGTTCGGCCGCTACTTTTTCTGTCATGTAGACCGAACGGTGTTGGCCACCGGTGCAACCGATCGCCACGGTCATATAGCCTCGACTCGCTTCCTTGTAATGGGGTATCCAGCGATCGAGAAACGCTGTGATGTCTTCGTACATTGCCGTGTAGCTGTCTTGCGCATCGAGAAATTCGCGCACCTCGCTGTCCATACCCGTGAGGCCGCGGAGCTCCAGGGTCCAGTAAGGGTTTGGCAGGCTGCGCAGATCGAAGACAAAATCGGCGTCTGCGGGAATACCGTATTTGAAGCCGAAAGATTCGATCAACACCGACAGCGATTTCGTTTCGCGGCGATCAACGCGTGAACGCACGATGTCGGCCAGTTCGTAGATGCTCGTGCGGCTCGTGTCGACCGTCAGGTTGGCGGCCACCTGAATCTCGGCGAGGATCGCGCGCTCGGATTCGATCGCCGCAAGCAGCTCGGTGCCTTTCGCAGCCAACGGATGCCTGCGCCGCGATTCGCTATAGCGCTGCAGCAGGATCTCGTCACTGGCGTGCAGGAAGATGATGTCGGTCGTGACTCCCTGGTCTTCCAGCTTGCGGAGCAGGTCGGGCAGCTCGCGGAGATTATCCGCATGATTGCGGGCGTCGACGCCGACCGCGAGATGGCGGGGCGACTTGCCGTTGTTGGCCCGCACTTCATCGACGGCCGCCGTCAGTAACGTCACCGGCAGGTTATCGATGCAATAGAACCCAAGGTCCTCGAGCGCGTGGAGGGCGACCGACTTGCCAGAGCCGGACAGCCCGCTGACGATGATCAGGCGCAGTTCGCCTGGCATGTCATCGCCGCGCCGCTGATGAGCGCGTCGTAGAGATCTTTGCTGCTGTTCATCTCGCGTAACCGCGCTCGCAGGCCATCGTCGGCAAGCACCTGCGTTACCAGCTTGATATCGGCGCGGTGGCTGTCGTCGACCTCGTGCGGCACGATCATGCCGAACACGATGTCCACTGGCTCACCGTCCGGCGAGTCGAAGTCGACAGGCTCTGAGAGCTTGATCATCACGGCGACACTTGCGTCGATGCCCTCAACGCGGCAGTGCGGAAACGCAGCGCCGCGTTCGAGGCCTGTGCAGCCGAGGCGCTCGCGTTCGATCAGGCACTCGAAGATATCGTCGCTTGCGATATCCGGGTGATAGCGCACTAACAGCTCGCTGAGAATTTCCAGGCAGTGCTTCTTGCTGCGTGCCATGGCATTGCACAGGACACCGTCCGGTTTGATGATTTCCTGGAGGGACATATCGGGTATTTCTGGTTCTTGAAAAAACGGCGCGGCCTTTCGGCCGCGCCGCGCTTGCCTGGTCAGGCGTAGCGGGATTTATGTTTGTCTCTGGGGTGGTGATTCTGGAGTTTTTCCTTGTATTTGCGAACGCGTCGTTCGAGCTTGTCCACAAGGCCATCAATTGCGGCGTACATATCTTCCTCGGTGTGATCACAGTAGATGGTGCCGCCATTGACGCTGGCAGTCGCTTCCGCCTTATGGCGAAGCTTCTCAACGGTCAAAATACATTGGACGTCAGACACGATGTCAAAGTGGCGGGCGATCTTGTCGACTTTTTGCCCCACGTACTCTCGCATTGATTCAGTGACTTCGACATGATGGCCTGAAACATTCAACTGCATAATTGTCTCCCAAGTTTTTCTCTTGCCTGCACGGTCAGGATAACAGCCCGGTCGGCCTCCTTCATTCAGGGTTTTTCCTAATTACCGCACCTCGCGGACCCTGCGCTCGCTCGATGACGGGATATTCATAGCTTCACGGTACTTCGCCACCGTTCGCCTCGCAACAGAAATTCCCTCTTCTTTCAGTAAGTTGGTGATCTTGCTGTCCGACAGGGGCTTGGCCGGGTTCTCGGCGCTGATCAGTTTGCGGATTTTCGCGCGAACGGAAGTGGACGACTGGTCCTCGCCGCTGGCCGTGGACAGGTGCGACGAGAAGAAATACTTGAATTCAAAGACGCCGCGCGGGGTGTGCATATACTTGTTGGTCGTGACGCGCGAGATCGTCGACTCGTGCATGCCTATCTCTTCGGCTATGTCCCTGAGAACCATGGGTTTCATGGCCTCGTCACCATGCTCGAGGAACTCGGTCTGCCGCGCCACGATACTGGTCGCGACCTTCAGCAGCGTCTCATTGCGAATCTCGAGACTGCGGATCAGCCAGCGCGCCTCCTGGAGCTGTGATTTCAGGACCGGGTGCTCGCCCGAACCACGCAACAGCTTCGCGTACTGCTGGTTGACTGACAGGCGCGGCACGCCCGTCGGGCTGATCTCGACCTGCCATTTGTTGTCCACCTTGCGCACGAACACGTCCGGAATGACGTATTCGGCACCGGCCGGGCTAACCGCATTGCCGGGACGTGGATTACAGCCGCGAATCAGTGTCAGCGCGTCGTGCAGGTCTTCCTCGCTGGTGCGCAGGCTGCGGCGCAGTTCCCCGTAGTCGCGAGTCGCGACCAGGTCGAGGTGGTCGCCGGCAATGCTGATCGCGAGCTGCAGCCCGGGCGTCGACCATTCGAGCTGGCTCAGTTGCAGAATAATGGTCTCTGACAGGTCGCGTGCGCCAACGCCAACCGGATCGAGTCGCTGGATCTTGGTCAGCGTGCGCTCGACTTCCTCGATCGCAACTCCCGGCGTTTCGTCGAGACTCTCGCGAATCTCCTCGAGATCGGTCTCGAGGTAACCATCGTCATTGATCGAATCGACGAGCGCCTCGCCAATGACGACCTCGCGCTCGGAAAAATGCTCCATCTCGAGCTGCCAGAGCAGGTGGTCGCGCAGCGATTGACCGGATTCGTCGGCGAACTCGGTGATCGGCCTTCCTTCGCCGTTCCAGCCGCCGTCCTGGATGCGCTCGGTTGCCCGCGTCTGCCACATCTCGTCAGCCTGGATGGCCTCTACCTCGGCCGTCGACTCCGCGCTCGTGCTCGGGACGTCAGGGAGGTCCTCCATCTCGAGCATGATGTTCTCTTCGAGCGCTTCCTGGATCTGGGCATTGAGGTCGAGAACGGGCAGCTGCAGCAGCCGAATGGCCTGCTGCAATTGCGGCGTCATCGTCAGCGTCTGGCCGAGTTTTAGTTGCAGCGAAGGTTTAAGCATTGCCCATCAACAATAAGCGCGAGTCGTCAGTGTGCCTCAGAGTTTGAACTCCTGTCCGAGATACACTTCTCGGACGTGCTGATTCTCGAGGATCTCCTCAGGTGACCCCGCAGCAATCAGGCTGCCGTCACTAAGTATATAAGCATGGCCGCAGATGCCGAGCGTCTCACGCACATTATGGTCAGTAATCAGTACCCCGATACCGCGTTCGCAGAGGTGACGGATGATGCGCTGGATGTCGAGCACCGAGATCGGGTCCACGCCGGCAAAGGGCTCATCGAGCAGCACGAACAAGGGATTCGCGGCGAGGGCGCGCGCGATTTCCACACGGCGGCGCTCGCCGCCGGAAAGGCTGATGCCCAGGCTCGAGCGCACGTGTCCGACGTGCAGTTCGTCGAGCAGATTTTCGAGTTCCTGCTCGCGGCCGGCCCGATCCAGATCGTCGCGGGCCTCGAGGATGGCGAGGATGTTCTGCTCGACTGTCAGCTTGCGGAATATCGAGGCTTCCTGCGGCAGATAACCAACGCCGAGCCTTGCGCGGGCGTGCATCGGCAGCGGTGTAAGATCCTTGCCGTCGAGCAGAATATTGCCGCTGTCTGCCGCAATCAGTCCGACGATCATGTAGAACGCGGTCGTCTTCCCGGCGCCGTTCGGCCCGAGCAGGCCGACGACTTCGCCGCTCTTTATTTCGAGCGACAGATTCTTGACGACCTTGCGAAGCTTGTAGCTCTTCGAGATGTCCTGGACGCTGAGGATGCTCATTGACTGTCGTCTTCGGGCGCGGTCTCAGGTTCAGGGGTGCCGTTGGCCGGCGTATAGGTGATGCGAACGCGATCATCGTCGGCGCCGCTCGAGTCGGCTTTGATGCGGCGTTCGTTGATGTTGTAAAGCAGGAAGTTCGAGGCTATTTCGTTGCCGCTCTCGGTGATCTTCGCATTGTCCGAGAACTCAATGACGCCGCCGCCAACGTCGTAGCGCAGCTGGCCGGCCTCCGCATAAGTGACGTCTTCGGCGCCGGCCCGGCGCAACTCGTAGGTCGCCGGAGAACCCGTGACAACGGCATTGCTCAGCGTGCTTCCCTCGAACTGCAATACGGCGTCGTCACATTCGATCCTCCCGTTGTTGACGATAATCACAACGTTGCCAGAGAAACGCAGGTGGCGCTCGTTCTCCAGTCCGTTGGTCATTCGGCCTTCATCCGACTCGATCGAAATGCCACCCTGGGAAAAGCGCAGTCCTGTATAGATATAGGTCGCGGTCTTGCCGTCAAACACCGCGGTTTCGGAGTTCAGCGTCCAGGGCAGCTGATCAAGGTCTACAACCTGGGCGCTCGCCGCGGATGCGACGGCGATCCATGCCAGCAGACCATGCAGAATGCGTGTTGTGCTGCTCATCGTCAGGGAACTATCTTGCCACGAACGTTGGATTTCAGTTCGATTCGATCGTCGTTTAATGATGCTAGCATGCCCGTTGCCGTCAGACTGCGGCTACCAAAGCGAATCTGCACCCGTTCATCAGTCTCCGCGACAAAGCGCTCCGGGTCCAGTTCGAGATATTGAGTACGAATTTCCGTGTCCTGTCCGTCATCGCCAGGTGAACTGACCGCGCGCACGTAGCCGCGCAACGCGATACGAGGGCTGCCTTCCTGAATGGTCGCTTCATCCGCATGTACGACCCATGGCACGTCTGCTGCCGGCGAATATCGCATCCGCACACCCTTGAATTCGATGCGATCCGATGCCTGTTGTTCCGCATGTTCCGCTTCAATCTCGTAGAGCAGGCTGCCGTCGTCGGCCGTGCCAAGGATACGGGCCGATTTGAGGTAGTACCCCCGGTGCGTCGTATCGTAGGGAACGAGGTCGATATCGTCAGCGCCATCTTCCCTCGCGAGATACCAGGTGCCGGCCGCCGCAGCCGTCAGCACGCCGATCAGGATCATCATGCGCGGGCTCATTGACCGGGGTTACTCCTGGCTGTGACGAGGAGGTCACAGACTTCGCGGACGGCGCCGGCGCCGCCGGGACGGGTTGTCACGTAGTCGCAACGCTGCTGCAGCTCTGCAACCGCATTGGCGACGGCGACGGAAAACCCTACGTGCTCGAGCAACGGCAGGTCGGGCAGGTCGTCGCCGACGTAGGCGCAATCCGCTACATCGATACCGAGCGTCGCGGCCAGCTCGTCGAGTGCCGCGACCTTGTCTTTGCAGCCGAGAACCACGTGAGGTACCTCGAGTTCGGCCATGCGTTTCTCGACCGCCCCCGAACGACGCCCGCTGATGACAGCGACAGCGACGCCGGCGGCAAGCAGGCGCCGAACCCCGTATCCATCCTGCGTGTGAAAGGCCTTTGATTCCACGCCATCGTCGGACAGGTAGAAACGTCCGTCGGTAAATACGCCGTCGATGTCAAACGCGACAAGACGAATCTGGTCAATTCTGCCGAGCGCGCTGCTCACATCAGACCCTCACGGAACAGGTCATGAATGTTGAGCGCGCCGACCAGTCGGTTGTCGTCGTCGGCGACGAGCAGCGACGTGATCTTGTTTTCCTCGAGCATGTGCAGAGCTTCGGCGGCAAGCAGATCAGACGATGTCGTCTTGCAGTTGGTGTGCATGATGTCACCGATCACAGTGGTGCGAATATCGGCACCGTCATCGAGCGACCGACGCAGATCGCCATCGGTGAATATCCCGAGAATCGCATCGTTATCGTCGACGATCGCCGTCATGCCGAGTCCCTTGTCCGTCATTTCGAGCAGGGCGTCACGCAACGTGACCGACGCTGTGACCGACGGTACGCGTTCGCCGGTACGCATTACATCGGATACGCGTAGCAACAGTCGCTTGCCGAGACTGCCGCTCGGATGAGAGCGCGCGAAATCTTCGGCCGTGAAGCCGCGCATTTGCAGCAGCGCAACGGCCAGTGCATCGCCCATCGCCAGCGTGGCGGTCGTGCTGGCGGTCGGCGCGAGATTCAGAGGACAGGCTTCCTCGGCGACACTGATATCGAGATGTACGTCGGCGGCCTTCGCCATCGTTGACCCGGCATTGCCCGTCATCGACAGTAACCGCGCGCCCATGCGTTTGACGACCGGCAGGATCGTAACGACTTCGGCGGTTTCGCCCGAATACGAGACGGCGAGCAGCGTGTCATGACTCGTAATCATGCCGAGATCGCCGTGGCTGGCCTCGGCGGGATGCATGAAGAAGGCCGGCGTGCCGGTCGACGCCAGCGTGGCCGCGATCTTGTTGCTCACGTGGCCGGACTTGCCCATGCCAGTGACGACGACGCGTCCCGGCGTGTCGATACACAGCTGGCAGGCCGCGGCGAAGTCTTCGTTCAGGCGCGATTTGAGGGTGTCGACAGCGCGCGCTTCGATGTCGATCACCTCGGCAGCAAGCGCAAGAATTTCGTCTTTTGTCAGCGTGTCAGCCAAGCGAGTCCCTGAGGTCTGTACCAGCGCCCATTCTAGCCGAGATGGCTACTGGATGTTCTGGGCAACGACGTAGCCGACGTAGGCAAGATAAGCGATGAATAGGGCGACGCCCTCGATCCGCGACAGCACGGCCTTGCCATCGTAGTCATAGGTCATCGCAAACAGGACCAGCGTGAAGGCGACCATGACGAAGATATGCAGCGACAGCACGGATGGCGACAACGAGGTTGGTGAGATCGTGGCGGCGACACCGATAACCGCGAGCAGGTTGAAGATATTCGAGCCGACGATATTGCCAATTGCGAGCCCGTATTCGCCTTTCAGGGCGCTGGCCAGCGAGACGGCGAGCTCCGGCAGACTGGTGCCGATTGCGACAATCGTGATGCCGATGACAACCTCGGAAACACCGAGCACCTTGGCGATGCCCACGGCACCGTCGACCAGCAGCTCCGCACCCAGCAAAAGCGTGCCGAGACCGATCAACAGCCACACGATGGCCATCGGCATGCTGACGTCGGTCGGAATCTCCGCGTCATAGTCCTGTGCAATGGGATCGGTTGCGGCCGAGCGCATGCCAAGCCGGGCGAGCCAGACCATGACGATTACGAGACCGGTCATCAAGACCAGGCCGTCGACGCGGCTAAGGAACGAGTCAAGGAACAGCGAGACGGTCAGCAGTGATACAGCCAGCAGCGCCGGCATCTCCTGCCGCAGGGTCGCGGACTTAAGTTCGATCGGCCGGATCATGGCCGTGAGGCCGAGAACCAGGCCAACATTGGCAATGTTCGACCCGATCGCGTTGCCGAACGCGAGCCCTGGCTCCCCCTCTAACGACGCGACCGCCGACACCAGGATCTCGGGCGCCGACGTCGCGAAGGCGACGACAGTCAGGCCGATCAGTAGCGGTGCAATGCCGAGGTTGCGAGCTGTCGCTGCGGCGCCGTGCACGAAGCGGTCCGCGCCCCAGATCAGGAGAACGAGGCCAGCGACTACCAGGAGGATATTGCCGATCATGTTGTTTTGTTCTTAAGGAGGCCGGCTATGATACACAAATCCGGCTCGCACGTTGGGAAGCCGGTTCAAATACCGGTACACTGCGCGCCCCTCTTAATTCCACCGCTACCGCTATGGATCCAGTCGAAATCACCCGCCTGATCGAAGCCGGCTTTGACAGCGCCGTCGTCAAGATCATGAGCGAGGACAACACGCACTACCAGGCCCTCGTCGTGGCCGCCGAATTCGAGGGCAAACGGCCGCTCGCGCGGCATCAGCTCGTCTACAAGTGCCTCGGTTCACTAATGGGGAATGAGATCCACGCGATGTCGATTACCGCCCTGACGCCGGCCGAGTTTGAGGCGCGTAGCGGGGCGACGAATGGATAAGCTCTCGATTACGGGCGGCACGCCACTCTCTGGCACCGTCACTATCTCGGGCGCCAAGAACGCAGCCCTGCCGATCCTGGCGGGCACGCTGCTTGCCGAGGAACCCGTTACGGTTGGCAACGTTCCGCACCTCAAGGATGTGACGACGATGCTGTCCTTGCTGCAGATGATGGGCGCGCTGGTCACGGTCGACGACCGCCTCGGTGTCGAGATCGACGCGCGCAACATCGATCGCCGGCAGGCGCCGTATGAGCTCGTCAAGACGATGCGCGCCTCGATCCTCGTCCTTGGGCCACTCGTGGCGCGATTCGGCGAGGCGGACGTGTCGCTTCCCGGCGGTTGCGCAATCGGCGCGCGGCCGGTGAACCTGCACGTCGCCGGCCTGCAGGCGATGGGGGCAGACGTGGTTGTCGAGGAGGGCTTCATCAAAGCACGCTCTGACCGCCTGAAGGGCGCGCACATCGTGTTCGATACCGTGACGGTTACCGGGACTGAGAATCTTCTGATGGCTGCGGTGCTTGCCGATGGGGAAACCGTCCTCGAAAACGCGGCCCGTGAGCCCGAGGTGACCGATCTCGCGAATTTCCTGATTGGTATGGGCGCCAATATCAGCGGCGTTGGCAGCAGCACGCTCGTCGTCAATGGCGTCGAGCGCCTTGGTGGCACGCATTACAAGGTGCTGCCGGATCGCATCGAAACCGGGACCTACCTCGTCGCGGCAGCGATGACGGGTGGCAAGATTCGGGCTGTTAACACGGCACCCGAAACGCTCGAGGCGGTGCTCATCAAACTGGCGGAGGCCGGTGCCCACATCGAGACCGGCGACGACTGGATCGAACTCGATATGCAAGGCAAGCGGCCTGAGGCGATCGACATTCGTACAGCGCCTTACCCGGCCTTTCCGACCGACATGCAGGCACAGTTCTGCGCGATGAACGCCGTTGCCCAGGGTGTGGGTACGATCACCGAGACGATCTTCGAGAATCGCTTCCAGCACGTTCTCGAGATGCAACGTATGGGTGCGGACATCCAGCTCGAGGGCCACACCGCTATATGCACTGGCGTGGACACGTTGACCGCAGCACCGGTCATGGCAACGGACCTGCGCGCATCAGCCGGACTGGTGCTGGCTGGACTTGCTGCCGACGGCGACACGATCGTCGATCGCATTTACCACGTTGATCGTGGTTACGAGCGTATCGAGGAAAAGCTGCGCCAGCTCGGCGCGTCAATCAGCCGCGTCGTATAGGCCCTGTGGACGTTCGCCGGCCGTGACGGTCGTGCGGAATCGCTGGCCATCGCGGATGCCAAGCACCTCGACCGTATCGCCGGGTGCCGTGCTTGCTGAGATCAGGAGGGCCTGACGCTGTGAATACACCGGCTCGCCGTTCATCTCGATGATCACGTCGCCGGCTCGCAAGTCGGCCGCCTCAGCAGGCCCCCCCTCGTAGACTTCCATGAGCATGATGCCGGTGCCGTTCTCGATGCCGACGGCAGCCCGTTCGGCGTCCGTCAGGTCGTCGGGCAAGAGGCCCATGTAGCCGCGGATGACCCGGCCATGAAGCTTGATTTGCTCGACAACGCCACGCACCAGGTCCACCGGGATGGCAAAGCCAATGCCCTCGGTGCCCGCGTCCTGGGTTAGCACGGCAGCATTGATGCCGACGAGCTCGCCGAGGCTGTTGATTAACGCGCCGCCGGAATTACCCGTATTGATCGCCGCGTCGGTCTGGATGAAGTTGGCGAACGTGACGAGCTGGTAGAGGTTGCGTCCTGTGGCGCTGACAATGCCCTGCGTAACGGACGTCGCGAGGCCATACGGGTTGCCGATTGCCAAAACAACGTCGCCGATCTGCAGGTCATCGGACCGGCCGAGGCGAATAGGTTGCAGGCCGGACAGTTCGACCTTCAGGAGAGCCAGATCGGTTTCCGCGTCGAGACCGACCACGCTGGCCTCGGCAATACGGCCGTCACTGAACTGCACACGAATCTCGGTCTGCTCGTCCTCGAATACATGGTAATTGGTGACCAGGTAGCCGTCCGAATCGATGACAACGGCGGACGCGAAGGTCGTATCGATACGGAATCTGGGCCGCTCTGCCGCGGCCGCTTCCTCCTGTACCAGGCGCTTGGAGTAAACGTTGACGACAGATGGCGCGGCGGCCGCTACCGCTTCGGCATAACTGGCAGGCTCCTGGCCGCTGCCGCCGATTCCGGGCATGAGGTCCGGACGCACAAGGACGACGACGAAAGCCACGGCCAGGCCGACGACTATCGACTGCAAAACGAATACAAGAGCTGACTTCAAACCGGCCACTTGACGTCCTGCCTACCTCGATCGTGTATGGGTTCCTGCCTAGCCAATTTCGATTGGCCGCGTGTATAATGCGCCGTGGTTCCGCACCTAGGTCCGGGGCACCTGTCATCCTGACGGTAAACCGGGTTTGCTGCAAATCTACCAGTTTCGAAACAAAGCAATAAAAGCGCTAGTAAGGCCGTCGTCCAGAGCGGCTTAATGGGAGTGCCTGATGACCGAAGACGACCTGGACCGCAATAGGCGTCATTTTCTTTCCGTAGCAACTGCCGCGACCGGCGTAGTCGGCGTCGCGATGGTTGCTGTTCCGTTTCTATCGTCGCTGAAGCCCAGCGCCCGGGCGCAGGCCCTTGGCGCGCCGGTCGAGGTCCCGCTGGCCTCGATGCAACCGGGTGAGATGGTGCGTGTGATCTGGCGTGGCAAGCTGGTCTTCGTCCTGCGTCGTACAGAGGACATGCTGTCCCGCCTGGCGGGCGTAGAGGATGATCTGCGCGACCCGGATTCCACGGAGTACGCCGACCACCAGCCCGACTACGCGGCGAACGCCACCCGTTCGGTCAAGCCCGAATACCTCGTCGTCGAGGGCTCGTGCACGCACCTTGGTTGTGCGCCGCTCGAGGATTTCGAGGTACGCCCCGCTGAAGGCTGGGAAGGCGGCTTCTTCTGCCCGTGCCACGGTTCGAAGTTCGATCTCGCCGGCCGTGTATACAAAGGTGTGCCGGCACCCAGCAACCTGCGGGTTCCGCCGCACCGATTCGTCAGGGATGACCTGATTCTGATCGGTCAGGACATGGGAGCAGCGTAATGGCCAGGATTGAATCAGAAGTAGGCAAGCCGCAGGGCGGCCTGATGAAATGGATCGACGATCGCTTCCCGTTCACCAAGACGATGGAGCATCACGTCACCAAGTACTACGCCTCGAAGAACTTCAACTGGTGGTACATCTTCGGCGTGCTCGCGTTCGTGGTGCTCGCGATCCAGTTGATCACGGGCATTTTCCTGACGATGAACTACAAGCCGTCCGCTACGGACGCCTTTGCGTCGGTCGAATACATCATGCGGGACGTCGAGTGGGGCTGGCTGATCCGCTACATGCATTCCACGGGCGCGTCGTTCTTCTTCGTCGTCGTGTACCTGCACATGTTCCGCGCCATGCTGTACGGCTCGTACAAGAAGCCGCGTGAACTGATCTGGATTATCGGCATGCTGATCTTCCTCGTGCTTATGGCCGAGGCGTTTGCCGGTTACCTGCTGCCGTGGGGCCAGATGTCCTACTGGGGTGCCCAGGTGATCATCTCGCTGTTCGGCGCCATTCCGGTTATCGGCGACGGGCTGGTCGAGTTTATCAAGGGCGACTACTCGATTTCGGACATCACCCTGAACCGCTTCTTTGCGCTGCACGTCATTGTGCTGCCGCTGGCGCTGATCGGGCTGGTCTTCGTCCACATCGTGGCGCTGCACGAAGTCGGCTCGAACAACCCTGACGGCATCGAGATCAAGGAAAACAAGGGACCGGACGGCGTGCCGCTCGATGGCATCGCGTTCCATCCGTATCACACGTCGAAGGACCTCGTGGGCATCATCGTGTTCCTGATGATCTTCTCGGCGGTCGTATTCTTCGCGCCGGAAATGGGCGGCTATTTCCTCGAACACGCAAACTTCGAGAAAGCCAATGTGACGGCGACGCCGGAGCACATTGCTCCGGTTTGGTACTTCACGCCGTACTACGCGATCCTGCGCGCCGTGCCCGACAAGTTCTGGGGCTTCGTTCTGTTCGCGATATCGGTGATCCTGCCGCTGTTCCTGCCGTGGCTCGATCGCAGCAGGGTACGTTCAATCCGCTACCGCGGCTGGATGTACAAGTCTGCGCTGACGATGTTCGTTATCACGTTCTTCATGCTGCTGTGGCTCGGGCTGCAACCGGCGGAAGGCCTGTATGTCGTGCTCGCGAGAATCTTCTCGGTGCTGTACTTCGCGTTCTTCCTGTTGATGCCGTACTACACATCAAGAGACAAGACGAAGCCGTTGCCGGACAGGGTGGTCTACCATGGATAAGTTCAAGAAATTCGCCGGCCTGGTCGTGCTGGGCGCCTGCTTCGCTACGTCATCCGCGTCGGCTGCCGGTGGCGCAAGCCCGCTGGCAGACCCATCGAAGATCGACCTCGACAACATTGCTTCGCTGCAGCGCGGCGCGCGCAACTACATGAACTACTGCTCGGGGTGTCATTCCGCCGAGTACGTTCGCTTCAGTACGATCGGCAAGATGCTCGAGCTGTCCGAAGAGCAGCTCGTCGACAACCTGATGTTCAACGCCGAAAAGACGTTCGAGACGATCAACGCGGCAATGCCGAGTGAGGCTGCCGCACGTTGGTTTGGCCAGCCTCCGCCCGACCTGTCCCTGATGGCGCGGGCGAAGGGTGCTGACCATATCTACAATTTCCTGCGCGGGTTCTACGTGGACCCGGACAGCCCGACCGGGGTGGACAACGTCGTCCTCGCCGGCACCAGCATGCCGCACGTACTGTGGGAACTGCAGGGCTTCCAGGAAGCCAAGTTCGAGAGTCACGAGAACGAAGACGGCTCGGTTACGACCGAGTTCAAGGGCTTCGAAACCCTCAGCGCAGGCACGATGGATGCCGAGGCCTATGACGATTTCGTTCGCGACACGACGAATTTCCTCGCCTTCATTGCAGAACCGATTCGCCAGGATCGCCGCAAGCTTGGTGTCTGGGTGCTCATATTCCTGCTCTTCTTCCTCGTGCTTGCTACCCAGCTGAAGAAAGAGATCTGGAAGGATGTGAAATGATGGCAGTCGTATCAAACAGGCGTTCCGTAATGACGTTGTTCTCGAGGCCGACTGACATCCACAGTCATCGCACGCGTCTCGTGCTCGCCGAGAAGAACATCAATATCGAGATCGCCAACGTACCCGGGCCCGATCTGCCCGAGGACCTGATGGATCTCAATCCGTATCACACGGTGCCGACGCTCGTGGATCGTGACCTGACGCTCTACGATTCGCGGGTCATCGTCGAGTATCTCGACGAGCGCTTTCCGCACCCGCCGCTGATGCCGGTCGATCCGGTCACGCGGGCCCAGTTCCGACTCGCGCTGTTCCGCATCGAGACCGACTGGTATGCGATTGCCGAAGAAGCCGAGAATTCGGCCGACGGCAAGCTCGGTACGAAGTCACGCAAGATGCTCCGTGAGAGCATCATGCAGAGCGCCGAGTTGTTCGGCGCGCGGCCGTACTTCCTGAGTGAAGAGTTCTCGCTCGTCGATTGCACGATCGCGCCGTTGCTCTGGCGTCTGCCGGTCTACGGCATCGATCTGGGCGATGATGCAGAGGCGATCGAGGCTTATATGAATCGCGTCTTCGCACGCCGTTCGTTCCAGCAGAGTCTCACCGAGCTCGAGCAGGAAATGAGGCTTTAGGCGCCAGCCGACTGAACGTAACAAGAAGAAAATGGGGACATTCTGCTTTTACTGATTGCAGTCAGGAAAAGCAGAATGTCCCCATTTTCAGGTTATGTCAGGTTAGCCGCTGCGCCCTCAATCAGTGGTAAGCTACCGCCAGGTTGGCAAATAAAGCTCAGGACCTACATTGAGCACCAATAATCGTTCAAAACGACCGTACCTCATTCGTGCGATGCACGAATGGATGGCAGACAATGGCCATACCCCGCATATTGTAGTCGACACGTCATTTGATGGCGTGGCCGTCCCGCTGGAGCACATCAAGGATGGCAAGATCATCCTCAATATCAGCGACTCGGCGGCGCACAATCTCAAACTGACGAACGATGCGGTGAGTTTCCGGGCGCGCTTCGGCGGCGTACCGTTTGATGTATGGGCGCCGATCCGATCGGTGCTCGGCATCTACGCGCGTGAAACGGGGCAGGGCATGATCTTCTCGCATGATTCGGAACAGCCGGAACCGCCGAAGGTACGCGAGAACATCGAGGATACGCGCTCGCGCCCGCACCTCAGGATCGTCAAGTAGATCCTCGAACGATCAGTTGCCGCCGAGCAGAGTGGTATCAATCAAATCGCACAGGCAGTGAATAACCAGGAGATGCACTTCCTGGATGCGCGCCGTACGTGTCGCCGGAACACGGATCTCTACATCGCCCTCGGCGAAAATATCGGCCATGCGGCCGCCATCGCGGCCCGATAACGCGACGACCTTCATGCCGCGCTCGTGGGCGGCGCCGATCGCACGGATCACGTTCTCGGAGTTACCCGAAGTCGAAATACCCAGCAGCACGTCCTGCGGCTTGCCGAGCGCGCGTACCTGCTTGGAGAAGATCTCCTCGTAGGAGTAATCGTTGCTGATCGATGTCACGGTCGACGCGTCCGTCGTCAACGCCATTGCCGGCAGGCCGGGGCGTTCCATTTCGAAGCGGTTCAGCAACTCGGACGAGAAGTGCTGTGAGTCAGCTGCCGAGCCGCCGTTGCCGCAGCTCAGAATCTTGCCATCGGCGAGCAAGGCGTCGCTCATGACCCGGCCGGCAGCGGCGATGCTCTCGGCTATCGCGTCGGCGGCAGTCTCTTTCGTGGCAATACTCTCGACAAAGTGGTCGCGAACGCGTGCTACTGGGTCCATGGAATCTCCGGACGGGTGTGTGCTGCGGATTCTAACAGGGCTTAAAGCGCCGAGTCATCGGGTCGAAAGGCATCGCGGATCCAGCGAATCGTCGGATGCGCAGTCCCTTCGATCGAGATCACGTCGAAACGCATCGTGAAGTCTGCGAAACGGTCATGACGCGCAGCGAACATCGCTGCCGTGCCAACGAGCTTGCGTTGCTTGCGCGGGTCGACTGTGCTGGACGGACTCGTGAATTGCGACGAACGCCGGCTGCGCACCTCGATAAACGCGAGGCAGTCGCCGTCCAGCATGATCAGGTCGATTTCACCGCCACGGCTGCGGAAATTGCGGGCGACTGGTGTGAGGCCGTGATCACGCAGGTATTCGAACGCAAGCGACTCGGCGCGGCGCCCTACAACTCCTGTGTCCCGGTTTCCCATGGCGATTCGTCGGCGGCGTCGGGTTCGATCACCTGGCCGTCTTCGCTGATGTCGAGAATCGGTCCGCCGACCACTTCCTGGTCCGGCAATGCGATGACTTCGCCGCGCTGGAACTGCGCCCAGGCGAGTCGCCGGTGAACCCGGCCGTTGACGTCGAGAAACAGCTTTCCGGTTGCGCCGTCGATTTCCGTCATGACGCCACCGCGTACCGCGTACAGCGATGCGATCAGGTTGTAGGCGTCATAGCCCATCGCATGCAGCCGGGCGAGACGGCGTTCCTCGGGCCAGTATTCGCCGAACTGCGCAGGGAGATGTTCGATCCAGGGCTGGGGATCGACGACCCACGGCGTGTCCGCGAACATGATGCCGTTCATGTCGGAATTCGATCGGCCATCGAGCGCATTGACGGCAGACGTCGAATAGACCGGGATATCGCCTGAGTAGTGGAACTTCAGCTGTGCTTTCAGCAAGCGCCCGGCAGCAGCATCGGTGGCCAGGAAGATGAAATCGGTATCGTTGCGACGGCGCGGATCAAACTGCACCGGCGCCCCGATGTTGGCGCGCAGTCGCTGATAGCGACGCACGCTGCCGGTTAGCCCCATCAGGTTCTCGATCTCGTTGGAAAAGTCCTGCTTCCCTGGCGTGTAGGTACGATAGTCGAGCAGGCGACCGCCCAGTCCCTCGAATTCGGTCGTGAAACTCGAGAGCAGGCGTCGGCCCCAGCTGTTGTTCGGCACCAGTGCAACACCGCGCGCATAGCCGTCGTTGAGGGCCCGCTGCGCCGCCGAAATCGCCTCGTCTTCCGGCGCCAGCGCGAACTGGTACAGGCCAGGCGGCGCAAGCGTGTCATCGGGCAGGTAGTTCAGTGTCAGTACCGGCACCGGCACGAGAATGTCATTGGCAAGCTCATTGACGCTGCGTTTGAGAAGCGGACCGACCACGAATTCTGCGCCATCTTCGACGGCGGCTGCATACGCAGCGCTGGCGCCGCCCGCCAAGTTGACGTCATAGATGCGCAGACTCTGTCGATCGTCCAGTCCCGACGCCGTTGCGAAGTAAGCGCCAAGAAAGCCGTTCTGTACGGCCTTGCCGGCGCTGGCCGCGCTGCCGGTCAATGGCAGCAGCAATGCAATCTGGCGCGGATAATCGAGCAACATCGTTTCCGGCACTTCGAAGTTGTCCAGCAGCGAGTTGGCAGGGTGCCCGGGATTCTGCTCGCGCCACCGTATTACACCATTGCTCCAGCCCACGCCCTGCTGGCCGGTGGATGCGGCCAGCGAGCCAATGCTCAGCCAGCCCTTGACGACCGGATCGAAACTGAACTCGGCGTAGTTGCGCAACACGGTCGGGTTGCTGACGAGCAGGCCCTGCCACAGGCGCGCGCGATTCTGTTCGATTCCCCGCCGGTCATCGATCCAGGTTTCGCGCTGCATCATCAGTTCGACCGCACGGGCCGGATCCTGCTTCTGAATCCATGCATCGGCTCGAAGTGCCTCGACCCGCAGGCGATCGCGACGCGTCAACGGTTCACGACTCAGCGGTTCGAGCAGATTCAGCGCAAGATCGGGGTCGCCCGAAAACAGGTGGAATGCCGCCTCGTTCGTGCTCCACAGCGGCACCAGCGGACCCGTCATCGGGCGAGCGACGCCCGCCGTTGCGCTTCTTGCCCGCACTACGTCGCCGGCATCGAGGTACTGCTCGACGGCGAGCAGGGTCAGTCGATCGCGTTCGCTGCCTGAGGCGTCCACCGCGAGGCCCATGTACATGCCGGCCGCTTCGGCGTGCTCGCCGGCGCGCGCCAGGCGCTCCGCTCGGTTTTCGCCCGAGCCGCCCAGCGACCCAATGCCTGTTGTCTCGCAGGCCGCGAGCGCAAACAGCGCGAGCAGCAGTGTCGCCATGCTTGCCAGCCGGCGGCATTGGTAGGCAGGATGTCGAAGCAGTTTCTTCATAGTGTCTTAACCGGATGACAGACAAAGCCCCGAAGAGCGGCACACTGTATGTCGTAGCAACGCCGATCGGTAATCTCGAGGACCTGGCACCGCGAGCTCGCCAGATGCTCGAATCGGTCGACCTGGTAGCCGCTGAGGATACCCGCCATACCGGGCGATTGCTATCGACTATCGGCGCCAAACCGCGACAAATGGCGCTGCACGACCACAACGAAGCGCAGGTCGTTTCGCGAGTTATTGAAGCACTCGAAAGTGGCAAAGATGTGGCCCTCGTCAGCGATGCCGGCACACCGCTCGTCAACGACCCCGGCTTCCGCCTGGTTCGCGAAGCGCACGCCCACGCTGTTCCAGTTGTGCCTGTTCCCGGCGCATCGGCCGTAACCGCTGCGCTTTCTGCGGCCGGCCTGCCGACCGACCGTTTTTGTTTCGAAGGATTCCCGCCGGCAAAAAAGACGGCGCGCCGCGAGTGGCTGCAAGCACGTGCGACGGAAGAGCGCACGATCGTGCTCTACGAATCAGTGCATCGCGTACGGGATAGCGTCGCAGATCTTGCCGACATTCTTGGCGCGGACCGCGAGGCGTTCATCGGGCGCGAACTGACCAAGCTGCACGAGCAATGCGTGCACGCGACGCTCGGCGAACTGTCGGCGCACCTCGAGGATGGCACGATTCCGGAAAAGGGTGAGTTTGTGTTTGTCATTGCCGGCGCATCGGCCGCGCCCGCCAGTGCCATTGACGTCGACCGCTTGCTCGCTGAACTTGCGGACCGGTTGCCGGCGAAAGAGGTGGCAAAGATTGTGGCTGCCGCGACTGGTCTGCGGCGTAATGAGCTCTACCAGCGTGTGCTTGATCTCAAAAACAAAACCTAGCGAGGACTAATCGAATGCCCGTCGAACTCAAAGTACTTGGATACGCTGCCCTGCTGCAGTTTGTGCAGTTTGTTCTTATGGCAGTGCCCGTGAATCTGCAACTCGGCGTCGCCTACACGGGCGGCCATCGCGACGAGCAACTGGAGGCAACCGGCATACCCGGACGGCTGAAGCGTGCGCTCGAAAATCACTTCGAGGGGCTGGTCCTGTTCACCATCGCCGTGCTGGTCGTCGTGCTTGGCGAGGCCAGCAGCGCATTGACGGAGAAGTGTGCCTGGGCCTATCTCTGGGCCCGCATCCTGTATGTGCCGGCCTATGCCTCTGGCGTGTACGGTGTCCGCTCGCTGATCTGGGGCGTCGGCTTCGCCGCGACGGCAATCATGCTGATCGTCGCGTTGTGAGGTAACGCACAAACGACGCGCATGGGTCAGCGTAGGATTAAGAAGTATGTATCGGCGCGCTCAGACACTTGTGCTATTACTGATTCTTGCAGGACTCCTGCAAGCGTGTGGTGGCGGCTCGTCCGGCACAGCGCCGCCGCCGGCTCCGATAGAGACACGGTCGTTCGAGCTCGGCTTCACGCCCTGGCCTTATGACGCCACCGCCAATGCGGTCAACTTTGTCTACTCGGAAGTCGCGCTGCGTGGCGACTTCATAGCGCACCATCTCGATGCCGGCATTCCCTGGGAGGAAGCGCTGAACGGCCTGCCTTATTCCGCGGACCTCGAGAACGAGCTCGCCACGAGATTGAGTAATACGCCGGCGAATATGAGGACCTACCTTGCACTAAGTCCCTTGAATGGCCCGCGAGACGGGCTTGCGGAATACTGGGGATCAGCACCGAATCAGCCGCTGGTTGCACCGTGGGATACGCGTGAGTTCGATGATCCCGATGTCGTTACGGCGTATACGAATTTTGCGACCGACCTGATCCAGCGATTTGATCCCGAGTATTTCAATCTCGGCATTGAAGTCAGTGAACTCGCGATCAACGATAGCGCCGCGTACGATCGCCTGGTGACGTTCACGGCCACTGTTTCCGGGGCTCTGAAGTCGCAGTTTCCTGACGTGCAACTCATGATCAGTGTTGCGCTCAAGTCCCCGAACTCCGCCGAGGCAGCAACGATTCGCGCCGAGTTGCCGCGCATTATTCAGCACGTCGATGCCGTCGGTGTCAGCGTGTATCCCTACATCTTCTTCGATCACGCGGATCGCGGGGACCCCGGGAATATGCCAGCAGACTGGCTGTCTCAGATCGCGTCGCTGGCAGGCGGTAAGCCCATCGCAATCGCGGAAACCGGGTGGGCAGCCGAGACACTGACAATCCCCGCGTTCGGCGTTGATATTGCCAGCAACGCGACATACCAGAACGCTTACCTGAACGCGCTGTTCTCAGCTGCCGAGTCGCTGGATGCGGAGTTCATTGTCTGGTTCTCGCTCGTTGATTTTGACGCGTTGTGGAACGGGGTTCTCGCACAGGATCCGGTCGCGCATATCTGGCGGGATACCGGGCTTTACGACGAAGCTTTGAATCCACGACCTGCGCTCGATACGTGGATGAATCAACTCAGCCTGCCTCTCGAGTAGTCCGACCGCACGTCCGGCTTCGTGTAGTATCTTCTATTTCCGACCGAAGTTGTGGTCGACATTTCCTTGGGCAAAGGGAGACTCAACAGTGATTGCTAAGCGATTCGCACTACTCGTCGTCGTTCTTATTCTCGGGTTTGCATTTCCCGTCCACGCGCAGGATCGCACCGGCTGGGGCGTCAGCGCGGGCATCGGCGCCAGTCGCCTCAAGGACAAGGATGGCGCCGACGAATTCAGCGGTGCCGGGTTTGGCATGGCTCTTGACCTCGAGTATCGGCTCTCCCCGAATATTGCGCTTGGTTTTGGCATCTACTCGCTCGGTCGTGCAGAAGACTCGTTCGGCGGCGTTGACACCGAGATCGAGGCTCGCGGTTACGAACTGTTTGGCCGCGCAATCTACCCTGTTTCGGACACACTCGAAATCTACGGACGCGTCGGTGGCGCCGTGTATTTCGTGGATATCGATCCGGGCACGGTAAGCCTCGAAGAGGCCCTTTTCGGCGACGACGCTTTGGAGCTTGGCGTCGGCGTCGACTTCGGCCGGAAAGAAAAATTGGCGTTCCGACTCGAGGGTCGTTATCTCAACGGCGGTGACGATGAAACCGGCGCATTGATGTTTGTCGGTTTCAACTACCTGTTCTGACTAACGCACCTTCGCCAGTATCTTCTCGAGGGTGCGCCGCGTTACTGCGACGTCGGCGATCTCAATGTCCGCGAACACCTCATCGAGCAACGCCCCCTCGCGTCTGCGCAGCTCGCGAAACACTTCGCGCCCCGAACGGCTCAGGCGCAGCAGCGGCGAACGCTTGTGCCTCGGATTGTCCTCGCAGCGCAGCAGTCCCTGGTCGAGGAGGCGGTTAGTGGTTGCCTGGATGTGCTGTCTCGATACCTCGTAGTGGCGGGCAATGGCCGGCACGGTGCGGCTCTCGTGCGGGAACAGCGATTCCATGACCGCGCGATCGGCGGCGCTCAGCCCGGCATCCCGGAGGTACTCGTCAGCCATCGCCGTCATGGCGCGAAACAGCCTGCGCACGAGCCAGGTCACCTTGTAGGCGTCACTGTAGGTCTTCACGATGCCAGTCCAATTGACAAGTGACTTGTCATTCTGGCTTTTTGACAACCCACTTGTCAATTTCTTCCTGTAGAATCCCCCGCCCGAGAAAGCCGGAGTCGGCCAGGCAATCGCTGTAGTTCGCTACGGAGGAAAGTCCGGGCTCCTTCGGACAGGGCGCCAGGTAACGCCTGGGGGGCGCGAGCCCACGGAAAGTGCCACAGAAAATATACCGCCGGCTTACGTCCGGTAAGGGTGAAAAGGTGCGGTAAGAGCGCACCGCGCGACTGGTAACAGCTCGCGGCACGGTAAACCCCGCCCGGAGCAAGACCAAATAGGGGAGCATTCCGTCGGA